>Ga0307374_10007969_pt1 | contig 15976 bp, 16 predicted proteins | sample OX3MG_FD_202532 | JGI IMG/M metagenome (GOLD analysis project Ga0307374, IMG submission 202532) | Soil microbial communities from Risofladan, Vaasa, Finland - OX-3 | ecosystem: Environmental > Terrestrial > Soil > Coastal area > Acid sulfate soil | place: Finland: Risofladan, Vaasa | collected... | reverse complement strand
GCAATTGCGGCCGACTTTCCGCAGTTCCAGCTGATCCGTCAGCCCAACCGGGGCTTGAGCGTCGCCCGCAACGTCGGGCTCAATCGTGCGCGCGGCGAGCTGGTCGCCTACACCGATTCGGATTGCGTGGTCGATCCGCACTGGCTCACCCTGATGGTACGGGCGATGGACGAGCGCGGCTTCGACGCCTGCGGCGGCCCCAATTATGCCCCGCACGAAGAGGGGCGTCTCGAAGCCTGCTGCGCGGCGTCGCCCGGCGCGCCCTGCCAGGTGCTGATCGGCGAGGAACACGCCGAGCATCTGGCGGGCTGCAACATGGTGTTCCGCAAAGCGGTGCTGGCGCAGATCGGCGGCTTCGACCCGCAGTTCACCGCCGCCGGCGACGACGTCGATATCTGCTGGCGGATGAGCGCGGCCGGCTTCTGCATCGGCTTCGCCCCGGCCGCCTTCGTCTGGCATTTCCGCCGCAACACGGTGCAGGCCTACTACGGCCAGCAGCGCGGCTACGGCCGGGCCGAGGCGATGCTCTACTTCAAGTATCCCGAGCGCTTCAACCTGCTCGGTCAAATCAAGTGGCGCGGCCGTATTCCCGGGATCAACCGGATGCTGCCGGGCGGCGACGAAAAGCGCATCTGGTGGAAGGCGCCGGCTGCCCATGCCCAGGCGCTCGAAGCTCCGGCCGATAGCCTGATCGGGTTTCTGCCGCAGACCCTGGAGTGGAACCTGGCCTGGGGCGCGGCGCTGGCGGTCTGCGCATTCAAGGGCGTGACTATCCTGCCGGCGCTGGTGATGATTCTGACCGGGCCATTGTGGGCGCTTCATTACGCGCGCCGCGCGCCGCTCGAGCGCTGCCACGACCGGCTGAGCTCGCGCCTGCTAATCGCGCTGCTGGCCTACACCGGCCCGATGGCGAGAACGCTCAGGCGCTACCGGACCCGGTTCACGATGGCGGCGAATATGGGTATCGATACGCCGCCGCGCCAGCGCCCGCGAATCGATCTCCGCCGCCGCGCGCTGACGCTCAGCTACTGGAACGATCGCTACATCACCCGCGACGCGCTGCTCGCCGATCTGACCCGGCTCTTCCAGCAGCTGCGTTGCCCGGTAACCGTCGAGCCCGGATGGCGCGACTACGACCTCGAGGCCCGACCCGACCCGTGGACCCGCGTCGAGATCCGCAGCGCCGACGAAGAGCACGGCGGGATGAAGCTTATCAACCGGGTCGCCGCGCGCGTGCGGCTTAGCGCCGCCGGCAAACTGGCACTGCTCGCCGGAGTGGCCTCGACCGCCGCCTGCGCGATGCTCGGCGCGCCGGATGCGACGATTGCGGCCGCGGCGCTGACCCTGGCCGGGACCGTCTGCCTGGTGGCCGAGACCTTCGAGGCCGGCCGCTTCGCCTACCGCGCCATCGAAGTCTGCGCGCAGGGGCTTGCGCTCACACCGCTCGGCGCACCCGCCCGCGCCGCCCGAACGATCGACGCATCGTCAGCGGCGCCCGCTTCCGAAGCGCTCGCCAAGTAATCGGCGGCGAAATCGTCGGCCCGCTGGTATCGTACCGGCCGCTTCTGCTTGAATCGGCCGGTGGTGATGCTCAGGCGGATTCTACTGCTGGCGCTGGCCGGCGCGACGGGAACCCTGGCGCGCTATTGGTTGTCGGGCTTCGTCCAGCGCTCGAACCTGACCTTTGCGTGGGGCACGCTGGCGGTCAACGGCCTGGGATGCTTCCTGTTCGGCCTGGTCTGGACGCTGGCCGAGGAGCGGCTGCTGATCAGCGGTGAAACCCGCATCATCCTGCTGGGTGGCTTCATGGGCGCCTTCACCACCTTCTCCACCTACATGTTCGAGACCCGCCAGATGCTGGCCGCCTCGGAGTGGCTCCTGGGCGCAACTAACTTCGCGGTCGAAAACTTAGCCGCCTTTGCCCTGCTGATTCTCGGCATTGTCCTGGGCCGAATGATTTAGAGGAGAGCGCGTATGCATCTTCCGTCAGAGGGTGAGCTGCTCAGAATTTTTATCGGCTCGAGCGACCTCTACCATCATCGCCCGCTGCACGAGGTGATCGTCGAGGAGGCGCGCAAGCGCGGGATGGCCGGGGCGACCGTGCTGCGCGGCACGCTCGGCTTCGGCGCCCATAGCCGCATCCATTCGGCCAAGATCCTGCGGCTCTCCGAGGACCTGCCGATGGTGATCGAGATCGTCGATATCCCCGAACGTATCGAAGCCTTCCTGCCGGATCTCGACAGCTGGATGGACGAGGGGATGGTAACGGTCGAAAAGGTCCGCGTGATCACCTACCGGCACAGCGAAACCAAGGCTCGCAATTTGCGCTGACCCCGGCGCCGGCACGCGCCAGCCGGCAATAGAACGGAAGATCAGTCGAGCTTGGCGCGCAACTGGACCAGTTCGCGGCGTACCTCGGTCAGCGCGCGCCGCAGGATCGCCTCCGACTTGCCGCCACCGGCGCTATCGGCACCGCCCGCCCCGGCGGCCGGGGCAGCAACGCGGCGGATCGGCTCCTCGCCCTTGAGCGCCGCCTCCAGACCGTTCTCGCGGATATACTTCTTGGCCCCCTCGATCGTGAAGCGCTCCTTGTGGAGCAGGCGCTTCACCGCCTTTAGGGTCTCGAGGTCCTGCTCGAGATAGTAGCGATGGCCCGACGGCGTGTGGCGCGGTTTGAGGAACGCGAACTGCGTCTCCCAGAAACGCAGCACGAACGGCGCGACTCCAACCTTTTTGGCCGCCTCGCCGATCTTCAGGTTGCGTCCGCTCTCCGGCGCCGATGAGGCCTTGCCCTTGCTGGTGCGCGTCTCAGACTTGCGTGACGAATGACTCATGAGCGCGTCTTGTCGCCGTTGGCAACCATCTCCTTCAATGCCTGGCTGGGTTTGAAGGATAGCACGCGGCGGTGGTCGATGATGATGGGGTCGCCGGTCTGCGGATTGCGCCCGCGCCGGGCGCGCTTGTGGTTGACGATGAAGCTGCCGAAGCCCGATATCTTGACCTTCTCACCCCGGCACAAGGTATCGCGGATGATGCCCAGCACCGCTTCGAACACTTCGGCGGCTTCCTTCTTCGAGGAACCGGTGCGCTCGTAGATCAGCTCTACGAGATCGATTTTCGTCATCCCTTGAGGCGTACCGTCCCCCGACGCGAAGCCCGCAAGCTATTGTCTGAGCTCGGCCCCCAGGCGCGTCCGCGCCTGCTCCACCAGTTGAGCGTGCGCGCGGTTGACCTCGCCGTCGGTGAGCGTACGGTCGCGGGCCCGGTAGAGGCACGCGATTCCCACGCTCTTTTTGCCCGGCGGCAGTGAACCACCCTCGTATACGTCAAACAGCCGCACACTCTCAAGCAGATTCAACTCCATTTCGGCCAGCGCCTGCAGCACCGTAGCCGCCGCCATCGCCCGATCGACCAGCAGCGCGAGATCGCGCCGCACCGCCGGAAAGCGCGGCGGCAACTCGATCGGCCGCTGCTCGGGCGCGCCCCAGGCCGCCAGCAAGGTCAGGTCGAGCTCGAAAATTCCACAGGCACCGCCCAGCTCGAGCCGCATCGCCTCGCCCGGATGCAGCTCGCCGACGTAACCGGCGAGCGCGCCCCCGACCCGGATATGCGCCGACTTGCCCGGATGGAGAAACCTCAGCTCACCGTCGCCGGGCGGCTCGAAACTCGCGCGCGGCGCGCCGGGCAGCGCCTGCAGATAGCGCTCGACGATCCCCTTGGTCGTCAAGAAATCGGCCGCCACCCCGGGCCGTCCGATCGCGCTGAGCGCGTACTCGCCGTAGCTGATACCCGCCAGCCGCTCGGCTTCAGGAGCCGACTCGCGATCCTTGAGGACGAAGGCGCGGCCGATCTCGAAAGCGTGGAAGGCGCCGGCCTCGCGGTTCAGGTTGAATTGCAACGCGGCGCGCAATCCCGGTATCAGGCTGCGGCGCATCTCGCCGAGCTCGGCCGAGAGCGGATTGGTGACTCGCACGGTTTCGCCCGCGCCAATCCCGGGATAGGCCTGGTTATCGGCCGGCGCGACGAAGGCGATCGATTTGATCTCCGTCAGTCCGCACCCCAGCATCACCTCGCGCGAGGCGCGCGCGAAAATCCGCGACGCATCCTCGACCGCCGGGCCCGCCGAGGTCCGCGCCGGCGCGATAGCGGGAATCTCGTCGAGGCCGCGCAGGCGTGCCACCTCTTCGGCCAGGTCGGCCGATTCGTTCAGGTCGGGGCGGAACGACGGCGCGGTAACGATCAACCGGCCGCGGCCGCCCGGGCGCACCGTGGCGCCCAGCGCCTTGAGCCGGCGGCTGACTTCGGCCGACGGAATCTCGACTCCCAGCAGCTTCGCGATCGCGCCCGCTTCGAGCGTGATTTCACGGGCCGATGACGGGCGCGCCTCGACGTCGACCAGCGCTCCGGCCGGACGGCCGCTGGCGATTTGACGAATGATCGCGGCGATACGATGGAGCGCGCGGACCTGGCCGGCGCGATCGATACCGCGCTCGAAGCGATAGCTCGCCTCGCTGCGCAGCCCCAATCGCCGCCCGGTGCGCGCCACCGTCAGGGCCTCGAAGTAGGCGCTTTCGAGCAGAATGGTTTCGGTCGCGGCGCTGACCTCGGAGTTGCCGCCGCCCATCACGCCCGCCAGCGCGACCGGTTTTTCGGCGTCGGCGATCACCAGGTCGTCGGGCAACAGCTCACGGCGCAGGCCGTCGAGCGTGGTCATCTCGCGATCAGTGCCGGCGCGCCGGACGATAATTTTGCCGCCGGCGAGCCGGGCGTAATCGAAAGCATGGAGCGGCTGCCCCAGCTCCAGCATCACGTAGTTGGTCGCGTCGACCACGTTGCTCACCGCGCGCATCCCGCTGAGCTCGAGCCGCCGCTTGAGCCAGGCCGGCGAAGGTCCGACCTTGACACCCGACATCGCCAGCGCGGCGTAGCGCGGGCACAGATCGGGGGCCTGGATTTCGACCGCGATCGGCGCCGCGGCATGGTCTGCATGGGCAAGCGGCGCGATACGCGGTGGCTTCATTTTGACGCCGAACAGGGCGGCGATTTCGCGCGCCAGTCCGATCACCGACAGACAATCGCCACGATTCGGGGTGATCGCGATATCGAGCACGACATCATCGAGCTGGAGCGTCGCAGCGAGGTCGGCACCGGGGTCGCCGGAGGAGAGCTCGAGGATTCCCTCGTGCTCGTCCGAGAGCCCCAGCTCGCGCTCCGAACAGAGCATCCCGTCCGACTTGACGCCGCGGATGACGGCGGCCTGCAGCGGCGGCGCCTGCTCGACGCTCGCCGCGCCACCGGCGCCGTGCACCCCCGCCCGCAGCCGCGCCCCGACCCGGGCATAGGCAGCGGTCATGCCGGCGCGCACGTTCGGCGCGCCGCAGACCACGCTGAAGCGTCCGACCGGGCCGGCATCGACCTCGCACAGGCTCAGGCGATCGGCATTGGGATGGCGTTCGGCCTTGAGCACGCGGGCCACCACCACGTCCGAGAAAGCGGGGCGCAGCCGCTCGAGATTCTCGACCTCGACCCCGGCTGCGGTCAGCCGCCGGCCGATCTCCTCGACCTCGAACGGCAGGCTCACGAACTCGCCGAGCCAACTGAGCGGAAGCTTCATGAGAACCTTTCGACCGTGGCCGGAAACTGACCGAGAAAGCGCAAATCGTTTTCAAAGAACAGCCGCATGTCCTCGACGCCCAGCTTGAGCAGCGCGGTGCGCTCGACGCCGAGGCCGAAAGCGAAGCCCTGGTACTCGGCCGGATCGTAACCGACCGCGCGGAAGACGTTGGGATGGATCATCCCGGAGCCCAGGATTTCGGTCCATCCACTGTGCTTGCAAACCCTGCACCCCTTGCCGGCGCACAGCAGGCACGAGATATCGACCTCGGCGCTGGGCTCGGTGAAAGGGAAAAAGCTCGCGCGGAAGCGCACCGCGGTGCCGGGTCCGAAGAAGGCGCGCAGGAATTCGGTCAGCACGCCCTTGAGATGGGCCATGGTGATTTTGCCGGAGCGGTCGACCATGAAGCCTTCGATCTGACTGAACATCGGCGAGGCCCGCACGCTCAGCTCGTCGCGCCGGTAGCAATTGCCGGGGCAGACGATCGCCAGTGGCGGCCGGCGCTGCTCCATCACGCGAATCTGGCCGTTTGAAGTATGGGTGCGCAGCAGCAGCCCGCCGCCCAGGAAGAACGTGTCCTGCATTTCGCGCGCCGGATGGTCGGGCGGAAAGTTGAGGGCCGCAAAGTTATGGAAGTCGTCCTCGATATCGCGCGTCGCCGCAATTTCGAAGCCCATCGCGCTGAAGATATGCAGCATCTGCTCGATAATGAGCGTGACCGGATGGAGCCGGCCGCGCGGCAGTTGCGCGCCCGGCAGGGTCACGTCGAGGCGCGTTTCGGCCAGCGAGCGTTCGAGCGCCGCCTGCTTGAGCTGGCCCTGGAGCACCTCGATGCGCGCCTCCAGCTCGCCCTTGATCTGATTGACGAGCTGGCCGATGGCGGGGCGTTCGGCGGGCGCCACCTCGCGCATCCGGCGCATGATCTCGGTGAGCTCGCCCGAGCGGCCGAGCACGCGCACGCGGACATTCTCGATCGCCGCCTCGGTGGCGTCGTCGGCCAGTTCGCGGAGCGCGCGAATGCGGATTTCTTCGAGCTGATCCTTCATGGCTTTACAAGTGGCCGCGGCCGGGAGGTTTCGGTGCGACCGCTCAAACGAAAGACCATGTGGCATACCACATGGCCTTGACAACCTGGAAGCGTCGCCGCGGGCGGATTCAGGCGGCGAGGCCGAGCGCGTTCTTGGCGGTGCGTACCAGCTCGGTGAAGAGGCCGTCGCGCTCCTTGGCGAGCAGCGCCAGTTGCTTGCGATCGAGTTCGACGCCGGCCTTCTTGAGGCCGTTGATAAAGCGACTGTAGCTGAGCCCATGCTCGCGCGTCAGGGCGTTGATGCGGGTAATCCACAGCGAGCGGAAATCGCGCTTCTTCTGCTTGCGATCGCGATAGGCGTAGGTGAGGCCCTTTTCGAGCGTGCTACGGGCCTGACGATAGAGCTTGCGTCCGCCGACGAAGCCGGAAGCCAGCTTGAGCTGGCGCTTATGACGACGGCGACTGGTGAAGCCGCCTTTTACGCGAGGCATCGGAGTTCTGCGTCCTTCCTTGAGATTAAATCGGTCTTCAGGCTTGAATCAGCCGCTGCATCCTACCTGATTACGCGAGCGGAATCAGCCGGCCTCATCGAAAAGGGATAAGGGCCTTGATCTTGCGCGCGTCGGCCGCGTTGAGCACCGCCGGGACGCCCAGATGGCGCTTGCGCGAGCGGCTTTTGCTCGACAGCAGATGGCGCAAATAGGCGCGTTTGTGCTTGACCTTGCCGCCCTTGGTCACCTTGAAGCGCTTGGCCGCGCTGCGATTGGTCTTGAGCTTGGGCATACCGTTTTCCTGTCCTAATCCAACTAGATCCAACTAGCGCGGCGTGAGCAGCACCGACATATTGCGCCCTTCCATGCGGGCCAAACCCTCCGGCTGCGCGATATCCTGGACCTGCTCGAGGATCGCGTGAATCAGCGTCCGTCCCAGTTCGGGATGGGTAATCTCCCGGCCGCGAAACCAAATCGAGAGCTTAACACGCTGGCCCTCGCCGACAAAGCGCCGGATATGCTTGACCTTGAATTCGACGTCATGCTTCTCGGTGCGCGCCCCCATCTTGACTTCCTTGATCAGGCTGGCGCTGGAGCTGCGGCGCGAGTCGTGGGCCTTTTTCTTCTGCGCGTAGCGATACTTGTCGAAATCGGTGATCCGGCAGACCGGCGGTTGGGCGTTGGATGCGACCTCGACCAGGTCGAGTCCGCGGCTCTCGGCGAGCTTGATCGCGTCGCGCAGGCTCAGGATGCCGGCCTGATGGCCGTCGACGTCGATCACGCGCACCTCGGAGGCGCGGATCAGGTTGTTGGTCCGGATCGCCGGTTCCCGCGACGGTGGCGTTCTGAAATCCCTACGAATAAGACACCTCCTGTTTAAGCGGCATCGGGCGCGGCGTCCGATGCACCGTTATTATTACCGCTGCGGGTGCCGTGCGGCTATCATGACGGCAGCGGCTCGCCCCGCAACATTTCGATCAAACCGCCGATCGTCAGCGCCTGGCTCTTGGCGCCGCGCAGCAGCCGCAGCGACACCGAGCGCGCCGCGGCCTCGCGCTCGCCGACCACCGCCATGTACGGGACCTTGGCGAGCTCCGCCTCGCGCACCTTGAAGCCGAGTTTTTCATTGCGCAAATCGGCGCTGGCGCGAAAGCCCTCGCGCTTGATCTGCGCGGCCAGCTCGGCGGCGTAGCCCTCGACCTTCTCGCTGAGCGACAGCACCCGGACCTGCTCGGGCGCGAGCCAGAACGGCAGCACGCCGCCGGTATGCTCGAGCAGCAGGCCGATGAATCTTTCCAGCGAGCCCAGGATGGCGCGATGGATCATCACCGGGCGCGCCTCGCTGCCGGCGCTGGTGGTGTAGGTCAGGTCGAAGCGCTCGGGCATGTTGAAATCGAGCTGAATAGTCGCGAGCTGCCAGCGGCGCTTGAGCGCATCGGGGATGTCGATCTCGATCTTGGGGCCGTAAAAGGCGCCCTCCCCCGGATTGAGCTCGTAGGCCAGGCCGTTGCGCTCCAGCGCGCGCGCCAGCGTCGCCTCGGTCTCGCGCCACATGCGCTCGTCGCCGAGATGCTTGTCGGGCATGGTGGCGACCTTGGCCTCCATCCGCTCGAAGCCGAGCGCGCCGTAGATGTCGTGCACCATCCGCAGGTTGAGATCGATTTCGCTCTCGACCTGTTCGGGCGCGCAGAAGATATGCGCGTCATCCTGCGACATCGCGCGCACCCGGGTGAGGCCGTGGAGCGTGCCCGATCGCTCGGCGCGATGGAGCCGGCCGAAATCCGCAATCCGCAGCGGCAGATCGCGATAGGAGCGCTTCTCGGCGCCGTAGATGAAGGTATGGCCGGGGCAGTTCATCGGCTTGAAGGCGTAGTCGAGCTCGCCGCCGCGATTCTCGCCGTCGGTGGTGAGAAACATATTCTCGCGGAAATTCTCCCAATGGCCCGAGGTGTGCCAGAGCTCGTTCTTGTAGAGTTGCGGCGTCACCACCTCGTCGAAACCATAGCGGCGGTAGAGCCGGCGGATATAGTCGATTAGCTGGTTGTAGATAATCGCGCCCTTGGGCAGAAAAAAGGGTGAGCCCGGCGCCACCGGGTCGAAGATGAACAGGCCCATCTCGCGCCCGAGCTTGCGATGGTCGCGGGCCCGCGCCAGCTCCATCAGCTTCAGATGCTCCTCGAGATCCTCCTTGCTGGCGAACGCCGTGCCGTAGATTCGCGACAGCATCGGATTGTGCTCGTCGCCGCGCCAGTAAGCGCCGGCCACGCCGGTCAGCTTGAAGGCGCGCAGATGGCCGGTTGCGGGCACGTGCGGTCCACGGCACAGATCGAGCCAGTCGCCCTGGCGATAGATTGAGACCTTCGGCTCGGGAATCTGCTCGATGATCTCGACCTTGTAATCCTCGCCCATGGCGCGAAAGCGGGCGATCGCAGCCTCGCGCGGCTCCTCGATTCGTTCGACCGGCAAATCCGCCTTCGCCAGCTCGCGCATCCGGGCTTCGATGCGCGGCAGGTCCTCGACCGTGAACGGCCGCGCCGGTGCGAAGTCGTAAAAGAAGCCGTCCTCGATTACCGGGCCGATAGTCACCTGGGTGCCGGGATAGAGGCCCTGCACCGCCTGCGCCATCAGATGGGCAGTGGAATGGCGCAGCACCTCGAGGCCCTCGGCGCTGGCCGCGGCCACCGGCTCGACCTCGGCGTCGTGGTCGAGCGCCGCGCCGAGATCGACGATACGCCCGTTGACCCGCGCCGCGACCGTCTCGCGCCGGCGCGCGCCGTCGAGCAGCTCGCGCACCCGGGTACCCCGCGGCACGGACCGACGCTCCCCTCCGATCGTCACAATGACTTCGGAGCTCATCTAAGCGACAACGGGCGCAACAATCACGATGAATATCGACCGATCAGGCAAGTATATTGGTAGGCACGGGCGGGATTGAACCGCCGACCCCTTCCGTGTCAGGGAAGTGCTCTCCCGCTGAGCTACGTGCCTTTGGATTCGGGTTCTTCACTGACACCATCAGACCCTGAAGCGGTAACAAAAATCGCGTTTTCGAGCAACCCGACGGGTCGCCGCGCGCCGTCGCGCCGGCGGAAGTTGAGGCTGCGAAGCGGGCGCCGACGGCCTGCCGGCGCCCCGCGACCGGGCCGCGTCCGATCTGATAGGCTGGCGCGGCCGATGGACCACGAGCGAATCGTACAGCTGTTCTTCTTCGGTTTGCTGGCCCTGATGGCCTACGAGCTCTACCAGGTGCTCGGGCCGTTCCTGATTCCGATCGCCTGGGCCGCGCTGCTCGCCTTCATGGTCCATCCGCTGTTCGAATGGCTCAACCGGCACGTGCGCAGCCGCTCGCTGGTCGCCGTGATAATCACGGTCGGCGTCACGCTGCTGATCATCCTGCCCGCCCTGTGGCTGCTCGGCCGGCTCGCTGCGGAAGCGCAGAACTTTTACAACGAGCTCTCGGTAATCGTGAACCGGAGCAGCAGCGGCCAGGCGCAGGCCAGCCATTGGCTTACCCATACCCGGATCGGGATAGCGCTCAACCGGATGCTCGCACGCCGCGGCATCCGGCTCGAGGATGAAATCTCGAAGCTCGCCTATGCGGCCGCCAAGCTGACCAGCGACTACGTGGTGCTGCACGCCAGCTACGTGGCCCGCAACGTGATCACGGCGGTGATCGACTTCGGCATCATGCTGATCACTTTCTTCTATCTGCTGCGCGACGGCAACTACTACTACCACGAACTGCGCGCCATCACGCCGCTCCATACCGAAGACAAGCGCGCGATCTTCGAGACCCTGCGGGCCACGCTTTCCTCGGTGATGCGCGGCCTGATGCTGGCGGCGCTGGCGCAGGGCCTCGCAATCGGCGTCGGCTACCTGGTCTGCGGCGTCCCGTACTGGGCCTTCCTCGCGCTGGTGACGGCGGCCTGCGGACTCTTCCCGTTCGGCGGCACGGCGCTGGTGTGGGTACCGGTCGCGATCTATGTCGGCTACCATTCCGGATGGGCGTGGGGCGCGGGGCTGCTGGTATGGGCGACGCTCGCAGTCGCAGTGATCGATAATTTTCTGAAGCCGATCGCGATGCGCCACGGGATGGGGCTGCCGACGCTGGTGGTGTTCTTCGGGGTCGCCGGCGGCCTGGCGGCCTACGGCCCGCTCGGGCTGTTTTCCGGTCCGGCGGTAATCTCGGTGTTCGTCGCGCTGTTGCGGGTCTTCCGGCGCCTTTACGGCGACGAGGAATCGCTCCAGGCCGCCTGAACGATTGTCGCGCCGGCCTGCGCCCCATGGCTTATAACCCGACTGGCTAAGCGCCGTCCGCGGCGGTTAAACTTAGGCCCGAGAGACTCCTTTCGATGACGGCCAAGGAGGAAAAAGCGCTCGCGATTATCCGCCGGCTCCATCGGGCGGGCTTCAAGGCCTACCTGGCGGGCGGATGTGTGCGCGACCGCCTGCTCGGCGTCGAGCCGAAAGACTACGACATCGTGACCGACGCCCGTCCCGAGGTGGTGCAGCAGACCTTCGAGCGCACCGTCGCCGTCGGCGCCCGCTTCGGCGTGATCGTCGTGATTCTCGACGGCGACAATTTCGAGGTCGCGACCTTTCGCGCCGACGCCGCCTATCTCGACGGGCGGCGCCCCTCGGCGGTGCGCTTCGGCACTATCGAAGAGGACGCGCTGCGGCGCGACTTCACGATCGGCGGGATGTACTTCGATCTCGAAAGTGCCAAGGTCATCGACCTGGTCGGCGGCGCGCGCGACTTGCGCGCCGGAATCATCCGCGCCATCGGCAACGTTTACGAACGCTTCGAAGAAGATCGCCTGCGCATCCTGCGCGCCGTCCGCTTCGGCGCGCGGCTCGGCTTCGCGATCGATCCTGCTACCTGGACCGCGATCAAGCGCGCCGCCGCGACTATCACCACGGTCTCGGCCGAGCGGATCGGCGAGGAGCTGGTGATGATCATGACCGAGGGCGGCGCCGCGCGCGGGCTCGACCTCATGATGGAGTGCGGGCTCGTCGAAACCCTGCTGCCGGAGGTGATGCCGCTGGTGGGATGCGAGCAGCCGGCCAATTTCCATCCCGAGGGCGACGTCTACGTGCATACGCGGCTGATGCTTTCGATGCTGCCGCCGGGATGCAGCGAGACGCTCGCTTTCGGCGCCCTGCTGCATGATATCGCCAAGCCGCAGACTCGCGCCGAGGTCGACGGCAAGGTCACCTACTACGGCCATACCGAGCAGGGGGCGCTGATCGCGGCCGGCATCATGAACCGGTTGCGCCGCTCGCGCGCGGTGCAGGAGCGCGTCGCCTACCTGGTGCGGTATCATCTGCGACTCACAATGGCGCCGCGGATGCGGCCGGCGACGCTCAAGCGGATGCTCGCCGAGGAGGGCTTCGAAGAATTGCTCGAGCTGTCGCGTCTCGACACGCTCGCCTCCAGCTCCTACCTGGGCTTCTATCGCTTCTGCCGGCAGGCGATGGCGCGGATGGGCGAGCATGAGATTCGGCCGCCGCGGCTGTTAAGTGGCAACGATCTGATCGGGCTCGGCTTCGTTCCCGGCCCCGAATTCAAGACCATCCTGAAGGATGTCGAGGATCAGCAACTCGACGGCGCGATCGCGACGCGCGCGGATGCGCTGGATTACGTGCGGAGCCACTACCGTCCGCCGCAGCCCCATAACGCCGCCTGATTGCTCCGATCGCGCACCGGCGGACCTGCGTCAGGACGCTGGACGGGACGCTGCTGCGGCGCGGGGCCGCTTCAGTCCCGAGCCGCACGGTAAGTAGATAACGGCCCGCGGGGGTGTCAACTTTTCGGGGTTTCGAAATGCACCGTCTTTATAATCGACAAGAGGGGGAATGTTCCGTCGCGCGGCGGACGCCCTGCATCGTTTGCGTCAGCACCGCCTAGTAGGCTGAAGACATCGCAGCGGCCCGGCTGCAAAAAGCTGACTCTCCAGTGGCACGCGGCGCGCCCGCAGGCTACTGACTCAAGCGCTTCATGACCATCAAGGTCGATGGTCTTGACCGAATCGCGAGGGTCGGGGTCGCTTGCGTGCCCGTCAAATGCTTTTTGGATCTCTGCCGCTGCCTGTTCAGGCGTTACCGTGCCGGCGCTGCACTCGAACCGCAAGGCGATCGAGCGATTGGCCGGCGTATCGCCAACGAGATCGATAATCACCAGAGCGGGTGATAGCCCGAAGGCTCTCGCGCTTCTCTCACGCACTCGCATTGTGGGCGGGTACTTGAATGAGAGGCCAGTGGCCGGATTGTGGTATTCCTGCCACTGAGGCGAGGCTCCCGGCCCTTGGTTTGCGTCGGCTTGGGCGAGCACGGTACCGAGAGCGCCGGGCGAGCTCAACTCAGCGCGTTTTTGGCTTGGCGGAGGCCCAGCATACGCTGGCGCCGCGGCTAGCGCATTCACGACCGCGAGGGACAATAGTCCAATGAGTGGTGTCATTTTCATCGACGTGACCTCGTAATGCTCGGCAATTGTGGCTGCGCCTCAGAATGACAGAAGAGGCCTTGCGCTGAGATCTCTAGTGCGCTGGGCGAGCCTTGTGTTCGCTGCTGACCGGCTTGATGCTGATCCGAACCAGCTCCGTCGCGCGCTTGCGCGCCTGGGCGACGATTTTCGCGTCGGCCGGCGCTTTCGGCAGCGGCGCTTTGAGGAAGTCGTGCAACTCCCGGATGCGCTCCGCGCTCTGGCGGCGCGCTGAGGCGGCGTCGAGCGGCTGGTTGGCCTGCAGCTTGCGCGGACCTTCGTGGCCGCCCTCGGAGAAATACCAATCCTTGAACGCGCCGACTAAACCCGCCGCGAGCATCCGCGCGCCCAGCGAGGTGGCGGCCGGAGGGACACGCAAGCGCAGCTCGTCGAGAGTCTGCTCCTGCCCGCCGCTCTCGTAATCGATCATCAGATGGCCGCCCGGCGGGATGACCGCGCCCAGGATCGCGATCAGCTCGTCCTCGATTCCTTCGGCGCGCATCCTGATGGTGCGGCGACCGGCGCTCAACTCCGGATAGAGCCGGCATTCGATCCACGGTTTGACGCCGCGTCCGCCGCCGCTGACAATCGCGGTCATCACCGGACCGCCGATTCGGCGGCCGTCTTCGCCCGCCAGCCCGACCTCGATACGGAACCATCCGACCCGCATCCCGAGCGGTCGGACTTCGTCCAGAATCAACCGCCAGCGGCCGATCCGGCTGCGCGCCAGGCGCTTCTGGAGCGCGCTCAGGATTGGATTAGTCGCGCTCATCGCCGACAATTGCCTCCGTCAGGATAAGTGATATAAACATCAGTGTCTTCAACTATGCGGGAGTTAGCGGTCGACACATCCAGCTTTCCTCTTGCGTCATGCGCGAGCTGCGGCAAGACGGTGCTGACTTACGTGGCGTTCGACGCCGCGGGCGAGGAGCAGCGCGCCTGCGTGCATTGCGATCACGCGATCGAGGGAGCGCTGCGCTGGGTGATGGCCGACGAGCTTGAGGCCTTGGGCTATGACTTTGGTGCGCCGCCGAGCCGCGGATGTGGCAGTGGCAGCGGATGTGCCGGCTGCTCGACCCGCCGGCATTAGTCGCAGACAGCCGCAGCGGGGCGACGCCCCAGCATTAATTCAACCGGAGCTTTCGGTTACCCCTCGGAGGTAGATTTCATGAAAACCACAATCTCGGTCATCAAGGCGGATGTCGGCTCGATCGGCGGCCATATCAAGCCCAGCGCGAAGCTCAGGAGCACCATCGAGAGCTTCGTCCGCGAGCGTGGCAAGAAGGTCCTCAACGATTGCTATATCAGCACCACCGGCGACGATGTGGCGCTGTTGATGTCGCACGAGCGCGGGGTCAACGACGCGAAAGTGCACGAGCTCGCCTGGGACGCTTTCATGGCCGGCACCAAGGTCGCCAAGGAACAGGGGCTCTACGGCGCCGGTCAGGACCTGCTGAAGGATGCCTTTTCGGGCAACGTGCGCGGGCTCGGTCCGGCCTCGTGCGAGATGGAGTTCGAGGAGCGGCCGAGCGAGCCGTTCCTGTTCTTCGCCGCCGACAAGACCGACCCCGGCGCCTACAATCTGCCGCTGTACCTGGGTTTTCTCGATCCGATGCATTGCTCGGGGCTGCTGCTGTCGCCCAAGCTGGCGAAGGGCTTCACCTTCACCATCATGGACGTGAACTACACCGAGGGCGACCGCGTGATCGAGCTCAACGCGCCCGAGGAGATTTACGATATCGCCTGCCTGCTGCGCGACAACGAGCGCTTCGTGGTCGAGTCGATCCGCTCACGCGCCAACAACGAGATCGCGGCCGCGGTCTCGACCTCGCGCCTGCACAACATCGCCGGCACCTACACCGGCAAGGATGATCCGGTGGCGCTGGTCAGGACCCAGGGCAACTTCCCGGCTACCGGCGAGGTCCTGTCGCCGTACCGGATCGGCCATTACGTCGCCGGCACGATGCGCGGCAGCCATCACGGGCCGCTGATGCCGGTGAAGCTCAACTCGGTGATCTCGTTCTTCGACGGTCCGCCGATCGTCGGCTGCGCGGCCTTCTGCGTGCATAACGGCCGCTTCACCGAACCGGTCGACGCCTTCGACCATCCGTTCTGGGACTGGGTGCGCGGCAACGTCTCGCAGAAGATGGCCGAGATTCGCAACCAGGGTTTCTCGGGACCCGCGATGCTGCCCTACAGCGAGCTCGAGTACGGCGGCGTGGTCGACAAGATGGGCAAGCTGGACAAGAAGTTCACGGTCCGCAAGGACGCGGTCGTCAACGGCAAGAAGAAGAAAGCCGCCTGACGCCGAGTTTCAAATCGATCACCAACGGGGCGGGCGCTGTGCTCGCCCCGTTTTTTTT
>Ga0307374_10007964_pt1 | contig 15984 bp, 15 predicted proteins | sample OX3MG_FD_202532 | JGI IMG/M metagenome (GOLD analysis project Ga0307374, IMG submission 202532) | Soil microbial communities from Risofladan, Vaasa, Finland - OX-3 | ecosystem: Environmental > Terrestrial > Soil > Coastal area > Acid sulfate soil | place: Finland: Risofladan, Vaasa | collected... | reverse complement strand
ATCCCGCCAGAGCGAAATCCTGCGCACACTCCCCGACATGCTCGATCTTGTCGCGGTCGGCACCGAGGCGGGCCAGCCGCTGAACGCGGTTCTCGTCCGAGTGCGGGCCGCGTTCGAAGACGCCCTCGGAGAGGAGGTTGGTCGCGCCATCCGCGAAACCGAGCTGGGCATCCCGCGAGCTCAGGCGCTCGACGACATGGCGACGCGCACCGGCCTGTCCGAGATGCACGCTTTCGCCCAGGCCCTCATCCAGTCGCAGCAGCTTGGCGTCGGCCTTGCTTCGCTTCTGCGCCTTCAGGCCGAGGATCAGCGTCGCGAGCGGCAGCAGCGCTTGCAGGAGGACGCCGCCAGGACGGGCCTATTGATCCTGTTCCCGACCGCGGGGTGCATCTTCCCGGCGCTGTACGTGGTGATCCTTGGTCCAGCCGCACTTGTGCTGCTGCACTGGGCAGGTCACTGACCGCCAAGCGTGCCGGCCGGCGTCTCCACGAACATCGAAGGCGGTAGAGCCCTGCCGTAAGCAGCAAAGCGCGACAGGTAAGAGGGCCGGCGGCCGGTGGCTGTGAAGTGCCCTATCGCGGCCCCTCTGTCGTCGAGGCCGGTCTGCACGAACTTGAAGATCTCCTCCACGCCCAGTTCCTTCTTCAGGCGGACCACCTCGCAGATCGACGTGACCTTCCGCGCACCACCGGGCACCCGCTCGAGGTGAACGACCAGGTTGAGAGCCGACATGATCTGCCGCCTGATGGCGTCGGGCGGCAGTTCGCGTGAGGCGAACATCGCCAGGGTCTCCAGCCGGTCAAGGCCGTCCGCCGGCGTGTTGGCGTGCAGCGTGCTCATGGAGCCGTCGTGACCCGTGTTCATGGCCTGGATCATGTCCATCGCCTCCGGTCCTCGAACCTCCCCGACGACCAATCGGTCTGGCCGCATGCGCAGGGCGTTGCGCACCAGGTCCCGAATCCCGACGATGCCCTTGCCCTCCAGGCTGGGCGGTCGCGACTCGAGCGGCACGACGTGGCGCTGCTGCAGCTGCAGCTCGGCGGCATCTTCGACCGTGATGATCCGTTCTGTGTGCGGGATGAAGCTCGAGAGGACGTTCAGGAGCGTGGTCTTGCCGGTTGAGGTGCCGCCGGTCACGAGGATGTTGAGCCTGGCCTGTACAGCCGCCGACATGAATTCGAGCATCGGGGCCGAGACGGCTGCGAGCTGCAGCAGGTCGTCGGCCTGGAGCCTGCGCTTCGGAAACCGTCGAATGGTGAGCGTCGGTCCCTTCAACGCCAGCGGCGGGATGATGACATTGACCCGCGACCCGTCGAGCAGGCGGGCGTCGACGAAGGGCGAGCTCTCGTCAACGCGCCTGCCCACCGCGCCGACGATGCGGTCTATCACCCTTGTCAGGTGCCCGACGTCGGCGAAGCGCACCTGGGTCTCGGCGATCCTCCCATGCCTCTCGACGTAGACCTCATATGGGCCGTTGACCATGATCTCGGTCACTTCGGGGTCGGCCAGCAGGGGCTCGAGCGGCCCCAGGCCAAGCACGTCATCGAGGATCTGCTCGATGAGGCGGTCCTGCTCGGTGGGCGACAGCCTCCACCGTCCGGAGCGCACGTGGTCAGCGAGCAGGCCGACGAGTCGGCTGCGAGCGCTCGCGCGATCGGGCATCTCGCCTTCGAGATACCGATCGATCAGCGCGGCACGTAGCTCTTCAACGATCCCGGGTTCGCGGTCTTTGGCACGGCTGGTCGGTTCCATCATGTTGGTGGCGCTCGTCATCTTAGGCAAGCTCATCCCAATCGGGGCCTTTTGCTTGTGGCGCCCATCCGGCCGGCGTGGTTCAAATCGCCGGTTTGGTCCGTGTCAGATGCCTGCCGTTAGGCGCCGGCGCCAACGACCAGGACCGCGGAGCCCTGGATCGATCCCGACCTCAGTCTATCCAGTGCGTGGTTGGCGTCATGCAATGGATAGGTCTCGACAACCGTCTCGACCGGAATCGTGGGCGCCAGCTCCAGGAAGTCGATCCCATCCTGGCGCGTGAGGTTGGCCACCGAGCGCAGCAAGCGTTCACCCCAGAGGATCGAGTATGGGAACGACGGGATGTCGCTCATGTGGATGCCGGCGCAGACCACCGTGCCCCCTGGTCTCACCGCCTTCAACGCCGCGGGTACCAGCTCGCCGGCGGAAGCGAAGATGATCGCCGCGTCCAGCGGTTGTGGCGCCGGCCCCATCGAGTCGCCTGCCCAATCCGCGCCGCGCTCGAGGGCGAAGCGCTCGGCATCGCGGTCGCCGGTCCGGACGAATGCGTACGTCCTCTGACCTGCGTTGCGTGCGACCTGCAGGATGATGTGTGCCGCCGAGCCGAACCCGTAAAGGCCGATTCGTTCAGCCGGGCCGCACATCCGCCACGCGCGAAACCCGATGAGCCCGCCGCAGAGTAGCGGGGCCGCGCTGAGGTCAGGGTATCCGGGTGGGATCGGGTAGCAGAAGCGCTCGTCCGCGGTCACGAGCTCGGCATAGCCACCGTCGCGGTCGTAGCCTGTGAACGTCGCTTTCTCGCACAGGTTCTCCAGGCCCTCGCGGCAGTAGCGGCAGGCGCCGCACGCAGAGGCGAGCCAGGCCACGCCGACCCTGTCGCCGGCCATGAATCGCTGGCCAGGAGAGGATTCCTCGACGACACCAACGACCTGGTGTCCCGGCACGACCGGGCGCTTGTGCAGGGGCAGCTCGCCATCGGTGATGTGCAGGTCCGTGCGGCAGACACCGCAGGCGTGGACTCGGATCAGCACCTCTCCGGCGCGCGCTCGCGGCTCGGCCAGCTCGCGCTCCGCCAGGGGTCGACCGGGTTCTTCGACGACCATCGCCCGCACGTCTTCTATTGAAAGGCGTTAGGGCTGCGCCCGTCGGGTGCCCGGCGGCCCGGGATGGAGAGGGCGTTCAGCCCTATCGGCACTCAGCCGGCCAAGGCTAAATCAGAGAGACGAGCGGGCCAATGGCGGCAATTCTCTCGCCCGCAAGCCAGGGAGGTCAGTGATGGCAGTAGTCACCAAAGAGGTCGAGGTCAAATCCCCGGCGGCCAAGATCTACGCTGCGCCGGGCCGACCAGGTAGCGTGGTCGAGGTCAAGGATCGCTACGACAATTTCATCGGAGGGCGGTGGGTGGCACCTGTGAAGGGCCGCTACACCAAGAACCTGAGCCCCGCGACCGCCGGTGTGATCTGCGAGGTTCCCGCCTCCAGCGCCGAAGACGTCGAGCTCGCCCTGGACGCCGCACACGCGGCCAAGCAGAAGTGGGGCGAAACCGCGCTCCCCGAGCGCTCCCGGGTGCTGTTGGCGATCGCCGATGCGATGGAAGCCAACCTCGAGATGCTGGCCGTGGCCGAGAGTTGGGACAACGGCAAGCCGGTCCGCGAGACGCTGGCGGCCGACCTGCCGCTGGCGATCGACCACTTCCGCTATTTCGCCGGCGCCACGCGCTCACTCGAAGGCTCTCTGACCGAGATCGACAAGGACACGATCGCGTACCACTTCCACGAGCCTCTCGGGGTGGTCGGTCAGATCATCCCGTTCAACTTCCCGCTCCTCATGGCAGCCTGGAAGCTGGCGCCGGCGCTCGCCGCCGGAAACTGCGTGGTGCTCAAGCCGGCCTCTCCGACCCCGTGGTCGATCCTGAAGCTGATGGAGGTCGTGCAAGGCGTCGTCCCGCCCGGCGTGATCAACGTCGTGAACGGACCCGGTGCCGAGATCGGCAAGGCGCTGGCCACCAGCCCCCGGATCGCAAAGATCGCTTTCACCGGGGAAACGGTCACCGGCCGCTTGATCATGCAGTACGCGTCGCAAAACATCATCCCGGTCAGCCTTGAACTGGGCGGCAAGTCCCCCAACATCTTCTTCTCGGACGTGATGGCCAGTGACGACGCCTTCCTCGACAAGGCGATCGAAGGACTCGTCCTCTACGCGTTCAACAAGGGCGAGGTCTGCACCTGCCCAAGCCGGGCGCTGATCCAGGAGGACATCTACGACGCTTTCATGGCCCGTTGCCTGGCTCGCATCAAGAAGATCAAGCAGGGCAACCCGCTCGATATGACGACCATGATCGGCGCGCAGGTCTCGCCTCAGCAGCTCGAAAAGATCACCCGATACGTGCAGATCGGCCTCGACGAGGGCGCGGAGTGCCTGATCGGCGGCAAGCGCGAGAAGATCGATGGCGAGTTCGGGGAGGGCTACTACTTCCAGCCGACGGTCCTGAAGGGCAACAACAAGATGCGTGTCTTCCAGGAGGAGATCTTCGGCCCGGTGCTTGCGGTGACGACATTCAAAGATGAGGCCGAGGCGTTGGCGATCGCCAACGACACTCTGTACGGCCTTGGCGCAGGTGTCTGGACGCGCGATGCCAGCCGTGCGTATCGCATGGGCCGCGGAATCAAGGCGGGTCGGGTCTGGACCAACTGCTACCACCTGTACCCCGCAGGCGCGGCCTTCGGTGGCTACAAGGTTTCGGGCATCGGCAGGGAAAACCACCTGATGATGCTGGAGCACTACTCGCAGACCAAGAACCTGCTCGTCAGCTACAGCCCGAACGCACTCGGGTTCTTTTAAACCGATGACCGATGCCAACGCCACCGAAAGAGTGGTGGCGACGAAGGCGGCCCTGGAGGCGATTCGCGCCCTCCAGGCCGCCAGCGGCCGTCTGATGTTCTTCATGTCGGGTGGCTGCTGCGATGGCAGTCTCCCCATCTGTCTTCAGGCGGGCGAGCTGATCACGGGTCCAGCCGATGTGATGTTGGGGCAGGTTGGGGGCTGTGATTTCTGGCTCGGCGCCGGCCAGGATGCAGCCTGGGGCCATCCGCAGTTTGAGCTCGACGTCGAGCCTGGTGCTCCGGAAGGCTTCTCGCTAGGAACCCTGGGCGGCGGCCATTTCATAGTTCGCTCACCGAGCTTCGCCTGCATCAGCTAGAGGTCTGACGAATACGCGCGCTCCACCGCCGCTCGACTCTTAGTCTCCGACCCGCATCTCGACCCAGGAGCCGCATCTCGACGCTGCCGGTGTGGGCTGGTGGGTCGGCGATGGCGGATCGTTACGCCTGCACCGCCGCGACGCTCAGGTCGTTGCGGTGAGCGCGCGTCGTGTCGGGATCGCCTCGCGCAGCTTGATCTCAGTCCGTTCGTCGCCCGGCGTGTAGAGGTAGAGGCGAAGAGACGGCTGCTCAGCGACCTGAAAGATCGTGAACTCGAGGTTGATGCGGCCGAGCCTGGCGTGCTGGAGTTTCTTCAAACCTTCCGGTCGGCCGGGACGTCCTGCTTCGACCAGAGAGCACTACTGCACCCATGATCGACCTCATCGCACGTCGAGCTGGAGACACCGGTGTCAAGTCCGCCATCTGTGGGTCCCTAAATTTGGTCCAACTTCTGTGAGAGTGACGAACTCGCTGGACCAGTCCCTCACCGACCGGGTCGTTGACAATTTGCGGTCGAGTGCCGATTCTGACCGGTCCACTTCTTGAGCGAGTAGTCCGTCCTAGTTGGCCAGGACCTCGTTGCGCATCGAGCCGTGGTATCGCTCGACAAAGCAGTTCTCCTGCGGCTGCTTTTTTCTATGTAGGCGATGGCACGCCACGCTCGGCCAGCCGATTCTTCAGGGTCGCGGCTATGAACTCGCGACCGTTGCCAGACCGAATGATTCTCGGCTTCCCATTGGCCTCGAAGACACGATCCAGCTCCTCGATCACCGCACCGGCAGTGGCCGATAGGCGGCTCTCCGCAGCAGAATTCTTGCCTCTCAATCTGGGCCGGATCGTTGCAATCGTGGCAGGTGGCCCAAGGCACGGGAGCCTCGCGCGACCGCCGGTTGTCCCAGATCGAATAGAAGGCGTAGTCGGGTTCTCGGCGCTCGGAGTGGACATTTCCTTGCTCGTTTTCGGAACCGCATCCCGCGAATTGCGGAAGGCACCTTGGCTGTCCTGGCCAGGTTGCCGGGCCGGCGAAAGCCAGCCACTCTTGATGCGCTTTGAAGACTACGGACTACCATGAGTTAGCGCACAGGGATGCCAAAAATTCACTTCGACGCCACGCTGTCCACGATCGACAAATGGACGATTTTGCGCTTGCCTGAGAAAGCGAGCGAGAAGCTGCCGTCGCGCGGGCAGGTGGCGGTGCAAGGAACGATAAATGGCCATGGGTTCCAGACGGTGTTGGAACCAGACGGCTATTTTGGCCACTGGATGAAGATCGATGGAAAGGTAAAGCGCACCGCTGCGTTAAGCGCGGGTGACACAGCGACGCTCGAAATTGAGCCACTCAAAGACTGGCCGGAGCCGAACGTGCCCCAGGATCTTGAAACGGCACTGGCGGCCGCCCCTCAGAAGATCCAGGACCTGTGGAAAGAGGTGACGCCGATGGCGCGCTGGGAATGGGTTCGCTGGGTGAACGCAACCCAGAACCCTGACACTCGCAAACGACGGGTCGAAGTAAGCATCTCGAAAATGAAGAACGGGAAGCGTCGGCCCTGCTGTTTCAACCTGGCCGCATGCACCGACCCGAACCTTTCAAAGAACGGCAGGCTTACAGAGCCCGCCTGATTTGTCGGTTCGACGACTGGATGGTCTGTGGACTACCCATGTGATTCGCGCCAAGCCAAACCCGGTCAGGACGGCCGCCTTTCCTTCACCCCCGGCTTCAGATCGCCTTTCAACGCATCCTCGTACGCGGCCCACAGGACTCCATAGGCCGCCACGAGGCCATCGGGCCGCGGCTGACCGAGGGCTGCTTCGAACCGCCTCGTATACGCGTGATCGCCCAGCTCATCTCGCAGCAAGGCCTGAGCTTGCGCCTCCCATTTGGACGCCGACGCGAGATCCTTGCGCTTCTCAATCATCAGTCGTCCCCGGTTCATCATCTCCTCGAGACGCGCGACGAATCCATGCCGGTCGAATCCCACCGGCACGCGCCGGGGCCCCTCGCTGTTTACCGTCCTCCATTGGACCGGGCGGCTGTATAACGGGGGCGACGCGGAGGGACGCCAGCCAACCACGGCTCGCTGTCGATCGTATGCCGCGCGCTTGGTGCTGTTGGTCAGAACGTCGTGCGCCAGGTTGATCAACTTCGCGTGCTCGAGCGCGTCCGGGTGGTTGCGGCGGTCAGGGTGCCAGTACTTGAGCTGCCGCCTCCAGGCGGCATGCAACTCCGCCTCCGTGGCGTCAGGCGGGACGCCCAGTACGAAGTAGTAGTCGGCCAGCGGACGGCGGTCGTTCGGCGAGGCGGCACCTCCTTGGTCTCACGCGCAAAACCGGGCTGTGGAAGCGCAGTCTCGCACGGCAGCCAGGGCTTGTGGCAAGCCCCCCGCCACGGGGGATAATGGTTATGCAGGAAGCCGTTTTGCGCCAGGGATTGCCTGCGAGCAGCCTCAACCGTTCAGGTCGAACTCTGTCGCTCCAGGAATATCCATTGAACGCCGTACCGGTCGTGGGAGGGACCCAATCTGGCCGAGCTCGCAGCATTACCAGCTCATGCGGTGGGCGACCTTGGCGAGGGGGCCGGCACGCTGACCATGACGGTAAAGTCGGCCCACATCTATCAGACCGAGCTCGATCGGATGCGACGCATCGTCGAGGCGACCTAAGGAGGCTCATTTGGAGTACGTACGCAAAGTCGATTTCGCGCGGCTCGCGGCTGGCGACAGCCGGGCCGTCCAGGTGCTCCTGGATCATGACTCGGGAGCCACGAGCTGCAGTGTGAACTGCATCAAGACCCCTCCGGGCGACGGGTCGCCGGCCGGCATGCACACCCATGTCGTCGACCAGCTGTTCTACATCCTGAGCGGGACCATGAGGCTGGAGATCGCGGACCAGTCCTACAGCGCCGGCCCGGGCACGTTGGTCGTGTTCCCGGCCGGAATTCCGCATCGCAACTGGAACGATGGCGACGAGGCAACCATTCACCTGGCGTTCAACTCGCCCCTGCCGTCGCCGGACGAACCGTTTGCCCGCTCGGTGGAACCGACCGCTTCATGACCGAGGTTCTGCGCAACCGGCTACGGGAGCTGCTCGACCAGAGATCGAGCGCGCTCGGCACTTTCATCACGCTGGCCGATCCGGTCGCTGTCGACCTCGCGGGCCTGGCAGGCTTCGAGTTCATCGTCATCGAGTGCGAGCACTCAGCGTTGAGCCTCGAGACGGTTCAGAGCCACCTTCGCGCGGCGCGCGCGAGAGGGCTTGGCACGCTGGTGCGGGTGCCTGCCGGCGATCACGGTTTCATCCAGCGTTGCCTCGACATTGGCGCCGAGGGCGTCCTTGTGCCTCATATTTCGGATGCCAATGCGGCGGCGCGCGCTTCTGGTGCCGTGCGGTTCCCGCCGGATGGTCATCGCGGCATGTACCCCGGCTCGGCGGCGGCTGAGTTCGGCGCACACGGGCTGCCCGGAGTCAAGGAGCTGACTCAGGCCCTCAATCGAAGCACGGTGCTGGCCGTGATGATCGAGGAAGATTCAGCGGTCGACCAGATTGAGAAGATCGTGCGCACGCCAGGGATCGACCTCGTCGTCGTGGGGCCGAGCGACCTCTCGGCGTCGCTGGGGGTGATGGGAGATCCACAGGATCCGCTGCTGGCCGCCGCGGTCGCCAGGATCTTCGGCGCCTCCCGCGAGGCGGGAGTCAGGTTCGGCATGCCCGCCGACCACGCCGGCTACCGGCTGTCGGCCGCCGAGCTTCGAGGACAAGGCGCGTGGTTTCTCACGGGAGGCAGTGACGCGGCTTTGCTGCTCAACGCCTTCAAGGCGTCGGTGAAGGGGCACTCCTGAGCGGCTCCTCGAGACTGAGGTCGCACTCCGACGCGCCGATGAGCCAGCGCCCGTCGATACGACGGAACCGATGCGAGTACACGCCCCCGAGGAGGACGCGCTCGCGGTCGGCCGAACCCGGCGCCGAGGCAGCAGGCCGCTGGTCCAGGATCGCCAGCAAGTAGCAGACTCCGGTCGCCGACGCGCCATCTTCCGCCACCTCGATGCGTGGGGCGAGGAGGTAGTGGAGGGTCATGGGTCCGAGGTCCTTGGATGCCCCCGCGAAGAAAGCCCTGATCGCCTCTTTGCCTTCGTAACGCCCGAAGTCGACCGACCCGTCGCGAGTCCTGGAGGACCAGGTCGCGTCGCTCGTGAACAGGTTGGCTAGTCCATCCGGGTCATAAGCCGCGTCACAGAGCTCGGCGTAGCGATGGACGAGAGCATGGATCTCTCGCTCGGACTCGAGCCTCTCCAGCCGCTCTTCCAGGGTCTTCGCGTTGACTGCGCTCATCTCGGTTCTCCGTTCAGGCACGATCGATTCGGGGTTCGCCGCGCCTGCCAACACGGGGAGGTTGACAACGATTCCTGATCAAATATACTGGCCGGGTTTTCGGAGGGGAGATTCGAGGGGAAGCAAATGTCTAGCGCACCTGACAGCGCCCAAGGCGCACGCCTTCAGAAGAACGTTCTCAGCGTCTGGAACTGCATCGCACTATCCGTAGCTCTCATGGGCCCGGTGCTCGCAGTCGTCCTCAACGCCCCCGCCGCGGGCCCCTCGACGGGCGAAGCCCTGCCGCTCGCGTTCCTCATCGCCCTGATTGTCATCATCTTCGTCGGCAACACCGTCATCCAGTTCTCGAGGGTGCTCCCCTCGGCAGGCTCCTTCTACACCTTCACCGCGCGAGGGCTCGGCGGCGGCGCCGGCTTCTTCACGGGCTGGATGTTCTTCGGCGCCTACGCCCTGTTGGTGCCGGGCCTCTTCGGAGCCGTGGCAGCTTTCGCCCACGACTACGTCAAGACGACGTTCAACGCCGAGATCCCGTGGTGGATCTACGCCTTCGTATTCATGGCGATCGTGGTCGTGCTCTCGGTCCGCAGCATCAGGACCTCGGTCCGGGTAGACCTCACGCTGCTCACCGTCGAGGTGATCGTGTTCTTCGTCCTGGCGACCATCGCCATCGCAAATGCCGGCAGTGGGAACACGTTTGCCGCTTTCAACCCGAGCTCAGCACCCAACGGCTTCTCAGGCGTGGGCCTGGGCGTCGTCTTCGGCATCCTCTCCTTCATCGGCTTCGACGCCGCGGCCGTGCTGGGAGAGGAAACGAGAGAGCCGCGGCGGATGATTCCGCTCGCGGTGGGCGGCTCGGTGATCGGCGTCGGCGTCTTCTACGTCTACGTGATGTATGGCCTCACGGCCGGCTACCACCTCAATGACCCAGCCCACATGGCCAACTTCCTCAAGGACGGCACTCCGTTCGTCACTCTTGCTCACCAGTACGCGCCCTGGCTCGAGCAGCTGGTCGACCTGTGCGCGATCGCGGGTCTGTTCTCAGCCTTCCTCGCCCTACAGAACACCACCGTACGCGTGCTCTTCTCGATGGGCCGCGAAGGCGCCCTGCCAGGGGCCCTGGGTCGAGTGCACCCGCGCTTCCACTCACCGCACGTCGCCATCTACGTCCTGACCGTATTCACCGTTATCGTCGGCCTGGCGGGCGGCGCGTGGCTAGGTCCGGGCGCGACCGGCCTCTACGGCTTCACCGGCACAATCGGCACTGTGGGCGTGGTCCTCGTCTACATCCTCTGCAATATCGCGCTGATCCGGTACTTCTCGAACCGAGCGGATCGAAACATCTTGTACCACGTGGTCGCCCCGATCCTCGGGTGCCTCGGGCTGCTCTATCCGCTGTGGGTCGTCGTCGCCCCCGGGCAGGCATATCCCTACAGCATGGTCCCGTACATCGTCGGCGTATACGTGATCGCCGGACTGGTGGCGTACTTCTACATCCGCGGGCGGTCACCGGAGAAGCTGGCGGCATTCGGCTCCGTCGTGGCGGACGAACCGATCACCCACGCCGAGGAGGGCGGTCGCTTTGACGACAGGTCTGCCCACGCTCCACGCACGTAGGTAGCCATGGTCGAAGTCGACGGTAAGCAGGTCTTCTCGACGCTCGAGGAGCTGGTAGACCCGAGGTATACCGCCCTCGTGATCGTGGACATGCAGAACGATTTCTGCAGGGCCGGCTACAACTTCGCGCAGCAGGGGATCGACATCTCGATGTACCCGGCGATGGTGCCAAAGCTCGCGCGCCTGATCGAGGGCGCGCGAGCCGCATCGGTGCCGCTGATCTACATCATGATGACGAGGCTGCCCGATTCGAAGATCGAGTCGCCGGCGCAGCTGCGCTTCACCATGCGCCTGCACTTCGCGACCCGCGGGCCCCTCAAACCGCTCAAGTACACGGTCGAGGGTACCGAGGGCCAGCAGATCATCCCCGAGCTCGCACCGAAATCCGGTGACGTGATCGTGCGCAAGTACCGGTCGAGCGGTTTCTGGGGGACCAACCTAGACATGCTGCTGCGAAGCAACGGCATCAAGAGCATCGTCGTCACCGGTGCGACCACCGAAGGGTGCGTCGAATCCACAGCCCGCGACGGCCTGTTCAACGACTACTACGTGATCGTCCCGGAGGACTGCGTCGCAAGTGACGACCCGGCCCAGCACGACGCGTCGCTGCTCCTGATGCGCCACCGCTTCGACGTGGTGCCTTCGTCGGAAATCCTGGAAATGTGGTCTGGCCCGGCCAGCGCCTGAGGAGAACCATGGGGAAGCTCGAGAACAAGGTGGCGATCATTACCGGGGGAGCCCGCGGCATCGGACGGGCCATCGCCGAGGCATTCGTGGCGGAAGGCGCCGATGTGGCGGTCGCCGACCAGGCTCCGGAGAGTGGGGCTGGAGAGCTGCTGACCGCCCTGCGGAAAGGTGGCCGCCGCGCGATCTACGTGCAGACGGACGTCACCAAGGAACCCGAGGTCAAGGCCATGATCGAGCGCGTGGAGAAAGAGCTCGGACCGGTCGAGATCCTCGTCAACGACGCGGGCATCTTCTCGCAGGTTCTGCTGCACGAGATGTCGTCCGAGCAATGGGACAAGGTGATGAACGTCAACCTCCGCGCCGTGTTCCTCTGCACCCGCTACGTTCTCCCGCAGATGCTCAAGCGCGGCCACGGAAACATCATCAACATCGGCTCTCAGCTCGGTCAGATCGGCGGCCACGAGATGGTTCACTACAGCGCCAGCAAGGGCGGCGTGCTCGCCTTTACGAAAGCGCTCGCACGCGAGGTCTCGACCAAGGGCGTGCGTGTCAACGCGATTGCGCCCGGCCCGATCCTCACCGACATGATGAAAGACGAGACCGACGAGTGGAAGAACAAGAAGCTCGCCGAGATGCCCATCGGCCGGTTCGGCCAGGCCCACGAGGTGGCACCGACCGCGGTCTTTCTCGCATCGGACGACTCTTCCTATTACGTCGGCCAGACGCTTGGGCCCAACGGCGGCGATGTGATGCTCTGAGCGGTGTGTGACCTGACAGGACGCACCGCCCTGGTCACCGGCGCCGCATCCGGCATCGGTGCCGCCACCGCAATCGGGTTTGCGCGGGCGGGCGCCGATGTCGCCCTCGGCTGGCTGCCGGGCGACCCGCACGACGTGGGGCCCGTTCGAGAGGCGGTCGTAGCGGCCGGCCGAAAAGCCCTGGTCTGCGAGCTCGACGTGACCTCGACCGAATCCGTGAACTCCTTCGCCGCGACTGCTTTCAAGGCCTTCGGCCGCATCGACATCTGCGTCGCCAACGCGGGGATCGCCCGCACCGTCCCGGCACTGGAGCTGACCGATGAGGCCTGGAACAAGGTCGTCAATGTGAACCTGCTCGGCGTCTGGCGCTGCTTCCGCGCCGTCCTGCCCCACATGCTCGAGGCGGGTTATGGACGGCTGCTGGCGACGTCATCCGTGGCGGGCACCGCCCAGTCGTGGACCGAGCACGCGCACTACACGGCATCCAAGGCCGGCATCGTCGGGCTCGTCAAGACGCTGGCGATCGAGGTCGGGAGCCGGGGCGTGACGGTGAACGCGGTGGCGCCGGGGGTCATCGAGAGCCCCCAATCGCTAGACCCCGTGAACTCCCTCGGGGTGGAAGGGGTCGCGCTGGCCGGTCGAGTCAACCCGGTCGGCCGGGTTGGCAAGCCCGGGGACGTGGCTGCGCTCTATCGATTCCTGGCCTCCGAAGATGCCGGATTCGTCAACGGCCAACTGATCACGATCGACGGCGGCCGCTCCCTCCTCATCAAAGACTAGGTGCGGTCCCAGCTCTCGCTGAGGGCGCGCTCCCTCCGGCCATCGGCCACGATGGCGGTGGACGCTCGCGCCAAAGCGCTCGTGGCGCAGGGCGTGGACCTCGTCAACCTGACCGCCGGAGAGCCGGATTTCGACACCCTCCCGGCGGCACGAGACGGCGGAATCGCGGCCATCGAGCAGGGCTTCACCCGATACACGCCGACCCCCGGGATCCTCGAGCTTCGCCAGGCGATAGCGAAGAAGCTCAAAGACGACAACGGCCTGGACTACAAAGCTGCGCAGATCGTGGTGTCGAACGGAGCCAAGCAGTCGATCTACAACGCGCTCATGGTGCTCCTTGACCCTGGCGACGAGGTCGTGATCCCATCGCCAGCGTGGGTGAGCTACCCGGAGATGGTGCGGCTCGCGGGCGGCGAACCCGTCATGGTCGACACTCAGCCCAACCAGTACCGACTCGACCAGGCCTCGCTGGCTGCTGCGATCACGCCACGAACCAAATTGATCCTGCTCAACAATCCATGCAATCCCACCGGCGTCGTGTACTCGGACTCCGAGCTGAGGATGGTCGCCGAGCTGGCTGTAACGCACGGCCTGTACGTGATCAGCGATGAGATTTACGAGAAGCTCACCTACGGCGCCGAGTTCATCAGCATCGCGTCGCTCGGCTCCGAGATGCTCGAGCGTACCGTCACCGTCAACGGTTTCTCCAAGGCCTACGCCATGACCGGTTGGCGCATGGGCTACGCCGCTGCCAACCCGGAGATCGCAGAGGCGATGTCGAGCTTTCAAAGCCAGTGCACCTCGGGCGCGTCATCGATCAGCCAACGGGCAGCCCTCGCTGCCCTGCAGGGCGAACAGGCGCCCGTCGAAGCCATGCGCGTCCAGTTCGACCGCCGCCGCCGGTACGTGGCGGGACGGTTGAGCAAGATGCCGGGAGTGCACCTGGACGCAATGCCTGAGGGCGCCTTCTACATCTTTCCGCGCGTCGACGCCCTCTACGGCAGGGTGATCGCGGGGCTCGAGATCGACGGCTCGGTCAGGTTTGCGGAAGGGCTGCTCGAAGTAGGTCGGGTGGCCGTGGTTCCCGGGCTGCCGTTCGGTTCAGACCGCCACGTCCGCCTGTCGTACGCGTGCTCGCTCGAGACCCTCACCGAGGGCATGGACCGGTTCGAGGCGTTCGCGCGCTCGCTGACGGAGGCGAAGGACGTCAGCCGCTAGCGGAGCGCCAGGCTCGTTCGAGCCCGGCTGCGACCGCGGCCAGCTCGACGTCGCGGCCGGGGTGTCCGATCACCTGGATGCCGACCGGCAGGCCGTCCACGGGAGCCGGAAGGCTGAAGACGGGCTGCCCGGTCAGGTTGAACGGGCGCGTGAAGCGAACGAGCGGCCGGGTGTCGACCTCGGGCGCTATGAGAGGCGCGACGGAGGCAGTCGAGGGCAGCAAGATCGCGTCCACGCCGCGCATGGCTTGTGCGACCTGCATGCGCATCCGCTCCCGGTCCTTCAGCGCGCTCACGTAGTCGGCGCCGGTCACGGCGAGGCCGGTGCGGAGCCGGGCCAGCACGTCCGGACCGTATTCGCCGGGGCGCGTATCCATCCACGTCTTGTGAAACGCGACGGCCTCGCTGAGCATGATGTCCAGGCAGGCCCGCTGCATCGAGTCGAGGCTCGGGAGCTCGACCTGGGGAAGGCCGGCGGAAACCCGATCCCAGGCTCTCCGGACCTGCTCGTCGAGTCCTTCCACCCAGCCCGCCGGCACGGCCAGGCGCAGGCGGTCGGCCGGGATAGCGTCGTCATCCTGCCAGCCGTCGAGGAAGTTGCCCTCCCCGCGGGGGCTCGCCATCATCGCGACCGCACGGGTCGCGGTGGCGACGTCGGGCGCGAGCGAGCCGATGGTGTCGAGCGAGAAGCTCAGCGGCACCACCCCCTTCGTGTCGATCGCCCCGAAAGTCGGCTTGAATCCGACGATGCCGCAAAGCGCGGCGGGGATGCGCACCGACCCGCCGGTGTCGCTGCCGATCGCCCAGTCGCAGGCTCCCGCGGCCACCGCCGCCGCCGACCCGCCCGAGGAGCCACCGGCGATGCGAGACCGGTCCCGAGGGTTGCGAACCGTGCCGTAGTGACGGTTCATGCTGGTCGAGCCGAAGGCCCACTCGTGAAGATTCGTTTTGCCGATCATCACGCAGCCGCGGCTGCGCAAGTTGCGAATCAGGGGCGCGTCCTCGGATTTGGGATCTGTCGGCAGCAGCCGGCCGCCTCCGGTGGTGGGCGTGCCGCGCACATCGATCAGGTCTTTGACCGCGACCACCTCGCCGTCTCCGTCCTCGTCCGTCATCGCGATGAAGAGGTTGAGATCCTTGACCTCCTCCGCGCGAGCCCGCGCCTCGAGAATTCGCACCGACCGATTATTCCAGGAGGTCATTAGGGAAATGTGCGGCCCAGTCCTGTTGAGCGAAGACCAGCGCAAGAACATCGTCGCTTACCACTCGAAGTTCAACCAGGCGTCTGCGAGCCCGTTTGGGCCGGCAGACGAGATCGGCATGCTCAACCACATGACCGCCGAATCGCGGCGGGCGGCCATGGGTGAGGCGGACGCGGGAAAGCCCTTCGACCTGGCGGTCGATTATTTCGTGGGTATGCCCGTGTGGACCGACCTTGGTGATCCGGGATTTCAGATCTGGATGTCGCATACGCCGGCCGGCAACATGCTCGAGAACCCGCTGGGCATCTCCGACGAGCAGAACGAGAGGGTCAGCTATTCGGGCGACTGCATTTCGCTCTACACGCACTGCGGCACCCACGTGGACACGTTCACCCACTTCGGGTTGCATGGACAGATCTTCAATCGCTTCAGCGCGAAGGAGCACCTC
>Ga0307374_10007963_pt1 | contig 15984 bp, 17 predicted proteins | sample OX3MG_FD_202532 | JGI IMG/M metagenome (GOLD analysis project Ga0307374, IMG submission 202532) | Soil microbial communities from Risofladan, Vaasa, Finland - OX-3 | ecosystem: Environmental > Terrestrial > Soil > Coastal area > Acid sulfate soil | place: Finland: Risofladan, Vaasa | collected... | reverse complement strand
ATAACTATGCGGTCGTAACAACCAAGTATGCCGCTGATTTTTTCGCAATATCTTTGAGTAAGTGATTCCATAATATTGGAAAGTTAAATGTTTTCCTGTTTAGTTCCGGCTTGTCCGGCTTAGGTAATATATCATTTTCAGAAATAACAATGAGAATTTTTAAAGATAATCCATTTGGTGCTTACTACACATTATCTTCACCATCCGGTAAACAATTTAAGGCAATTTCATCTTCTGTTTCTAAACACGTCGCGATAAATAATGATGTAAACTTAGTATTAGACCCAACGTCTATTTGCTTGTTATATGAACTGTCAATAAAGTACGGTCTCGTTTATAAAAGAAAATTTATAGTTTCATCATTCATAAGCGCGATTTTGATTGGTCTTATTTCAGATATACGAAATTCGCCTCATTCTAAAATGTCTTTGTCTATCAGACATGATCGCGTTTACCCGCACATCTATCCTGATGACTTTAATGAGAAATTGGCTTCTCATTATGAAGAGATTCTTATTTGGATAAATAATAATTGCGAGGTGATAGAGGTTCCTGAAAGATTTAATTTTATTATGAATTTTTCAGAGGAGCAGAAAAATTCGGCTTATTTGCAGCTAATTATGGAAAACAAACTCCTCTCAGATAGAGATAACTTCATATTGCTTACAGATGACGTAATATATTATAGATCTTTGCGTAGTTCACCATCAAAAGTTATCGGTAGCCAATTATATTTGTATGAATTCCATAGTGAAAATAGAATGCAGATTATAGAGTTTTTGCTTGAGCACAACTATATAGGCGTTCCAATTTCTGCTAGCCTCCTGAAAGAAGAATTAATTAAATTTGTGAGCGGAAAAGAAAACTGCTTTTCGACTTGTTTAGAAAACCTAAAATATAGCTGGAATCCAGATATAAATCTAATTTATGAAGCAGTTAAATTCATTAAATCATTGTATTTGGAGTTATTCATAGACAATCTGATGCGGCAGCGAATTGTTTCATTGGTCTTTGCTAATTTACTAGTAGGCCTACCTCAGACGAACCTCAATCTTTTATCCGACCTAACTAACCAAGAATTTAAATTGCTACCTATACAGCAATTGGAAGTACTTGATATCTTAACCACGGTGATGGAAAATAGATAAAAAAAATTTCCACAACTGGCGCAGGTCTCCGACCACATAGCCAGGATCATAGTCATATAAATCATAACTTTTATTCCGTTCTCGTTTCTTGATACCAGGTGCTTTACATTAAGATACTGCTTTATAAATTTAAAGAAGGTTTCTATCTGCCATCTTTGTTTGTACCATTCAGCAATGGTATAGCAGTCTTCGGCTAATAGGTTGGTAACAAAACAGATTTCTTCCTTACTTTGGTCCATGATACCCTTGATAACCCTGTAGGTATGTTGTGTCTTCTTCTCTTTCCTGTTGATTAGAAATCCTATATCAGTTTGTGTGTTTACTGTTTATTCACCTTTAGTTCACTTGAGTTCACCCCAAAAAGTCCTAAGGCATATTAATTTGCATTACTATTTAATTGTGAATTGAATGGAAGTTAAAAACTTTTTACAGAATACGGTTTATGGTGTGAAGAAATGGTTTTGGTGAACACGATATTTATGTTCTTTCCTTTTTAAAATTTAAAATATCAGTAATGAGTAACAGTGTATATCAAATCAACAAAGGCATTAACAAGCCCATTGAGTTTAAGGGGCTGAAGGCACAGTACATCTGGTACCTGGGGGGAGGGCTTGTTGCCTTGTTGATATTCTTTGCCATCATCTATATCTGCGGTGTAAATGTTTTTCTTTGCCTGGCATTGATTGTTTTTCTTGCTACCGCTTTATTTATGTATGTATATAAGTTAAGCCGCACTTATGGAGAATATGGATTGATGAAAAAAATGGCCAAAAAAGCAGTCCCAAAAGTGATTAAAAGTTATTCAATCATCCGTTTTAAAAAGCAATTAATGCATGAAAAATCTGTTTGATATAATACCAATTTATGGCGTGGAGCATAATGCCATCTTATCCAAAATGGGTGATGTTACTGTAGCTTTTAAAGTACAGTTACCAGAGTTATTTACACTGAGCAATGATGAATATGAAGCATTTCATCATGCATGGATAAAGGCCATTAAAGTATTGCCCCCACATTCCATATTGCACAAACAGGACTGGTTTACCGAAGCAAAATACCAACCCAATTTTATAAAAGAAGACAATAGTTTTTTAAGCAGATGCAGTGACAGGTTTTTTAATGAAAGGCCGTACCTCGACCACCAATGCTATATTTTGCTCACAAAGAAACCAGCTAACAGAAAAGGGGCTTCCTCTGTATTCTCAAGTTTACTGAGAAGAACAATTGTACCTGAGGAAACACTTCAGCCTAAATATTACCATGATTTCATGAATCATGTTGGACAGTTTGAAAAGATATTATTAGATAGTGGGTTTATTACCATTCAACAGTTGAAGGATGCAGAACTGGTTGATTTGATTGTACAGTATTTGAACCTGCAGACTGACACGGAAATTATCCGGGATATAGAATTTAAACCGGAATGGAAGATTGGTGAAAATTATTGCCAGCTCTATACAATGTGGGATGCAGAATTTGTTCCAGCTCTTTGTGGTTCAAGAATAAACTATGATAAGTATTCAACAGATAAAACAAAGTTCAGTGTAGGTTTTGCATCACCCATTGGACAGCTGCTTTCCTGCAATCATATTTACAACCAGTATGTGTTTATAGAAGATGTACAAAAGACTTTACAAAAATTAGAAAGTAAAAGATTAAGGCTTCAATCTTTATCTGCTTACAGCCGTGAAAATGCAATAGCTAAAGAAGCGACAGATAATTTTTTGAATGAGGCCATCTCTGAACAAAGGTTATCAGTCAGGGCACATTTTAATTTGCTGGCATGGACAGACAATAAAGAGGACTTAAAACAAATCAGGAATCTTTGTTCTTCTGCGCTTACACAAATGGATGCAACTCCCAAACTGGAAACAGAAGGATCTGCACAAATCTTCTGGGCTGGTATTCCCGGCAATGCTGCTGATTTTCCCATGAACGATACCTTCGATACTTTCTCACCGCAGGCCTGTTGTTTCTTTAACCTGGAAACCAATTATCGTTCTTCCATAAGCCCTGTTGGATTGCGTCTGGGTGACAGGCTAAGTGGTAAACCCGTGCATGTCGATATTTCCGATGAACCCATGCAAAAAGGAATTTGCACCAATAGAAACAAATTTATTTTGGGTCCCAGTGGCAGCGGTAAAAGTTTTTTTACCAATCACATGGTTCGTTCCTATTATGAACAGGGAACACACGTGGTGCTGGTGGATGTAGGACATTCCTATAAAGGGCTTTGTGATCTGGTTAACGGATACTATTTTACTTATGATGAAAAGAACCCTATAAAATTTAATCCATTTTACATTGCAGAAGGTGATTTGCTGGATACAGAGAAAAAAGAAAGCATTAAAACTTTATTGCTTGCTCTCTGGAAAAAAGACAATGAAAATTTTAACCGCAGTGAATATGTAGCGCTATCCAATGCCCTGCAACTCTATTATGAACACCTGGAAAAGAATAAAATCTTATTTCCCTGTTTTAATACTTTTTATGAATTCCTGCAAACTGAATTTGTACAGGTATTGATCAATGATAAAGTGAAAGATAAGGATTTTGATGTATCGAATTTCCTGTACGTATTGCGTCCTTATTATAAAGGTGGTGAATTTGATTATCTATTGAACGCCACAGAAAATCTGGATTTATTACAGCAACGCTTTATTGTTTTTGAACTGGATAATATTAAGGACCATCCCATACTTTTTCCTGTGGTTACGATCATCATCATGGAAGTCTTTATTTCCAAGATGAGGAAACTAAAAGGTATTCGTAAAATGATACTGATTGAGGAAGCCTGGAAAGCGATTGCGAAAGAAGGCATGGCCGAATACATCAAATATCTTTTTAAAACCGTTCGCAAATTTTTTGGTGAAGCCATTGTAGTAACACAGGAAGTGGAAGATATCATTTCTTCACCTGTTGTAAAGCAAGCTATCATCAATAACAGTGACTGCAAGATTTTGCTTGATCAGTCAAAGTACCAGAACAAGTTTGATCAAATCCAGGAACTGTTGGGTCTTACAGAAAAAGAAAAAGCCCTCGTACTATCAATCAACAAAGCCAACGATCCATCAAAAAAATATAAGGAAGTATTTATCTCTCTCGGAGGTATGCTCTCAAGAGTTTACAGGACAGAAGTATCAACAGAAGAATACCTGGCTTATACCACAGAAGAAAGTGAGAAACTGAAAGTGCATGAGTATTCAAAAAAATATGGAAGCATGAAAAAGGGAATAACAGCACTGGCAAATGACATTCGCAATGGAGTTTTATCTGTCCTGGTCTTATTTGTTTTTTGCGTAAGCTGCAATACAACTGCTACAAAAGATATTTCAGGGATGTATGTAAATAGTTCTAAAAATGAATTCAGTATCGCTATGGATACTGTTGTGATTCGTCATTATAATAATAGCACTTATTGGATTGAACGAAGAACAGGATTTAACCGGATTACTAATGGGTTGAAACAAGCTAAAAAATATAAAAAAGAAAGCTCTTTTGGCATATTGGATGAAGAAAGCGGACAGTTACAGGAACAAAAACATGGGAGAACGTATTCTTTTACTGAATCTGCTAATGAACTAATTATTGGAAATGCATTTTATCGAAAAATAAAATAAATCAAACCATGAAAAAGCTATGGGTGTGCATGGTAATTGTACTAATGAGTATAGCGCCTGAAACAAAAGCCCAGGATCCGATTACGCTGATTATTAAACAGGGAATTAAAAAAGTAATTATTGCAGTGGATCTCAAAATTCAAAGACTGCAAACCAAAACGATCTGGCTGCAGAATGCGCAAAAGGTAGTTGAAAATACGATGTCCAAATTAAAGCTGGACCAGATCACAGACTGGGTGCAAAAACAAAAAGACCTCTATCAGAATTATTTTGATGAACTCCGGAAAGTAAAGGATGTGTTGTCCTATTATCACCGCATTAAAGAAATCACTCAACAACAAATTGCTTTAGTGAAGGAATATCATAAAGCATGGAATGGTGTTCAGCAGGATGGTCATTTTACTACTGATGAAGTCCGTTATATCGGGCAGGTCTATACCGGGATCATAGATGCAAGCCTGAAGAACCTGGATCAGATAGCTCTTGTTATTAATTCATTCACTACTCAAATGACGGATGCAAAAAGAATGGAAATTATTAACCGTGCTGCAGATGCAATGCAAACAAATTTGAACGATCTCAGGTCATTCAATTCTCAAAATATTTTGCTTTCACTTCAGCGCTCCAAAGATGAAAATGATGTTGCGGTGGTAAAAAAAATGTATGGCCTTCAATAAATAATTATGAAAAAAATACTAACGATAATTTTAATTATTACTGTTTCCGGAGTGAATGCACAAAACTGGAAGGAATGGACACAACAGAAAAAAACTCAAATTAAATACCTGGTTAATCAAATTGCTGCTTTGCAAATTTATGCCACTTATGTGGAGAAGGGATATGCCATTACAAAGAATGGATTGACTGCGATTCAAAACATTAAAAAAGGAGATTTCTCTTTGCACGATGAATATTTTACTTCGCTTAAAAATGTTAATCCAAAAATAAAATTGTATTGGAAGGTTGCTGATATTATCGCCTTACAGGTTAAAATTATTCAGGGCTATCACCAACAAAAAAATGCCCTCCGGCAAAGCAGGCAATTGACTCCGGATGAAATCAGTTATTGCAACAGAGTATTTATAAATCTTTTGGATGGTTGTACCAATATTATTGATCAATTGATTTTACTGGTAACAGACGGAAGCTTACAGATGAAAGATGATGAGCGAATCAAACGGATTGATGCTTTGCATGCAGAGATGAAGGATAAATATGTTTTTGCGCAACATTTCACCAATGAAGCAAATGAGCTGGCAATACAAAGATTTATTGATGCCAATGATGTAAGAACGGGCAGGGCTTTGATGAATATTAGCCAATGAGTTTATAATAAATAAACAGTGTGTATGAAAAAGTGTGTAATGAGTTTATTAATCATTTTTTGTTGTGGGTTAACTAAAACGTATGCCCAGTCACAGGAAGCAAAACAATTGCTTTTGGATGTACAGAAGCTGGCATCCCTAAAAAATATTTTAACGGATTTAAAGAAGGGATATGAGATTGTTTCAGGTGGATATAATTCCATCAAAAATATTTCTGAGGGCAATTTCAATTTACACCAGGCATTTTTAAATAGCTTATTGGAAGTAAGCCCGGCCGTTAGAAATTATAAAAGGATTGCAGACATTATTGCTGCGCAGGTAAAGATCGTTTCTGAATATAAAACAGCCTTCAGGCAATTCAGGGAAACCAATCTATTTACATTGGATGAAATTGATTACCTCTCTAAAGTTTATAAAAATCTGTTCAATCAATCGGTAAAAAATTTAGATGCACTGGTAACAATAGTAACTGCCAATAAACTCCGTATGTCCGATGATGAAAGATTAAGCGCCATTGATGATATCTGGAAAGAAGTCGAAAATGAACTGATGTTTCTCCGGCATTTTAATAGCAGCACCAAAATATTGGCACTGCAAAGAGCCAAAGATGCAAATGATATCTCTGTAATGAATCAACTCTACAATGTTAACCATTAATCAAATAAGAAATGAAACTGTGTGTACGGATCACGTTAATCGTGATAGTGGGATTATGCCTGCCTGAATTTTCACATGCTCAGGTGCTGGCAAATGATATAGGAGGCCTTCAAAAAGTTCTGGATCAACTCTATAATGAGATGCTGCCACTCTGCTCAAAATTAATTGGCGTAGGCCGCGGCATCGCTGGTTTTGCAGCAACCTGGTATATTGCTTCAAGAGTCTGGGGACATATTGCCAGAGCGGAACCTATTGATTTTTACCCGCTCTTCCGGCCCTTTGTAATCGGATTTGCAATACTTATTTTCCCATCCGTAATTGCTATGATCAATGGCGTAATGCAACCAACCGTTACTGCCACCGGAGCTATGGTGGATAATTCGGATAAATCAATTGCCCTTCTTTTAAAACAAAAAGAAGAAGCAATCAAAAAAACCACAGTCTGGCAAATGTATGTTGGCGAAAATGGAGATGGCAACCGCGATAAATGGTATGCTTATACACACCCGGATGACCCCAATGCCGATAACGAAGGATGGATTTCTTCTATCGGCAATGACATCAGTTTTGCAATGTCCAAGGCCTCCTACAATTTTCGAAATTCCATCAAAGAGTGGATGAGTGAAGTGCTGCAAGTGCTGTACATGGCCGCGGCTCTTTGCATCAATACGATTCGTACTTTTTATTTAATTGTACTGGCCATTCTGGGGCCACTCGTATTTGGACTGGCAGTTTTTGACGGCCTCGGCCATACGCTTATGGTATGGGTAGCACGTTACATAAATGTTTTCCTTTGGTTACCGGTGGCTAATATTTTCGGTTCGATCATTGGGAAAGTCCAGGAACAAATGATTGCCCTTGATATTCAGCAAATCAATTCTTCCGGGGATACATTTTTCTCTTCAGCTGATACAGCCTATCTCATTTTCATGATCATTGGCATCATTGGTTATTTCACGGTGCCTTCAGTGGCAAACTACATCGTTAATGCAGGAGGCAGTAATACACTTTTGTATAAAGTAAGCAATGTATTTTCTTCTACTGCTACATCAGCGGTGAATAAGGTTTCTTCCGGCGCCGGAATGGTGGCTGATTCCATGGGTAGTGCAGCAAATAAAATGAGTGGTAGTATGAGTAGTAATGGAGTATCCGAAGGCTATTTTAAAGATAAATTAAGTGGGAAATAAGCCGTGTTTATTTAAGTAGAGTTAAAAAAATAATCATGTTCAGACAAGCAAAAAATATTGATACAGCTTTTAAGCAGGTAAGGAACTTTGCATTCCTGGTGGTTCTATCCTGTGTTATGATTTGCTCTTATGTTATTTACAATAGTTATAAAGAGACGACAGCTATTGAATCAAGAATTTATATTCTCGCCAATGGCAAAGCGCTCGAAGCTTTTGCAGGTGACCGCAGAGAAAATATTCCGGTAGAAGCAAGAGATCATGTAAAGATGTTTCATAAATATTTCTTTTCCCTGGACCCCGATGATAAAGTCATTCAATCCAATATTACCAAAGCTTTGTATCTCGCCGACGGGTCTGCTAAAAGAATATATGAAAGTTTAAAAGAAAATAATTATTACGCAGGAATTATCTCCGGGAATGTAAGCCAGGAAATTAATGTGGACAGTGTATCCCTGAATATGAATTCATATCCATATTATTTCCGTTGCTATGCAACAGAAAAGATCACACGTCCCAGTAATATTACTACCCGAAGTTTAATTACAGAAGGTTTCCTGCGAAATGTGTCAAGGTCGGATAACAACCCTCATGGATTTTTAATTGAAAAATGGAATACGATTGAAAATAAAGATCTGAAAACAGAAAACCGTTAGATATGAAATTATTCCGAAAACAGAAAAGAAAACAGCAGGAATTACCTCCTTTCTTGATAAGACAATTGCTTTATCTGAACAACAAACTACACGTGTTTGCTGCCTGGTTACAACAAAAAACAAATGGATTTTCACCTAAAAAAATAAAAATGTTTTTTTTGGTTTTTTGTTTAATCTTTCTTAGTGTAAGCATCATTGTTATGTACCAAAGTTTCAAAAAAGAAAACACGAATCTTTATTTTATCAGCCCGATTCGCGCAATACCACTTTTAAAAGAACCAAGGATACGACCTCTCATTAATGAACGGGAGTTTAAAAGAATTCACAGCTTCAAAGTTTACCTGGATAGTTTACAAAAGACTACCAAAGGAAAATTGAAATTCGATAGTCTTCTTTCTACGCGGCCACATTTAACCGATACTATTAATTATTTAGAAAACCTATATTATGAACAACAAACAAACAGAAAGTAAAATTCTTTCCCCGGCTTTTTTACGCAAAAGAAAAATGTTGCTGGTACTTCCGGCTCTGGTTCTTCCTTTTATAACTATGGCATTCTGGGCACTGGGAGGTGGATCGGGGAAAGGATCCCAAAAGCCGGTTACATCTACAGGTCTCAATCTGCAGTTGCCCAGTGCACATCTCAAAGATGATAAATCTGAAAACAAGCTTAGCTTTTATGAACAGGCCGATGAGGATTCAATAAAACTCGGAAAAGAAATAAATAATGATCCATTTTTAAAAGTGGAAGGGAATAAAGACACGTCCTTTTTTCATCTCACACCTGCATCTCCAAACTCCTCATATAACCCCTTGCCGGGAGAAGATTATAAAGACCCGAATGAAGAAAAAGTATATCAGAAACTGGCGCAACTTAATGAGCAACTGAATACATCGAATATAAAAAATAATTCCAATGAAGTAAAATCTTCTGAGGCTACTTCTTCTGTAAACAATGAAGATGGGAAAAGATTGAATCATCTCATGCAGGATATGGATAAAAAAGACAGTGTAACTGATGATCCGGAAATGAATCAGTTAAATGGTATGATGGATAAGATTCTGGACATCCAGCATCCTGAAAGAGTAAAGGAAAAACTGCAGGAAAAAAACATTGAAAACAAAAGGAATATTTTTCCGGTAAATAAAGAACCAATTGCTTCTTCTGTTAGTTTGCTTGATACATCTGTTAAACAGCAAAATGATAGTAATGGTTTTTGGGGATTGGAAGATGAGAATAATTTCAAAGAACAAAATGCCATTGAAGCTGTAGTGAATGAAAATCAAACACTCATCAGCGGCTCAATAATCAAACTTCGTTTACTAAATGACATTTCCGTGGATGGAAATATAATTTCCAAAGACAATTTTGTTTTTGGAATGGTTTCTTTAAATGGCGAAAGGCTCCAGGTGGAAATCAGTTCGATAAGAGTGGCCCATTCTTTATTCCCGGTAAAGCTTCAGGTTTATGATATGGATGGGCTTCCGGGCATTTATATTCCAGGCGCTGTCACACGAGATGTGGCCAAAGAAAGTTTAAATAATGCTACTCAAATGATGGAGGTGTCATCACTGGATCCTTCTGTGAAAGCGCAAGCTACGACCGCCGGAATCGATGCAGTGAAAACACTATTATCAAAGAAAACGAAGTTGGTAAAAGTTACCGTGAAAGCAGGATATAAAGTTTTACTCAAATAATTTTTTAATCATTAAAATATACTATCATGAAACAATTAGTTTGTTTGGTTGCTGCGATTGGTTTGTTTGTTTCTTCCTTTTCGCAAACACCATCTTTAAGCATTACCACCAATAAAACAACCAGTCTTATTTTTCCTTTTACCATCAAACATGTTGATAGAGGAACCAGGGAAATTCTGGTACAACAGGTTAAGGAAGCAGACAATATTTTACTGATAAAAGCAGCCGGAAAAGATTTTCCGGAAACTAATCTGACAGTTATAACCAGCGATGGCAGCACCTACAATTTTTCGGTGGATTATGAAAATAAACCTTTGTTATTCGTTTATAACCTACCGGTTCAATCTTCCGCTTCACTGGCTACTTATGCAAACAGCATTTTAGATAATCCAAAAACTATAAATGGTATTTCTACCCGTAAATGGGATATGCTGGTAAGGGTTTACGGCATATACATTAAAGGAAACACCATCTTTTATCAATTGGAATTAGACAATCAAAGCCCGATTGATTATGACATAGATTTTCTGCGCTTTTATATCCGCGATAAAAAGAAAAGCAAAAGAACGGCGATCCAGGAAAACGAATTGAAGCCTTTGTATGTGGCAGGCAATAATAAACAGGTGAAGGCTTATCAAAAAAATACATTGGTATTTGCGTTAGAGAAATTTACCATTCCTGATGCAAAGTATTTGGCCATACAGATAATGGAAAAGAATGGAGGCAGACACTTATTTATGAAAGTAAACAATAGAAAAATTATGCAGGCAATTCCATTACCTGATCTTAAATAAGGAATTAATGCTAATAAAAAATAATCTAAATATTTAAATCACAATTAAAAACAATTTTATGAACAACGAAAATTTTCAGTATTTGACCGACAACATCAAATACATGGGCTTTGGTGAAAACCTTAAAACAGAATTGGAGAAAAACATGAACGAAGAGAAAGCGGAATTTCAATTACATTATAAGGTTGAAATGAATAAGAAGCCTTTTGAAGCTACGCTGAATTTCAAAAAATCAGATTCTACTGACATGTATTTTTTCAACAACTATCATGCTTCCCTTGAAAAAAGCAATGGCGAAAAAACGGAGCAAACTTTTTACCTCAACAAAAGCAAGGGCGTCACTTCCAAGGAAGCTTTTAATTTATTGGATGGAAGAGCTGTACACAAAAACCTCGTAACAAAAGAAGGCCAGCCTTACAAAGCCTGGATGCAACTGGACACCGGCAACAAAGACAAGAACAATAATTTTGAAGTGAAGCATTATCATGAAAACTATGGCTTTGATCTAAAGGCAGCAGTTGAAAAATTTGCCATTACGGATTTGAAAGAGCCGGAAAAAGAAAAAGCGTTAATGCAATCGCTTCAAAAAGGAAATGTGCAATCTGTAACCATTGAAAAAGATGGCAACAATCATAAAATGTTTATAGAAGCTGATCCGCAGTTTAAAAAAGTGAACCTCTATGATTCCAATATGAAATTAGTTTCAAAAGAATCAATAGAGCAATATAAATCTGTTGGTCATACAGATGCAAAGGACACTAAAGAAGATATAGCAAATGATAAAAAAAAAGAGTTGAAACAGGAAATTAAGCCTGATAAAAATAAATTGGAAAAGAAAAATAATAACAGCCTTTTGCCCAAGAAAAGGGAAAGAACCAGAAAAGGTTTAGGGGTATCTTAATACAACCCTAAACCAATTTTAATATCAAAAATAGCATCATGAACATTCAGAATATAGCAGCATTAGGAGAGCAGTTACAATCATTGGGGTTTGAAAATACAGGTTATTCCCTATTGAAAAGAATCTGCTTTAAACCAGTTAACTTTTTTCTTTCACATAAAGTTGAAAAAGGAAAAGATCAGTTATCTTTTAATTTATTTTTTGAAAAAGAAAATAAACAAAATGTTTATGTATTGATGCATTATGATGCTATTCTTCAAAAGGAAATGCCAATGCCTGATGCGACAATTAACGGCATCAATACTGCCACTCTGGAAAAGCGAATGGCAGAAATAGATTGGAAGAATGCCTTTGACTTTGATACAACAAAACAATGGAGTTTAGGCGATAAAGAAAGCTGGAACAACGAGCAGAAAATTGAATCTGTAATAGAATATCTATGTGAATTAGAAAAGACTGAGGAGGGGAGAGCAATTGCAGTAAGCTTAAAACTCAAATATTGGGCTGGTACACCATACCAGGAGTTGTTTGGTAATATCAGCCCTTTAAAAAATAAATTGGAAGTAAGCCAGCGCTTTTATTTTTCTGACGGGCAGGCCGGCATTTCAGCAGATGAGGCGTATCGTTTTTTACAAAACCGGTGGCTGGAGAAACAAATGCAGGCAAAGAGTAAACAGAAAGATGATGCAGATTCAAAAGGAAATCATGCTAATGAACAGGAACCGGCTGGCTCTGGCTTGTTGAGGAAGAAAAGAATTAGTAAAAGAAATGCTGTAAAAAACAATAAGTAATCTGTAAAAGAACATATGCAAATGTTTGAACCATTAACAGTGTTTTATGAAGCGATTGCCGATGATGCAAGGATTGGTACTACTCATATCAGTCTTTACATGGCTTTATTGCAGCAATGGAATTTAAATGGCGGAATGAATCCAATTATCATAGCAAGAGTAACTATTATGAAGGCTGCAAAAATAAATGCACGTTATACCTATAATAAGTGCATGAACAATCTGCAGGAGTATGGATATATAACTTATTTGCCTTCGTCTAACCCTTGCAGCAGTAGTACTGTTTTTTTAAAGGGATTGTGAAAATGAAAATTTGTGTGTATGGAAAAGAATGTATCAGTACCAATTTTAATCCCATTTGAGCCGGAAGAGTTCTGGACTCAAATCAGGCTAATAATTAGAGAGGAAGTGACCAGAAATAAAAAGGAACAGCCGGTATTTGCCTCAATATTGGAGACTCCTGGCCTTATTGAAAAGCCGTTATTTAAAATGCAGGAAATCTGTTCTCTTTTTAAAGTCACCAAACCTACCATTTACGACTGGATAAAGCATGGAAAATTGAAAAAAGTAAAGATAAGGTCGAGGGTATATTTCCTGGGTAGTGATATCAGGCAGTTGATGCAAGTATGAGCATTCAATGTAAGCAGTGTAAAAGCACTACTTTTTTTGTGCGGAAAACATCAACTTGGCTCAATCCCAGAAAATCGTACCTTTATAACGTTAATTTATCAAGCTAGATAAAGTAAGATAAAGACAAGTAAAGTTCTTCGTAAAATTGGGTTATTATAGACCAAAAAATAGACCGCAAAAAGCAAAACCCGCTTTGGTAGCGGGTTTTAACCAAATTGAAGCGGACCGGACGGTTCTTTTTTGTCACGTTTGATTCTAAAATAAATTCCATTCGAAAAAAATATCCTTCCGGTGATTCTTAAGTATTCAAAGTTTTTTGAAGATTTAAAAATAAGCATGGCTACCTCACAGAATCTTTGACAACGCTTGCGCTAAGATGGGCAGAAAGAAATTTTAAAATTAATTCATCTGTACTACCTGGTATGCATCTTCTCCGTTATATGAAACGGGTTCGTAATAAGTATTGTTATAAAAAAGATAGATTTCGCCATTTATATTCTGTTGAGTGGCTCCGTCGGGAATATCAGTAACTATTGCTCCTATTGGCGCAACTACTACTTGGTAGCCCTGATCAAGACCAATATAAAAAGTACCTCCGTAATAATAATAATAATCATTGTCCAATTGTACCGTTTCATATCCATCGGGTAATGAGCCAACAACAGCTCCTATGGGAGCCGATACAACAGTATATCCGCCGGATATCGGTTGGTAATAAACACCCTCGTCATAATAATACTCCCGGTTAGCAAGTGAAAATATAAAAGCATCACGTGCCAGGGCCGCTGCAATGAAACCAATTGGGTGCCATGAAGGGCCCCAGTTGGAAGGATGATAAGGATGATAAGAATAAGGATGAGATTGTATATTGCTGGAATGATATACGTTTGCATTTTCATGAACTGTAGTGCTTCTATGCACCTTTGCTTTTGCATTTTCAATAACGGGTGCAACAGGACGTGGTGCTACAGGGCGTGGTGCAACGGTAGTAGGGCGGTTAGAATTACGGTTGCCAAAATTCTGGCTGCCGCCATTAATACTCCTGCTTGGTGGTTGTGCTGCCGGACGATTAATGGCAGGAGAAGCCGCAATATGGCTCTGTGGTGCAGGCGCAAACTGCCTAGGTGGTTGTGCTGCCGGACGATTAAAAGTAGGAGAAGCCGCAGGACGGCTCTGAGGTGCAGACTGCCTTATGCTGCCGCCGCCGCCTGTCATAGTAGGATGGCTAAACCGCTGTGCGGAACTTACTTGCGGCATACTTACCCCAACTATTATTAATAAATAAATAACAACTGAAAATTTTATTTTAAAAGGAATTATCATGACTGAATATTATGGGATATAAAAAATTATTTTCTTTTAGAAACCGGAACAAATTTGATCTTGATTGCATTTGGCGGCACATTAAATTTGAATATGGCATCCGGAAAAACAGGATTGATCTTCCAATCGGAATAAACGGCTTCATATTGCGGGTTCAATTCTTTTTTAGTATATACTATTACCATTTTTAGTGGCAGATAAAAAGCATCATCGGATATCCAGAATTGGAAAGTTTTATTACTTGTTGTTCCGGCAATATGAAAACAATCTTTACCGCCGACCTTGGTAATACCGAGATAAATAAGATTTTTTGCATCAGCTAAAATATCATCCACAAAACCCGGGTACAAAAAATCCGCACCAGGAAAAAATATACCATATTGTTTGTTCACGGTATCTATCATACCGACGGTTGTAGGAAGTGTTTCTATTTGAGCATAATGATTTCTGTTAGCGGAGTAATAAGTAAGTGTTTGACCATTATAATAGAAATCCCGGCTTCCCTTATCCCCTGTGGAACGGATCAGCAATTCATTAGGCCCCTGTAGATATACCTGCGATTCATTAGAGCGTTTGACGAGCCCCAGTTGCAGGTTATGAACATCATAATTTGCATTAACCGTAACACTACAGGAAGTCAAATCGCCTATCGTGGCACTCATATTGTCAAGTATAGAAACAGCTACTGTATCAATGGTAGATGACTGCGCTTTAATATGAGTAGTAAACCCACAGATAAGAATAATCAGAAATATTTTTTTATTCATGGAGATTCGATTTAAAATATACTTATGTCAAATGTACAGTAATTAATGCAACCTAATTTTTTTAAGAAAAAGTGTTCAATCCGATATCCGCATCCTTTTCTCCAAAGGTTTCCTGGTAGAATGATAAACAAAAATTAGATTGGATTGAAGCACAATTACGACTACCTCACAGGATCTTTGCTAAAAAACTTACGCTAAAATGGGGATTAGAGGGGGTAATTCACATTTTAAACACAATGGAAAGGAAAAAGGGTTTTATCTGAATTATTTAAACAAAAAAATGTTCCTTTTTGGAACACTCTTTTATAACACCCCAGTAAATAATTAAGCAGTTGGTTTTTGATCGTAGTGATCTATTATTAAATATTGTTTTTGTTTTTTTACAATTTTTTGGTTTTAGAACTTTTTTGTTTTGCTTTCTGATACAAAGATGCATCGAATTTGAAACTGTTGTTTTCTGATTTCGTTGAATTGATTTATTCTTTCGGCG
>Ga0307374_10007961_pt1 | contig 15987 bp, 9 predicted proteins | sample OX3MG_FD_202532 | JGI IMG/M metagenome (GOLD analysis project Ga0307374, IMG submission 202532) | Soil microbial communities from Risofladan, Vaasa, Finland - OX-3 | ecosystem: Environmental > Terrestrial > Soil > Coastal area > Acid sulfate soil | place: Finland: Risofladan, Vaasa | collected... | reverse complement strand
AAACTCGGGCTAGTCCTGCTCTGTTCGAGAAGGGCCATGTGGCTGAAGCGGTCAATTTGCCGCACGGCAAGATTGTGGCGTCCAAGATGGCCGATATTCCGTGAAAATCATGGTGGATGGCATCACTGGTTGGCTTGACGAAGGCTTCACTCTCGAAGCCGGCCCGTCGAAATAGTCTTGTATCGCTCCTCGCGTTGCGTACGTCTGAGGGTATTCGTGTGTCAGGAGGCACCGTGGCGCAACGCTACGGAAACCCGAAGTGAATCCCATGGATAATCACGATCATCGCTGCGACTGCCGGTACGACGAACGCGGGCATGATTGATCCGCTAGAGGCGCGTGTCGCAATTGCGCGAGTGGCCAATTATTGATCACCGCTCCACTGCTGACGGTAAAGCGCGGCATACTCGGCGCGGATCATCTTTTTGTTCAGCTTGCCGACGCTGGTCTTGGCAATGCACTCCACAAAGAGAACCTGATCCGGCAATTGCCATTTGGCAAATGCCTTGGAGAGGTGCTCGTGTAGCTGCTGTAGTGTTACTTGATGCCCTGGTTTCAGCACCACAAGAGCGAGCGGGCGTTCCTGCCACTTTGGGTGCGGTATGCCGACCACAGCTGCCTCGCGAACTGCCGGATGCCCAGTCAGGGCGTTTTCCATGTCGATTGAGGAGATCCATTCTCCGCCGCTCTTGATGACGTCTTTGATGCGATCGCAGAGCTTAAGGTAGCCGTTTTGATCGATCGATCCGACATCACCCGAGCGCCAGTAGCCGTCGACGAACCTGTCTGCCGCATCTGGCATGTCGTAATACTCGGTCGTGATCCACGGGCCGCGCACGCAAATCTCACCGACGGACCTACCGTCGTGGGGTAGTTCCTGATCGTCAAGTCCCAGAATCTTAATGTCGACACCAGCGAGCGGCAAACCCTGGCTGCGCCTTAGATTCCACCGCGCACTGGGGATTATCAGTCGACCTCTCAGCGTCGGCTTGAGTCGATTCATACAGACCGCGGGGCTGGTCTCGGTGGCGCCATAGGCGTGTACAACCTCGGCCCCTGCGGCTTCGTGAAATCCGATCATCATGGACAAGGGTGGCTCGGAACCGCCGCAAAGTATCCGCAAACGACTGAGATCTGCTTTTACGGGAAGAGTCTCGATGTAGTGCAGCATTGGCGACAGAATCGTGGACGTCCCGTTGGTGACGGAGACTCCCTCGGCGACGATCGCATCAACCAGCGGAGCCGTGTCCTCCATAGAGTAGCGACCGGGTAGCACGATCTTGTTCGCCATCAAGGTTGCCGCCTGCGGCAGACCCCAACCTTGAGCGTGAAACATCGGAGCGATGAGCATCGTGCAATCATCGAGCCTCATACCAAGGTTGGCCACGATAGCGGTCGAATGCAGATAAATGGAGCGATGCGAGTAGTAAACTCCCTTTGGCTTCCCGGTCGTGCCGGTGGTGTAGCACGCCGCGTACGCCGAACGTTCGTCTATCATCGGCCAGTCGAAGGTAGACGCGGCGGCGGCGAGCAGGGCTTCGTGGCGATGCCAATTCGGGAGCGTCGTACTGAACTCGGCAACCGCCTTGTCCGTCATGACAATCCAGCCTCTAACATTGGGCGCGTATGGAGCAATCGCCTCGGCCAGCGGCAGAAGCGTCTCGTCTACACAAATGAACGTCGCGTGGCTGTGATCGATGATGTAACTCAAATCTTCCGCACTAAGGCGCAGATTTAGTTGCAGCATGACCGCGCCGAGCCCAGGGATCGCGTAATAAAGCTCGAAGTAACGGCGGCTGTTCCAGTCCAATACGCCCACTCGATCTCCCGGACCGATACCGAGCGCGCGGAGAGCATTGGCGGCGCGGCAAGTGCGCGTATAGCAGTCCCCATAGCTATAGCGCTCCCAGCCGCCGGTTGGCGTTCGATAGACAATTTCCTGATCGGCGTGGGTTCGCGCTGCGTGCCGAATCAGCGTCGTTGTATTGAGTTGGTAGTCATCGCCCATCGTGGAGGGGCAACCTTTGACTATTTCCTGAGTGTCTCGTGCGCCACTGCCGCATTCCCCGTGCATGTTATCTCCCGCGAATTTAAGTCGATGGATACCCTCGCGCGGCGTAATCAAAATCAGTGAGCTCTTGGCGCTGCATCGCGGAATGCGGCGGGGCCGCGTAATAGCAACGGATCTTTTGAATTGAAATTGCATGTGGCTCGAAGACGAACCAATCGACGCCACAAGTTGTCATCGATCTCGATTGCGCCGAGCGATTTTGTCCGTCCGTGAGGAAAATAATGGTCCGCCGGCAGCTGGAGGCATGCGGCAACGGCGTGAGAACACGCTCCATTCGCCCGAAAAGCGTGGATTGTGCCATGGTTCCACCCTTCAGTGACTCTCTCCAAGCCACCCGCTGCGCGCGACGGATATTTTGCCACGATTCACGGCAGCTCAGTGACAATTGGCCGAACTGGAACGTTCGCCGCGAGATCGCAGCGCGGGGCAATTCGGGCGCCGATTCCCATTGGCAATCCATTGCCACTATCCGCGACAGGTCGACGTCTACAACGTTTCGGCGTATTTGCAGGCGTAGCCGCGAACAACCTCACCCATTGCGCCAAAGGTGCGTCGTTCTCAACGTACGCCGATACATCCAATCAGGCGCGATTGGCGGCACGCTGGATCCTTAGCCTTCTGCGCACGGGTGTCCCGAATCTGCAGCTGCGCATTCTTCGTTTCCCGCACCATGCGCCGCAGTGTGCGTGCACATATGCCGCCATGGCATCTCCAAAATTGTGTTGCCAAAACGCGATCGAGGCACGATGGTAGGCCCACCAATTCGAGTGCACATCAAAAGTTCGATAGCGCTTGTCCGGCATGGGCAAGCACGACGATCCCGCTCGACGCCATGTCTGCCGGATTCGGTGACGGCATCTTTATAAATCAATTGAGAGTAATTTTGTAACATGCTGTTTATTGACGATATTATTCTGTCAACGCCGTCCTATCCTTTGGCCGCAGCGCGGGTGGCCGATGAATCCTGCCAATCGGCTCTTGTGCATGGAACGGGCTCCCATTATGTTCGCAATCGTACCGACCTTTCACGCGCGGACATCCTAATGTACGGTCATGTATAGAATTCCGATCGCCGCGCTGGGCATGGCATTTCTGCTCAACGCCTGTGTTCTGGTACCGGCGGAAAACGGCTATGGATTGGCGGTGGCTCCGGCGTTGCCGGCGATCGTCGAACTTGGCTTGCAGCCGTATTACTATCAGCGCGGATATTACTATTACTACGACCACAATCGCTGGCGCTACGCGCAGTCGCGATCCGGTCCTTGGTCGAACCTGCCGCGGGATCGATATCCCAGAGAGACCCGGTTTCGCGGCCGCGGTGATCGTCGCGACGGCCGTGACCGCCAGTAAGCGCCGCCCGACCGCCAACTGCGGATGCGGTCCGGCGCTATAACCCGCAAGATCAATCGCGCGCGGCTGCGTTGGCGATGAACGCGTCGATGTTGCGCGCAAGCTGCGGCAATACGGTCGGTTCTAGATAAAGCATGTGTCCGACCGGGTAGTAGTCCTCGTGGATGTTGCGCCGTAGGGATTGCGGTAGACCCATGTGGGCGATCGTGTAGTCGGTGGCGCCGAATGGCGTCGCCAGATCGAACCAGCCGTTGTTGAGCAGCAGCTGCATTCCCGGATCGTTGCTCATCGCTCGCGCAAGCGCCGGTGCCACATTGCGCACGCGGACCAGTGTTTTTTGGCTGCCGACGCCTTGCGCGAGCGCACTCAATGGCGGGTGGTAACGGCCCCAGTCCCAGTCCTTGAACACCGTGCCGCTGGTTTGCAGGTACAAGCGTGTGCTGCGGTAGTGCAGGCGGTTCTGCAGGTAATCGTCGAAGCTCGCACTGAGCGCACCCCAGATCGCGGTGGTCGCGGCACCCGCGGCGGAGTTGCCGGGGCCAGGGTCTAGCGGCTGCAGCTGCGCTGTGGTGTAGCGCGCGTCGAATCGGCCCGTGCTGTAACCGTCGCCCAGCAGATTGCGCTGGAACAGCGACAGTGGCATGCGTAGATCCGCCTTGAGCCAAAGCGCCGCCGGCAGGCCGGTTTCCTGCGAAAGCTGCGCGGCGATGTGCGCCTTTTCGGCGGCCGGCAGCGCCGCCCCCTGGAACAGCGCGTGCGCGTAGGCACCGCCGGCGAACTGCTCGACCCGGTGTACGAAGGCGGCCAGATCCGGCGGCTGCGGGTGCAAGCGATGCTGACGCCACGCCACCGCCGCGTAGGAAGGCAGGTACAGCTCATAGGGCAGGTCATTGCCCGGGTTGTTGTTGAGCGTGGCGAAATCCAACACCGTCGAGCACAGGATCACCCCATCGAGATACACGCCCTTGCCCACCAGATCCTGTGCGAGCACCGCCGAGCGCGTGGTGCCGTAGCTCTCGCCGAGCAGGAACTTGGGCGACTGGAAGCGGCCGTTCTGTTGCACATATCGCTGGATGAACTGGCTGAAGGACTGGGCGTCGCCGTCGATGCCGTAGAACATCTTCGGCGTGCCATAGCCGACGATGCGGCTGTAGCCGGTGCCGATCGCGTCGATGAATACCAGGTCGGTACTCCCGAGAATGCTGTCGGCGTTGGCCAGCAGACGATAAGGCGGCTGCGCCGCCCTCGCGTCGCCCGGCGCCGGCCATACCAGCCGGCGCGGGCCGAAGCCGCCGATATCCACCAGCGCCGAGGCGAAACCCGGTCCGCCGTTGTAGGCAAAAGTGATCGGGCGCCGCGGATCGTGCACGCCATCTTTCGTGTAGGCGATATAGAACATGCTGGCCGTCGCCTGATGCTTGGCGCCGTACAGCAGCAGCGTGCCCGCAGTGGCGGTGTAATCGATGCGCCGGCCGGCGATCACCACGCTGTGATGAGTGGTCTCGCTGCGCGCCTTGGGAATCGGCAGCGGCAAGGGCTTGGCGGCCTTGACGGCCATCCCTGGCGCGGCTAGCGCGGCCGCGCACGCGACGCCCGCGAGCATGGCCGCGGCCGCGACGAGCAGGGCGCCGAGCGCCGCCGCCCGTACGAACCGACAGTTCAGCATCCGATCGCTCCTTAAAATGGAATCGCCGTACTCGACCACAGCCCTGTCGATGCGCGATCGAGGCCGGCGTGACGGTCGCAGAGCCTCGTCACGCATGGCGTGGCCCGAACACGATGATGAGCATGCCCAGCAGCGAGACGCAAACGCCGACCCAGTCCGTGAAAGTCGGGCGAACGGATTGAACAATCCACAACCACGCGATGGCGACGCCGATGTACACGCCACCGTACGCGGCGTAAACGCGGCCGGCAGCCTGAGGGTGCAAGGTGAGCAGCCAGGCGAAGGCCGCGAGGCTCACGGCGGCCGGCACGAGCAGCCAAGCGCTACGCCCTTGCTTGAGCCAGAGGTATGGCAGGTAACAGCCGACGATCTCGCTGACGGCGGTGAGAAGGAAGAGGGCGGTGGTTTTCAATACGGTCAACATGAGCCCTTCGTCGGCAGTGGCGTCGAAAATGCACCACATCGCGCGCCAAGGCAAGCGGGTCGCGCCCTATTGCGCAACGGGATCGCCGGGACTACGCTCCACGCGGTTCGCAGGGGGTTGGCCGATGCACGCACGTCGTTTGGTCAGCGCCCTGCATGCCGCGCGTGCGGCTCGGATCGCGTGCGCGGAGTTCGTGCGGGTGACCGCCGCGAACTCCGGCAACAACAATCGCTGAGTTTGCTGGCGCTCGTGGTCGAGCCCGACATTGCCGGCGCGTAAGTTGCGCCTTCACTTCGTCACCCACGGCATCGGCAGCGCCGCCGTACACGGCCGTGCTCGGCGCTGTCACGCGCAGGTATGATGCATCACCACCTGAGGATCTGCACCGATGGCGAGTGATCACCGACCGGCAGAATCGGCCCGAATGCCGCCGGCCGAACGGCTTCGCCTGAACGCGCAAGGGTCGACCGGCAATCCCTGGCAGAAGTGGGGTCCCTACCTCAGCGATCGACAGTGGGGCACGGTTCGCGAGGACTACAGTGCCGATGGCACGGCCTGGGAATACCTGCCGCACGACCTGGCGCGCAGCCGTGCTTACCGCTGGGGCGAGGACGGCATCGCCGGTTTTTGCGACCAGGCCCAACGACTGTGCTTGTCGCTCGCGCTTTGGAACGAACGCGATCCGATCCTCAAGGAGCGCTTTTTCGGCCTGACCAACCGCGAGGGAAATCATGGCGAGGACGTCAAGGAACTCTACTACCACCTCGACGCGACCCCCTCGCACGCCTACCAGAAAATGCTCTACAAATATCCCCAGAGCGAGTTTCCGTACGAGCGCCTGGTCGCGGTCAATCGCGCTCGCGGGATGTTCGAGCCGGAATTCGAGCTGCTGGACAGCGGCGCGTTCGACGACGACCGATATTTCGACGTGTTCGTCGAATACGCCCAGGCTGCGCCCGGCGACGTGCTGATGCGCATTACCGCGTATAACCGCGGCGACCGCGCCGCGCCGCTGCATCTGTTGCCGCAGGTATGGTTTCGCAACACCTGGAGCTGGACGGGCGTCGATGAACGCCCGCTTCTCGAGGCGATCGGCGAGGCGACGATTGCCGTGAATCAGCCGAATCATGCGCTTCGGCATCTGTACGCCGACGGCTCGCCGGCGCTGCTCTTCTGCGAGAACGAAAGCAATCCACGGCGCCTAGGGGGCGCCGCCGACGCGCAGGGTTATTACAAGGACGGAATCCACGAAACCGTGGTCCTGGGCCGCGAGAACGCCGTCAATCCCCATCGCGCCGGCACGAAGGCCGCGGCTTGGTACCACGGAGAAGTGCCGGCACGTGGTGCCGTCGAGTTGCGGCTGCGCCTCACCACACCCGGCGCGCCCGAACCATTCGGCGATTTCACCACGGTGCTTGCCGAGCGCTGTCGTGAGGCCGATGAGTTCTACGCGGATCTGCAGCGCGGCATCGACGACGCCGACCTGCGGCTCGTGCAGCGGCAGGCCTTCGCCGGACTCCTCTGGAGCAAGCAGTTTTACCATATCGACATCCCGATTTGGCTGAGCGGCGATCCTGCACAACCGGCGCCGGCGCCGCAGCGGCTGCGGGGCCGCAACGTCGATTGGACGCACCTGAACAATGCCGACATCCTGTCGATGCCGGACACGTGGGAATATCCCTGGTACGCGGCCTGGGATCTCGCGTTTCACTGCATTCCGTTCGCGATCATCGACGCCGAGTTCGCCAAGGGTCAGCTCGTGTTGCTCACTCGCGAGTGGTACATGCACGCCAATGGGCAGCTTCCGGCCTATGAATGGGCGTTCGGCGACGTGAACCCGCCGGTCCACGCCTGGGCCGCCTGGCGCGTGTACCAGATCGATCGCAAGCAGACGGGGCGCGCGGACCTCGCGTTTCTCGAACGCGTGTTTCACAAGCTGATGCTCAATTTCACCTGGTGGGTGAACCGCAAGGACGCGGATGGACGCAACGTCTTCCAGGGCGGCTTTCTCGGCCTCGACAATATCGGCGTGTTCGACCGCAGCGCTCCGCTGCCAACGGGCGGACACATCGACCAGTCCGACGGGACCAGCTGGATGGCGATGTACGCACTGAACCTGATGCGCATCGCATTGGAGCTTGCGCAGCACAATCACGTCTACGAGGACATCGCGACGAAGTTCCTCGAGCACTTCCTGCAGATCGCCGAGGCCATGAACGCGATGGGCGACGATCGTGCCGAACTGTGGGACGCCGAGGACGAGTTTTTCTACGACGTCCTGCGGCTTCCCGGGGGGCGGCAGGTGAAACTCAAGCTGCGGTCCATGGTCGGCCTGATTCCATTGTTTGCCGTCGAAACGCTGGAACCCGAAGTGCTCGAGCGCCTGCCGGGATTCAAGCGGCGCCTGGAGTGGGTGCTCAAACATCGGCCGAAGCTCGCCGCCTTGGTCGCGAGCTGGGAGGAGGAGGGACGAGGCCGGCGCCGTTTGCTGTCCTTGCTGCGCGGTCACCGGATGAAGCGCCTGTTGCATCGAATGCTGGACGAGTCGGAATTTCTGTCGGACCATGGTGTGCGTGCGCTGTCGAAAGTCCACGCCGCGCAGCCGTACGTCCTGCCGCTGCAAGGCCACGAGGTGTCCGTGAGTTACCAGCCCGGGGAATCCAACTCCGGGATGTTTGGCGGCAATTCCAATTGGCGGGGCCCGATATGGTTTCCGCTGAATTATCTGCTGGTCGAGTCGCTGCAGAAATTCCATCATTATTACGGCGATGATTTCCGCATCGAATGCCCGACCGGCTCCGACCGGAGTTTGACGCTCGAGGAGGTCGCCGCCGAGCTCACGCGGCGCCTGTGCGGCTTGTTTCTACGGGGAGCCGACGGTCGCCGGCCGGTGTTCGGCGATGCGCCGCAGCTGCAGACTGACCCGCATTTTCGGGACTTTCTGCTCTTTCATGAGTACTTCCACGGCGACGACGGCCGCGGCCTCGGTGCGGCCCATCAGACGGGTTGGACGGCCTTGATCGCCAAGTTGGCGATGCCGCGCAGGAGCGACTCGTGACCGGTTGCGTGCGGGATAGCGAGCGCCACTGCAGGCATTCCTTGGGTCTGCGACGCCGCAATGATGCCACGCTAGCCACATACCCGAATGCGGATTCGGCGCGTATCAGGACTGCAGCCATCGACGCGGGCATTCTAAGCCTGCGCGACCCGCCCGTGGCACGGTCTGGACTTCCCGACGGTGGGCCGATAAGGTGGCGACCCCAATGCGCTCACGAGACCTGAAGCCATGTCGCTGACCGGCAATGCCGACGAGGCCGGCGGCGGCGGGCGGCCGGCGATTCTTCTCGTGGAGGATGAGCCGACGACACGGCTCAAGATGGCGCGGCAGCTGGAGCGCGCGGGATACTCGGTCGTGACCGTCGCGAACGGCGCACAGGCGCTCGCGCACCTCGAGAAGCAGTTCATTGCCCTGCTGCTCACCGATTGGGAGATGCCGGAAATGAACGGCGTCGCCCTGTGCAAGGCGGTGCGCGACATGTCGCTGCCGGGCTATGTGTACACGATCCTGCTGACTGCCCGCGAGGGCAAGGCGAACATCATCGAGGGTCTCGCGGCCGGCGCGGACGACTACCTCATCAAGCCGCCGGACGACGATGAGTTGCGCGCCCGCCTGAACACCGGGCGGCGCATACTCGGGCTCGAACAGTCGCTGCGCGCGGCGAATCGACGCATCCATCTGCTGTCGATCACGGACGAGCTCACCGGCACCTACAATCGACGCTACCTGTTGGAGAATTTGCCGCGGGAAATCGCCCGCAGCGGCGCGCGCCGGCTGCCGGTGTCGGTCGCACTGTGCGACGTCGATCACTTCAAGCGCGTGAACGACACTTACGGACATCAATCGGGCGACGAGGTGCTGCGCGTCGTGGCCGGCACCATCAACGATGCGCTGCGCGGCGGCATCGACTGGGCGGCCCGCTATGGCGGAGAAGAGTTCATGGTGGTGCTGCCCGAAACCGCGGTGGCGGCGGCGACGGAGGTTGCCGAACGGATTCGGCAGAACATTCATCTGCGGGTTTTCGATTTCGGCGACCGACCGCTACGACTCAGCGCAAGCTTCGGCGTGTGCGGCTACGAGTCACCGGAGACGCCCCAACCGGCGGGCGCCGATACGCTGATCGCGGCCGCGGACGAGTGTCTCTACCAGGCGAAAAATGCCGGACGCAACCGCGTGGTCGGTCGAAATCTGGGCGGCATCGCGGCCGGATGAGACGCCGCGGTCAGGCGACTTTCGACTGTAGATAGTCGATCGCGCGCCGCACTTCGCCGCGCAGACCATCGGCGAGCGCCTCGATCGTGGCGCGCTCGCCGCCATCCGCGGCAGCCTCGAGGGCCGCCGCAGCGGTGCTCGCCGCGGCGGCGTGCAGATTGACGCTGGCGCCTTTCAGCAGGTGCGCCGATTCGCGCAGTGCCGCATAGTTCCCTTGCGCCTGCGCCGCGACGATTGCGCCGAGCGCTTGATCGCCGCTCACGGCGAACAGGCGGACGAGCTCGCTCGCGAAGCTCAGATCGCCGTCCACCGATTCGAGCAATGCGTGCCAATCGACCGGCGCCGCGGATTGGTCCGTGGTCGGCGGTGGCGCCATTTGCGGCGCAGAGCCGTCCGTCGCGGGCGTTCGCGGCGTGCTGCGCGGCAAGAGGCGCTCGATGCACGCTTCGAGGCGCGTCGCATCGATCGGTTTGGTCAAATAATCGTCCATGCCGGCGGCGCGACATTTCTCATCGGCGCCGATGAGCGCGTGCGCGGTGAGCGCGACGATCGGCGTATGCCGCCCGGCCGCCTCCAGCTGCCGGATCTGCCGGGTCGCCTCGTACCCATCCAGCACCGGCATCTGACAATCCATCAGCACAAGGTCGTAATGACTGGCTTGCCAGACGGTGACGGCCTGCGCGCCGTCGCCGACCAGATCCGCGCGGTAGCCGAACTTCTCGAGCAGGCGCAGCGCCAATTTCTGGTTCACCGGGTTGTCCTCGGCCACCAGGATCCGATACTTGCCGCGTCCGCGATGCGCGCGCAGCGCGTGCCGGGTGACGATCGGCTGGCTCTTCATGTGCCATTCCTGCGCCGGCTTGGCGAGCACCAGGATCAGGCACTCCGTCAGATCGCGCAGTGCCACGGGCTTGAGCAGATAGCCCGCGAACCCAATGTCGGCGAACTGGTGCGCTTCGCCCCGCTGACCGGAGGAGGTCAGCAGGATCAGGCGCGTGGACTTCAGCGATTCGTCGGCGACGATGATTCGGCCGAGCTCGGCGCCGTCGCAATTCGGCATCTGATGATCGAGCAAGGCGGCCTCGAAAGGCCGGCCGTCGGCGTACGCCTGTTTGAGCAGCGCAAGCGCCTCGTCGGCCGAATCGGCCATCGTCGGCTCGATGCCGCAGAGCTGCATCTGCCCGGTGAGCACCTTACGGTTGGTCGCGTTGTCGTCGACGACCAGCACGCGCCGGCCCTTGATCGAGGAGAGCGCTGGATATACGCGCGCCGCCACGGAGTTCGCCGGGGCGAAGCGGGCCGTGAACCAAAAGGTGCTGCCCGCCCCTTGCACGCTTTCAACGCCGGTTTCGCCGCCCATCAATTCGACGAGGCGGCGAACGATCGACAGGCCGAGGCCGGTGCCGCCGAATTTACGGGTCGTCGACGCATCCGCCTGGGTGAACGGGGTGAACAGGACACCGAGCCGATCGGCCGGAATCCCGATGCCGGTGTCGCGGACTTCGCAGCGCACCCGCGTGCCCTCGGCGGTGCGTTCGAGCACCCGCATTTCGAGGGATATCTCGCCCCGCGTCGTGAACTTGACCGCGTTGCCCGCGAGATTGAGCAGCACCTGACGCAGCCGGCCGGCGTCGCAGCTCACGTGATCCGGCAGCCGTGGGTCGATCTGCAGCGTGACCTCGAGTCCCTTCGCGTGCGCTTGAATCGACAACAGCCGCGCAACGTCCTCGAGCGTGTCGCGCAGGTCCGCGTCGAAGCATTCGAGCTCGATCTTGCCGGCTTCGATCTTCGAGAAATCCAGGATGTCGTTGATCACGGTGAGCAGTGCGGCGCCGCTGTCGCGGATGGTCTCGGCATAGTCCCGTTGCACCGTGTCGAGCCGGGTGTCGAGCAGCAGTTCGGCCATGCCGATCACGCCGTTCATCGGCGTGCGTATTTCGTGGCTCATGTTCGCCAGGAATTCGCTTTTCGCGCGGCTGCCGCTCTCCGCGGCGATCTTGGCATCTTCGCGTTCCTGTTCGGCATGCTTGCGTGCGCTGACGTCGCGCACGAACGCGGCAAACAGCGATGTATCGCGCCATTGGAACGTCGACACGGTCATTTCCGCGGGAAACTCCCGGCCATCGATGTGCCGCGCCGTCACCTCGAACGATTGCGCGCCGGCGGGGCACTCGCTGGAGCGCAGTATCTGCGACAGCCGCTGCGCCGTTGCCGGATCGCGCTCGAGCACGATCATGTCATCGATGCGCCGACGGATCGCCGCCGAAGGGGGCCAGCCGAAGATGCGCTGTGCTTGCGCATTCCAGCCGGTCAGGACGCCGTCCGCGGCCATTTCGACGATTGCGTCCGACGCGGTTTCCACGATCGACTTGAAGCGCTGTTCGCTGGAGGCGAGCGCTGCGACCTGCAAGGCGAACAGGCGATCGATCAGCGCGGCGAGGAGCACGAGGCCGAGCATGACGATCGTCGCTGAGGCGATGACGACGGTTCCCTGGGTGGTGATGCCGATCGCGTGCGCCATACCCGCTGTCGGCAGCGGCATCGGCGTGAAGGTGACGGCGGCCATACCGACGTAGTGCATGACCGGAATGGCCGAGCCCATCGTCAGCGCGGTGACGATCTTACGCCAGCCCCAGGCCTTGCTGCCGCGGAACGCGAAGCTCATGCACAGCGCGGCGCATGCGATGACGACCGCGAGGACGACCGACAGGCTCACCAGGGCCTTCGAATAGTGGCACATGGCCGGCAGGCGCATGGCCGCCATGCCGATGTAGTGCATCCCGGCGATTCCGCCGCCCATGATCACGCTGCCCGCAATCGCCTGCGGCCACCGCATCGAGGGCCGGCTCGCCAGATACAGGCAAATCAACGAGGCGAGTACCGCGACGATCAGCGACAGCAGTACGGTGGGCCAATCGTAGAACACGGTCACCGGCAGCCGGTACGCCAACATGCCCAGGTAGTGCATCGACCAGATGCCGGTGCCCATCGCGACCGCGCCCGCCGCGAGCCAGCCGGCGCGCGGCAACCCGCGGGATTGATTCACGCGGCCGACGAGATCGAGCGCGGCCCCGGCCGCGAGGATCGCGATCAACACGGAAAGTGCGACGACCGGCTTGTCGTAGCTGCCCGCAAGTACGGTCGCGGTCGGTGGCATGCATCTCTCCTCGTGTGTCTGGGTGCGCCGGCGGCTATGGCCCAAGGCGCTGACTCTCCCATGGCGGCGCGCGCGAGGATGTGAAGCAGTCTGCAGCCAATTCAAGCAGGGACCGCGCGAATAAGCGATTTGAGCGAATTATGTGAACTCGGTAGCACCCTTTGAAATGCGCCGGCACGGGTGGGTGGGTCTGGGTATCGCCGTTCAGGTCGTGTGGACGCCCGGTAGCATGGCAGGCCCGCCGGGAAAGCTTCGACCGCGCGCAAAAATCCCCTACGATGTCAGCCTCGCGATGCAGGACAGTCCCGGTGCGCCGTATTGGCGCCGGGCGCACCGCCCCGAGGGCCATGCCGATGATTCAAAACTTCTCAGATCATGCCGCGAACGAGCGGACCTTCCTCGCCTGGGTGCGCACCGCGATCGCCGTGATGGCGTTCGGCTTCCTGGTGGCGAAGTTCAATCTGTTCCTGAAGATCGCCGCCCAGTCCCTGGCCGGGTCTAGCGGCCGCGTCATTGCCGTGCGCGGCGGCCGATATGGCGATGTTGCGGGCTTGGTGCTGATCGTCGCCGGGACCACGATGGTCGCGGTGGCCGCTGCGCGCTTCGTCCGCACGGGCCGGGCGATTGACAGTCCGGAGCTGCACGTCGGCGACACCCGCATGGATCTCGCCCTCGCCGGGCTCATGGTGGTTCTCGGCATGGCCCTCGTGCTGTACGTCTTTCACGCGCTGTTGACCGGCCTTTGAGCGTTGCGATCCCGGGGCCTGCGCTTGATTCTCCTTGCGTGCGCGCTGCTCGCACCGCGCGGCTGGCGCACTCCCGCCGCCGATCGATTGCAGGCGGCCATCGAATCGGGCACTGCGGCGCAGGTCGCCGCGCAATTGCAGCACGGGGCGGATCCGAACTGGCGCTTCGCCAACGGCGAGACGCCGCTCGCATTCGCGATCCTCGCGGGCCGCTACCGCGCTGTGCAGGTGCTGCTCGCGCACGGCGCGAACCCGAATATCCCGGACCACGGCATGTCGCTGCTGTCGCTGATCGTGCAGTCCGCAAACTGTCCAGCCGGCACCGTCAGCGAACTGTTGGCGGCGCACGCCGATCCGAATCGGCATGACATGCTCTCCTCGCAGACACCGCTGTTGAGCGCGCTGCAGTCCGGGGCTCAGGCGTGTGCGGCGGTATTGCTCGCGCATGGCGCGAATATCCGGGCGCGCGATCGGGCCGGCGGCGACGCCCTCGATGCCGCGGTCATGGGATCTTCCGCCGGCATGGTTAGCCAGATCATCGCAAGTGGACTCGCGGTCGATCCGGTCGCGGCCGACGGGGCCACGCCCCTGATGTGGGCGGCGTTACGGGCGCGGGATGCCGCGGCGACGCCGGCGGCGATCGTTGCCATTCTGCTCGCGCATGGCGCGGACCCCTGCAAAAAGGACGTCCGCGGCATGACCGCCGCCGACGATGCGCGCATCATGGAGTTCCGCGCGCGCGCCGCGCGCCTCGCCGCGGCCTGTGTGAAATGGCAAATCCGGCACCCGGGCAAGCGCCGTGCCCGCCGGTGATTCACAGCCGGTTGTCGCGATGCGCGGATTCATCCTGCAGGCGGGTCTTCGCCTCGAACGGCGCGCAGGCGCGCCTGCAGCGCCCGTCGTGCATCTGCACGGCCGCCTCGAAATGGGCGGCACGTTCCTGATCCGCGACGACCGGCAGCGAGCGCACTTGTATGTCCGTGCGGCCGACGTCGAGCGGGCTCTGGCGCTGGGTGCACCGCCGCCGCTGGTGGTCGACCTGCGCAGCTTCGACGGCGCGCCCGTCCGCCGCCTCGAGGCGAACACGCCCGCCGAAGTCGCCCTCCTCATGGACCGTCTCCAGGCCGCCGGCATCGAAACCTTCGAGGCGGACGTGCGCTTCGCGACGCGCTATCTGCTCGAGCGCGGCGTCAAGGGCGGCTGTGAAATCGAAGGACCTGCCGTCTCTGGCGCCGGCGTCACCTGGGTGTTCGACAATCCGTCACTGCGGCCCGCGGACGTCGCGATCGAGCCGCGCGTCCTGTCGTTCGACATCGAGACCTACGGTAAGCGCGAGCGCTTGCTGGCGATCTCGATGTTCGCGCCCGGCATCGATGAGGTGCTGATCGTCGACGGCAGCGCGCGCCCGATGCCGGCCAACGCCGTGCGCTGCGTCGACGAATTCGCGGCGCTCGATGCCTTTTGCGAGCGCGTCCGGTCCATCGACCCGGACGTCCTGACCGGTTGGAACGTCGTCGATTTCGATCTGGCGGTGCTGCAGCGGATCGCCGCGCGCGTGCGCCATCCGTTGTCGCTCGGCCGGGATGCGGGCGAGTTGCGCATTCGTCAAGGCGGGAGTTTTCTGCGCAGCGGCCATGCCACCGTCCCGGGCCGCCTGGTGCTCGATGGCATCGATTTGCTGCGCGGCGCGTTCATTCGCCAGGACGATTACTCGCTCGACGCGGTTGCACGCCAGGTTCTCGGCGAGGGCAAGGCCCTCGCCGGCGACGTGCGCGATCGCATTGCCGAGATCAATCACAACTACCGGTACGATCTCGCGGCATTCGCCCTCTACGCCCGCACCGACGCGCGCCTTGCGTTCGAGATCCTGCAGAAGCTCGACGTCGTGCGCCTCGCCTTCGCCCGCAGCCGCCTCGCCGGCATGACGCCCGATCGGGTCGCGGCGAGCATCGCATCGTTCGATTTTCTCTACCTCAGCGAGCTCGGCCGGCGCGGCATCGTCGCGCCGTCCGTGCGCTCCACCCATTTCAGCGCGCACGCCGCGCAGCAGGGCGGCCACGTCCTCGCGTCCGCGACGGGCTTGCACCGCGACGTTTGGGTGTTCGACTTCAAGAGCTTGTACCCGAGCCTCATTCGCACCTTCAACATCGACCCGCTGGCGTACGTCGCCCATCCGCGGCCCGATGACGACCTGATTCGAACGCCGGCCGGAGCTTTTCGCCGGGAACCGGCGATCCTGCCGCGGATGCTCGATGAGCTGTTCCCGCGACGCGAGGCGGCGAAGCAGCGCGGTGATACGGTGG
>Ga0307374_10007960_pt1 | contig 15988 bp, 13 predicted proteins | sample OX3MG_FD_202532 | JGI IMG/M metagenome (GOLD analysis project Ga0307374, IMG submission 202532) | Soil microbial communities from Risofladan, Vaasa, Finland - OX-3 | ecosystem: Environmental > Terrestrial > Soil > Coastal area > Acid sulfate soil | place: Finland: Risofladan, Vaasa | collected... | reverse complement strand
CGCTGCGCGTCCTTCTTCACGCCGTACTGTCCGACCAACACGAGAAGTTCGTTGTCGCCGGTCGTGGTCTCCTTCGGATCCTCCGCGGGCTCCGGCTGGTCTGACAGCAACAGCTCGGTCAGCGTCGCGCGGTGGCGTGCGAGGTCCTCACCTGTGGTGATGACCTCCATTCCGTCCTCGCAGGGACGCACGCACGCGGCGGCGTAGGCCTTCGCGCCGACGTCGACGACGCACATCCGGCAAACCCCGACGGGGTCGTAACGATCGTCGTGGCACAGCACCGGGATCGTGATCCCGAGCTGCTGCGCAGCCTCCAGGATCGTCGTGCCCTCCGTGACGCTCACGTTCCGCCCGTCGATGCGCAGGCTGACGCTCGCGGTGATCGGTGCCGGCTGGGCAGGGGAAGCAGTGGCCATCGGGTTTCAGTCTCCCTTCGTCACCGGCGATTGTCCACCATCGACCCCAAGCGTGACGAGGTCAAGCTCGTCGAGCAGTTCGGGCGTGGGCAAGCCGTTTCGTTTCAGTCCGCGTCCCTGGTAATACCCGTCGATCATCGACTCGAGCCGCTCGGGCGGCAGTGACGCCTCGCGGCCGGAATCCATCTGCAACGACTCCGAGAGGAAGCGTCGCGGTAGCCAGTCCTCCTCGCGTGTCCACCCCTCGCGCAGGTTGAACAGCCGCTTGGTCATCACAATCCGCTGGGCGGTCGTTGCGAGCTCATCGGCGTCAGCGTCCCACCCGGTCACTTTGTTGAGCAGCTGTGCCCATTCCGCCAGCGGATCGGCGAACACGCCCCGCAGGAACTTGCAGAGGATCAGCGAGTCCATGATCGCTGCTCGATCTTCGGTCTCGATCGCTGCGCGCACGTGCGCCTCTCCGCCACGGAGGCGGTCATGTTCGCCTGACAGGTCGGCTTCGTAGGCACCCGAGCGGTTGTGATCGGCACCGCGCGCATTGACGGCCAGCCCCAGCGCCATCGCCTGCAGGGTCCGTGGCTCATAGCCCGGAAGCTCGAGCCCCTTTACGTGGGCGGCGAACGCCTCGGATCCCTGGCCGACCATCCGCGACGCAAACCGCGAACCCTCCGCCAGCAGATCGCCCAGCCCCTCGCGCGCGCCGATCTCCTCGATAGCTCGGAGCAACGCATTTCCGTCCCCGAACCGCAGCCACCGAGCGTCGATCAGCCCCTGCTCCGCGCATTCCATCGCCCAGGCGATCGTCCCGCCCGTGGAGATCGTGTCCAGCCCGAGCTCGTCACAGCGACCGCTGGCGGCAATCACGAAGTCCGGATCGCCGACGCCGCAGAGCGGGCCGAGCGCAAAAACATTCTCGTACTCCATCCGGACCTGCTTGCCCTCACGGCTTCGGTAAAGGTGCTCGCAGCCGATCGAGCACGATGCGCACGAGTTACGCGCCACCTGACGCAGCTCGGCGACCTGCTCGGCGCTCAGGGCCTGCGCGTCCTCGAACGTCGCAGCCGAGAAGTTGCGCGTCGGCAGCGTCGAGATTGCATTGAAGGCCAGCAGGTTGGCCATCGTCCCGAGCTCTCGGTACTTGGCCGTCGCCTGTCCGAACGAGCGCTGCCTCAGCTCGCGTGCGGCGCCCAGCACAGCAGACGGGTCCGCCGACGCCACCTTACGGCTGGCTTTGACCATCACCGCCTTGCACAACTTCGAGCCGAGCACAGCGCCAAGGCCGCCACGGCCCGCATGTCGGCCATCGTGGGAGATCGTCGCGTAGCGAACGCCGCGCTCGCCCGCCGGCCCGATCGCTGCCACCCGCCAGGCCGGTCCCATCCGCTCCCGCAGACGAGTCTCGGTCTCCGCCGCCGACAATCCCCATAGGTCATCAGCCGGGATGGTTGAAACCGACTCGCCGTCGATCATCAACACCGAGGGAGCGGGGCAACATCCGTGTACCACGATCGCGTCATGCCCCGTGAGCTTGCCGGAGATCGCGAAGTGACTCGAAGCCAGCGCATCCGTCAGCCTTCCGGTCAGCGGCGACTTCGCAACGACGGCGAACTTCGCACTCGTCGTCAACGGCGTGCCGACCAGCGGCGAGAACACGAATATCAGCGGCGACTCGGGCGCGAGCGGGTCAACCCCCGCCGGACAGCACTCGTGCATCAGCCACGCGCCGAGCCCAGCACCGCCTATGAACGAGCGCAACACTCGCTCCTCGAGGTGCTTGACGCTGCTGCGGCCATCAGCCAGGTCCACGACCAACGCCCGGCCGAAGTACCCGCCCGGAGGCTCAGCCATACGCTGATGGTAGTCCTACGACGCGCGCGCGCCGGCGCGCGCCCCGGGCTCAGCCTCCCGCGTCGGCGGCCATGAAGGCGAGTTCGTCGCCGGCCGCCAGTGGCAGCTCAGGATCCCGAGTGATCTGGTCGCCATTCAGGGCGGCCACAACATGCTCATCGAGCGGCAGATCGACCGCGGCGGCGACGTCACCCAGCGTCCAGCCCCGCACCGTCACGAGCCGGTGTGTGCCGGTTGGGGCCAGAGCCCCGAACCGCCGCACAGCAATCTCCGGAGCCGGTAGCGCCAGCGCCTGCTCATAGTCGCTGCGCTCGTTGAGGTTGCTCACCGACATCAACTCAGGATCGCCCTCTGCGACAGCTCGGTCCTGAAGCATCGCCGCGTCGTCCAGTCGAAGCACGCGACATTGCTCGAACAGAAACGCGGGCTTCAGCTTCTCATCCGCGACCAGCGCCTCCACACTCGGAAGCAGACTGACGCGGTAGCCGGCCGACAACGGCTGGCGAAAGCCGCGCACCTCCGGCAACACGACATCCACGTCCTGCCCAAACCCGGTCAGTACGCGGCCGATGAATGCCGGGTGCAGCAAGGGCACATCTGTAGAGGACACGTAGACGACCTCTGCTCGGGCACCGACGGCTGCGAGTCCGGCCGCAAGCCCTTGGAGGGGACCGCGACCCTGGCGCGCGTCATCCACGATCTCGACAGACGGATGAAGCTCGGGCAGCTGCTGCCCAAGCGCCCGGACTACGACCACAGGCCCGTCAACAGTCCGCTGCGCCAGCCCGGTAACGCGACGCAGCAGCGTCGAGCCATGCCAATCCAGCGCGGCCTTCGGAGAACCCATGCGTGACGATCGGCCGCCGGCCAGGATGATCGCAGCAGTCTCCACCACGGAAACGATGCTAGGGCCCGGCAAGAAAGATCTTGCCAATGAGCGTCCGCGCAACGCATAAGCTCCAGCCATGGTCGTTGGCGACACGTCACCACACCGCATGCCACTCGAGCAAGCCCTGCCGCTGACGGTCGGGGAGCTCATGATCCCGAACCCCAAGTCGCTGCGGGCCGATGCTTCGCTCGCAGACGTCCGTCAAGCCTTCGAGCAATCCCGTCAGCGCCTCGTCCTCCTCGTCGACGGCACCGTGTTTCGTGGCGCCATCGACCGTGACGCGATTGATCCCGAGGCGGCCTCTGGGACCCCGGCCGCTCAGTACGCCAATGGCGACATCCCAACCGTGACACCGGCCACCGCGATCGCCGATGCCGTCGAGCTGCTCGAGCGCAGCCACGAGCCCCGGCTCGTCGTATTGGACGAAGACGGCCAGACCTTACGCGGACTGCTGTGCTTCAACCGAAGCTCAGCGACCTTCTGTCTTCGCTAGTGGGAGTGTCGGGCCAACTATGTAGGCACGGATCTGCCTACACAGATTTAAGGACGAACTCAGGCTGCCTGCGGTGTCGGTTGAGCCGCGGTCGGGAGGCCTGCGACCACTCGCTCGTCGAATGTGAATCCCGCTTCGAGGGCGCGGCGTACGGGGCAGGTGCGGGCGACGCGTTGTAGGCGCGTGACCTGGTCGGCGGTGAGGCCGTCAGGGAGATGGACAGTCACATCGACGGTCCGCGGGGTCGTGTCGGCGTCGTAGCGCACGTCGACTTGGAGGTCGCCCATATCCCATTCCCGCCGCTGCGCGTAGAGCACGATCATGGTGGACACGCATGAGGCGAGCGTCGCGGCGAGCAGTTCGTGCGGGGTTGAGGCCGTGTCGGTCCCGCCGAGCCTGGCGGGTTCGTCGGTGATGATCGTGTGACGTCCGTTGACGTCGATCTCGTGGCGGAGGGTTCCGTCGATCGGTCTGGCGGTGGCGGTGTAGTTCATGATGTCTCTCTTTATCTCATGCGTGTCCGAAGGTCACATCCGGGAGAACCCGTCGGGCCCAGCGTGGTAGGTACCAGGCCGACCTGCCCATCAGCCGCAGGAGCACCGGTAGGAGCAGCAGTCGGATCAGCGCGGCGTCGAGCAGGACTGCGACGCCGAGGATCACGCCCATCTCCTTCGGCGGCAGCGGTCCCGACAACGCGAACGTGAAGAACACCGCGACCATCACCGCGCCGGCGGCGAAGATCACCCGGCCGGAATGGGCGAGCCCGCCGATCATCGCTTCCTTGGGGTCGTGTGTGCGGTCCCAGTGCTCCTTGGCGCTCGAGAGCAGGAACACGGTGTAGTCCATCGAGATCGCGAAGATCATTGCGAAGAAGAACACCGGTCCCCAGGCATCGAGGAACCCCTGTGGTTGGAAGCCGAGTAGCGAGTGGAGGTCGCCATTCTGGAAGACCCATTTGGCGACTCCAAACGCGGCGCCGGTCGCGAGCAGGTTGGTGAGTACGCCGACCGCGGCGAGCAGCGGGGCTTGTAGTGCGATCAGGAGCAGCAGGAACCCGAGCGCGAGGATCACGCCGATTACAAGGGGAGTCTTGGCCGACAGGGCCGCCTGAAGGTCGTGGTTCTCGGCGGCAGCGCCGCCGACGAGCGATCCCGCCGGCAGTTCCGCGCGAAGGCGGTCGATCGTGTGCCCGACGGCGGGGTTGGACGGGTCCTGCTTGGGGACGGCGGTCACGAGCGCGTAGCCGCCCGAGGTCTGGATGGGCATCAGTTCGCGGATTCCCGGGTCACGCTTGGCAATGCGTGCGACCACGGTGGCGTCGGCAACAGGTGTGACGATCTGCAGCGGCCCGGTGGCCCCGGGGCCGAACGCGGCCTGTACCTGGCTGTAACCGATGCGCGACGCGTCGCCCGCGGGGACGACCTTGATCGAGGGCATCGCGGTCTTCAGCTGGGTCACGGGGAGCGCGAGTCCGACGAGGATCGCGAGCGCGACGACGCCATAGCGCACGGGTTGGCGCCAGAGCCGCTCGCCCCAGGCGGCGAACTTTGCCGAGCGGTGCTCACCGGAGTGCGCCCACGGCAGCGAGGCGTTGTCGACCTTCGGGCCGAGTCTCGTGAGTACCGCTGGCAGGAGGGTGAGCGTCGCGGCGAGCACGAAGATCACGGCGAGCATGATTCCGAGGCTCATCGAGCGGAACGCGGGGCTCGGGACCAGCATGACCGCGCTCAGCGAGATCAGCACCGTGACTCCACTGAATAGGACTGCCTTGCCGGCGGTGTCCATTGTCACCGCGGTCGCGTCGACCGCAGACAGCTTGTGTCCGAAGAGCGCGCCGCGGAAGCGGTGCACGATGAACATCGCGTAGTCGATCCCCAGCGCGAGCGCGAACATCAGCGCGAAGTTCATCGCCCAAATCGAGATCGGCATGACCTTGGTGCCGAGGTACAGGAGCCCGGCGGCCGACATCAGCCCGACCATCGTCAGCATCAGCGGCAGACCGGCCGCGACCAGCGAGCCGAATGCGAGCAGCAGGATCCCGAGCGTCACCGGCCAGCTGATCACTTCAGACTTGAGCATCGCCGAGCGGTTGGCGGCGTTGAAATCCGACCACATCCCGGAGGCGCCGGTGAGATGCACCTGCACACCGGCTGTGGAGAGCTTGGCGAGCGGGCCCTTGATCTGATCGGCCGCCTTGACCATGCCGTTCGAGCTCAGCGCAGCGCCGGCCTGGATGATCGCGGTGTGTCCGTCCTTCGAGATCGAGGTGCCGAGGACGGGTGCCACGACGCTCTTCACGGCATGGTCAGCGCGCAGCGTGCTTTCGACCTTCGCCAGAACCGTCTTGAAGGCGGGGTCATTCACAGTGCGGGTCGGCGAGTAGACGACCGTCATCAGCGCGTAGCTCGACAGACCCTTGAAGTCCTTGTTGATCAGGTCGCGCGCCTGGACCGACTGCGAACCGGTCGTCTCCCAACCCGCGCCCGACAGCGCGGTCTCCACCCGGGGTGCCAAGAACCCCAGCCCGATCGCGACGACCAGCCAACCGATCAGCACCACGCGGAAATGGGTTGCGGTGTAGCGCCCGAGCCGGCCTATCGGACCGACGTTTGCGGCGTGCGGGTACTCCTCGACGCCAGTCGCCCCGACCCTCGGGTCTTGTTCGAGGATCGCCATCAGACCGTCACCTCTTTCTTGCGCGATGCCGCGCGGTCGTCGTCATAGATCGCGGAGCGCAGGTGACAGGCACGGCGTAGAACGATCGTCGCCGGGCACGCGCCCACGGTCACGTACAGCCATTGGTTCACGCCGACGAGCGCGGCGAGCAGCAGGAACCAGGTGGAGACTGTGGCCGCCAAGGCGGCAGACATGAGAGTCACGGTTCCGGCGAGCGCAAACAGCGCACGCTCAAGCGGCCAACGCTGCGATGGTCCAGTCGTCTTGTTCATCGGATCGCTCCTTCCCGGAGTTCGGGTTCGGTTACCGGTTCGGCCGCGAACTGGTCGAGCGCGGCGACAAGCTGCTCCGCAGCGATGACGCCCGGACTTGCACCGATCACCTGGCCGTCGCGGATCACGACGAGCGTCGGGATCGATCGGATCTCAAACGCGTTTGCGACGGTGGGCTGCTCGTCGACGTTGATCTTCGCGAAGCGGTATTGCGGGCGTAGCCGGGCCGCGCGGTCGAGCTGCGGTGCCATCGTGCGGCAGGGTCCGCACCAGGGCGCCCAGAAGTCGATCACCAGGATCCCGGGCTGACTCAGCGCCGCGCCGATCGTGGGTTGGGTGAGCGTTTCGATGTGGCTCATGTCGTTCTCTCGCGGGTTGATGTCTTAGAGGGCGAGGCCGCCGCGTTTGCGGCTGCCGATGAACACGTGCTCGAACGCGACCTTCGCCCAGTGGGCCTGGGGGCCGGCGATGATGTGGGAGTGCTTGCCGTTGCTGTTGGCGGCGAGGACGTGGCTTGCCTTGAAGATGACGCCGTTGTTGCCGGCGTCGAGGATGCAGATAGCGTCGAGATCTCCGATCGGGAGCAGGTGCCGGTCAGAGCCGTCGATGTCGGCCGCCATGTTGTGGGCGGCGACCTTCGCCATCGTCTCGGTCATCTGCCCGGTCTTCGGCACACCTGCCGGGACCGGCGTCGGCGCCGGTGGGGCGATCGCGATCGCGACGCCGGCAGCGAACACGTCGGGAAACGCGGTGTGGCGGAATTGCTCGTCCACCGGGATGAAACCCATCGGGTTACCCAGGCCGTCCGTGTTACGGACCGCGTCGACGCCGGTGAACGGCGGCACGATCATCGAGTAGGCGGCCGGCAGCACGGTGCCGTCCGCGAGCTCGATCTCGCCCTCGCGTGCCTCCTTGATCGCGGTGTTCGGTCGTCCCTGGATCCCGAGCTTGTCGAAGAACCGGTTGATCATCTGCTCGGACTTGCCGACTCCACCGAGCCCGAAGTGACCGAGGAACGGTTCCGCGGTGATGAAGGTGACGGGTGCAACGCGCTGCAGGCCGGCCTTCATGATCTGGTGGTGCGCGTTGAACATGAACTCGTAGGAGGCGCCGAAGCACGAGCCGCCTTGGGCCGTGCCGATCACGACCGGCCCGGGGTTCTTGAGGAACCGGGCCCACTCATCGCGGGCGAGGAGGGCGTGCTCGAGGGTGCAGACCGATTGCGTGTGCCCGTCGTGCGGTCCGAGGCCGGGGATCTTCTCGAACGCGAGCCGCGGGCCGGTGCCGATGAACAGCCGGTCATAGGAGAGTTCCTCGCCGGAGGTCGTCGTCACCGTGTGCGCGGCTGGGTCGATCGTCTCGGCCGCCTCGTTGATGAACCGGATCCCCTTGCGGGCATAGATCGGCGCGAGCGGGAAGGTCACGTCCTTCGGCTGCCGGCCACCGAACGGCAACCAGATCAGCGACGGGATGAACGTGAAGTCCGGGCGCGGATCGAGCACCACGATGTCGTGACGATCGCTCACCTTCTTCTTCAGCTCGAACGCCGCGGTCAACCCCGCGAAGCTCGATCCGATGATCACGACACGCTTGCGCTCAGAACTGGACATGAGTCTCTCCTTGCCCTGCGCCGCCATGCGTTCGTTGGATCGCGATCGGCGGATCGGTGGGCTGCTGGTGACGGGTTGTTGATGGGGCTCTCATCTACACAACTGTACGCTTGTTTATCATAAGATAGCCGCATCTCCCACCAATGTCAACTGCACGCCGGTTTAGTTGTGCGGCGCGCAGAGTGCGGATCGCCCGTTCTCGGCAACTCGACACACAAAACGCTCGGAGGTGCGGGCGGTGGCGCCGGCGGTGGCGCTGGTGCGGGCGGTGGCGCCGGCGCGGGCGGTTTTCAGCTCGCCGGCTTGGCGAGGGGGAGTCCAAGCGTGACCCAACTGTGGATCCCGCCGCGGTAATACAGCAGCCGCTCGGGTGGCCAACCCGCCGCCAGTAGCGCCTCGATCGCCTGCGCGGTCGCGGAGCACTGCGGCCCGTTGCAGAACACGATGGTCGGGTCCACCGTGCTGAGCTCTGCCATCCGCTCGGCGATCTCGGTGTGCGGGATGTTGACCGCTCCGGGAATCGTGCCCCGCTCGACGTACTCAGGTAGTCGGCAGTCGACGATCGCTCGCCCGGCGCGGACGTGCTCGATCACCTCGAGCTCCCCGACTGTCCGCACACCGGGAGCGAGGCTGATCGGCTGGATCACGCCCCACGTCGCGTCCACGGCGAACATCCCCGGCTCGCCCTCGACCGCGCGAGGGACGCGCTCGGGATGGCCGCGTCGTGGAAGCCGGGGGAGGTCAGCAATCATCCCACCACCATACCATCTACACAACTGTGCGCTTGTGATAGCATGGGGCGATGCCAGAACAGCCGTCATTCCAGCACCCGCTCGCGGACCCACTCGTCGACCTGATTGCCCAGCGCTTCCGGGTGCTGGCCGAGCCGATGCGGATCAAGCTTCTCGACCGACTGCGCGACGGCGACGCGACCGTCGGCGAGCTCCAAGCGGCGTTCGGCGCCAGCCAGCAGAACATCTCAAAGCACCTCGGGATCCTGCACAACGCCGGCATGGTCACCCGCACCAAGGACGGCAACTACGCCCGCTACTCGATCGCGGACGAAGGCGTGTTCGAGCTGTGCGAGCAGGTCTGCGGCGGTGTGCGCCGGCAGCTCGACGAGCTCGACGCGCTGCTTCAGCGCGCCCCCGGGCAATAGGTTCGCCGACGACGTGAGATCCGTCCAGCGCATCCGCAGCACCGCACCCTAAAGAGCCTGGAAGCAGGTCACAGGTGGCGAAGCTCAGCTATTTGATCTGCGGATTGAGCTCGAACGGCGCCGCTGTGGATGGCCGCGATGGCCGCGCTTGCGGCGACCGGCCTGGTGATCGCTGAGCACGTGTTCGCAGGACAGAGTCGCGATTCAGGGCCCGTCCGTTGTTCGGGATTGGCTGCCCGAACGGAGGCCTGTGGATGGGGAGGACTACGATCGTCGCAATGGATGCGTTTGGGATCAGCGAGTACGAGATAGACAGTGGGGGCCTGGCCTTGGGACCAGAATGGTCGCGAGAGCCGATCCGTCGGCCCCACGGCTGATCGGGCCAACGTTCTGATGACATCGGCCGGAGAACCCGAGGTCGGAACCGGCCAAGCTCCGGCCCATACGGATGGTGATGGACACCACCCGACACCGTTGCGCGAGCTCGAGAGTGCGCCCGACGTTCTTGTGGAGTCGCGTGAGGAGCTACTCGCACTGAAGTCCGGAGCTATGTTCGTGTGCGCACGTCGAGACGGGGATATCCGTCCCGCGCGCGCTTCCGGCGAGGGTCTCTACATCGAGGACACTCGACATCTATCTGAGCTGCGCCTGACCGTTGGCGGATTGCCGCCGGTGCCGCTTTCTTCGGTGATGGAGTCGGGCCATTACGCGGTGATCAATGCCACCAATGCAGTGTTGGAATCGGCGGTCGGTGCCCGCGTGCCGCAGGAGACGCTGAACGTGAGGCGCACGGTGCTGATCGCGGATCGCCTGTTCTACCGGGTGCGGGTGCGCAACTTCGGCTCAATGCCAGTCGTGACTATTCTCGGGGTCTCGCTGGCTGCGGATTTTGCCGATGTGTTCGAGGTCCGGGGCCTGGATCGGGCCACGGAGGGTCGCGTGCTGGAGCCGACCTGTGGCGAGGATCGCGTGCGTTTCGGCTACATCGCCGCGGATGGCGAGCACCGCGAGACGCTTGCAGAGCTCGAGCCCTCACCGGCTCGAGTCAGGATCGACGGTGGCCGCGTCCACGTGGAATGGGACGTGCGGCTCGACGCGCGTGAGTCGATCTCGTTGTGGATCACGGTGACGCCTAACGGCGCCAAAGCCGGAGAGGCCGAGCCGACAGCCGTGCAGGCGGCTGCAGCCCTCGAGGCTGCAGACACGGAGTGGCTTGGCGCGTGCGCGCAGATCACCACTGAAAACGAGTTCTTCGATCGGCTGGTCGATGCCTCCGTGCGTGATCTGCACGCGCTGATGATGCCGGTCGGTGACGATCGGCTGCCGGCGGCCGGGATCCCGTGGTACGTCGCCCCATTCGGTCGTGACTCGCTGCTGAGCTCTTGCGAGTCGCTGATGATCAACCCTGAGGTTGCACGTGGCACGCTGCTGGTGCTCGCGGGCCTTCAGGCGAAGACTGATGAGGGCTGGCGTGACGCGGAGCCGGGCAAGATCCCGCACGAGCTACGCACGGGCGAGCTCGCTCGCACCGGGCGCATCCCGCACACGCCCTACTACGGCACGGTTGATGCAACGCCGCTGTTCCTGATGGTCGCGGGCGGCTACTACCGCTGGACGCTTGATCTCGACACGATGGTCCGCCTGCGACCGGCGCTCGACGCTGCCCTGTGCTGGATCGATGAGTGGGGGGACCGCGACGGTGACGGGTTCGTCGAGTACGAGCGGCGCGCTCCGGCGGGCCTCGTCAACCATGGCTGGAAGGACTCGCATGACTGCATCGTGCACGCTGACGGGACGATCGCGGAAGGCCCGATCGCGCTCGTCGAGGTCCAGGGCTACGTGTACGAGGCGAAGCTGCTGATCGCCGACGTCTACGAGGCACTCGGGGACTCGCCCCGCGCAGATCGATTACGGGCCGAAGCGAGCAGGTTGCGGACAGCGTTCAACGAAGCCTTCTGGGATCCCGACGAGGGGTTCTTCGTGCTCGCCCTCGACGGCCGCAAACGGCAGGTCCGCAGTGTTACCTCGAATCCGGCGCATTGCCTGTACTGCGGGATCGTCGATGACGACAAGGCTGCGATGGTCGCAGAGCGGCTGATGGCGGCAGACATGTTCTCCGGCTGGGGAATCCGGACGCTGTCGGGCAGCTCACCCGCGTATAACCCGATGAGCTACCACAACGGCTCGATCTGGCCGCATGACAACGCGATCGCCGCCGCGGGCCTGAAGCGCTACGGGTTCGACGCCGCAACCAACCGGATCGCCGCTGGGCTGTTCGACGTTGCTGCAGGCGCGCGTGACTTCCGCCTGCCCGAGCTGTTCTGTGGCTTTCAACGCGACGGGTCCAGGGCGATCGTCGCCTATCCCGTGGCGTGCATCCCACAGGCCTGGGCGGCAACCGCCCCGTTCCTGTTGCTCCAGGCGATGTTGGGGATTTCCGCGCACGCGCCGAACAACAGCCTCACGGTTGACCGGCCACGACTACCGGACTGGCTCGGGGCCGTTGAGATTCGAGGGATTCGCGTCGGCAGCTCGAAGGTCAGCCTGGCGTTCCGCCAGACGGGACCCAGCACCGGGTTCTCGCTGCTCGAGCAGCGGGGCAACGTGCGAGTCACGATGACGACATGACCGCAGCGGAGGGCCCGCCGAGCACCGAGCTACCGTCGCTCGCACGGCGCTTCGAGGCGGTCGTGTTCGACTGGGACGGCACCGGCAGCAGCATGAAAGGCTCGCCGCGTTGCTACTGCTCGACACCCCCTCGTGCGCTCGTCAAGCATCGCGGATCTGAGCACCAACTCATCGAACCCGCGAGCAGGCACGGCTATATCTCCGAGAGTAGCTTCGCCTTCGCTGCGACGTGGTCGGTTGCATCTGCCGGTTCGCTTGCTGCCGGATCGGACATGGGTGAGATGTCCGATTGGGGTTCGGGCGCCGCGCCGACTCCTCGCCGGAGTTCCACCTGGGGGATGAACCAGGCCGCCATGAACGCGATTACGCCGATTGGCGCGGCGATCAGGAACACGGTTTGAATCGAGTCTGCGTAGGCGGCGGCAATGCCGTGATCGACGCCTTGCGGAAGTCTGTCCAGGATCGCCGGCGTGACGCTCGCGGTCGATAGGCCGGCTGGCAGCCGCGCGCTGCCGAGATGCCTGACTAGGTTGCCGACGAGCACGTTTGAGAAGATCGCGCCGAAGATCGCGGTCCCGAAACATCCCCCGATCGATCGAAAGAAGGTCGCGCCCGAGGTGGCGACCCCGAGCTCGGGGTACGGAACTGCGTTCTGCACGATCAGCACGAGCACCTGCATCACGCAGCCGAGGCCGACGCCGAGTACGAACATGTAGAACGCCGTGATGAGCAAGCTGGTCCCGATCCCCACCTGGGACAGGAGCACGAGCCCGACGGTCATGAGCGCGGTACCGGCGATCGGGAAAGCGCGGTAGCGGCCGGTCCGGCTGATGGTGATGCCTGATCCGGTGGAGCAGATGATGAGGCCAACCAAGAGCGGCAACAGCCGCAGCCCGGAGATCGTTGGCGACTCGCCGTGCACGATCTGGAAGAACACCGGCAGGTACACGATCGCGCCGAACATCGCAAAGCCGACGATGAACCCGACCACGCTTGTGACCGAGAACCCACGATTGGAAAAGAGGTGCAGCGGCAGTACCGGCTCGGTGGCCCGTCGTTCTACGAATACGAAGATGACGAGAAGTACCGCGCCGGCAACCCCGAACCCGACGATCGTTGGCGAGCCCCAGGGATACGTCGTGCCGCCGAGGCTCGTGAAGAGCACGAGGAAGCTCGCCGAGAACACGAGCACGGCAGCTCCGAGGTAGTCGATCACGTGGTGGACGCGGCGCAGGTTGCCCGGTACCTGGATTGCCACCACTGCGAGCGCGACGGCGCCGACCGGAATGTTGACGTAGAAGATCCAGTGCCAGGAAAGCTGGTCGACGAAGATGCCACCGAGCAGCGGTCCGATGATGCTCGCCACCCCGAACACGGCTCCGAACAGCCCTTGGTAGCGACCGCGCTCGCGAGGGGAGACGATGTCTCCGACGATCGCCTGCGCGCCGACCATCAGGCCGCCGCCGCCAAGGCCCTGAATGGCCCGGAAAGCGATCAGCTCCGTCATCGTGCGGCTGAGCCCGGAGAGGGCCGAGCCGCAAAGGAAGATCACGATCGCGGCTTGGAAGAATGACTTGCGCCCGTACTGGTCCCCGAGCTTGCCCCAAAGCGGTGTGGAGACGGTCGCGGCGAGCAGATAGGAAACGACCACCCAGGCGAGATGCGACGCGCCATGCAGGTCGGCGACGATCGTTGGCAGCGCGGTCGAGACGATCGTCTGATCCAGCGCTGCCAGGAACATCCCGAGCAGCAAAGCGCCGATGATGATCAGCACACGGCGGTGGCTGAGGTCGAGGACGGGCCCCTCCCCCAACAGTTCAGAGGACGCCACGCTCATCGCTTCCCGCGGGTCTCACACCCGGCATATGCGATCAGGATCACGCCACTGGCCTTTCTCTTCGGCATGCTCGCTAGGCCGCACGGCGACCCAAACTGGGCCACCTCCCGACCGTAGCGGACGCGAGCGCGAACACGGTCCGCGCCTCACGAGGAACCGCTCAAGCTCGCGTCCTCACTTATCCATCACCCGAGCGCGGCATGTCGCGCACCGGTGATCTCCCTCGCAGTCTCAAGCAAGGCTTCGTTCTAAGCTCCGGCCGCCAGCGGGTGCCGGTCGTCGTCGGTCGGTGAGGCAGTGTCGGCGGCGCGTGCGGCGCGGGTGAGCACGAGCAGCGGACACCGGGCCACACGCGCCAAGCGGTGGGCGGTGCTGCCGTGCATGAGCCGTCCGATCGGCCCGAAATCGCGTGAACCGACGACCAGCAGGTCAAGCGATGCGCTGTACAGGGCGATCTCCTCCGCCGGATCTCCGTATGCGGCGTGGGCCTCGACACCACCGAGTTCGGCGATGCGCGCGCGGGCCTCGTCCACGAAGGTTTCGGAGACAAGCGGTATCGCGCCCCCGAAACCGGCGTACATGTAAGCCGGGAAGGCCACGGCTTCGAAGGCTGAGACCTTGGCGTGGCAGTCGGCGGCGAGCGCTCGTGCCACCTCCAGGGCGTGCTTGCTCTCGGCCGAGTCCTTGTAAGCGACGCCGATCTCGGTGAATGGAGTGGAGTGCTGGGCGTAGCCGGCGGGGGCGACGGCAACCGCACACGGGGCGCCGTTGAGGGCGTGTCGCGTATCGTCGCCGACGACGACGCGACCGAGCAGTCCGTGGCGCGTCGATCCGATCACCAGCAGGTCGGCCCCGTTGGCTTCGGCTAGCTCGTGCAGCCCGCGGCCCACAGAGGTCGAACCGATACAACGAGTGATTCGAATGCCGGTCTCGGCGGCCGCGGCAGAGAGCAGCGTCTCAGCCCGATCGCGTTCGCCGGCCTCGAACTCCGCGTTCGATCCGCGGCCGACCAGCGGGAAGCCGCCGTGTACGTAGGCGAGGCTAAGTTCACCGTCATCACTGACGAGCCGGCGGGCGAGCTCAATCGCGTCGCGGCCCCCTTTGTGCTCATCGATTCCGATCATGACCTTGTTGAACACGTGGACCGTCTCCTTTTGGTTATGCCAGCAAGCTACGCCGCCGCGCTCGGGTCTCCATCGGGAGCGCCTCCGGTGCGGGTCGCGGCTTTCTACGTAGCCGCCGTCGGGACTTGCCACCGGTCGTCGGATGCGATCAGCACGATCCGCCCGGCGGCGATGTCGAACAGCTCGCGCGAGACGCGGCCGAGCGGCTCTGCCGAAGCTGCAGCTAACCGTGGCTCCTAGGACAGAACGCGCGCCGCCGCGCCAGCCTGGTTGACGGCTAGGATCGCACGCTGGTTGCCGTCAGCAGAGCTCTCGCCGAGCGCGGCGAGAGCCGGTCACAGACGAAGTCCCAATGCAACGAGACGAGGTCACCCGGCGCCGGTTCGGTGATGAACGCGAGGTCGTCTGTCAGGGGACCGCGAAGTGTTCGACCTTCTGCAGCTCACCAGTCGAGAGCGGGTTAACCCACGCCGCCGATGCCAGCGCGATCGGTCGCGCATACCTAACGACGATCCCGGAAAGCTCGCCACAACCCCTGCAAATACCCGGAAACGAACCGCGCCGTGATCCGGCGCTCGCTCGGTCACCGCGCCGGTCGGGAAACTCTCACTGGCGATCAGCAACCGGACCAGCTGACGGGCAGCAACCGGCTCAGCGTCACCGCTGAGCCTCGCCCTTGCTGATCGTCAGCGCGACCTTGGTGCCGGCCTTGTGCTTGGTCCGGGCCTTCGGCTTGCTCAAGATCACCCTGCCCTTGCGAACTTTGGACGCACGCTTTGTAACCTTGCCCAACTTGCAATCCGCCTTGCGAAGGGCACCCTTTGCCTTGTTGAGGGTGTCGCCGTTCAGCTTCGGGACGACGCACAGGCGCGCCGGCCCGTACTTGAGCGCATCGCCGACGGTGTCGAGCGCCATGCAGAACGAAGAGGACGCACACGAGACCGCGACCAGGCCCTGGCCGTTGGGATCGATGGAGGCCGAGCTCCACGAGCTGCCGTTGTAGGTGAGCGCCTTGCCCGCGCCGTCCACTGCGACG
>Ga0307374_10007958_pt1 | contig 15991 bp, 18 predicted proteins | sample OX3MG_FD_202532 | JGI IMG/M metagenome (GOLD analysis project Ga0307374, IMG submission 202532) | Soil microbial communities from Risofladan, Vaasa, Finland - OX-3 | ecosystem: Environmental > Terrestrial > Soil > Coastal area > Acid sulfate soil | place: Finland: Risofladan, Vaasa | collected... | reverse complement strand
AGCGATCCCATCTGCGAATCACCGGTGTCGGCGTGGGCGTCAAAGTGGATGACCGCGACCCGTCCCCAGCCGACGTGTCGGGCCACGCCGGTCACGTCGGGTAGGGCGATCGTGTGATCACCACCGAGCACGACGGGAATGACGCCGGCCATGGCGACCGCGGTCACTCGCTCTTCGAGGCGCCGGAGCGATTTCTCGGTGTCGCCCGAAGGCATTTCGACGTCACCGAGGTCGACGACCGAGAGGTCTAACAACGCGTCGACGCCGAGGGCCAGACTCGGGCGCATCCCGTCGTGCGGAAGATAGTCGGTGACGCGGATCGCCTGGGGACCGAAGCGACACCCGGGCCGGTGCGACGTCCCGCCGTCAAAGGGCGCCCCAATGATCACCGCGCCCGCGGTCGACCACTGAGACGCCACGTCCGGGTCGGCCGCGGGCACGCCGAGGAACGTGGCGTCCGCTCCGTAGAGGTTCCCTATTCGCACGAATCGACCAGTCCGAGAGCCGTCGTCCGTCTAGACATAGGTCTTCTTGATCGCCGCGGACAGTTCGTCGAGGTGATTGACGACCAGTGACACGTGACCGTCACCGGCGAAGAAGTGTGGACACGCGGTCGGCAGCTTCTCGATCAGCCACTCCCCGTGCGTGCGTGGGACCATGAGGTCGTGATCGCCGAACCACACGGCGACGGGCACAGTGATCGCCGCGGGGTCGAATCCCCACTCCTTGATCATCGCCTGGTCGTCATCGTAAAATCCCCGCCACCCGAATTCGAATCCTTGCCGAAGTGACGCGACGAAGTCCTCCCGCCGCGACTCGGTTTCGAAGGCTGCTTTGTCCGGCTCACTCAGCAGTCCGCCGAACAAGTCAACGATGTCGTCCTTGGTCGCCGCGCCAAACGCTTCGCTGGCCGTCTCCATGACGGCCTCGTACTCCGGACCGCCCTCTTTGGCGAGCGCGAACTCCGCCACGTTTTCCGGTCCCATGCCTTCGGTCCAGTCAAAGTCGACCGTGGCGGGCACGACACCGGCCAGCGACCAGGCCGCGAGACAACGCGGCGCGTCCAGCGCCGCGCAGGCGAGGGCGTGGGGGCCCCCGCCGGACCATCCGACAACGACGTAGTCGCTGCGACCCAAGGCGTCCAACGCCGCGCGGGCGTCATTCACGACCGAGGCGACGTCGCGGCCCTCGAGACGCGTCGACTTGCCGTATCCGGCGCGCGAGGTCGTGACCAGGAACAGGCCGCCGTCGTTCGCCAACGGCGCGAGCATCCTCACCAATTTGGCCGAACCGGGCGTGCCGTGATGAAAGAGGACCGTGCGACCGGAGGGGTCACCGAGGGTCCCCACTTCCAGTTGCCGACCGTCGGGGGTGTCAATGAGGATTTCGTGGTAGTTCATTGCGCTCCGATCGCCGTGTCAACTCTCCACCATACGCTGACGTCATGTCGTCGTCTCGCTCGATTTCGGTCTCCCGACTGATCCCCGCCACCCCGTCGCGGATCTTCGATCTCCTGGCCGATCCGCGCCAACACGTTCGCCTCGACGGCTCGGGTTCGGTGAGGTCGGTGAAGCACGCCCCCGAGCGATTGACGCTCGGCTCGACCTTTTCGATGCACATGAAGATGGGACTCGGCTACGTGACGCGCAACCGCGTCGTCCAATTCCAGGAGAACCGTTCCATCGCGTGGCACCACTTCGCGCTGTTCGTGTGGCGCTACGACCTAGAAGCGGTCGACGGTGGCACGTTAGTCACCGAGTCGTTCAACTACGACCGACCGTGGGCGTTCGTGATCATCGCCCTGGGCTTTCCCCAACGTAACCGCGCGGCCATGGAAGGAACGTTGCAACGGCTGGAGACGATCGTCACCGCGTGACGGCGAGCGCCACTCCGACGTTCAAGAGTTCGACCCAGGTCTGACCCCGCGTCATCAGGGCTGTCTTGCCGTTCTGCGTCCGGTACTGGACGACGTCGGCATTGGACGGGCCCCGCGACCAGGTACCCGTGGTCTCTTTGCCGTCGACGAAGAACGCCGCGGTCCCCGAGCCCTGCAAGTTCGCGTAGGAAGCCTCGGTCCCAATGCCGTTCACGTAGTTCACCCACATGACAACGACGTTCTTGGGCGATTCGCGAACGCCCGTCCCAGTCACGTCGGCCATACCGAAAAGGGACCGGTCCCACGACGCGGTGGCCGTATCCCAGGTCCAGGTCACGGGGTACTGGCTCGGGAAGGGAACGACGAAGCTCGCGACCGCAAGTCCGCCCGCTTTCTCGGTCGACGTTCGATACGAGAAGAGCGGCGGGGGCGGCACCGGGGTACCACCGAAGTCGAAGAGCTGGGGGGCGATCGCGAATAGGTTGTGCGGCGCGAAGAGGTTGGTATCGCGGAACATCGCGGTCCCGGCGCTGGATTCGTCGATCAGTTTCACCGGCGCCGTCGAGATGCTCGCGACCGCGTACGGCGCACCGCCGGAGTAGGCGAAGATTCCCCCGAGGGGCCACACGATCTGGGTGTCGGTCGGTCGCACCGAACGAACCGGTCCGACCTTGTCGGGGGCGTGCGAGTTGAAGATCGCCGCCAAGCGGGTGATCCCGCCGTTCACGATCTCTTCGTAGACGACGTCGGCCTGGTCGATACCCCACTGGGGAAGCGCTTGGGGAGTGTTCTCGATCTTGACGGTCAGCGCCGGGCGCTTCACCGAGAGACCGGACGGATCGAGCAGGCCGGTCAAAGGCGCTCTCGGGTACTGGGGCAGCGTCGTGGTCGTCGTCGTGGTCGTTGGCGTGGTGACGTTCTTATGAGAGCGGAGGTAGGCCACTCCTGCGATGGCCCCGACGACGAGCACGGCCACGACCACGGGAACTGTTTTTCGCACGCCCTAAACCTAGTTAAGGACGTTCCATTTACGGTGCCACCTCGTCGCGCGACAGTCGTTTGAAGATCACCGTGTGCGGCAACATCGTCTCGGCACTCAGGTGCTCGGAACCCTCGACCGCCAGCCATCCCACCGATTCGTAGAAGCCCAGCGCCGTGTCACGTCCGTTGGCCCAGACCTGTTCGACGCCGCGCGCGCGAAGGTCCTCTTCGGCGAAGGCGAGCACGCCGGCGCCGTAGCCTCGTCCCTGGACGTCAAAGTCGGTCGCCATGTAGCGCAATTGCACGGAGACCAGCTCCCTGTTCATCGGTGGCGCCGTCGGGAAGAACGACGCGCTGACCACGAGACGAGAGCCGATGAACCCTCCGTAGTGCCACGAGGTCTCCTCCCCGTCGCGGGGATCCGGGTGATAGATCGCGGGGTCGTCATTGCGCAGGACTCTTCGACGCAGTTCGTGGAGTTGGTCGGCCGAGACGCGCGCGACGCGCAGTTCGTCAGTCAAGGCGTTGCACCATGGTCTCCAGGGTCAGCGAATGGTCGCGGTCCATACGAAGACTCTCCCCGGTCGGGCGAAATCCCACCTTCTCATAGAAGGCGCGAGCGCGCGGCACCGAGGTCGTCACGTGCAAGTAGACCTCGGCGACACCGTGGCTCCTGGCCCAGTCGTCAATGGTGCGCACCAACAATGCCGCCGTTCCACTTCCTCGTTCGCTCGGCGTGACGTACATGCCGTAGAGCCAGCGGGTTCCGGGGTAGGCGTCATTGAAGCCGCCCGAGACCATGCCGACCACGACGCCGTCTCGATCGGCGAGGTAGTACAGGCGAGTGGAGGCGGCGTTCTTCCACTGCGCGTCGGACCAGAGCACCGACTCTTCGTAGGTTGAGCCGTAGGCGTCGGGAGTATCGGCGAGCGCCTCGAGGCGAATCGAGCGAAGGTCCCGCCAGTCGATGAGCCCGCAGAGGCGGATGGTCAGGGTCGACTCACACGTCATCGTTCATGCGCGCGGCCACGTTGCGTTCGGCCGGACTGCCGTGGGCCAGGTTGTCGCGTACCGAGTCGTGGTCCACCGCTGGTCGGTTCTGTGAGAGCTTGGCCTTGCCCTGGATCGCCACGACGTCGATCTCGAGGCCGACGATGGCCTTCACTTGCCGTTCGACGTACTCGTTCGGCGCGTCCTCGACGCGCCACTCGGGTGAACGACCGGCCTCGAACTGGCTGGTCAGAAGGCGCACCTGTCGCTGGAGCCAGTCGGGGTCGTCGTGCACGGTGAGGCGACCTCGGACTTCGGCGGCCACGTAGTTCCAGGTCGGTACGACCCCGGGACTCTCGAAACGGCTCGGGTAGTTCGACGGCGACACGTAGGCACTCGCCACCAGGAAGAGCCCGAGTACCTCGTCCCCGTCGTTCAGCGAGCGCCACCAGGAATTGGCCCTGGCGACGTGGGTGAGGATCTTCGTGCGGTCCTCGCTTACGACCACGGGCACGAAGACGCTCTGGAGGCCGTCGGACTTGGCGACCACCAGCATGCCGGCTCCGGCCTCGCGGACGATGGCCCACGCGGCCTCTTCGTCGATCGCGTGCTTCGGGGGAACGTACACGTCACCATTCTTCCACGCTGCCCGGCGGCAACGCCCGAGCGGCCGCTCTCACGTACCTTCTGGGGAAGCGCGCGCGAGCTCGTCGCGGCGCGGCAGGCGCGCCGAATAGATGCTGTACCCGTCAATCTGGCGAACGAGGAGCGTCGCGATAGCGGTGGCGGCCATCATCGGTATGATCAGCGAGAAGCCGCTGTGCGTCAGCTCGAGCACCAGCACCAGACCGACCAACGGGGCCTGCATCGAAGCCCCGACCATCGCGGCTGCACCCACGAGGGCGAAGGCCCCGACGGGGGTGCCCGGCCACAGGTGGATCCAAAGCGCGCCGAAGAGCGCGCCGAAGAGCGCGCCGGTCGCGAGGAAGGGCGTGAAGAGACCGCCCGCGGCCCCGCTCCCGAGCATCATCGCGGTGACGAACGGCTTCAGCGCGAAGAGCGCGAACAGCAATCCGGTGCCGCCAACACCGAGGAACGCTTGGTGAGCCACGTCCTTGCCGTTGCCGAAGAGCTGCGGATACCAGATACCGATGACGCCGAGGATTGCGAAGGCGACCGGCATCATCCACAAGATGTGCGGTCCCTTCGCGCGATAGTGCGAAGCCCAACCAATCAGCCGGACGTAAAAGACCGCGAGGAGGCCGATGACGACGCCGGCCAATAGCGACCAGACCATCAGCGAACCGCTGAAGCGGTACACGCGAATGTCGGTGTAGGTGGCGCCGCTGGGGAGATAGAGCCAGGCCACAATCGTCGCGATGAGCGACGTCGCGAGCGCGGGCATCACCACGGGCAACGCGAAACTGCCGTAGAGGACTTCGGCCGTGAAGATGGCGCCCCCGAGCGGCACGTTGTACACACAGGCCAGCCCCGCGCCGCCGCCACAGGCCACCAGCAGGCGTTTTTGCTCCGGGCTCAAGTTGAACCAGTGCGAGACCACGCTGCCCGACGCGCCGCCCATCAACTTCGGCGCCGCTTCTCGCCCGATCGACGCGCCGAGTCCAATCACCACTTCGGAGACGACCGACGTGAGAAGACTCCGTCGAAGCGACAGTTCACCGTCGCCGTTCCAAACGGCGTCGTCAATGTCCGAGCTTTCGTGCTGGAGATAACGCCTGATTAGATACCACGAGACCGCCCCGATGGCGCTACCAATCATCAAGACCACGATTCGCCGACTCGAACTCACCGCCGCCACCGCGTTCTGAAAGTAACCGGCGTGGTAGTGGAATCCGGCGTGCTCCACCTCGACGAGTAGCCACATCAAAAGATCGCCGAAGAGTCCTGTGGCGACACCGACCAACCCGACCGCGAGCCAGAACTGCGGCGTGAGTCGCGCCTCGCCGTCGTGCGTGACGTTGGGTTGTTCCATCGCGCCGCGACCTGAGGGAACTCTGCGCTTGATCATTGGAGGGGGAACGCGAAGGCGTTCACTCTCGGTGTTGCGCTTTCGCACCATGGACCTCTCCACGCAGTGGCTGAGTCCATGGTAGTGCTCGCCTATTTCCAACTTTCTCCCTCGAAAAAGTTGGCCGCTAGCCGATCAACTCTTGGACCTCGATCAGTGCAACGCCAGGAGCCACGGCGGCGGACCTACTTCGATGCGGGCGAATGGTGAAGCGACGGGCCCGAATCGTTCGTCACCGGTGGCCCACGCTCGCCACGCGTCGGAAATCTCGTCTTGCGTTCGCGCAACGAAGTTCCACCACAGGAAGAGCCGCTCGTCGATGGGAACGCCGCCGATCAGCATCGCCCGGCTCGGACCGTTCGAATCAAAGCGGCATTCGTCGCGTCCCGCACCGAGGTACGCCAGCGCCCCGGGTCGTATGACGACGTCATCGACCAACACGGCGCCGTTGGCCACGATCAACGCGTACTCGTAAGTCGGCTCGAGGGCCACCGTGACGGGACCTCCGTGAAAGTCGAGTTCGATGCCGACGTGGTCGCTGTCTCGGCGGGCCGGTGAACTCACCGCGTCAAAGGAGCCGACGAGCACGGTCGACGTGAGATTCGACACATCAGTTCCTGGCAGTTCGTCAAAGTGTTCGAAATCGGCGCCTCCGTCGCGGGTCATTGATGGTTGCGCGACCCACAGCTGCATGCCGTGCAGCTCGCCCGAGCGAAGGCCGGGATTCTCCTCGGAGTGCGCCACCCCGTGGCCCGAGGTCATGAGATTCAACTGGCCGGCTCGAATCAGCTGCTCGGAGCCGAGACTGTCACGGTGCAAGAACTCGCCGCTGAAGAGCCACGTCACGGTCTGCAGTCCGAGGTGCGGATGCGGCGCCACGTCAATTGATCGATCCGGGCTCAGCGACATCGGACCCATATGATCCACGAAACACCACGCGCCGACGGTCCGTCGTCCTTTGGTCGGAATGGTGCGTCGAACGCGAAGTTCTGCTACCTGCGCTTCGCGACTCTCGATGATTTCGACTCGGTTTTCAGTCACCACCGACCTTTCCTGCTTCGGCGAAGAGCCGGTCATCGCGATCGGACCGGCGTCTTACGCATCGTACGCAGCTTGCAACTTGTGGCACTCGATTTTGCGCATGGCCATCATCGCGTCTCGAACGCGACCAGACTTCTCCGGATCCGGGTCGCCCAACAGCTCCGAAAGAAGTCTCGGAATGATTTGCCACGAAAGACCGAATTGGTCCTTCAGCCAGCCGCACTGTCCCGGTTCGCCGCCATCTCCGAGGGACGACCAGTAGAAGTCGACTTCGGCTTGGTCCTGGCAGGAGACAAACAGGGAGAACGCCTCGCTGAGAGTGAACGTCGGACCGCCATTCATTATCGTGAACGTCAGATTCTCGATACGAATCGTCCCGATGACGAATCCTCCTTTGGGCATCGTCGGCACGTCCATCCGTGTGACGTTGATGATCTCGGAGTTGGCGAAAACACGGGCGTAGAACTCGAGCGCCTGTTCCGCGTCGTCATCAAACCACAGGAAGGGAGAGACGTCCGCCATGGCTTCATAGTAATGAGACGAGACACCAATTTCTCCGTCCAGACCGATCGAGATTTGGCCGTCCGACGCGGACATTCGTCATCGTTTTGACCCCTGTTCCGAATTTTGGACCCGCCGTATACTGCGATCAATGCTTGCAATTCTGTTCTGGGTCCTAATCATCGGGTTCTCGTTCGTGCTCGAACTGCACTCGAACGCCTTCATCGCCGTCTTCATTGGCTTCGGCGCTGCCATCTCCTTTGTTTTGGCACTGGCCGACCTCCCGTTCACGTTCCAGGCGGCCGCCTGGCTCGCGGTCTCAGCCGTCTCGCTCGTAACGCTTCGACCATTCGCGATGCGCAAGTTTCATCACCACCGTTTCGAAATCGACATGTCCCAACCGACCAATACCGCGATGACTGATATGCGAGGGACCGTGGAAATGCCGGTGGGCGACGCGACGCATCCGGGACGAGTGAAAATTCAGGGTGAATCGTGGAAGGCCGTCACCGACTGGCCGGCGCCACTGCCCGACGGCACGCCCGTGGTCGTGAAGAAAGCCTACGGCACCACGCTGTGGGTCGATCCCGTTTAGTTTCTGAGGTGTCGCCGCCCGGGGCGGCATCGTGGCATCGCGCTCAACTTGAACCCAACTAGGACTGCGTCGTCGGCACGTCGGCCATCACACTCTTTAGGGCCTGCGCGGCACCCAAGAGCGCGGCGCTCTCGGCCGGGATGATCAACTTGGTGTTGGGACTCTCGGCGAACTTCGACAACGTGTCGAGCTGCAGAATCGCCACCAGCGTCGGGTCGGGCGCCTGCAACTTGATCGCCGCGTACACCGAGGCGATGGCCTGGGCCCGGCCTTCGGCTTCGAGTATGAGTGCCTGGCGGCGACCCTGGGCCCGCAAGATGTCGGACTGCTGAGCCCCTTCGGCCTCTTTGATCGCGGCTTGGCGTTGACCGTCGGCGACGTTCACCGCGGACTGCTGCTGACCCTCGGATTCCAGGATCCGGGCGCGCTTCTCTTGGTCGGCCTGCTTTTGCAGGGCCATGGCTTGAAGAATCTGTTCGGGCGGCGTGATCTCCAGTACCTCCACCCGATTTATTCGAACGCCCCACTTGTCCGTGGCCTCTTCCATCTGCGTCTGGAGCATCGTGCCGATGCGCTCGCGCTGGGAGAACGCCTCATCCAGGGTGATGCTGCCGAAGACGGCGCGCACCGAGGTGCGCGCCAGGTTGTCGACGCTGACGAGGTAGTCCGAGTTGGTGAAGAGGGCCAGTCGAACGTCCACCACTTGACTGAAGATTGTGGCGTTGACGATGACCGCCACGTTGTCGCGCGTGATGACCTGCTGGCGGTCCCCGGTGCGCGGGGTCTCGCGGACGTCGACGATCTTCATGACCTCGATGAAGGGAATGATGAAGGTCAGACCGGGATTCTTGATGTCCTTGAACTCGCCGAAGCGAGTGATCACGCCGACGAATCCCTGCTGCACGATTCGAACGGCCTTCAGAATCGCCGCCAAAACCAATAAGACCACGATCCCCGCCACAACTGCTAACACAATGCCAACCATCTGAATCCCTTCATTTCGGCCCAGGGCAACATGTCGCCGCTCTTTAGTCCGTTAATCGGAGTGTACCTGTCACCTTGTCTGCTTCATCAGGCGACGTCCGGGCCCGCGACGTTGATTCAACCGAAGGTGAAGTCGAAAGCCTGCACTCCCGGCGTGAACTTCAGCACCATCGTTCCGCTAGTCGCCGCAATCGTGTGAAAGAGCGTGTAGAGCCGTGGTACGCCATTCACCTGGATCGTCTTCGGCGCCGTACCGTTTCCCGCCGACACCGTCACGGTCCCGGTGCCCCCCATGACCAGGTAGACGTCTTGGGCCATGTAGTTGATCTCCAGTTTCGCGTCCTTGATAGACGTCGCTTCTTCGGCGTGTTCGTTCCACACGCCCGACAGGGCCCACGTGGTCGCGGACAGATAGCTCGGGAAGTGATACTGGGCCGCGACGTTCTTCGCGGGTTTTACGTCGGAGTCCATGTAGGTCAGGCCGTACTGGTAGCCCACGTACGACTCGGGGCTCGTCTCGACGAACGGCGTGAGATTCGGCACCGACGTCGGCGGCGGCAGCTTCAGTCCCGGGTGGGCCGCCACCAGGAGCTGACGGATGAGGCGCTCGGTCAACGAGTAGTTACCTTCGCCGAAGTCCACGTGTCGCACGACGCCCTGCGCGTCGATGAGGTACTCGGCCGGCCAGTACTCATTGTGGTAGGCGTTCCACGTTCCGTAGTTGTTGTCGACGGCGATGGGGTACTTGACGCCCAGCGTCTTAGCCTGGGCCCTCACGTTGCTCACCACGTGTTCGAACGCGAATTCGGGCGTGTGCACGCCGACGATCTCCAACCCGTAGGGGGCGTAGCGCTTGTTCCACGCCTCGACGTGCGGCAAGGATCGTTGGCAGTTGATGCACGAGTACGTCCAGAAGTCGACGAGCACGACCTTTCCTCGCAAGCCCTGCAAAGAAAGAGGTTGGCCCTGCGGCGTATTGAGCCATTGGTTGACGCTGGTAAAATTGGGTGCCAGACCGCACGTCACCAGACCGGGCGACGCGGACGGGCACGACACCAGGGAACCCGAGACACCCTTCGAGCCCGACGTGCCCTTCAACGCGTTCAGTTGCTTGCGGATACTCGTGGATCCTTCAAACTTGTTTTGCAGCACGTTCGTGTAGCCCGGCAAGGCTCTTTGAAGGAAGTCGAAGGAGTTCGTGGCGATGCCGATCGCCATCAAGAGCAACACGACGCCGCCGATCTGTCGGACCATCGGTGCGTGGGAGCGAACCGATCGGACCCGACGGACCAGCCCACCGCCGGCGAGGGCGATGAAGAGCAACGGGACCACCGCGCCGAGGGCGAAGGCGAGGGTGACCAGGACGGTCTGGAAGTGGACGTCGCGCGTCGCGCCGAGCACGGTGATCGCGGCCAACACCGGCCCCGCGCACGGTACGAATACCAGACCTAGGGCCAATCCGATGACGAATCCGCCACTCGATCTCGGTTGGTGTCCGACCATTCGGGCGAAAGGTCGTTCCAGCCATTCTCCAATCACGGGAACGACGAAGCCGATTCCGACGAGACCCAAGAGAACGACTCCCGTCCACATCAACGAGTTCTGAGGGAGATCCAGACCGGAGAGAATCTCGGACCCGACGAGCACCAGGAGGCTGAAACTCAAGACGAGTCCGAGCACGATCGCGACCGAGCGACGCCACGATCCCTTGGGACTCACCGCGGCGTCGGGCGCGGCCGCGCCCGCCACGAACACGATCGGAAGCACCGGCAAAATGCAAGGCGATATTCCGCAAATCAACCCAGCCGCGAAGGCGACAATGATCAGCGTCACGATTGGCGCGTCATCGCGTGGTCATCTAATCAACGCAATCGAGGACCCATTCATTGAACTCTAAGTGACGACGGGTCGCGACGCTCCATACAAAGCAGTCTTGGGAGTTGCCGATGCGTTACAGCGGTCAGCTTTAACGAATTCTTACAATTCCGTGCACCGTCGACGACGCCACTTAGCGCAATCGAGCCACCGTCAATCCTGGGGCACGCGAATCGAGCGGGCCTCGCCGCCGTTGCTAGGACCTCTGATTCAAGGACTTTTGTCGCTCCATGTCATACTCTCGATTCGCGATGGCCTCTTCTACACTCGGGTCATGCGCGCCGACATCGTCGTCTACGACGGACTGGACGAGTTGGACGCCCTGGGCCCGTACGAGATATTGAGGCGAGCCGAATACCTAAGTATTGATTTCTCGGTGCGACTGGTCGCCCATACCGGTCAAGACACGATCTACGGGGCCCACGGGCTCACGTTCGCCACCGACGGCCCCTTCACCCCGGGCGAGGCGGACATCGTGATCGTCTCCGGTGGTGGCTGGAACGCGCGCTCCAAACAGGGCGCGTGGGCCGAATACCAGAAGGGTGAGTTGGCGCCCCTGCTGGTCGAGGCCGCGAAGAGCGCGACGGTTATCGCGGGGGTGTGCACCGGAACGATGTTGTGGGCCCACGCGGGCGTCATCACCGGACGCCGCGCCACCACGCATCACAGCGCGCTCGAAGAACTGTCCGAATTGGGCGTCAACGTCGTACCGGAACGCGTCGTTGACGATGGCGACCTGGTCACGAGCGGCGGCGTCACCAGCGGCCTCGACCTGGCCCTGTGGTTGGTGGCCCGAGAACTGAGCGATCTCCTCGCTCAACAGATCGCCAAGAACATCGAGTACAAGTGGTTCCGCCCCAATCGATCGTTGAGCGCGTGAATTCGGCTCGTCGTCGACTACTCCCGGAATTCAAACTCCTTGGCCGGTCCGTAGAACGCGCGCCACTCGGGCGCGAGGACGGCGTAAACGAGTTCATCGGTCCACTCACCCTTGACGTATTCATTCTCAATGAAATTGGCCTCTCGTCGCATGCCTAATCGTTCGAGCACTCGGGCTGAGGGGTCGTTGCGCGCGTCGAGGCGGCCACTCACGCGGTGCGCCCCCAGTCCCGAGAACGCCAATTCGACGATCATGGCGGTGCCTTCGGTCGCGTAGCCGTGTCCGGCGTACGCCGGGTCGAACACGTAGCCGACTTCATAGTGCGCGTGCGTCGCGCTGATGAACCCCATCGCCAACTCGCCGACGAGGACGCCTTCGCCTTTCACCTCGACGCCGAAGTTGATCCACCCGCCTTCGACGGGTAAGTCCACGATGCTTCGTCGCGCCAGATGTTCTTGCGCGGCCGGCCGGTCAAACGGTCCGAAATAGAGGTACCGCACCACGTCGGAATCGGCGAACAGTGCGTGATGACGGTCCACGTCATCGGGCGTGAGGGCGCGGATGACCAGTCGCTCGGTGGTGAGTGGGTAGACCAGTTGCATCACGTTCCTCTAGCCGGGCGGCCGTCGGGCGGCAACACGAGGTTGGCGGTCTCGTCCACCACGAGGGCGAAGAACCGATTGGCGTTTCGTACTGTTCCCTTGTAATGGCCGAAGAGCTCGAAGCTAATGCAGCCAAAAATCTGCGACCACAGCATCAGAGAGAGCGCACGCGCCAAATCCGGAACCCCGGGCATGACATCGTCCAGCGTGCGCGTCTCGAGCACTCCCCGCAGCGTCTCGCCACCGTCATCTCCTCCCACGGCGTTGGAATGGCGCCACGCGTCGGTGATTATGGAACTGAGAACCAACGCCACTCGTGCGGCCGGTTCGACCGTAAACGGCGGCGCTTCGTAGCCGGGGACCGGGGATCCATAGAGTAGGGCGTACTCGTGTGGATTCGACTTCGCCCATTTACGGATGGCCGTGGCGGCCGCCTGAAGTTGGCGTCGTGGGTCGTCGCGGGGCACGCGGGAGGTCGCGCGCTCGGCGAAATCACCGAGATCGTTGTAGGCGTCGACGATGAGCGCGGTCAAGAGATCGTCCCTCGTCGGAAAGTATCGGTAGAGGGCCGACGAGACCACGCCCATCTCTCGCGCGACCTCACGCAGCGAGAGACCCGGGGCGCCCTTCACGGCCATCAACCGTCGAGACGTCGATTTGATCCGCTCGATTTGGAGGAGTCGGGCTTCGGCTCTGGTCGTTCGAACCTCGCTCATCCGACCAGTATCGCAGGTCAACTATCCCGTTGCACGCAAATAGAGAGCGGTGCTCTCGTAAAGAAGGAGGATCCGTGGGGACCTATTTGATTGTCGGCGCCGGAGCGATCGGCACAGTTGTTGCAGAGGATCTCGTCCAACAGGGGCACACCGTTCGACTGCTCTCCCGGCGCGGCGCCGGTCCCGAGCACCCGCTCATCGAACGAGTAGCCGGCGACGCCTCGGACCCGGAGACCGTGGCGCGTCACGCGGTAGGCACCGACGCGATCTTCAATTGTGCGAACCCCGCCTACCACCGCTGGCCGACCGACTGGCCGCCAATCGCCAACGCGATCCTCGCCGCGGCCGAAGCCAGCGGATCGAAACTCGTCACCCTCAACAATCTCTACGCCTACGGTCGTCCTACGGGCCCGATGACGCCGCACGACCCGCTCAACGCCGATTACGAGAAGGCGCAGGTGCGCGCCACAATGTGGCGTGACGCCAAGCGCGCGCACGACGACGGTCGAATACAGGCCACGGAAGTGCGCGCTTCGGACTTCATCGGTCCGCGGTCATCGAGTCATCTCGGGACGTTCATCCCACGCATCCTCGCGGGCAGGAGCTGTCAGGTAATTGGCAACCCCGACGCACCGCACAGCTGGAACTACACCGACGACGTCGCCCGGACCTTGGTGACCTGCGCTCAAGACGAACGGTCCTGGGGCCGCGCGTGGCACTCGCCCGCGAATCCCGCGCGTTCAGTTCGCCAAGCCATCGACGATATTTCCGGCATCGTCGGTGCCACCCACGTAAAGATCACCCAGGTTCCGACGGTGGCGCTGCGCGTGCTGGGCCTTTTCAATACGGACGTCCGTGAGTTACCCAAGACGCTGTACCAGTTCCAGGCTCCATTCGTCATCGATGACTCCGAAACCCGAAGCACCTTCGGACTCGAGCCCACGCCTTGGGACGACGTGTTGAAGGCGACCATCGCGTCATACACCAAGAGTTGAACAAGGCAATGGTCCACGCGTCGGCGACGTGTCACTACGATCGGTTTCGCACCCGTGAACCGATAGGTTGGTACCGATTTGTGAGAAGACTTCATGTTCAATGACCTATCCGTCGCCGTGCTCGAGGTGATGCACGAACTCGAAGTACGAGACGAGCGCGATCGCGACAACGGAACGCCGCATCTCGAACGCCTACGACAGATCACGCCCGATACCGGTCGGTTCATCGCCCTGTGGGCCGCGGCGGCCCCGGCCGGCGCGATGATCGAGATCGGCACGAGCGCCGGGTACTCCGCGCTCTGGTTGGCCCAGGCCTGTCGAGTCAGCGGGCGCAGCCTCACCACGTTCGAAATACTTCCCGAGAAGGCCCGTTTGGCCCGCGCGACCTTCGCTCGTACGCAGGTCACCGACGTCGTGCGTCTGGTCGAGGGTGACTTCCTCGACCACGTTGACGAGATCGAGGACGTGGGGTTCTGCTTCCTCGACGCCGAGAAGGACGTGTACGAGTCGTGTTACGAACTGATCGTGCCGAAAATGGTTCCCGGAGCCATCCTCATCGCCGACAACGCCACGAGTCACCGCGACGACCTCCAAGCGATGCTCGACCGGGTGCTCGCCGATGATCGGATCGACGCCATGATCGCCACCGTCGGCAAGGGCGAGCTCGTGTGCCGCCGACGCTGAATCGAGCCGCCACCACGGCCGAATCCACCTCGAGCGAGCGCGGCTACTTGAGGTCTTTGAACATGGACGTCGCGAGGACCTCGTAGCCGAGCGAGTCGTAGAGGGATCTCGCCGTGAGATTCGGTCCAAAGACGTTGAGCCCCACGCGCGTACCGCCGTGTTCGCGAGTCCATAGCTCCGCGGCCTCCATCGCCGCCCGACCAAATCCTCGACCACGCGCGTCCTTCGAGATCTCGATGTCGAAGATGAACCAGGTATCGCCGTCCTTCGAGAATGGACGACCCATCCACAGAGTGCCGACCATCGCCTCGTCGGCGATGACGTTCATCACGTACTGCCCTTCAGCCGGTTTTCCGTCGGGGAAGAGTTCGGCGAATTGAGCATCGGACATTCGATTGGCCACGTCGGGGCTCTCGCCGGCCTTGATCCGCTCGGCGATGTACTCCTCTTTCTTACTGGGCATCCACGACGCCAACTCTTGTGAAGTCTTCGATTCCAATTTGACCATCCGACGAATCTAGTAGCGCTGACCTGCCGGGGTTTCGTTCACCTCGAAACGGGGCGCCGTGCGATATTTGACGGTGTTATCCTCGGCCTCGTCGAGGAGGGTTGCGTGTCGTTGTCGAGTGGAACACTCAGTGAGTTTTCGGCGATGGAACTCGCCGGGGCCCTGGGGACGGGCGAGACGTCGTCGGTGGACATCGTTACCGCTCTCATGGAACGGATCGCGGAAATCGACGCGCCCGGCACCGCGATCGAACTGCGCAGTGTCTTAGCCCTAGCGCCCGACGCTCTCGAATCCGCGCAGCGCGCAGACGACGAGAGATCGCACGGGACGCTGCGAAGTCGTCTACACGGCGTCCCGATTCTCGTGAAGGACAACGTCGAAATTGTGGGCCTACCCGGCAGCGCCGGTTCGACCGCGCTGGTCGATCGACCGGTCCCCCACGACGCGCCACTCGTCACCAAACTGCGAGACGGCGGACTGGTCATTCTCGGAGCCACGAATCTCTCGCAGTGGGCCAACATGCGCTCGCCCTTTTCGACGAGCGGATGGTCGGCCGTGGGGGGCCTTACCCTCAATCCCTACCGACTGGACCGCTGTGCCGGCGGCTCCTCGTCCGGTTCCGGTGCGGCGCTCGCGGCGCGCCTGGCGCCGTTGGCGATCGGCACCGAGACCGACGGTTCAATCACCTGTCCGGCATCGCTCAACGGCGTCGTGGGTATCAAACCGGCCGTGGG
>Ga0307374_10007954_pt1 | contig 15994 bp, 16 predicted proteins | sample OX3MG_FD_202532 | JGI IMG/M metagenome (GOLD analysis project Ga0307374, IMG submission 202532) | Soil microbial communities from Risofladan, Vaasa, Finland - OX-3 | ecosystem: Environmental > Terrestrial > Soil > Coastal area > Acid sulfate soil | place: Finland: Risofladan, Vaasa | collected... | reverse complement strand
GCGCTCGAGCGCAGCGATCGGCGCGAACTGACCCGGGCGGCCTTGCTGCCGCAGGAGGGATGATCCGGCGCCGCGGACGCTTCGTCGGGCGGCCGCGGCGGACCGATCCGGAAGGCATGCAGCTTTAGCCGAGCGCTTCGGCGGCGACCAGTTCGCTGATGCGATCGTCGCTGTAGCCCAGCAGATCGTGCAGCACGTAGTGATTATCCTCGCCCAGCGCGGGGCCCGCGCGATCGACCCGCGCAGGCGTACCCGACATTTTGTAGCGCGAATTTTCGACCGCCGTGGCGCCCGCCACCGATTGGGTGACCTTGACGAAGTGATCGCGATGAGCCAGTTGCGGATCGGCCGCAAGGTCGGCGGATTCCTGCACCGTATGGGCCGGCACGCCGGCCGCCTGCAACGCGCGCTCACTCGCATGCGGATCGAATTGCATCGTCCATTGCGCAACGGCCGCATCGAGTTCCGCGCGCCGCGCGTCGCGCGCGGCAAAGGTCGCGTAGCGATTGTCCGCGGCCAGGTCCGGCCGCTTCATCACGGCGCATAGCGCCTGCCAATGGGCGTCGGTGGCGCACGCGATCGCGATCCAGCGATCGTCGCCGGCCGCCGGATAGACCCCGTGCGGCGCATGATTCGGATCGTAATTGGCGATCGGTGAATAGACCGTGCCGTTGGCCGCGCAATCGAGAATCGGAATCGTCAGGAATTGCATCGCGGACTCGGCTTGCGCCTGATCGATATATTGCCCCTGTCCGGTGCGCTTGCGATGGATCAGCGCGGCCATCAGGGCCACCAGGCCAAAGCGCGGCGCGATATAATCGGTGTAGGCGCTGTACGGTCCCGACGGCGTCCGATCGGGCCATCCGACCAGGTTGTAGAAGCCGCATAGCGCCGCCGCCAGGTTACCGAAGCCGGCAAAGCGCGCGAGCGGCCCGGTCTGGCCCATCAGGCAGGTGCTGAGCATGACCAGGTCGGGCTTGATCGCGCGCAACGAGTCGTAATCGAAGCCCCACGCGCGCATCGCCTTGGGCGAGAAGGCTTCGCAGACCACGTCGGCCCAGCGCACCAAATCGAAAACCACTTCGCGCGCGGCGGGTTTGGACAGGTCGAGCGAGAGCGCCAGCTTGCCCGCGTTGTTATTGGCGTAAAGGCCGGAATATTCGAGGCCCGGGTTGTTGCCCTTGAACGGACCGACCGTGCGCACCGGATCGATGCGGCCGGCCGATTCGATACGCACGATGGTCGCGCCGTAATCGGCCATCGACCGCGTGATCCCGGGCCCCGCCAGCACCCACATGAAGTCGAGCACCTTGACGTCGGCGAGCGGCAGTTTGCGCGCCATCAGATAATCCCCTTGCGCGCGAGCGCGGTGAACTCGCCCTCGCTCAAGCCAAGTTCGCCGAGATAGATCTCGCGATTGTGCTCGCCGACGCGCGGCGGACGCCGCCGATAGCCGATCGGCGTCGCACTCATTTGCGCGAACGGCCCCGGATAGGTCAGCGCGCGCGGCAGTTCGGGATGCTCGACGTGCCGCCAGTATTCGCGCGCGGCGAACTGCGGATTGTCGAGCACCTCGCCGATCGTCGCGAGCGGCGCGATCAGCAGATTATGCTCGCGGGCGATCGCGAACAGTTCCGCCTTGGTGTGATGCGCGAAAAAGTTGGCGATCTGCTCCTTGACCCGATCGTAGGCCGCGAGCGGCTCCACGCCGGTCAGCAGCAGATTGCCGTAGGCGATCCAGTCCTTGTCGCGCGTCGCGTCATCGCAAAAGCCCGCGGCGTGGATAAAGTTCACCAGCTTGCGGGTGAAGACGCCGAGCGCCGGACCGAACAGCACGACGCTCGAGACCAGGCCGTCGCGCGCCGCCCACACCAGTGGCACCCGAATCGGGCCCATCTTGGCGCCGCCCGCCATGCGCCGCGTGTCGTCGCCGCCGATCACCGCGGCCAGCGGGGTCGATTGCGCGGCGAGACCGATACTCTCCTGCGCGGCCACGTCGAGATGCTGGCCGAGCCCCGAGTCAAGCCGGCCGTAGTAGGCGATCAGCGCGGCGCCGGCCGCGTCGCAGCAGGCGTGCAGGTAGGCCTGCGGCACACTCATCCGGATCGGCGCGCGATCTTCGTCGCCGTAAAGGATCAGCACACCGCCCGCCGCCATGATGATCAAATCGCTGTCCGCGTAGGTCGCCTTGGGACCGTCCTGGCCGAACGGCGTAATCGAGACGTAGACCAGCGCCGGATTGGCCGCCGCCAGATCGCCGTAGCTCAATCCGCGCCGCCCGAGTTCGCCCGGATTGTCGGACTCGAGGAGGAAATCGGCCCGCGCCGCGAGTCGCCGCAGCAGGCCGCGCCCTTCGCCGGTCTCGAGGTTCAGCGTTATTCCGCGCTTGTTGCGGTTATACGCCCACCAGCAGATCGAACGATCCGCCGCCGACGCCGCGGCGAAGAACGGACCCTGCGCCCGCACCGGCGAGCCGCCCGGCGGTTCGATTTTGATTACGTCCGCACCCAGATCGCCGAGCAACTGGCCGCACAGCAGCCCCCGCTCGGTCGTCAGATCGATTACCCGGCATCCGTCCAGCATGATTTCGCGCGCACCCCAATGCTAGCCGCACCGGCGCCAGCTCCAAGCCGGACTTCCCCGACCGGCACCGGCGCTACTCCGCGCCCCACTTTCGCCCGCTCGGGCCGACGACGTCAAACGGCGCGCGCGCGGCACCGGCCGCGGAATTGGCCCCGCGATCAGGCCACGCGCTGATCGATCTGCAGGATTATCCCGTCGGGATCCTCGAACAGGCAGGTGAGAAATTTGCGGCCCGGCGCTTCACCATAGCCGCCCGAGTCGAGCTCGGCCGGCGCCACCAGAATTTTGACGCCCGCCGCCTTGAGCCGCGTATGCGTCGCGCGCAGATCGTCGACCCACCAGGCAAAATGCGAGATGCCCACCTGGTCGAGCTTGATCGATTCACCCGGTGTGCCGCCCGGCATCTCGCTCAGCACCAGAAAGCCGCCGGCCGCGCCGTCGCCGTAATGCAGATGGACGGCGCGCCGCGTACCCTTGCCGGGATTCGCGTAAAGCTCCGGCATCCCGCCGATCGGCTGGGTCGCGTCGAAGCGCACTTCGAGTCCGAGCAGGTCGCGGTAAAAGCGCAGCGATCGCTCCATGTCGCGCACGCCCAGTGCCACGTGTGAAACTCCGTTCATGCGATACTCCTTGCGGCGCCGCCCGCTCGCGGCGCGCCGCGCCAATCCGGCGGTCCGAGGCGATCACTCACCCGGCGGCGGCGGTACGTATGCGTAGCTGATCAGTTCCAGCAGATTGCCGTCCGGATCGCGAAAATAGACGCTCATGCCCTTGCCGCGTCCACCGAGACGAAACACCGGCCCTTCGACCAGCGGGATCTCGAGCCGCTCGAGATGATCGACCGCCGACTCGATCGGCCCCGGCCACACGAAGCAGTAGTCGCCGCCGCCGACCATCGGATGCGCCGCCTTGAGCGTGATCCGGTTTTCGGGCGGATGAAAGTTGAACTTCTGGCGCCCGAGGCTGACGCTCACGACGATCGCCTTGCCCTCGCGCCATTTCTCGAGTCCCAGCGGCCGGGCGCCGAGCACCCGCTGATAGAATTCCACCGACCGTTCGATATCGCCGACCGGCATCGCCACGTGATCGAATTCGATTTCGGTATCCATGTTGGACCCTCGCCGCTTCTGGAAAATCGCCGGCCGCTCCGCGCCCGCCTGGCGCGACGCCCCGCGTTCTCGTCCGCCCAATCATAATCGTGAATCGCGCGCGGGTGTGAGCGCCGCGCAGATCCCGGCGTATGTCACCGAGTCACTGCGTGTCGGCCTGATGCTTCATCGTGGCAATCTGCGACTGCATCCGTTCGATCATCTCCTGCTGCGCCTGGAGCTGGTTGTTCACGTCGAACTTCGAGGTGACCGGCGCATCGGCTGAAGTGCTGACCGAGGTAATCGCGCCTGCGCCGGGCGCCGCCGTCCCCATCGTCGATTGCTCGATTTCCGCCACGCGCTGTGTGCACGCGGCGGGCGACAGCTCTTCGTCGTCGCATTGAACGGAGACCAGCTTGGCGAGCTGCGTGCGTAGCTGGGTGATCTGCGTCTGCTGGGCCGCGATGCGGTTGTTGAGTTCGGTCTGTGCTTTCTCCACCGCCTTAGTGTGATTGATCGCCTCGATTGCGCCCGTGCCGACCACGCCGATCGCGCCGCCCGCCTCCGCACCGGTGGTGCTGCCGACCAGGCCGCCCACCGCGGTGCCGAGTATTCCGCCGGCGATCACGCGGCTGGCCGAATCAACCACGCCGGGCGCAGCGCGCATTCAATCGTCATCCGGTTGCTCATCGACACCGCGCGGCCGGTTATCTCCACTTCGGTGCCGGCCAGGTTCTGATTCTTTTGCACGTCGAGAACGGCATCGAGTCCCGCCGGATATTGCTGCCGCGCAAGCGCGCGCAGATGTTCGTTGAGCTGCTTGTCGTCGGTGTCAATTACCGACTCGAAAAAGGGCTCCGTATAGGTCACCGGGCCGAGGTCGTGATAGCACTCGCCGGGCAGGCTTTCGCTCGATACATAGATATGGCCGTCGTTCGGGCCGCCCGCGGCGGCGGCGGACGCCGATGGCGATAGCGGTTGCGGCTTCGTCGGCGCCTGCGCGGTGGCGCATCCGGCGATCATCGCGGCCAATGTGCATACCGCAATCCGGACCGTCGGCAGCCGTCGCCCCGTGCATCGCCAGCCCGCCAATCGGACAACCCGCGCGTCATCGGTTGGCTTGGCAAATTCGCTGTATCGCGTATCGGTATCGATCATCCTCATGCGCCATCCGCCGCAGCCGCGGCCCCTACACTCTTGCCTGAGCCGCCACCGCTTGGGTAGTCTGCGTACGTTTTGAAGATGACTAAATTATTGCCGATTGCAATCGCCGCGATCGCCGCGAGCGTGACCGCGATGCCGATAGTCGCCGCGCACGCGGCCGCCGACGCACAGCGCATGAAGGTCAGCGTCGATTGCCGCTGCGCCGACGCGGTCGGCCAGAAATTCTGCTCCGCGTTCAAGCAAAAGGTTCGCGAATCCAGCAACTATCGCCTCGTCGACACCCCGGTCGGGGTGGGTATGGGCGTGCACCTGTCGTCGGTCGATATGTGGCAGGGCATCAACGGCCAGTTGCTCGGCCGGATGTCCGCGATGTCGGTCGCATTCACGATCTACGCTGACACTTTGCCCGGCGAAATCTACGAAGACTCCTCGGTCTTCCGCGTTGGGATCGACGCGGTGAACGACATGACGACCAAAATTCTCGCCGGACTCGATCAGCTCGTCACGATTAACGCGACCTCAATCGCGGAGCTGCGCGCCGGCAGCAATCCGAAAGTCACGCCGATTCCGCCCGCGCATTAAGTAGTGTCCGCGCAAGTCGGGTTGTCATTCTGAGCGCAGTGAAGAATCCCGGGATTCTTCACTGCGCTCAGAATGACGGAGTATGACGGCTGCCTCAGCTCATTGCGCCTTCAGCGCAGGCCGGGCCACAAGCCCAGCGCGGTCGCGCCCATGATCGCTTCGCGATCGGCGTGGCCGACAAACTCAAGCTCGCGGCGCGCCATAACGATCGACCAGCCGACCGATAAAATCGCGCGCCGTCGACGCGCCGCGCGCGGCGGATCGACGATCGCCAAGCCGGCGAACCGATCCGGATAGGCCAGCGCCGCGTCGGCCGCGTAGCTGTTGTCGTATCCAGAGGCGCCGTAGGCCTGCACGAGAACCGTGCGATCTACGCCGGCCGCGTCCATCACTTCGATCAGCTGCTCGCACGAGGTCTCGCGAATCCATTCGCTATGCGCCGCGGAGAGCGTGCGCGGATACTTGCGCTGGTCCGGCGCAATCAAATGCACATGCGTGTCGACGACCACCATCGTGCGTAAACCCTCGCGGCACCAGTGCGGAATCGCGCGGCCGGAACAATCGGGGCGCGGGACTACTTGCCCTTCCATTCGGGCGCGCGCTTGGCGGCGAAGGCCCGCGCTCCTTCGCGCGCGTCGTCCGTGCCCTGGAGCCATTTATACAGATCGCGTTCGAGCTTGAGACCGTCGGCCAGCGGCAGATCGAGTCCGCGCAGTGCGGCCTGCTTGATCCGCTGCACGGCGAGCGGTGCACTCTTGCAGATCTCGCCCGCGATCGCCTCGCACTTTTCGCGCAGCCCGCTCATCGGCACGACGTAGTCCACCAGCCCCAGGCGCAACGCCTCGTCGGCGCCGATTCGATTACCCGTGTAGAGCATCTCGAGCGCGCGGCCGAGCGGAATCAGGCGCGGCAGGCGCTGCGTGCCGCCGCCACCCGGCAGCCATCCAAGGCGCACCTCGCCGAGTCCGAACTGCGCATGCTCGGCAGCGACGCGGATATCGCAGGCCAGCGCCTGCTCGAGTCCGCCGCCGTTGGCATGGCCGTTAATCGCCGCGATAATCGGCTTGTAAAGGTCGTACATGATCGGAAACGGCGAGCTCGGCGGATCCTCGCCGGGGCGCGCGACGTAGTTGTCCTTCACGTCGCTGCCGGCGCAAAAGGCGCGCTCGCCCGCGCCGGTCAGGATCGCGACGCGCAGCGCCGCGTCGTCGCGAAACTCGCGCCAGATCTCGGCCAGCCGGCCGTAGGCTTCAAAATCGCACGCGTTGAGCCGCTCCGGCCGATTGATCGTAACGTAGGCGATCGCTCCGCGCTTCTCGAATAACACTTTCATCCCAGGCGGCCTCGCTTCACGCGCGCGGCGGTCGCGCGCATCGTCATAAGTCGTGATAAATCGTGCTCCGACGCGACCGTCGGTTGCAAGCCTGACGAACGATTCGGATGGGCGATCGCGTTCAGCTCTGGGTCAACGCGTAGCGCTTGAGTTTGCCGGTCGCGGTGCGCGGCAGCTCGTCGCGGAACTCAATCCAGCGCGGATATTTGTAGGGCGCGACGCGCGCCTTGACGAAGTCCTGCAACTCGGCCGCCAGCGCCACCGACGCCAGCACCCCATCCTTCAACACCACGAACGCCTTGGGTTTGATCAGTTCGTCCGCGTCGGCCGCGCCGATCACCGCCGCCTCGCGCACCGCCGGATGTGCCATCAGGGCAATCTCGACCTCGAACGGCGAGACCCAGATGCCGCCGACCTTGAGCATGTCGTCGGAGCGGCCGGCGAAATGGTAATAGCCGTCGGCGTCGCGCAGATATTTGTCGCCAGTGCGCAGCCATCCGCCGACGAAGGTCGCGCTGCTCGCGGCGCGATTGTTCCAATAGGCCGCGCCGATCGACGGTCCGCGCACCCACAGATCGCCGATCGCGTCGGACGCGGTCTCGGCGCCGTCCTCGCCGCGCAGCGCCAGCTCGTAGCCGCCGACCGCCGTGCCCGAAGTTCCGAATCGCACCGCTCCGGCGCGATTCGACAGAAAGATGTGCAGCGCCTCGGTCGAGCCAAGCCCATCGAGAATCTCCGTCCCTGTCCGCGCGCTCCATTCGCGCGCCACCGCCTCCGGCAACGCCTCGCCGGCCGAGGTGCATACGCGCAGCCGTGAGGTTGCCACCGCCTCTGCGAGCCACGGCTCCGCGAGCATCCCGGCGTACAGCGTCGGCACGCCGCAGAAGATCGTCGGGCGATGGGTCCGGATCATGCGGATCACGGCCGCGGGCGTCGGCCGCTCCGCCATCAGCACGGCGGTGGCGCCGGCATGCAGCGGAAAAGTCATCGAATTGCCCAGCCCGTATGCGAAAAACATTTTCGAGGCCGAGAACAGCAAGTCGTCCGCACCGATCCCCAGCACCCGCTCCGCATACAACACCGCGGTCTGCACGAGGCTGCGATGCAGATGCAGGACACCCTTGGGCCGCCCGGTCGAGCCTGACGAATAGAGCCACATCGCGACATCGTCGGCGACCGTCGGCGCGGCAATCAGCCCGTCCGGCGCCGCGGCGACCAGTACGTCGAACGAATGCGCCGCGCGGCCCGCGATCGTCGCCGGCGCGCCGCCGCATACGATAACCTCGCGCAAGGACGGCTGGCCGCCAAGCGCCGGCGCGATCCGATCGGCGAGCGGCGCGGAAACCGCGAGCAGCTTCGCCCGGCTGTCGCGCAGCAGATAGTCGTAGTCACCGGCGGCGAGCATCGTGTTAACCGGAACGGGCACCGCGCCAATCTTCACCGCGCCCCAGAACAGCGCCGCGAAATCGATCCCGTCCTGCACGCAGAGCATCACGCGCTGCTCCATCTCGAGGCCGAGTCGCTTTAGCGCATGGCCGGCGCGATTCACTCGCGCGCCAAGATCCGCATACGTGTAGCTGCCGCCATCCTCGATGTAGGCGATCTTCGCACCGCGCCCCTCGTGCGCATGGCGATCGATAAAGTGCGTCGCCGCGTTATACTCGCGCGCGACTGCGACGCCGCCGGCCTCGAGCGTCGCGCCGGCCGCATCGGATAGCGCTGGCAAAGGTTCGCGCGATGCGGCAGCGCTTTGCGGAATCTTATTCGTCATTGCCTAGACAGATAGCAGCACGGCCGTCTCGCTCCCAGCGGCATTATATTGCATATCTAGCCCGATGATGACAACAATCTCTTGCATGAGCCGTCCGTCGTCCATCGCGATCTCAGCCGCTGGCGCCGCATCGGCCTCAGCATCCGCCGATTATCTGCGCCTGCTCGGCGAACGCGTGCGCGACGCGCGCGCCCGCCACGGCATGACGCGGCGGATGCTCGCGCAGGACTCCGGGGTCTCCGAGCGCTACCTCGCGCAACTCGAGGGCGGTCGCGGCAATTTTTCAATCGTATTGCTCAAGCGGGTCGCCGCCGCGATCGACGTGCGCATCGCCGATCTGGTCAGCGAAGAGAGTACGTCGCTCGAATACGAACTCGCGGTTCAGCGCCTCCGCCGCCTCGCCCCCGTGCAACTCGCCGAAGCGTCGGCAATCCTCGCCACGCGCTTTGGCGCCAGTGCCGATCGGATGGAACGCATCGCATTAATCGGGATGCGCGGTGCGGGCAAAAGCACGCTCGGCCCGCTGCTCGCGCAAAACCTCAACTGGCAGTTCATCGAACTGAGCCGCGAGATCGAGCGCGAAGCCGGCGTCGGGGTCGACGAGATTTTTGCGCTATGGGGACAGGCGGCCTACCGGCGCTACGAACGGCGCGCCACCGAACGGATTTTGCGCACTCGCACACACGTCGTGATCGCGGCCGGCGGCGGCCTGGTCGCGGAACTCGGCACCTTCGAACAACTGCTCGGCGCTTGCTACACCGTATGGCTCCGCGCCGCGCCCGAGGACCATTGGGAGCGCGTGGTGCGCCGCGCCGGCGATCAGCGCGTCCGCGGCGGCGCCGACGAAGCGCATGCGATGGCCGACCTGCGGCGCATCCTCGGACAGCGCAAGGTGCTCTACGGCAAGGCCGACGCGCGCCTCGAGACCAGCGGGCAGACGCCGGCCCGCTCGCTGCGCGATCTGCTCAGGCTGGTCGGCCGGATGCGACCGGCTAACGGCGCGCGGCGCGCTTGACGGATCGAAGTGTAATGTGCATTATAATACATCTCTCAAGATACCGGCGAACGGACACCCGATGTGGTTGAGACGCTCGCCAGGCAAGCCATCATGATCGACTTTCGCACCAATCCCGGCGCCTACCGCCATTGGAAACTCGCGATCGAGGGACCGGTCGCTGTCCTCGCGCTCGACGTCGCGGAAGGCGGCGGTTTGTTTCCCGGCTACGAGCTCAAGCTTAATTCCTACGACCTGGGCGTCGATATCGAACTCAACGACGCGGTCCAGCGGCTGCGCTTCGAGCATCCGCAGGTACGCAGCGTGATCCTCACGTCGGCCCGGGAGCGGGTCTTCTCGGCCGGCGCCAATATCCGCGCGCTCGGCCAGGCGACCCATTCGTTCAAGGTGAATTTTTGCAAATTCACCAACGAAACGCGCAATTCGATCGAGGACGCCACGCGCAACTCGGGCCAGGTCTATCTCGCCGCGATCAACGGCGCATGCGCCGGCGGCGGCTACGAACTGGCGCTGGCCACCGAATACATAATGATGGCCGACGACGGCGCGACCAGCGTTTCACTGCCCGAAATTCCATTGCTCGCGGTGCTGCCGGGCACCGGCGGTCTCACCCGCCTGGTCGACAAGCGCCATGTGCGCCGCGACCGCGCGGATTTCTTTTGCACCACCGAAGAGGGCATCCGCGGGGCGCGCGCCGTGCAATGGCGGCTGGTCGACGAAATCGTACCGCGCACGCGCCTGGCCGAGGCGTCGCGAGCGAAGGCGCTCGCGCTCGCCGAGGCGTCGCCGCCGCAAGCCGACGCCGTCGGCATCGCAATGACGCCGCTCAAACGCGAAACCGCGCCGGATCATCTAAGCTACGCGCATATCGAGATCGCGATCGATCGCGAACGCGGCGCCGCCGAATTCATGTTGCGCGGACCCGCCGCGCCGGCACCGGCGACGCTCGCCGCCATTCGCGCGCAGGGCGATTCGTTCTGGCCGCTCGCGATGGCGCGGGAGCTGGAAGACGCGATCCTGCATCTGCGCTTCAACGAGGAATCCATCGGCACCTGGGTCTTCCGTTCCGCGGGCGACGCCCGGATCGTCGAAGCGTACGACGATGCGCTGCGCGAATTCTCGGGCGACTCGACGATGCGCGAAGTCACGCTCTACTTGAAGCGCACGCTGGCACGCCTCGACGTGTCGGCCCGCTCGATGTTCGCGCTGATCGAGCCGGGCTCATGCTTTACCGGGACGCTTCTGGAACTGGCGCTCGCCGCCGACCGTATCTATATGCTGGCGGGCAATCGCGAGGGCGACGCGACGCCTGCCGCCGCGCTTTCGTTGACCAGCGCAAATTTCGGCGCCTATCCGATGATCAACGGCCTCACCCGCCTCGCCGCGCGATTTTTAGTGGACACAGCGAAGGTTGACGATCTGCGGCGGCGGATCGGCGAGGCGCTCGACGCCGCCGAAGCCGAAGCGCTCGGCCTCGCGACCTTCACGCCCGACGACCTCGACTGGGATGACGAAGTGCGGCTCGCGCTCGAATCGCGCAAATCGTTTTCGCCCGACGCGCTCACCGGGATGGAAGCGTCGTTGCGCTTCGCCGGCCCCGAGACCATGGAGAGCAAGATTTTCGCACGCCTCTCGGCCTGGCAGAACTGGATTTTCCAGCGTCCCAACGCCGTCGGCGAGCGGGGCGCACTCAAACTCTACGGCACCGGCCAACGCGCCGCATTCGACCCAAAGAGGGTATGACGATGGCCATCGATTACGCCGAACGGATTCCCAACAACGTCAACCTCGCCGAGGATCGCCGCCTGCGGCGCGCGCTCGAACAATGGCAGCCTGGCTTCCAGAGCTGGTGGCGCGAGATGGGACCGGCCGGCTACCAGGCGACGGAGGTCTACCTGCGCACCGCGATTTCGGTCGACGCGCAGGGCTGGGCGACCTTCGGCCACGTGCGCATGCCGGATTATCGCTGGGGCATCTTCCTGGCCGAGCCGCATCGCGACCGCACGATTCCCTTTGGCCGCCATCTGGGCGAACCGGTATGGTACGAGGTGCCGGGCGAATACCGCGGCGCGCTGCGCCGGCTGATCGTCACACAAGGCGATACCGAACCGGCCTCCGTCGAGCAGCAGCGCCATCTCGGCGCCACCTGTCCGTCGCTCTACGATCTCCGCAATCTCTTCCAGGTCAACGTCGAAGAGGGCCGCCATCTGTGGGCGATGGTCTACCTGTTGCACGCCTACTTCGGGCGCGACGGGCGCGAGGAGGCCGACACGCTGCTGGTCCGCCGCTCGGGCAGCCCCGACAATCCGCGTATCCTGGGCGCTTTCAACGAACCGACGCCGGACTGGCTATCTTACTTAATGTTTACATTTTTTACCGATCGTGACGGCAAGTATCAGCTCGCGAGCCTCGCCGAATCGGCCTTCGATCCGCTCTCGCGCACCTGCCGCTTCATGCTGACCGAAGAGGCCCATCACATGTTCGTCGGCGAGACCGGCGTCGGCCGCGTGGTGCAGCGCACCTGCGAGCTGATGAAGGAGCACGACACCGCCGACGTCGGCCCGTTCGGCGGCATCGACCTGAAGCTGATTCAGAAATATCTCAACTTTCACTATTCGGTCTCGATTGATCTTTTCGGCTCGGAGCTTTCGACCAACGCCGCCAACTACTTCAGCATGGGCCTCAAGGGCCGCTTCAACGAGACCGCCCGCGCCGACGACCATCAGTTGAGCGAGGCGCGGTATTCGGTCGCGCGATGCAACGGCGATCGCATCGTCGACCAGGACGAACCGGCGCTGCTCGCGCTCAACGAATGCCTGCGCGACTCCTACGCGATCGATTGCGCACGCGGCGTCGCGAAATGGAATCGCACGATCAAGGCCGCCGGCATCGACTTCGAGCTCACCCTGCCCCATCGCGGCTTCCATCGCGCGATCGGCGACTGGGCCGCGGTCAAGGTCGCACCCGACGGATCGATCATCTCAGCCCAGGAATGGGAGCGATGCCGCGACCAATGGCTGCCGACCGACGCCGAGCGCGCCTTCGTCGGCTCGCTGATGCAGGGAGTGACCGCGCCGGGCAAGTTCGCCGGATGGATCGCGCCGCCCGCGCGCGGCATCAATCATCAGCCGCTCGATTTCGACTACGTCAGGTTGTAGTTGCAGGCCGCCTGACCGCGCATTCCGGCGCGCCCGGCGATGCGGCGGTGACGAACAATTACCGCGAGGCACAAAAAGAAACGGAGCGGTTGTACGAGCCGCTCCGTTTGCGCGTGTCAGGTCAGACAAGATTAATCGCCACCGCCACCACCGCCGCTCACGCGCGACAGATGCCCGGTGAGCACCAACGAGGTCAGCGCGGGAACACCCGTGCAGAGGATCGCGGAAGGCGGTCCGTTTACCGAGTCGATCACGTGCGCGCTCGATCCATCCGGACTCGGCACTATGAGATTGAAGTTGATCGAACCGGTCACGGCCGGTATCACCAGCGTGCCCAGTCCCGGACCCGACACCGGAGTAGGCAGGGTATAGCTTCCGGCGGTGAAGGTGTCTGCGCATGACCACTGGCCCGTGTCGCCAGCGGTAATTGTCAGATTGCCGCTCACCACGCCGACGCCATCGAAAGTGAGTGTGCCAAGCACCGCGGCCGAACCCTGAGCCCCATCGTTCATGAAGCCGTTCGCCTCGAAGATATAAGTTCCGGTCAGCGTGGCCGGCGAGAAGCTGCCGTCATCGCCCTCCTGCGAGTCGCTGCCCCACTGCGCCATGCCACCGCTGCCAGTGCGATGGTGTGCGGCAAAAGCCGGCGACGCGGTGATCAGGGCGATAACCAATCCAGCGAGAATTCCCCTTTTCATTCAACCCTCCTAAGTCTCGTAGGCCATATGATGCGACTGTTAGGACTATGGCTTACGCTTATAATCAAGTGCTGTTGATGATGAAAATCAATCCTCAAAGAGTTCTTGCATCGCAAGAGGTAACGTCACATCAGATAAATAGGTACTGACGAGATTAGCAGGGCTGAGGATATTGGCGTGAAGTTTAAAGCTGGCCGAGGGTCGCGGCGGCCGGCGCGCGCCACGGATTCAGGATGCGCCCTTCGAGCGCCGCGCGCGCCTCGTCCATTACGTCGCGCACGACCTGTGCCGCCGGCTTGACCGACCTGATCAGTCCCGCGCTCTGCCCGCATGCCAGCCCGCCGTCTTCGATCTTGCCCTGGTAGCGCGCGGCCTCCGCCAGCCTGAACCCGACCTTCGCCATTTGCAGCGGAAACGGCTGAATCTCAGCCTCGCGCCCGATCCACGAATCGGTGAATTGGTTTCGGATCAGGCGGCACGGCTTGCCGCTATGGCATCGCGTGACCGTGGTGCCCTCTTCGTCGATCGCGACGATGCGGTTCTTGTAGTTCTCGTGCGCGGTCGCCTCGTTGGTCGCGATAAACCGCGATCCCATCCACACGCCCTGCGCACCCAGCGCGATCGCCGCGAGCAGTCCGCGCCCGTCGGCCAGCCCGCCGGCGGCCAGCACAGGGGTCTTCACCGCATCGACGATCTGCGGCACCAGCGTCATCGTACCGATTCTCCCCGTATGGCCGCCCGCTTCGTGGCCCTGCGCAATGATCACGTCGATACCCGAGGCTTCGAGCCGGCGCGCCTGCTTGACGTTGCCGCACAGCGACATCACCACTACGCCTTCGCGATGCGCGCGATCGATTATCCCGGCCGGATTGCCCAGCCCGGAGACGATCACCGGCACCTTCTCGTCGAACGTGATGTCGATTAGCTGCTGGACGTTGGCGGCATAGCGCACGACTTCGGCCGCGTTGGGATCCGCCTTGACCTCGGCAAACAGGATATCGACGGCGAACGGACGATCGGTCAGCGTGCGGCACAGCCGAATCTGCTCGCGCAGCTCATGCGAGCTCATCGCGCCGGAACCGATACAGCCGAGCCCACCGGCGTTCGAGACCGCCGCGGTGAGTTCCGCCTTGGCCACGAAACCCATACCCGCCTGAAACACCGGATACTTGATCTTGAGCCGCTCGCACAGCGGCGTATGAAACAGCGCGTCGATATCCATAATTTATGTCCTCGGCGATCAAAGATATTCGCACCGCGATCGCGTCGCCACCACGACCGGTCATCGGTCAAAAACGCGCGCGAAGCTTTATTCCGCGCCTGGCATCCGCCCGATGCCGGTCTGCGCGGTGAGCCCGCCGTCCACGATATAGGCGGCGCCGGTAATGAACGACGCTTCGTCGGACGCCAGAAAAGTCACCGTATTCGCGATCTCCTCCGGCTCGCCCATCCGCCCCACCGGATGAATCTTGCCCATCGCGCGCCGGAATTCCTCCGCGCGCTCGCCACCGAGCACCTGCGCGACGCGGGTGTTGATGCCGCCCGGGCAGACGCAGTTCACGCGGATCTTATGTTTGGCATTCTCCAGCGCGGCCGCCCGCGTTAGATTGATCACGCCCGCCTTGGCCGCGTTGTACGAGGCCATCCCGTAGTCGCCGCGCGTGCCCGAGACCGACGCGGTGTTGACGATCGCGCCGCCGCCCTGCTGGCGCATGATCGGAATTGCGTACTTCAGGCCCAGGAACGTGCTCGTCAGCGTCACCGAAATCACGCGGTTCCAGCTTTCGAGCGTGGTCTCATGCAGCCACGATACCTCGGCCATCCCGGCGTTGTTGAACAGGATATCGAGGCGCCCGAAGCTGTCGATCGCCAGCTTGATCGTCGCCTGCACCGCCTCGGCGTCGCCGGCGTCCATCTTGATCGCGACGGCTTTGCCGCCGGCCGCGATCACCTCGTCCTTGACCTGATTGCCGCGCGTGCCGCTCAGATCCGCGATCACCACCGCCGCGCCCTCGCGCGCAAAGCGTCGCACCGTCGCCGCGCCGATTCCCGCGCCGCCGCCGGTCACGATCGCCACTCTGCCGTCGAATTTTCCCGCCATCTGCGTCGCTCCCCTTGCGCCCTAGCCCTTGGGTAATCCGAGCACGCGCTCGCCGATTATGTTGTGCTGGATTTCGTTGGTCCCGGCCGCGATCGTGCCGCGCCGCGCCGCCAGCATACGATGCGACCATTTGCCGCGATCGATCGATCCCGGCGCGCGATACTCGAACACGCTGTACGGCCCGAGCAGCTCCATCGCGAACTTCTGGATGCGCAGGTTGAGCTCGCTGGTACACAGCTTCATCATCGATCCCTCGGGCCCCGGCGGCAGTCCCTTGAGCTGGCGCGTGAGCTGGCGAAAGCTCGTGTACTTGAGCCCCTCGGCCTCGCAGGCAAACGACGCGATCGTGTCGCGCACGTAGTCGTCCTCGATCGCCGGCCGCCCGTCGCGCGTGATCTGCTTCGCCAGCTCGGCGAGCTGCCGGATCTCGACCATCATGTCGGTGCGCCCGCCGTGGATCGTCCGCTCGAACATCATGTTGGTAATCGCGACCATCCAGCC
>Ga0307374_10007951_pt1 | contig 15997 bp, 13 predicted proteins | sample OX3MG_FD_202532 | JGI IMG/M metagenome (GOLD analysis project Ga0307374, IMG submission 202532) | Soil microbial communities from Risofladan, Vaasa, Finland - OX-3 | ecosystem: Environmental > Terrestrial > Soil > Coastal area > Acid sulfate soil | place: Finland: Risofladan, Vaasa | collected... | reverse complement strand
AGATCGAGCTGTTGGCCAGAGCTGACGACGCGGCACGAGCCTCCGGCGGAGCCATCTCCCAGGTGTCCGCTTCGTACGCCGACAGCCGACGACGCATGCTGGTGGCCAACAGCGACGGCGTGCACGTGACCGATGATCAGGTCCGCTCGCGCTTCGCCGTGTCGTGTGTGGCCGCCGGCGATACCGGCATGCAGACCGGCTACGAGGCTTCGGCCTTCACCATCGGCTTCGAGATGTTCGACAGTGTCGATGTCACCGATATCGCCGCCACGGCAGCCAGACGGGCGTTGACCAAGCTGGCTGCTCGGCCCGCTCCGAGCGGCGAGGTTCCCATCGTCCTGGCCGCCGGGAGCGGCGGGATCCTGTTCCACGAGGCATGCGGCCATGGGCTCGAAGCCGATCACATCCTGAAGGACGCCTCGGTCTATGCCGGCCAAGTGGGCCGGCAGGTGGCCAGCCCCCTAGTCACCCTGGTGGACGACGGCTCGGTGGAGCGCGAATGGGGGACCTTCGCCGTCGACGACGAGGGTCAACCGGCGCAGCGGAACGTGCTGATCGACAAGGGCGTGCTCACCGACTACATGTGGGACTTCCTGCGCGCCCGCAAGGAGGGTCGTCTGTCGTCGGGCAACGGACGCCGGCAGAGCTACCGCCACCTCCCGATGGTCCGCATGACCAACACGTTCCTCCCCAACGGCGATGAGGACCCCGACGAGATCATCGCTCAGACCCGACACGGGGTGTACGTGGCCAAGTTGGGAGGTGGCCAGGTGAACACCACCACGGGCGACTTCCTCTTCGGCACGGTGGAGGCGTACCTGATCGAGAACGGAAGGATCACCGAACCTCTTCGCGACGCCAACCTGATCGGGAACGGGCCCGAGGTGCTCAGGCGGATCGACGCCGTGGGCAACGACTTCGCCATGGGCCCGGGGACCTGTGGCAAGGACGGCCAGAGCGTGCCGGTGGGTTGCGGCCAGCCCACCATGAGGGTGAGCGCAGTGACGATCGGAGGAACCGCCGGTGAGTGACGTCCCACAACCGGCGGGCGAGCTCGTCGACCTGGCCATCCGCATCGCCGGCCTAGCCCGTCACGGGGAGGAGGTCGAGGTCTACGTCTCGCGTGGGGTCGAGACCGATGTGCGGGCGTACGAAGGGGAGATCGAATCCCTGTCGTCGGCGGCATCGGCTGGCGTAGGCATCCGGGTCCTGGCCGGGGGCCGCCAGGGCTTCGCCTATGCCGGGAGCCTCGAGGAAGCGGTGGTGACCGAGACGCTGGCCGAGGCCCGCGACAACATGTCGTTCGCCACCGCCGATGCGCACGTGGCCCTGGCAGTGGCCGACGGCGTGGCGCCGGTGTCCCTCGACATGTGGGACGAAGGTGTCGAACGCATGGGCACCAGGGCCAAGGTCGAACTGGCCCTGGAGCTCGAACGCCGGGTGCGCAGCGCCGATCCCCGGGTGCGCCAGGTCGCCTTCGCCGATTACGGGGACGTGGCCGGCGAAGCGGCCATCGCCACGTCCAACGGGATCGTGGCCGCCACCAGGCGCACGGTGTGCAGCCTCTCGGCCGAGGCCATCGTCGGGAGCGGTGCCGACAGCCAGACGGGGGTCGGGTTCTCGGCCGCTCGAGGTCCCGACGCCCTCGACCTGGACCGGACCGTGTCCGACGCCGTGGAGCGGGCCGTCCGCCTGCTCGGGGCGACCAAGGGTCGCACCAGTCGCCAGACCGTGGTCTTCGACCCTCGGGTGTCCTCCACCCTGCTGGCCATCATCAGCTCGGCCTTGTCGGGCGAGGCCGTGACCAAGGGGAGGTCCCTCTTCGCCGGGCGGCTGGGCGAGGAGGTGGCGATGCCCAGCGTCACGATCGTGGACGACCCCACCGACTCGAGGGCGTTCGGCGCATCGTCCTATGACGCCGAAGGCCTGGCCTGTCGGCGCAACGTCCTGGTGGAAGGCGGCGTGTTACAGGCTTTCGTCTTCGACACCACCGCCGGGCGGAGGGCCGGGACCGCCTCCACGGCCTCGGCGGTGCGCGGCGGCTACGCCACCACACCGGTGGCCGGATGCAGAGCCATGCTCCTGTCTCCCGGTCCCCTCGGCGCCGAGGAGATCCTCGCCGCGGTGGACGAGGGCTTCTACGTCCAGTCCATCTCCGGTGTGCACTCAGGGGTAAACCCCGTGAGTGGCGACTTCTCGGTGGGAGCCGAAGGGGTGATGATCCGAGGCGGGCAGATGGCAGAGCCCATACGGGAAGTTACAATCGCCTCGACGTTGCAGAGGATGCTGCAGTCGGTCGTCCACATCGGGTCCGACGTGGAGTGGCTGCCTGGTGTGGCCGCTGGCCAGACCCTCGCCGTGGAGGGAATGTCGCTGAGCGGCGCCACCTGATCGCAGCGTGATCGGCGCCTGAACTCCTCAGGACGCAGCGGCCTTGCTCCCGCTGCCCTTGTCGGGCTTCTTGTCGCTCTTCGAGGGCTTCGAAGGGGCGCTCGAAGAGCCGGACTGGGCACCGCTCGCCGGGCCCGGTGCCGGTGTGTCCTTCGTGCCTTGGGAAGCCTTGGCGTCGCCGCCTTCGGACCCGGCGCCATCGGACCCGGTTTTCGTGCTCCCCGCACTGGGGCTCTCGGACCCGGTGCCAGTGGTGGCCGAGTCCCGAGCCTTGCCCGAGGATGGCCGTGAGTCGGTCTTGTAGAAGCCGGTGCCCTTGAAGACGACGCCGATGGAGCCGAAGACCTTGCGCAGCACCCCGCCACAGGCCGGACATGTTGTGAGCGGTTCGTCGCGGAATGACTGCACGATCTCGAGGTGCTCACCACACGCCGTGCATCGGTATTCGTAGGTGGGCATCGTCGATCGTCTCCTGCCTGGTTCGCCTGTGCCGCTCGCTGGCACTCTCATAGCCCGAGTGCCAAGTGTAGTCGTGACCAACCGATGCCCTGCCCTAGACTCGCACTGTGCCCGATCGCAGCTTGGCCCACCTCGACCCGCTCGGGGGGGCACGAGTGGTCGATGTCGTCCCCAAGGAGCCGACCCACCGTCGGGCCCTGGCCAAGTGCCGGGTCATGATGGCCCCCGAGACCACGGCCAAGGTGGCCAGCAACGCCATCAGCAAGGGTGACGTCCTCGGCACGGCGAAGATCGCCGGCATCCAGGCGGCCAAGCGGACCTCGGACCTGATCCCCATGTGCCATCCCCTGCTGGTCGGAGTCGTCCACGTCAACTTCAACATCGGCGACGATTTCGTCGAGGTGGAAGCGCAGGTGGAGACCGTCGACCGCACCGGCGTCGAGATGGAGGCATTGACGGCGTGCGCCATGGCGGCGCTCACCATCTACGACATGTGCAAGTCGAGCGACCGTTCCATGAGCATTGGCGAACTCGCCCTGTGGGAGAAGACGGGCGGGAGCCTCGGTACCTGGCGGCGGCCGGCGCTGTAGTCAGCGCAGGCGGAACTGCAGGCGTCGCTTTCGGTCTTTGCTGAGGAGTGTCAGGTCTTCGCTGATCATGACCGTTGACGGTTCACCTTCAGCATTAGCAGGTACCTGGATTCGAGGGGCAGTGGCGAGGATCTCGGTGGCCATCGACGCCGACGAATGGGCCGCGGAAAGGACCCCAGCACCGACCAGAGGGCGCTCGAACGGTGCGTCGGCCTCGGCGGAGCGCACGGGCTCGTAGACCGAGCCAAGAGGTTGGTCGAGTTCCAGGGCGGCTAGTGGACCGCTGAAGGCCGTCTCCACCGTGGCCGGCGTGTACACCAGGGCATGGGGAGCTTCCGCCGGGGCCGCCGACGTCAATGCCGGCGGGGGTGGCACCTGCAGCGGTGGGGGTGGCGTGACGAGCGGCGGCGGAGGCAGGGCAGGAAGCGCGTTCGAAGGGGCTTCAGGCGTGAGATCGAGCCCCGCGTGTGTGTCAACGGAGACCTCGGCGGCGAAGGCCAATGCTTCGACTAGGAGCTGCGCGCTCCGGTCGGGCTCGGCCTGCTTGGCGAAGAGGTGCCGACGGGCCGGCTTGGCACGGTCCTTGCGCTGCCCATCGCGCCGCCGAAGCCCCCGGCGCGCTGACGCCGGGGCCACATCGTCTTGGTCAGCGCTGTGCTCGGCGGTGTCGGACGCGGTGCTAGCGATGGCCAGCGAAAGGAGGCTCGGTTCGGTCAGCGCCGGCGGCGCCACCGAGGCCAGCGCAGGTGGCCGGTTCCCGAGTGAGCTGTGGACCAGGGAGCCGAGTTCGGAAACGGCCTGGGCCAGGAGAACCTGGCTGTCTTGGAGTTCGCCCAGCCGCTGCAGGACGTCGTTCCAGAGCTCGGCCGAGGACAGGGCCACGGACCGGATGAGGTCGGTGGGCATTGCCGCCCCCTCGAAGGACTGCCCCGCCGCACGACGAGCCGACTCTTCTTGCATGGTCACCTGCTGCTCCATAGTCCTCGGGGGCACCGTCCCGGGAAGCCGGGGTGGTCGGGCGGCGCCCACTGGTCTGATGGAGGAACATCGGCCGTTGAACCGAGAACCTGAAGCGGGCAGCCCCCGGAAGCCCCCAGGTGTCTCAGGACCAGACCCGGCCTGGGTCTAAGCCTGGGCTGCGCTTCTCAGGTCGTCGAGCGAAAGCTCGCCGGTCACCTCGCCTCCGCACTGGCCGCAGTGCTCCACATGGCGCCAGGACCGTAGCAAGCGGGTGCCCTCAGGGTTCAAGAGAACCACGAAGGACTCCGAGATGGGGTCGATATCGAGCCCGAAGTAGGGCCGCCAACCAGTGGAAGCGGGGTGGCTGTCGAGATCGAGCCCCTTGAGTACCCGACGGAAGCGCATGCGCTCGGTGTCGAAGAGCCAAGTGCTGTGACAGGACTCGAGAACTAACGGTTCCATGTCGTGATCATTGCCTTATTCGCTGAGAATGACACCCCCGACGGCATTTCGATTGCGTGACGATCACCTCCGTCACTGTCCGGCGCCGGGGTGTCTACGCAAAGAGTGGACAACGCAGCCCGGCAGCCAGCACCGTTGGACAGGCCGCCGCACTATGGATGGGCAACACTCCTGTGCCCAAGTGACCACAAATTGCGAGCAACTGACCACAAAGAGGGTGGCTTAAGCCCGGAGAACCCGTAAACTGCCGTCCATGAGGCGGGAAGACCTCGACAGACTTCTGCACGTCCTGGCGGAGATGGACGGCTCGGACCTTCATGTCAAGGCCGGAGCCCCGCCGCGGGTACGGGTCGACGGCGAGCTGAGCACGCTCGAATCTGAACCGGCCTTCAAGCCGGAAGATACCCGGGCGCTGGCCGACTCCATAATGCCTTCGAACATCCGGGACATATTCGAGCAGCGCCACGAGGCCGACTTCGCCTACAGCGTGCCCGGCCTGGGCCGGTTCCGGGTGAACGCCTTCTTCCAGAGGTCGTCGGTGGCCATGGCCATCCGACGTGTGCGCACCAGCGCCGCGTCAATCGCCGACCTCGGCCTCCCCGAAGTAGTCCGTCGCCTGGCCGAGGAGCGGCGCGGCCTGGTGCTCGTAACTGGGCCCACCGGCAGTGGCAAGACGACGACGCTGGCCGCCATGCTCGATCACATCAACCACACCCGGGCCTGCCACGTCATCACCGTCGAGGACCCGGTGGAGTACCTCCACAAGGACGACATGGCGGCCATCGATCAACGCGAGGTTGGCTTCGACACGGAGAGCTTCACGAGTGCCATGCGGGTCATCCTCCGACAGGACCCTGACGTCATCTTGATCGGAGAGATGCGCGATCCGGAGACGGTGTACACCGCCCTGACGGCGGCCGAAACGGGACACCTGGTCTTCTCGACGTTGCACACCACCACCGCCATGGAGACGGTGAACCGGATCGTCGATTTCTTCCCCCCGCATCAGCAGGGTCAGATCCGGGTCAGCCTGGCCAGCGCCTTGAAGGGCGCGGTGTGCCAGCGCCTGATCCCTCGCAGCGACGGCAAGGGGCGGGTGCCAGCCTTGGAGATCATGGTCGCGAACGGCCGCATCCAGCAGGCCATCCTCGATCCGGCGCAGACGTCGGATATCGACCAGATCATGGTCGATGGCGACTACTACGGCATGCAGACGTTCGACCAGTCGCTGGCCACGCTGATCAAAGACGGCGCGATCAACCTGCGCGAGGCCATGAACGCGGCATCCAATCCCCATGACCTCAAAGTCATGCTGGAGAAGATGGGTGCCATCCAGACCGGCCGGGGCTTCATCTCCGCCGCCGGCGCCTGAACCCGGAGGGTCGCGCTCACCGTCCGACCACCACCCCCTGCCCGAGAGCCGAGGCGAGGCCGACCACGCAGGCCGCAGACGCCCAGAGGGCAGGCCCGAGTCGACCCCGGGACCGCCATATGAGCGAGCAGACCACCACGGCCCCGGCACCGCTGGCGCTACCGACGAGTCCTGTCCATCCCAGCACCATGCCGGCCGGGACCAGCACCGCCCCTTCGGTCACGCGAGCCCGCGCCACGACAGAAAGTGGTCTGACCCGGGCCACAGTGGTGAGCCCTACGCCCACGACGACCCCTACGGCGCCGCCCACCACGCCACCCCACCGGTGATCGGCCACGGCGGCGCCGGCGAGCAATGGTACGGCCACGGCGGCACCCACCACGGCCACCGTCCGAGGCGCAGGCGACCCGTCCAACTCGATGGCCGACGAGGCGGCCAAGGTGGCACCCAGGACGCACAATCCCGGTATCGCCCAGTGCGGGCCGACTACCAAAGCCAAGACGGCGAAAAGGGTGCCGGTGCCCGCTTCCACGGCCGGATATCGGGCTGAGATGGGCGCCCGACAATGCCGGCACCGTCCACCGAGGGCGATCCAGGAGAAGAGGGGCACGTTGTCGACAGCGCGAACCGGGGAGGCGCAGATGGGACAGAACGACGGCGGCCTCGCCACCGAGAGGTGCCGGGGGACCCGGTAGATCACGACGTTCAGGAACGACCCGACGACGAGGCCGACCAGGCCCGCTCCGACGGTGACCGACCACAGCGGCGGCGACCCCAGTGCCCCAGGGAGAAATCCCACGGCCGGGAAGTCTCCCAGTCGGAGGACCACGTATCACTGATAGTGACCCTTCTAGGTGCCGACCACGCCCGGTGGTGGGCATCCGTCGGCGGACCACCGGCGCCCATCAGGTCATCGCCTCGTCTTGGTCCCTCCACCCAGGGCCGGCCATACACCGGCCCTGACCAGGAATGATGGGCAATAACTCCACCGATCATCCTCACCGACAGATGGCCAGGAGCGGCTCCCCACCGGCTCCTGGCCGCCTCCGGCCCGGCCGCCGGCACTGGCGGCGGGGCTCGAGATCCTGGCCGCGTTCAATGCGAGCCTCCGGCGTGCCGATGAAGCATCCATGGCAGAGATTCAGGGCGTCCGTTTGGCGGTGAACGACCACAATCTCCAATTCGTCGACCTCGATCAGCACAGCATCGATCCCAACGCCGGGTCGGTGCTCCCTGCCGCCCTGGCCAGGCGCCACCATGTAGTTCCTATCGGGCGCAAGTTCGGCGCCCCGGTGGTGGCCATCGCCGACCCTGGTGACATCGTGGCCGTCGACACCCTTCGGGCCACCATCGGCCGCGACTTCATCACCGTCGTGGCCAGCGCTGAACAGATCGAGCAGTGCCTCGACCGGGTCTACCCCCGGGCCGGTGACCCGACCCTGGCCGTGTTGGCGAGCCCTGCGGCCGCTCCACTTGCCGCCCCAATTGTCCACTCCACCGAGTCGGCTCCCGCTGAGGTCGTGCCCGCTGCTCCCGGTCCGAGCACGGTCAGCGAGGCGCACGAGCGACTGTCCGAGGCGCTCGTGAGCATCGACACATCTTCCCCCGCCCACCCGGAGACCGGTGACGACCACGGGACGCCCAGCTCCGGCGAGCCGGCGGTATCGGGCTTCCCGCCTCTGGCCCGCGTCCTGGTGGAAGGGGAGCGGGTGTCGTTGGCCGACATGCGGACCGTGCTCGACGAGCGCGACCGCACCGGCCAGGCCATCGCCCGCATCCTGACAGCCCGGGGCCTGGTGACCGAAGCCGACCTCATGTGGGGCATGGCCCAGGAGATGGGCCTTGAGTTCGTCGATCTCGACGTCCGAAACGTCGACTTCGCCGCCGTCTACAACCTTCCCGAGGCCACGGCGCGGCACCACAACGTCTTGTTTATCGGCACCGACGACAATGGGCTCCCCGTCGTGGCCGCTTCGAACCCGACCGACGTGTTCGCCATGGACGATTTGCGCACCATCATCGGTCGCAGCTTCGTCACCGTGGTGGCCACCCGGTCGCAGATCAACTCCTACATCGACAAGGCCTATCACCAGGGTGGCAATGCCAGCGAGGTCGCCAACTCAGCGGCGTCGGACTTCGACGATGTCGATGAGGAGCTCGGCAACCTGCAGTCCGTGGTCGACGACGCTCCCATCGTGCGGTATGTGAACCTGCTGATCCTGCAGGCGCTGAATGAGCGCGCCTCGGATATCCACGTGGAGCCCACGGCAGAGAATCTCCGGATCCGCTACCGCATCGACGGAGTCCTGCACGACGTGTCCACCGCCCCGAGGGCTATCTCGGCGGCGGTGACCACCCGCCTGAAAGTGATGGCCGACATCAACATCGCCGAGCACCGGATCCCGCAGGACGGCCGGATCTCCCTGACTGTCGGGAGCCGGCAGATCGACCTTCGTCTGGCCACCTTGCCCACCATCTACGGCGAGAAGGTCGTCATGCGGGTCCTCGACAAGTCCAACATCGTGCTCGGGTTCGAGGACCTGGGCTTCGACCAGGATCTACTCGAGGCGTATCGGAAGGTCTTCACCAAGCCCTATGGCACCATCCTGGTGACGGGCCCGACCGGAAGCGGCAAGACGACGACCCTGTATGCCACCTTGGCGGCCCTCAATGCCCCCGACCGCAACATCATCACCGTCGAGGACCCTGTGGAGTTGCGCATCAAGGGCATCAACCAGGTGCAGCTGAACATCAAGGCCGGCCTCACCTTCGCCTCGGCGCTGCGGTCGATCTTGCGATCTGACCCCGACATCGTCCTAGTCGGGGAGATCCGCGACCGGGAGACCGCCCTCATCTCGGTGGAAGCGGCCCTTACCGGCCACCTGGTGCTGGCCACGTTGCACACCAACAACTCGGCCAGCACGCCCATGCGCCTCGTCGAGATGGGTCTCGAGCCGTACCTGGTGACATCGGCCCTGAGCGCCGCTGTGGCCCAGCGTCTGGCTCGTCGCCTGTGTGCCCACTGCAAGGAGCCCTATCAGGCGAGCGAAGCCGACATCGTGGCCGCCGGATGGAGCCCCGAGGAGGTCATGGACTATTCGAGCGAGGCAATCTTCTACCGGGCGATGGGCTGCCCGGCATGCTCGAAGACCGGCTACCGAGGGCGCAAGGCGCTGCTCGAGCTCCTTGTCATCAACGAGGAGATCGAACACATGATCATCGAGGGGGGAACGGCCGATGACATCCACAAGCTCGCGGTCGAGCATGGCATGGTGACGCTGCGCCAGAGCGGCCTTCGCAAAGCTCTCGAGGGTGAGACCACCCTTGAGGAAGTGCTTAGGGTGGTGGCATGAGCCCGACCTTGGCTACTCGCACCGAATCAGCCCGGCGCCTGGCCCACGCCCTCGTCTCCGGGGGCTATGCCGACGACGCCGCCGTTGTGCCCCTGGTCGAGGAGTCTGCGGCCACGGGTATGTCGTTCACGGGACTGCTCATCAACCGGGGTGCGGCCCCTCCTGAGGTGGTCCTCGGTGTTCAGTCTCAGCTCACCCAGTTGCCGGTGGTCGACTTGTTCACGCACCGACCGGCTGCGTACGCCTTGCAGGTAGCCCCGATATCGGTTGCTCGCGAGTTCGGCGCCGTCGGGTTCGAGTTGCAAGGTGACCAGTTGGTGGTGGCTTTCGCCGACCCTCCCGACGCCGACGACGTGCGGACCCTGTCCAGCCTGGTGGGCCACTCCGTCGTGCCGGTGCTGGCCGACCCTCGCGCTCTGGACAAGATCTGGAGCTCGATGTCGCATGACGCGAGCGAAACCTCGTCCGACGACGGTACAGCAGCCGTGGCGCCCGAGCCGAACGGGAAGACGCCGGCTTTGCGGGCGTCGCCGGGGGATGTCGGGGCGCCCGACGCCAGGGGAACCGCCATCGCCACTAGCGACGACGGCACGCTCATGCACCTTGATGACCTCCTCCGCCATGCCGTCAGTGTCGGTGCCTCAGACCTCCATCTGACAGCCATGATGCCGGCGTGCGTGCGGGTCAACGGCACGATCCGCCCCATCGATGGCTGCCCGAAACTCGACAACGAGACCATCAGGAACATGATCTTCGGGGTGCTCCCGCAGACGCTTCGGGAGCGCTTCGAGGCGGACAAGGAACTCGACACATCGCACTCGGTTCCTGGTGCCGGCCGTTTCCGTATGAACGTGTTCCAGCAGCGCGGGACGGTCGCCTCGGTGTTGCGGTCCATTCCTCATGAGATCCCGAGTTTCGAGACGCTGAACGTGCCGGAGGCGGTCCGGACATTTGCCGAGCTGCGCCGAGGGTTGGTCCTGGTAACCGGACCTACGGGGTCCGGCAAGTCAACGACCTTGGCCTCGCTTGTTGACATCATCAATCGGACGAAACCGCTGCACATAATCACCGTCGAGGACCCGATCGAGTTTCTGCACAACCACAAGCGGTGTCTGGTCAACCAACGAGAGATCGGCCAGGACACCAACTCGTTCGCCGAAGCCCTACGCCGGGTACTACGTGAAGACCCCGACGTCATCATGGTCGGCGAGATGCGCGACCTCGAGACGGTCTCCATGGCCCTGACGGCGGCTGAGACCGGCCACCTGGTCTTCGCCACCTTGCATACCCAAGATGCCCCGCAGACGATCGACCGGGTCATCGACGTGTTCCCGACCAGCCAACAGGAGCAGGTCCGGACCATGCTGGCCGCCGCCCTCGAGGGGGTCGTCACCCAGCAGCTCATCCCGAACGCCGACGGGACCAGCCGGCTGGCGTGCTGCGAGGTCATGGTCTGCACCTCGGCCATCCGCAACCTGATCCGGAGCAACAAGACGCACCAGATCTACTCGCTCATGCAGACGGGCGGGCAATATGGGATGCAGACGATGGACCAGGCTTTGGCTCGGATGGTCCGCCTGGGCAAGATCTCAGAAGCGGTCGCCTTCGACCGTGCCCGCAACGAAGACGACCTCCGCAACCACCTGGCCTCCTAGGAGCCCTCGACCATGGCATTGACATTCGATTACAAGGTTCGGGACAAGGGGGGCAATCTCGTCCAGGGGCAGCTCGAGGGCGACAGTCTGAGCTTGGTCGTGGCCAAGCTTCGCGAGATGGGCTACATGCCCATTGCCGTCACGCCGAAGTCGAAGATCGACGTGCACCGCGAGATCACCATCCCCGGGCTCACCAACCGCGTGAAGCTGGCCGAGGTGGCCGTGGCCACCCGGCAGTTCGCCACCATGGTGGATTCGGGCTTGTCGGTCGTCCGGGCCTTGGGCATCCTGGCCGGCCAGGTGGAGAACAAGGAGCTGGCCCGCGTGCTCGGCGAGGTCCGCATGGAGGTCGAGCGCGGCTCGTCACTGTCGGCGGCATGTGCCAAGCACCCAAAGGTCTTCAACCGCCTCTTCGTGACCATGGTCCAAGCCGGGGAGGCGGGTGGAACCCTGGACAAGGTCCTCACCGACCTGGCCGCCACCATGGAGAAGCAAGCCGTGCTGGCCCGGACGATCCGATCGGCCATGACGTACCCCATTGTCGTGATGAGCGTGATGATCGTGATCTTCCTGGCCCTTCTCATCTTCATCGTCCCCACCTTCAAGAAGCTGTTCGTCTCCCTGCACGCCTCGTTGCCCGTGCCCACCCAGATCATCATCAAGATCTCCGGGATCATCTTGAGCCCGTGGGCCCTGCTCGTCGGGCTCATCGCCATCGGCTCGGCGGTAGCTCTCAAGAAGTGGGTGGAGACCGAGGAAGGCCGAGCCAAGTGGGACGCGCTCAAGCTGCGCCCTCCGATCTTCGGCCCCCTGGTCCACAAGGTGGCGTTGGCTCGCTTCTCGGGAACGCTGGCTTCGCTGGTCCAGTCCGGGGTCCCGATCATGGAGTCTCTCGACATCGTGTCCGACACGGCCGGCAACAAGGTCATCGGGGACGTCCTGCAGAAGGCCAAGCTCGGGGTCAGGGAGGGGCGGTCCTTGGCCGATTCCCTGAAGGACAGCGACGAGGTCATTCCGCCCCTAATCATCCAGATGATCGAGGTGGGGGAGCAGACCGGTGCCCTTGATGCCATGCTGGCCAAGGTCAGCCAGTTCTACGACGGCGAGGTCGAGAACACCGTGAACAACCTGACGTCCATGCTCGAGCCAATCCTGACTGTGGTCATGGGTGCCGGCGTAGGTGTCATGGTGGTGAGCATGTATCTCCCGATGTTCACCTACATCAAGCACATTCCCCAGAGCTGACCGCCAATCCGAAGTACAGTGGCGTCGCCTGTGGCAACGGCGGGGATCAGTGGACGACGCGACCCGTCGGGCCGTCGGTAAGTGGGGTGCCTAGCCGTTGAGGGGATCGGTCCAATGCCGCAGCTAGTGGGCCTGGACATTGGAACAAGTGCAGTGCGGGCTGCGGAGGTGGAGCTGGGTTCCGGCGCGCCCGTGCTCAGAGCGTTCAGCCAGGTCGGCCTGCCTCCTGGCACCGTGGTCGACGGTGAGATCCGTGACGTAACGGCCACTGTGGACGCCCTGAAGCGCCTGTGGCAGAACGGCAAGTTCAATTCGAAGTTGGTCGTGGTTGGCATCGCCGGCCTCCGGGCCATCACCCGGGAGCTCGACCTGCCCTGGGTTCCCGACGACGAGGTCGACAGCGCCGTGCGCTTCCAGTCCGAGGAGGTGATCCCGTTCTCGCCTGAGAAGACGCTGCTGTCGGCCCAGGTGCTGGGCGAGGACACAGGCTCCGACGGCACCCGGTCGCGCCGGGTCCTGGTGGCAGCCGCCCATCGGGACATGATCGACGGGGTGGTCGGCGCCGTGGACCAGGCCGGCCTGCAGGTAGTGGGCGTGGACCTCGTCTCTTCGGCGCTGGTGCGGGCACTCGTGGACCCCGCCCATCTGTCGGATCAACCCGAGGCCATCGTGAGCGTCGGGGCCGGCCTGACCGTGATCGTCGTCCATCACGGGGGCCGCCCGCTCTTCGTGCGCACGCTCGGCACCGGCGGCAACGCCTTCACCGAAGCCATCAGCCAGGGTGTCGCCATTCCGCTGTCGGATGCCGAGACCCTCAAGCGTGGCATCGACGAATCGAGCCCAAACGCGCAGCAGGCGCGTCGATCGGCGGCCCCGGTGGTGGACGACCTGGTGGCGGAGATCCGGAACTCGATCCACTACTTCTCGTCGCAGCTGGGCAGCGCGCCGGTCACGCGGGTGTTTGTGACCGGTGGGGGCTCACGCCTAAGCGGCTTCCTCGAGCAGCTCGGCGCCAAGCTCGGCGTGCCGGTGGCGGCGGTGTCACCTCTCACGCGGATGAACCTGGCCGGCATCGAACTCGACCTGGCTCAGGCCTCCACTTTGGAGGCCGTCCTGGCCACGCCCATCGGCCTGACGCTGCCCGAGCCCAACCCGGGTGTGAAGAAGTTCAACCTGGTGCCGCCCGAGGTTCGCCAAAAGGCCTTTGAACGCGATGTCCTGCGGTACACCTACATCGGCGCCGGCGCCCTGCTCGGACTGTTGATCCTACTCGGCCTGTGGCGCGTCCTCTCCGTCCACAGCGCCGAGAACACCGTCGTCTCGTTGAGTGCCAGTGTGGCCCAGCTCAATGCCGAGATCCCGACCTACGACAGTGTGGTGCGCGCCGTCACGGAATACCGCACCGCCCACGGCCAGGTCGTACATCTGGCTGGCGAAGCCGTCGATTGGGCGGCTGTGCTTACGCAGGTCGACGCCGTCGCGCCCAGTGGGCTGAGCGTCACGGCCTTCACCGGCACCGGGGGCCCCGGATTCACGCCGGCAGCCGGCAGCAGTGCTGGAGCGTCCGGCTCGACCGGAGCGTCCGGCTCGACCGGAGCGTCCGGCTCGACCGGGGCATCGGCCGCTCCCGCCGGGAGCATCGGGTCCATGACGGTCGGTGTAATCGGCACCTTCGCCAATACGGCCCACTTCTCCCCGGTAGCCGAGTGGATCGACGCCATCTCCTCGTCGAAGATGTTCAATCCGCCGAGTGTGACCTCGGTGGCCAACACCCCGTCGGGGCCGAACACCACTGTCACGTTCCAATCGACGGTGTCCCTGACCCCGCTGGCCAGCCTGGCCAGAAATAGCGCGTTCTAGCGGAGCCGGGAACGGGCCGTGGACTCCGTCATCGAACTGGTCAAGCGTTTCAGGGTGGCCGTGCTCACGGGCGCCGGCGTGCTCCTGGCCGCCATCATCCTGTATGCCGCCTTCATCGGGCCTCAGGGCACCAAGTTGGCCGGGCTGCGCAGCCGCGAGATGCAGTTGCAGAGCCAGCAGGCCCAGCTCCAGTCCGAGATCGCCACTTTGCGCCATGAGAAGGACCAGATGGCGACCAACTGCAGCGACCTGACCAAGGCCCTCGGCGAAATCCCGGGGGCACCCGATGTGGACAGCTTCCTGCAGGAGATCACCACCTTGGCCGTAGCCAGCGGAGACCCCAACACCCCCACGATCAGCGAGAGCACCGGACCGGCCACCGGGGGAGTGACGCCCATCACGGTAGCTCTCACTTTGCAGGGTACCTACGGGCAGATGTCGGCGTTCCTGCGCGGGCTCGACACGTTCCCCCGCTTGTTCACGGTGACGAGCATCGCCGTCACCGGTGGTCCGGTCGCCAGCGGTGGGGCCGGGATCAATCCCTCCACGTCGGGCTACAGCCTGAACGTCACCGGGGACATCTACTACAGCCTCGGCCAGCAGAACGTGTGCACCACGGTGCCCTCCCCCCCCTCGCCTACCGCACCCCCTCCGGCGCCCACCACGACCACGACGTCGACGACCACCACTACGACGTCGACGACCACAACCGCTCCGGCCGCCACCACCACGGGCTGAGCCGCCGGCTCGGGCACCCTCCGTGGTGACCTGAGGCTCGGGCCGTGCCCAGCGCCCGAGCGGAGGACCAGTTGGGCAGATATTGGCCGGTTTACCTCCTGATGCCTCTAAAGCCCCTCGCGAGGGCTGCCGATGGTCTGGCATATCCATTGTTCATCCAAGGAGGAAGTCGAATGTTCAAGTCCGTGCTTGCCCGTGCCCGACAGGTGCGTGCCGCAGAGCTCGAGGGCGAGGGCGGCCTTGAAGGCGGTTTCACCCTCATCGAGCTCATGGTGGTCCTACTCATCATCGCCATTCTGTTGGCCATCGCCATCCCTACGTTCCTTGGGGTCACCGGCTCGGCCAATGACCGCTCGGCGCAGTCCACCATGACCAACGCCGTCACCGAGGCTGTTGCCATCTACCAGACCAGCCAGACCTTCCCCGACCCGGCGACGATCACCAACTACACGACTCCGGCCCCCGAGTACGGGTGGACCACCGGTTCGTGCAGCTCCTCGACGTCGAACTGTGTCAGCGTGGCGTTCACTGACGCCCTGTCCTCGAGCCTCACGGCCACCAACGACTACCAGGGTGTGGTCCTGGCCGTCATGAGCAAGACCGGCACCTGCTGGTGGGCGACCAACCTGCAGGCCAACCCAGTGGCACCCACCGGGACCGACACCCACTCCTTCATCCAAGGTGCGGTCGGCGCCGCCGGCTCGCAGGACTACCTGGTGGCAGGGACCAACACCCTGATCGCCACGGCCGGCACCTACTACGCCAAGAAGCTGAACGCCACTACCTGCCAGGCCAGCACAGCGCTGGCCCACGCTTCACCGGGCTTCAACTGGGGCACCAGCTACAGCAACGCCGGGGTGAACTGAACCGGCCAGTAGCACGCTGCACCACGTAGTCGAGAGTTGTGACGCA
>Ga0307374_10007949_pt1 | contig 16000 bp, 17 predicted proteins | sample OX3MG_FD_202532 | JGI IMG/M metagenome (GOLD analysis project Ga0307374, IMG submission 202532) | Soil microbial communities from Risofladan, Vaasa, Finland - OX-3 | ecosystem: Environmental > Terrestrial > Soil > Coastal area > Acid sulfate soil | place: Finland: Risofladan, Vaasa | collected... | reverse complement strand
GGTTCCTCCTCCGTCGTGGGGGTTTGGTTTCGTCAACCCCGAGTGTGTCAACACTCGGCTCCTCACGACGGGGGCGGTCCCCTCTCCCGGCTCCAGCTGTAGGCATCGAGGGTTCCTCTCCCTGCCTCGGCGCCTGGCCCGCACCAGCCGGGCCGATCACGCGGGAGCGGCCATGCGCTCCTTCATGACATCAGGTATCGGCTGACAGTTCAGTGAACGTCGGAGAGTCCACGTCGTGCATAACGTGCACGCCGAACGTCCGGCGCGACTGCCTCGGTCCGCCGGCTGACGTCGCTCTTTTGCCGTCGTGTCGACTCCGCCTCGGCTAGGACGGCTGGCGCCCCCCGGACGGATCAGTACCGCTCGACGGGATCGACCACACCCTCAAGCGGCTGTCCGGCGGCGAAGCGGCGCACGTTGTCCGCCAGCAGCTCGACGATCCGCCCGCCGAGCCCCGGGTTGCTCCAGGAGATGTGGGGGCTCAGCCGTACCTTTGGATGCGAGTACAGCCAGTGACCCGGCGGCTCGCGGACCCAGGCGTCGGGCAGCCGCTTCTCGAACGCCAGCATCATCGCTAGCACCCACTCGGAGATGGGCACCGCGCCCGCGCCCCGCGAGCACGTGACGGCTCTGCCCGTCAGGACCTCCGGGGGCATCCCGTCCACGCCCGTCCCGAAGAAGTGGATCCACTCGACACCCCGGCCGGCCAACTCCACGAGGTTGTCGGCCCGGTGGGAGGCGACCAGCGCCTGCCCCTCGATCTCCGGGGGCACGGGCCCGGTCATTGGGACGACCACTACCTCGGCGTCGGGCGCGGCCGCCCGGATGGCGTCGGCCACCTCGCCCCCCATCTGCGTGAGGATCCTCATGGCTGGGAGTATCCACGCTCCCGCCCCACCCGCCAACACCGCGCACGCCAGGCTGGCCCCGCAGCCACGCGCCATGCGTCCCCGAATATCGCCGTTCTCAATGGAACTGGAGCGTCACAGAACGCCGGGTAGGCCGGCCAGGCCCACGCCCGAACTTCGAGCCTCAGGGCGCCTCGACGGAGGGGACCGGTCCTGGCCCATACAGCCACGAGTGAGGAAGGCCGAGGAGCGACAGTGCGTCGGTGACAAGCAGCGTGTTGGGATCAGCCAGGGGCTGCAGATCCTGGCCCGCACTCGTGGTCACGGCCAAGCTGTCTGCGGCACCAACCTGTTCCTCCACGACGATGCCCGTCTTGGCTTTCGCGCTGGGCAGGAACATCAGTTGCACGAAGGCGCCATTCTCGGCTCCGTTCCCGCCGATACCGGAAGGTGCCACCGAGAGTGAATTGACCGCTGTACGCAGCTGGGCCACCTGGGCGGCATCGGTGATGACCCGGGACTCCTTCTCGGGGCGGGGTAGGGGGCCAGAGGCAAGGACGATAACCGTGGACCAGGCCGAGGGGATGACCTCTCCGGCACTGCGCGGCGGGGACCAGATCACCTGGACGTCGACCCGGAAAGCGACTCCCTCGGGCGAGCCAACCTGGCCGACCAACACCGTGATCGAGTCCACATCTGCCTGGGTGGCCGGCAGCTGAAAGGCGCTCCACTGACTGTCTTGGCCTGCACCGGAACTTCCCCCACCGCCTGAGACGGTTGAGCCCGGTGGCCGACGAGCCGCGTACCAGCCGAGGACGTCATCGTGTCCGGGCCAGCGCCATATCTTGTAGGCGTCGACCAACTCGGCGGTGGCCGATGCCGACGGTGGAGACGTCAGGCCCGACACCGCCTTGGCATCCACAGCGCCTGAGGGTAACGGCCAGGTGGCCAGCACCGACTCGGCCAGGTCGGCCACGTCGCGAGGCGGGCTGGCGTTGAATAACTCCGGGAGGTGGCTGGTCCAGAACAGAGCCGATACCGACTGAGGAGCGGAGTGGGCCAGGAGTCCCCAGATCCCGGCGCCAAGGGTGACGCACAGTGCGCAGACGACGCCGATGATCACTGCCGGACCGCCTCGGCGAATAGGGCCGTCAGCTAGCACTGGATTCTCCGACCCGCTCGGACCCTGCTCAGGTACCTGCCCATCGTCCTTCGTGCCGCCAAAGGACCCGGATCAATCGTAGGCGTCCCAGAATCTTGGGGCGCTCCGGCGTCGCGCTTCTCCAGGCTCGACACTCTGTTGGACGGCCCCTCTATGGCCTATCCCCTATCCGCGAGCACGGCCAGACACTGACGACGCCCAGTCATAACGCCGGGCCGGAGGCACGCCACCGTTTGAGGGGCCAGCCTCGGCGAGGCCAGGCCCAGGTCGCAGCGGGCAGCGCCGGCGGCTGGCGGTTTACGGAGCGGTGAGGATTACGGGCCCGTCCTCGGTGATAGCGATGGTGTGCTCGCTGTGGGCTGCCCGGCTTCCAGCGGCGGTGCGGAGCGTCCATCCGTCACGGCCGGTCACATAATCATCAGTTCCGTCGGCGAGCAGCATGGGTTCAAGGGCTATTACGAGGCCGGGCCGAAGCCGGTACCCGTGGCCAGGCTGACCCTCATTGGGAACGAAGGGATCCTCGTGCATGGCCCGGCCGACGCCGTGACCACCGTGGTCGGCCAGCAGCCCATAGCCGGCCAGACGGACGGGTACGCCGATGGCGTGGCCGACGTCACCCAGTTGTCGCCCCGGCTGGGCGGCGCTGATGCCACGAGCCAAGGCAGCCTCGGTGGCGTCAATAAGCTCCGCGTCCGCCCTGCGTCCTTCTCCGACGATGAAGCTGATCGCGGCGTCGGCGCACCAGCCGCGGAGGAAGGCACCGCAGTCAATGCTCACCAGGTCTCCGTCGGCCAGTCGGGTGCGGTCGGGGATGCCGTGGACGACCGCGTCGTTGACACTGGCGCAGATCACCCCGGGGAACGGCACCGGGGCCCACGACGGGTGGTAGTTCAAGAAGGCGGGGGTTGCTCCGGCCTGGTCAATGACCTTCGCGGCCAAGCGGTCGAGCTCGGTCAGGGTCATGCCGACCTCGGCCCGCTCCCGCACGGCCGCGAGGGCGTCCGCGACTATTCGACCGGCATCGCGCAGCAGGGTGATGTCCCGTGGCGTTTTCAGCTCGACCATAGGCGCCGTCGTATTCTCGGAGTTGTTCCAATTATCATACCGGTATTATCATAGGGACATGGTTCGAGATCCGTTGACGCCCTGGGAGATCGACCGCGGACGGCGCCTCGGCGCCGTTTTACGCTCCGCTCGGGGCGCAGCAAGTCTGGGGGAGGTGGCCACGGCAGCGGGCATCTCGGTGGAGACGCTCCGGAAAATCGAGACCGGACGGATTCCCACCCCGGCGTTCTTCACAGTGGCGGCCCTTGCCAAGGTCCTCGGGCTTTCTCTCGACGACGACCTCTCAGTTGAGGCTGCTTCTGAGACTGTCAGGCCGAGGGCCTCTTAGTAGCGGCCACCTTCGGCAGCGGAAAGACTGCCGACTCTGCCGATCAGACCTGTCCCCTAAGCGCAAGGCGCCGCCGTCTGGGACGTGTCCCCACACGCCGGGCTGAGGATGCCCAAGACACCCCCCGACGGGTACCGATCGCGTTGAAGGCACCGGCTCCAGTCCCTTCGGTACGCCGGTAATTGTCGCCAGAGTATGTATGACCAAGTGCCTCGGGAGGATGCGTTCTGCTGGTCGTCTATGGCACGAGGGGGGACCGTGCCGGTCCGGGTGCCTTACCCTGATGGGACACCCGCCCCCCCGCCCCAAGCACGTTTAGGCATCAGCTGTTGACAGCTGGTTCAAGGCCGCCACTGCCGGTCAGCACACTGGAGTGACGCTGACGGCCACCCTCACCGCCGGCGCCTCCGGGACCGTCATCCCCCGACTCCCCTCGCCCCGTACGCCGGGTCGAGGCACCCTGCCTAAGATCGGCGGACGCTGGGCGTTGTCGTGCATGGCTGACCAGTCGCCACCCGCTCCGGATCCACACTTGTGCCGGCGATCGAGGCTGGAGAGAGATCCACTCGCGGTCATGAACAGGCGGGGCCGGTGTGTGATCTCGGAGGCCGCCAAGGGCCGGTGGGGTCTAGCCAAGGCGCTGCTGAAGGATCGACGCGCCTGACCCAGTGAGTTCGCTGGCCACGCCGCGCCGGCCTGCGAGGACCATGAGAACGGCTTCCCCCGGACCGTGAGCCTCGGGGCCTCTACCCCATGACCAGTCGATATCGGTGGTTACCAGCCGGACGCGCCGGGCATTCCAAAACCCCCGCAAGGGTGGAGCGGTCACCGCGAACGGCAACGCGCACAGCAGCCGCTCAGCCGGAATCTCTCGTCGGATGCCGAGTGGGCGGCGCATGTCCTGCTGGTGGATCAGGGCATCGACCAGTCCAACCCGGCCGCCGAATCGGGCGGTAGCGCCACGAGGCGTCAGATGTTCGCGCAATAACCCAACCAACTCCTGCGGATCGCGGGCCGCCGATTCGGCCAGTCCAACTTCGTTGAGTCGACCGGGGCGAAAGCGGGCATTCACCAGCCGGGTGATCAGGTCCGCCCAGCTCTGCTCCTCGTAGCTGACGACATGCGCTACCACATCGCGGATACACCACCCCACACACAGAGTCTCGTGGTCCCATTGCTCAGGTCGCAGCGATGCCAGGAAGTCGGCCAGCTCGGCACGCTCCTCACAGGCCATCCTCATCACATCCACCAGGCTTTGCTATCACCCATACAATCTGGACACAACGAGGAGATCGTCAAGCCATCCGGCGAGTATCCGGGGATTGCGCTCCTGCTCTTCTCGAGACCCGGAAGGGCGACGTGACCGTCCTGGACGAAGCGCCAAGAAGCCACGCACGCCTCAGCGAATTGCCGGAAGGGCGTCAGGCTCACCCGTTACCATGGTCAAGACCGGCCGGGAATTCCGGTCAATCGAGTCAATTTGCGGCCCTGGCCGCCGGGAACGTCCAGCACACCTACGGATTAAGGAGTCCGACTGGACGCGCCCGAAAGCGGCTCAACAAGTTCCTCCAACGACCTCGACGCCGACCAGCAAAACGGAGCAGCCCCCCGTCAGAAGATGCACGCCGACGAGGTGGACATCGACGCCGAGTTGGTAGCCCGACTCGTGGCCTCCCAGTTCCCAGCCTGGGCAGATTTGCCAGTCGAGGAGGTGGCCTCGGCCGACACGGTGAATGCCATCTACCGGCTGGGCAACGAGTTGATGGTTTGCCTGCCCCGGGCCCACACCTACGCCACCGATGTGGTCGATGACCTGCAGGTCCTCGTCCCGCTGGCCGGGCGCTTACCGCTGGAGATCCCGACCATCCTGGCCATTGGCCGCCCGGCACAGAGCTACCCCTTCCCGTGGGGCATCTACCGCTGGATCGACGGCACCTCTTGGTCGACCCGCCCGACCGAGGACCTAAATGAGGCAGCCGAGGACCTGGCCAGATTCGCTCTTGCCCTGCAGGCCGTTGACCCGAGCGGGGCACCGGGGTGTGATCGATTTCGGATGCTGTGGGACCGGCAACCCCACCGTCGAGTACTCGACGGCGTGGAGCCTCTTCCCGGGGGAGGCGCGCACTGTCTACCGCCAGGCCTTGGCGGTGGACGAGGACACCTGGATCCGGGCTCGGGGCTGGGCACTCCTGCGCGGGGTCATGGGCTACGACTACTACCGGGTGTCGAACCCAGAGTTCGCCGCCAATGCCTGGAACACGCTTCAGGAGGTCTTGGCTGAGGTCGAGGCCGAGAGGGCGAGGTTCCACCCGAGCTAGCAGTCGAGGGGAGGCAGCATCGCCGGTCCGGGCGGACGACCAAGGGGGACGACACCCGGATCCGGCAGCTCGGCCGACCGTGGAATGACGTGGACATGCACGTGGGGATGATCGGCGGCCTCGGCGAACTGCACCACATAGGTCTTGGCGCAGCCGGTGACCGCCTTCAGGGCGACCGAGACGCTCTGGATCAGGGGCCCGAGCTCGGACGCTTCATGATCGGTCATGTCCGCCAGGGCGGTGATGTGACGCCGGAGAACCAGGACCAGCCAACCGGATAAGGACGTGCCGTAGGCATGAGCCACGTCCCACGACTTGGTCCGCAGAATCGAGTCCCAGGCGGGTGCCTCACCGGCATCCCTACGGGCGACCAGCTCACAGGTGCGACAGGCGCCCACTCACAGGAGGCTACCCAGTCGGCCCTAGACGGTCCGCACCGGGGCCGCCTCCAGGACAGCGACCGTCATGCCTGTGTCGGTACCGGACTCATGTTCCTCGCCCGGATCCCATTAGGGCGGCGTGGCCAACCTCAACGAGGACCGCGTTCGCCTTCTCGGCCGGTGACCCATCCCGAACCCTCGACTACGCAGTAGAGCCGTGTAAGGACCGTGGGGTGTCAACCGAGGTGGCCGCCCGGCTCAAGCCGTATGAAGGTCAGGCCTCCCGCTCCGTCGAATCGGGCCCCCCGAGGTGAACCGCCCCGGCGCCACCAAACTGATTGATGGCACGACCGGGACCCAGGCCAGGCTGGACGATCCTCATCGTTGGAGGCTGGCACATACGTCGGACTGGCCGCTGCCCGGCCCGGATTTCTTGAGCGGCTGCCATTCCGGGAGCGCCCCCGAATACCGGACCAGGGGTGCCCAGGCACCTGCCCCACTGCGCCGGCTGCGGGTCACCGTCCTTCGGTTTGGCTCGGAACCGGTCCCACACGGCGTACTGCTGATCGACCCAGCGGTCTGACCTGACCAGCCGGAACCCGATGCGGCGTTCCCTCCGCCAACCTCGGGCGGCGTAGAGACGCGAGACCCGTTGAGCCTCGGGCTGCGCAACCTTCTACTTTGGGAGAGCCCCGAGCACGTCGGGGTCCGCCAGGAGGGGCCGCATGTCGGATCAACCGCCGAGCCGGGCACTGCAGATGCGTTCGTTGGTAACCAACTCCCAGACGGTCGAGGTATCGCTAGAGGAGGTCGAAGTGCCTGACCCCGAGCCGCACCAGGTGCTCATCAGGGTGCAGGCAGCGCCGATCAACCCTTCCGACCTCGGATACCTCTTCGCCGGTGCCGACCTCACCCGGGCGAGCGCCTCGGGCACACCGGACCGTCCCGTTCTCATCGCACCGCTGGCGGACGGGGCGGCGCGGGCGGCCACCGGACGGGTCGGCCAGTCCATGCCCGTGGGCAGCGAGGGGGCCGGAACCGTGGTGGCCGCCGGCGACAGCGACGCCGCCCGCGCCCTTTTGGGGAAGGTCGTGGGGGTGGCCGGCGGGGCGATGTACTCCCAGTACCGGACCGCCGACGCGATGGGCTGCCTCGAGCTTCCCGAAGGGTCCCGGCCGGCCGAGGGAGCAGCCTCCTTCGTCAACCCGATGACCACCCTTGGCATGGTCGAGACCATGCGGGCGGAGGGCCACGCTGCCCTGGCCCACACCGCGGCGGCATCCAACCTGGGTCAGATGCTCAACCGGGTCTGCATCCAGGAGCAGATCCCCCTGGTCAACATCGTGAGGTCCCCAGCCCAGGCCTCCCTGCTTCGCGACGCGGGCGCAGCCCATGTTTGTGACTCGAGCACTGATGGCTTCATGGAAGACCTCGTCGAAGCTTTCCGGGCCACATCGGCCACCCTCGCTTTCGATGCCATCGGAGGGGGTTCGATGGCCAGTCGGATCCTGGCCGCCATGGAGGCCGCCATCAGCTTGGGCGCGAAGTTCAGCCGCTACGGGTCCGCCATCCACAAGCAGGTCTACGTTTACGGCGGCCTCGACCGGGGCCCCACCGAGCTAGCCCGAAGCTACGGGATGGCATGGGGTGTTGGCGGGTGGCTCCTCACTTCCTTTCTCCAGAGGGCCGGACAGGAGAAGATGGCCACCATGCAGAGGCGGGTGGCCGAGGGCATCACCACCACCTTCGCCAGCCACTTCGATGTCAGCGTTTCCCTCGCTCAGGCCCTCCACCTCGACGCGGTCGGCGTCTACAGCCGACAGGCCACCGGAAAGAAGTACCTCATAGATCCGAGTGCCTGATCTGGGTGGGCGCCGCAGAAGGCCTCGTCGGCGCAAGACGGGCACGGATCGGTTACCGAAAATCCCGCCTCCGACGAAAGGCATCCCCTAACTCCATCCATGATCGCGACAGCCTGGCGCCCCTATCTTCCAAGACACCTCCGACGGGTACCGATCACGTTGAAGTCGCCGGCTTCAGCCCTTTCGGTACGCCGGTACTTTTCGCCTGAGTATGTATGACCGAGTTGCGCCTCGTGAGGACCTTGGGGTCGTCACCGCCCAGCCGGCTGGACGGGACGATGAAGTGGGTCCGTTCCGCCACGTTCACGGCTTCGAGCTGCAGGGTGCCCAGGCGCTTGACCAGGTCGAGGGGGCGCCGCGGGCCCACCCGAATTGTTTCCCGGGATCCGATAGGCCCTGGGCCTCGAGGGCCAACCAGCGCGCCTCCCGCCCGCTGAGGAACGGCCCGGTCACGCGTGTTGCATGGCGCGCCACACCTTCTCGGGGGTGAAGGGCGGGTCGAGGTGGACCACGCCGAAGGGGGCCAGGGCGTCCACGACCGCGTTCCACACCGCTGCCACCGAGCCGGTGGTCCCGGACTCCCCGATGCCCTTGGCGCCGAGGGGGTTGGACGGGCTCGGGGTGACGGTATGGGCGGTCCGGAACGACGGCATGTCGGCCGCGCTCGGGATGGCGTAGTCGGCCAGCGTCGTCGTCAGCGGGTTGCCCTCGGAGTCGTAGAGGACCTCCTCGAAGAGGATCTGGGCGATCCCCTGGGCCACGCCGCCGTGCACCTGGCCCTCGGCCAGGAGCGGGTTCACGACCACGCCGCAATCGTCGACGGCCACCATGTCGCGCAGGGTCGTGAGCCCGGTGTCCCGGTCGACCTCGACCACGGCCACGTGGCAGCCGAACGGGAAGGATCCGCCCGACTCGAAGTCGAGGGCCTCGCTCAGCTCGACACCGTGATCGACGGCTTCAGCGGAGAGACGCGACCAAGGGACGGCGGACGCAGGAACCCCGGCCACGCCCAGCGAGCCGTCGTCGAGCACGACGATGTCAGCGGGATCGGCCTCGAGCAGCTCGGCCGCGAGCTGCCGGGCACGGGCCAGCACGTCGGTGGCGGCCCGATGCACCGCCGAGCCGGCCAGCTGCAGGGAGCGGGACCCGAAGGTGCCCGTGCCGCGATCGACGCGGCCGGTGTCGGAGTGCACGACGCGCACTGACTCGAACGGCACACCCAGGACCGACGCGGCAATCTGGGCCCACGTCGTCTCGTGGCCCTGGCCGTGCGGGACGCTGCCGGTCACGACGGTAACCGTCCCGTCGTCCTCGATGGCCACCGAGCCGAACTCCGAGCCCTGCCCGGACACCTCGACGTAGCTCGCCACGCCAATGCCGAGGAGGCCCCGGCCGTTCGGATCGTCTCGGCGGCGCTGCTGCTCGGCGCGCAACTCGTCGTAGCGCGCCATCTCGAGCGCCCTGTCGAGGGCTGCGGCGTAGTCCCCGCTGTCGTAAGTGGCCCCGGTGGCGGTGGTGAACGGGAACTCCTCCGGGCCCGGGAAGTTCCGGCGCCGCAGCTCGACCGGGTCCATCCCCAGGGCAGCTGCCGCCATGTCGATGGCGCGCTCCACCAGGGCGGCGGCCTCGGGCCGGCCGGCGCCGCGGTAGGGACCGGTCGGAGTGGTGTCGGTGACGACGGTGAGGGCGGAGAAGTCGTGGCGGGGCCAGCGGTACACCCCGGCCGACATGAAGCGGGTGACCATCGGGATGAACCCGCCGCGGATGGGATAGGCGCCAACGTCGGCCCAGCCCCGGACCCGCAGGCCGCTCAATCGCCCGTCGCGGGTGACGCCCACCTCCACGTCGTGGACCTGGGCCCGCCCGTGGGTCATGTTGACCATGTTCTCCGCGCGGGTCTCGACCCAGCGCACGGGACGGCCCAGGCGGCTGGCCAGCGCCGCCACCACCAGGGCCTCGGTGTAAACGCCGCCCTTGGCGCCGAAGCCGCCGCCGACCCAGGGGGCGCGCACCCGGATCCGGTCCGGATCGAGGCCCAGGGTCCGGGCCGTCTCGTTGCGCACGCCGAAGACGCTCTGGGTGGAGACCCACAGCGTCAGGGTCCCGTCGGCCTCGGGGACGGCCAGGGCGCCGTTGGGCTCCATGGTCACGGGGGCAACCCGGTTGTGACGGAGGCGGGCAGACACCACCACGTCGGCGTCGCTGAAGAACGACTCGTCGGAGTCGTGGTGGCGGCCGCCGACGACGTTGGTGCCGTGGTCGGGGAAAAGAAGCGGGGCGCCGTCGGCCACGGCCTGGTCGACGGTGACCACGGGGGTCAGCGGAGTGATGTCGACCACGACGGCCTCCGCGGCGTCAACGCCGGCCGCGTAGGAGCCCGCCAGCACCACGGCCACCGGCTCCCCGACGAAGCGCACCCGGCCGGTCGCGACAAGGGGCCGGGCCAGGGGCTCATGGCCGAGTGGCGGTAGCTCCAGGTCGGCACCGGTCCACACCGAGTGCACACCGGGGGCGATACGGGCTCCGGACACGTCGATGCCGCGCAGCTCCCCGTGGGCGACGGTGGAGCGCACGAAGACGGCGTCGAGGACGTCGGCCACCGCCAGGTCGGCCAGGAAGGCGGCCCGGCCGGTCAGGAGGTCGGGGTCCTCGGAGCGGCGTACCTCGTGGCCAAGAAGGGTGAGCGGCACCCGTGGCAAGGTAGACCTAGTCCGTGGATCCCGACACCCCGGATGCGCCGGAGGTGGACATGGTGCACCGAGCCCGGGCGATCCTGCGGGCGGTGGCCGCCAAGAGCCACACCATCGGTTACGGGGAGCTACGGGAGATGTTGTCAGCGTCCTACGTCATTCCGGATCGGGGTCCAGGGGACCTGGCGTCGGTCCTGCGGGCGGCGTCCGAGGCGGAGGAGGCGGCCGGGGTCGGGCTGGTCTCGGCGGTGGTCGTGGGCCCCTCGGGGCGGCCCGGGCCCGGGTGGTACCGCCTAGCCGCCATTCACGGTCGTGAAGTCAGCGATCGGGAAGCGGCGTGGGAAGCCGAGCGGGAGCGGTTGCGAGTCCGCCTGGCCCCGTAGCCATTCGGGGCGATGTCCCCCCGAACGGCGATGGGGGACATTGGCAGAGCCTTGAGTCCGGAGAGATTTGCGGCCGAAGTCCAAAGTGCCGAGATCACGCACCCGATCCGTCGGCTGAAATCCCGGCTCGGCGCAGGACAGCAAGCTCACCAGGTCGACTTCCAGACCATCCGGGATGCCGCCCACCGCCTCAGTGGGCCAACACCTGCAGGGATGTGTGCGGGCCCTTGTTAACGCCGGTAATTGTCGCCAGAGTATGTATGAACAAGTGCCTCGGGAAAGACGCGTTCTGCTGGTCGTCAACGGTACGAGGGGGGCCCGTGCCGGTCCGGGTGGCCTACCCCTGATGGGACGCCCGCTTCGACCCAGGTTTACCCGTCGCGCCGAGCATCAGTCGTTGACAAGCCCGGTGGGCGCTGAGGTGGCGCCTCCCCCCTCTATGGCACCTGAGGACGCCCAGGCCTGCCTCTAGCGCGGGTTTTCTGCAATAATCACCCTGTGACTGACCAAGATACTACTCGTGGAGTATCAGTTCTCCTCGCCTTCCGTGGTGAGAACGTCCGGTCGTTCCGTGACGAGTTCGAGCTGTCTCTGGTGGCCTCCAGCCTGGCGGAGCGGGGAGTGGTCCGCCAGGTCCCGTGGCGGGAAGGGGGCCGGCCACTCGGCGTGCTCCCGGTGGCGGGGATCTTTGGGGCGAACGCCTCGGGGAAGTCCAACCTGTTGAAGGTGATGGACGACCTGCGAGGCCACGTCCTGCTCTCGTTTCGGGCGGGCAGCCCGACAGGGGGCATCCCCCGGCGCCCGTACCTCCTTGACCCCAAGGCCCGGACCGCACCGTCGCGCTTCGAGGTCGACCTGGTCCTCGATGGCGTCCGCCACGAGTACGGCCTGGTCCTAGACGACAGCCAGGTCCTCGAGGAGTGGGCCTATCGCTACCCCCACGGCAAGGCCGCGCTCCTCTTCCGTCGCGAAGGCGATCATGTGGAATTCGGGGCTGGCGACCGGGCCAAGGGCCGTGCCGTCATCGAGCTGCTCCGGCCCAACGCCCTGTTCCTCTCCACCGCCGCCCAGGCGAACCATCCGGCCCTCCTCCCGCTCTACGGGTGGTTCGGACGGAATCTGCGCCTCGCCGAGGCGACCAGCCGTCCTTTCCGCCAGGTGCTCACCACGCAGCTGCTCGACCAGGACATTCGCCGCGACTGGGTCTTAGCGCTCTTGCGCGCCGCGGACCTCGGAGTGACCGGAGCACGCAAGCACGACCCCGACCCGGTCATGAAGGACCGCTTTCAGCGCGCCCTACGGATCCTGGCTGGAGTCGAGGGCGAGTCTGAGGGCTCCGAGGAAGGACCGTCATTCGAGGAGCTCGGCGTGCGCCTCGTCCACCAAGGTGCCGACGAGGAGATCGAGTTCGACCCCGGCGACGAGTCGCTCGGCACCCTGGTGTGGTTCGGCCTCGTGGGCCCGGTGGTCGATGCCCTGGCCGACGGCGCGGTGTTCCTCGCCGACGAGCTCGACGCCAGCCTTCACCCAGCCCTGGTCGCCGAGCTGATCCGGGTCTTCCAGGATCCCGAGACCAACCCCCGTCGCGCCCAACTCGTGTTCAACTCCCATGACGCCACCCTCCTCGGCGACTCAACAGGGGATCGCCTCCTTGGACGAGACCAAGTGTGGTTCACCGAGAAGCGCCGTGATGGCAGCACCCGTCTGTACCCGCTCGCCGATCTCGATCCCCGCCGGGAGGAAGCAGTCGGCCGTCGCTACCTCGCCGGCCGCTACGGCGCCACACCCATCTTGTCGCGTCAGGAGTTCGACGCGGCCGCCGAGCTGATCACCTCCGGCGAGCGGCCGTGAGCCCCAGGAGTACGAGCGGACCGCCACGCCGGCGCGTATCGAACACGGCGCTCCGCAAGGAGCTCTTGGTCTTCGTCGAAGGCGGAACCGAGGAGATGTATCTCGTCGACTGGCACCGCCGCCACCGCGATCGAGTCAACGTCAAGATCGACCGATTCCGAGGCGGGCCACTCCAACTGGTCGAGCACGCCGTCGAGGCGCAACGGGCAGAGACGCGCGAGGCCCGGCGGGGACAAGGTGATCGCCCCCATGATCAGATCTGGTGCGTGTTCGACCGCGACGAGCACCCCAACATCCCGGAAGCCTTCGTCCTCGCCGATGCGCATGGCATCAGAATCGCCTTCTCCAATCCTTGCCTCGAAGTGTGGTTCCTCCTGCACTTCCAGGACCAGACCGCCGAGATCCACCGCCACGATGCCCAACATCAGTCAGAGGTGCTCCTGCACTGCGCCAAAAACCTCACTCCGGCGGCCACCGAGGCACTCACCGAGCGCTACGAACAGGCGAAGCAGAGAGCCACTCGCCTCGATGAGAAACACCACGGCGACGGATCGCCCGCGGGGACCAACCCGAGCAGCGGGCTCTGGAAGACCGTCGACGAAATACGAGATGCCTGACCCGACGAACGGGCTCGGTCCCCGGCATGACGCCAAGCGTGGTTGAGGATCCCCGACCTATCGACGGCACTCTCTGGGGTGCCTGGGTACGAGCTGGAAACGACCGCTGGGAGGTCGTCCGGCGTTCCTGGTCTGTCTTCTCCCGGAACACGACGGAGCTGATCGACCTCCTCAATGTCCCAGCCACCAACATCGTGGTTTCGCTCCAGCTGATGGGCGACGACCACGACGCCACCAATGCCTTCTGGGAGCAGCTCGATCAGCGTCTGCACAATCAGATCGCCAGCGCCGCAACTTTGGTCGATCACGTGAGACGCCTCCTCAACTACTACACAGCCGACGTTCCGGCGCTGGTTGAGGAGTACAAGCAGCGCAATGCAGCGGTCACCGACAGAGACGAGACCGCCTACCTGCGCGATCTACGCAACTACCTGCTCCACTACGGCGTCCCGCCAGTCATCCAAACCCTGAGCCTAGGTAGTGAGGGTCGGGCGGGCGCGGGACATAACATCACACTCTCCGCCGAGCGGCTTCTCGAATGGCCCCGATGGAGCGCGAGGTCACGCCGGTACCTTGGGTCGTTCCCGGAGCGAGACGGCCCAATCCTCGGACCGGATGTCGCAACCTACGCGGACGCGATGCGTGAGATGTTTGTTTGGTTGTTCGACCAGCGTGCGGTCATCCATCGCGAGAGCATTCCCGACAGATTCCGAATCGGCCAGCCGTGACTCTGAGCCGGCGCCAGCGGGTCTTCTGGTCGCCCAACAGAGACACATGGGACTTCTGGAGCGGTTCGACTGCTCGGTAAGCGCCGGGACCGGAGACTGGGAGCTGAGGCTCGGCACTGACCGTCCTGTGTCTCTCTTACCGTCCAGCAACGTCCGCGGGCCAGAAATAGGGCGAGGGTTCGGCGACAAGTGCCGTCGCAAGATCACGAACGCTCGGGGTCAACCAGCCTCGCCTCTCTAATCCGGCGGTGCCCATCTTCGCCACTGCCGTCCGGAGATATTCACGGAGCCGACGCGACAGCAGAACGTTGATGTATTCACGAACCTTGTCGAAGGCGGCCATCGCAGCCTCCGCGTCTCTCGATGACGGCTGGAGCCCGGAGTGAACGATTCTGCAGCGCGGCAGATACACGTTGTTCCAGTACCCTCCAACCTCCGACTCAGGGCGAGTAACGTCCCAGCTGCCGCCCAGGAGGGCTGGAATCTCTCTGGTCAGCACGCTGCGATAAGGAACCTCATCGCGGACACGCTGATTGATCTCGCCGGAGCGCTTGCCGCGATCGATGAGCAACATGCGCCACAGGTCATACATCATTACTTCAGCGGCGATCTGGAGGCTGAGAATGCAGTCTGCATGATCTCCTCGGTAGCGGAACGCCCGGAGTCCGCGTCGGTGCCAAGCTCGGGTCATCATGAAGGGCCGGCCATTGCGCAGATCGCGATTGGCGGCGCCGAGCCGATCGTGGAGGACTTCCCCGGGAGTCGCCCAGTCAGGCCAACTTTCCGGATGCATCCACAGAGGGCCAAGTTCGATCCACCTTCCTGTCTCGAGGATTGCGCCGCGAATGACGATCGGTCCGATCTCCTGCGTCGAGACCGGATGGACAGCGGGGTAGCTATAGACGACATCGTGGCTGAGCAGGAAGACGTTTAGAGCACTCAGGCACCTGTGGAAGGCGTAGGCCCGATCCTCTAGGTCCTCACTCCGTAGGAGCGCTCCTGGAGTCTCGAGAGTTACCCACTGCTCGTAAGCTCCCGGCAGCTTGAGCCTGGGGCGGGTGTCCTGCCGCTGCCCCTCGGGATAAAGCCACTCCAGAGCCTGGTCTGCCTTTTCAGGCCACAAGTCCGTGTGCTCATCTGGCACGTTCCGTAGCCGCATCCGCACGTAAGGCGGTTCACCAAAGTGCGCCGCAGCAACTGGGTCGACATAGCGGTCAGAAAAGTAGCTGCGGTGTTCGCCCACGTCGTCGAGGAGCCCCAGCGCAAACGGCAAGCGGAATGTGAATGTATAGATGACCGGACCCTCCAGATCAGGAGGGGTGTCCTCGGAGGCCAGCTCCTTCGACCCGGACGCAGCCGAGTCCGGATCGTAGGGTTCTTGGCTGTCGACGGACCTAGATGACGGGACCTCCGGCAGCGGAGTCCGGACTCGCACGAGCTGGTCCGTCCATTTGTGACAAGTTTCCCATAGTGTTCCAGGCCGGTCGCAAGGACACGGGTCGTCGTCAGCAAGATTCCTGAGGGATTCAGGGTTCTTGCCAGATCGCCACAAGAGGCCTGCCACCTCGTGCACCTTGCTACTCAGTTCGGGTGCCACGACCTCGATGAAGCGGTCCAATGCCCAAAGGTATGAGTTGCAGGCTGAGGTTCCCCAGGTTTTGTGGACACCTAACAGGCTGACCCAAGGGTTGGCTGGAAGGATGTCCCTCAATGGGAATCACAAGACGGAAGTTCACGCTGGAGTTCAAGACCGAGGCCGCCCACCGGG
>Ga0307374_10007948_pt1 | contig 16001 bp, 8 predicted proteins | sample OX3MG_FD_202532 | JGI IMG/M metagenome (GOLD analysis project Ga0307374, IMG submission 202532) | Soil microbial communities from Risofladan, Vaasa, Finland - OX-3 | ecosystem: Environmental > Terrestrial > Soil > Coastal area > Acid sulfate soil | place: Finland: Risofladan, Vaasa | collected... | reverse complement strand
TGGTCTGAGAGGATGATCAGCCAGACTGGGACTGAGAACGGCCCAGACTCCTACGGGAGGCAGCAGTAGGGAATTTTCCACAATGGGCGAAAGCCTGATGGAGCAACGCCGCGTGCAGGATGAAGGCCTTAGGGTTGTAAACTGCTTTTCTCTGTGACGATTATGACGGTAGCAGAGGAATAAGGGTCTGCTAACTACGTGCCAGCAGCCGCGGTCATACGTAGGACCCAAGCGTTATCCGGAATTACTGGGCGTAAAGAGTTGCGTAGGTGGCAGAGTAAGCAAACAGTGAAAGCGTACGGCTCAACCGTATATCCATTGTTTGAACTACTCAGCTAGAGGACGAGAGAGGTAGATGGAATTCCCAGTGTAGGAGTGAAATCCGTAGATATTGGGAGGAACACCGATGGCGTAGGCAGTCTACTGGCTCGTTCCTGACACTAAGGCACGAAAGCGCGGGGAGTAAATGGGATTAGATACCCCAGTAATCCGCGCTGTAAACGATGGATGCTAGCCGTTCACGGTATCGACCCCGTGTGTGGCGAAGCTAACGCGTTAAGCATCCCGCCTGTGGAGTACGGTCGCAAGACTAAAACATAAAGGAATTGACGGGGACCCGCACAAGCGGTGGAGCGTGTTGTTTAATTCGATGGTAAGCGAAGAACCTTACCCAGGTTTGACATCCCGAGAAGGTCTCCGAAAGGAGATTGTGCCGTAAGGAATTCGGTGACAGGTGATGCATGGCCGTCGTCAGCTCGTGTCGTGAGATGTTTGGTTAAGTCCATCAACGAGCGCAACCCTTATAGTTAGTTGAATTTTTCTAGCTAGACTGCCCTGGTAACAGGGAGGAAGGAGGGGATGATGTCAGGTCAGTATTTCCCTTATATCTGGGGCTACAAACACGCTACAATGGCCGGTACAAAGGGCAGCCAAGTCGCAAGACGGAGCAAATCCCATCAAAGCCGGTCTCAGTTCGGATAGCAGGCTGAAACTCGCCTGCTTGAAGCTGGAATCGCTAGTAACGGTGAGTCAGCACATCACCGTGAATACGTTCCCGGGTCTTGTACAAAATAAATGCGCCTGGCAGTGCATTGGACTAGTTGGTGAGAATCCAACCTAGTAGTTGCGAGCAGGGCATCTCTGGTAACAGAATGCCTGAAGGGCTCTATAGACGAAGGGTAGTCTTACATAAAAACGGTGTTTCGACCTTGTAATTGTGTACTCAAGGGAAGAAATCATGGAAAAACCGGTAATGAATATCTGAAACAGTTCAATGCGTGACCCAGGGAGATCCTTGTATCGAGTGTAATCAGTGATGATACAAGGAAGTCAGCTGAGTTCATAGTAGTCTGATTTTATCAGACGAAGGAACGAACCCTATGTTTTTATAATATAGGGACTCGCTGGATGCGTTAAACGCGCACGTCCAGTGGGGAGCGCCCGAGATTACCGGAGCGCAATCACCGCCCGTCAAACCATGAAAGTCGCCAATACCTGACGTATTGCCTAGTGCAGTCCTAAGGTAGGGGAGATGATTGGGGTTAAGTCGTAACAAGGTATCCGTACGGGAACGTGCGGATGGATTACCTCCTTTCTAGGGAGTAAAACTAGCAGCCCGTAGAGCAATCTATGGCTAGCTAGGTCGATCTCGGTAAATTGTTAACAGTACTGACAATTTACATTTCCTCTTCGGAGGACGGGACTATCAGTTCTGACCATTAGGCTGACGTTGATTGCACTATTCAGTTTTTAACTGATAAGAACTCAATTGCGAGAGAGTTTTTATAAAAGAGCCCTTAATTGAGGGCTCTTTTTGGGTGATTACCTTGTCTTAGAGATGTTTTTTCGTTAGAATACAGCGGTAATTTAGTACGGGGCAATAGCTCAGCTGGCTAGAGCACCTGCTTTGCAAGCAGGGGGTCCGGGGTTCGAATCCCCGTTGCTCCACCATAGTTATATAATCAAAGTTAACGGGCGATTAGCTCAGCTGGTTAGAGCGCGTCACTGATAATGACGAGGTCGGAGGTTCGAGTCCCTCATCGCCCACCATAAGCATTATTACCCCAGTAAATATGACCGTTGACTGGGTATTTTAATGTCAAAAATAGTATAATATGATCTAGATATGAAACGGGTAGATAAAATATCAGTATCAGAACTATCCGAAATGGCAGATAAGATGTACGGTAACTTGGTAAAGGCTGTTGTTGACCTAGACAAGAAAATACTTGTAGTTGATGCAGAGATGCACGTAGATGAAGAGCAGTTTCTAATGGAAAAAGGGTCTAAGCAAGAAAGTCTTTGGGGAATAAATTTATACCCGAAGCATATCAATACTAATCAATTCATAGAGTTTGACTCCATGATCAATATTAGACCTCGACAAAACAATATGTCTAGATCTGTTGAGAATGAGAAACTTCAGAAAGAAATAGCCGACTTTGTTATTGGAAAGATATCTCATGACTGATTACGCCATTGATAGAACGAAATGGTCTCAAATGAACATATTTGAGCAGATGGGTAATATATATAGTGAGGTTGGTAGATCATTCAATGCAAAGAGGCAAGGGCAGACAGAACGAAAGGATCAAGCTACAACTAGAGCTATTGACTTGTTTGACGCTACCATAGAGGACCTAACAAATAAGAAATCAGTAAGATCTAAAGAAGTACTTACGGCAAAGAGCGAATTTCTTAGCAACATTAACAGTGAAAAGTTTAACGAGAAAGAGACTGCAAGTTTAGAGAAGTACTTCTTAGAATTTGCCATAGCAGCAAGGCGATTTAGGTAGTTAGTACTATAAATTCTACCCCTGATTGTAAAGTCCCCGAAATTTGGAGCACTTAGTCTTTGCTTCACTTGGGATTTGTCTTAAGTTGTACATGTCCATATTATTCTCCTTTTCTATAGACCTGTACCAATAGGCTGTCAGAAGCCTAGCTACTTGACTTGCGATAATAACGTATTCACAAACGATAATTGCTTTAGTAAAGGCTAGCTTAAAAAGAAGCTATCTCTTGGAAAACAGGTTTAAGATCACCAAAAATATCTCGGGCTTCCTCTGGGTTAAAGATGTAATCACGATCGTAAATGTGTTTTAGGGGTTGTCCAGCTCGGGCAGCAACTAGATTATCTTCTTTTAATTGTTCTTCATAAACTAAGTGGGCTTCTACAAACTCAAGATTATCGACATCTACGCCAACTGATTCTAGGCCTTCTAGAGCGGCCGCAGTTGTATTCTGTAGGGCTTGTTGTTCATTTTCTCCCTCAACCACAAACGACAAACAAACATAGTGTTCTAAACCATAGCGAGTTCTAATAGCTAGGAATTGTACACCAGTCTCAGCAGAGGCAGTCAGGTAATCTGCATAAGCCTGTTGTTGATTCTCGGTGACTACGGTGCCACTTAGATCGCTAAGAATAAGGTGGCTGGCCCACTTAAAAGTAAAAAGACTGTGCTCAATATCATCCCAATGTTTATTTTCAGCGTGCATCTTTATTTAATCCTTACACAAGTTATTATACGCGTTTCTTACAAGTGATTTTTAGCACAACGTTAGATCAACAGTTTGGGTGAGTAATATTTTTGGGTCACAAATCTTGGCGTCTTAATAACGAAAGTGATCGTTTAAGGGACTATCTTAGTAATGCTGTAATGCCGCGTACCTGAACAAGATTAAGGAGTTTGAGAGCTGCCCCGTCGGGATGTGTTTTCCCACTCTCCCATTTTTGGGCTGTTGTGACACCTACGTTAAGTACCTTAGCCCATACGCTGCGGCTTAGGTTTGATTCTTCGCGAAGTCGTTTGATCTGGGCAGGCGTAAGTTCCTGGACTTCCGGAAAAGCCAGAGACTCAAGTTTTTTCATGGTCACTTTATCTGCATCTGCGTCATTGGCAGCTTCCAGTATAACTTCCATGATTGTTTTATTATCCATGCGATTGCTCCTTTACTTTGCTTATTTCTATTATTGCCCGGTTTTTTAGGCGAACAGTCAGTTCTACATCGCTTAGTTTTAAGTAGAACCTGCCTAACTCTTGGAGTGCTGATGTTTCCTTCGGCGTTATATTAGCTTGTTGATTTTTCTCGAACGCGTAGAGGAAAAATGTTCTATTATTAGCGGAGTAGGTTAGAAGTGTACGGACACTTCTGCTTTTGCCTCTGCCTCTTGTTGCAATTCGTTTTTTATAGAGATTATTGCCCAGGTTAGCATCAACCTTACCTCCAATTATCTCTTTAACAGCTTGTTGCAAAAGATTATCAGTAAGATCATGCTTCTTAGCCCAAACACTAAACCTTTTAAGCTTGAAGATTCGCAACTTTACCACTCCTCTATCCTTAAAGGATAGAGTATTTAAGGATAGATGTCAATAGAATTTTTGTGTGCAATGGTCATTTTTTGACGTCGATGTGCTTAAAAACACGTGTCGTCTAAAGTGTTCGGTGCTTAATGCTCTCCAAGGAACCGGCGTATACAGCAAAAACGTTTCAAAGAGATCAACAGTTTGGGCGTGCGATATTTTTAGATGTTGGACAAGGAGCCAAACCGGTCGGACTTTTACATTGTGACCAAAGCCATTAATTATCAGGTGCCAAATCGTAGCAAGTTTGACAGCAGAAAGTGCTTGACCGTATCTGTTATTCTTGCTAAGATAGTACGGTTACTTGAGTTTAGACACGAGCTATCAGGGCAGGTTCTAGTGTAAACTCAAGTCCCGGTAATTTTATCATTTGTGGGTGACTTAGGGTTTTGCAACTTAAAAATTTGGTTTAAGTAAATGAGAAAAGCAATTTAAGACAAACGGCTATTGGTTATTTACCAATCTGGTAACTGCCAATAACTAGTCAATTGCACTAATGAAGTGATTCTTTAGAGTCATTTCATTACTCGTAAAAAGTTACTCAAGCGCGCACAAAGGATGCCTTGACGTAAGATACCGACGAAGGACGTATGGAGCTGCGATAAGCTTCGGGGAGCTGCTAACTAAGCTTTGATCCGGAGATGTCCGAATGGGGAAACCTTGGCAGAGTTATTTCTGTCAGCGCAAGTCTGAATATATAGGATTTGATAGCGGTAAGCGGGAGAACTGAAACATCTTAGTACCCCGAGGAAGAGAAAGTAAACAACGATTCCGTTAGTAGTGGCGAGCGAACGCGGATGAGCCCAAACCTTTTTAAGTTTCCGTCTTGGATTTATCCCGGACGGATAAGTTGGTAGACGAAGACTTAAATAGGGGTTGTGACATTACAAACAACCAGTACGGAGCTCTGAGATTTATCTCAGCTTTCCGTACCGGAGGCAGGGACTACTATAAACCTGCATAAGGTAAGAAATCAGCGAGGCGAGTAGAATTGGCTGGAAAGCCAAGCCATAGACAGTGAAAGCCTGGTATACGAAGTATCGCTAACCTTATATTTGTTTTGTCGAGTAGGTCGGGACACGTGAAACCTTGACTGAATCTGGGGGGTCCACCCCCCAAGGCTAAATATATCTTACGATCGATAGAGAACTAGTACCGTGAGGGAAAGGTTAAAAGAACCCCGGAAGGGGAGTGAAATAGAACCTGAAATTGTGTGCGTACAAGGAGTCGGAGCCGGTTTATCCGGTGACGGCGTGCTTTTTGTAGAACGATCCAGCGAGTTATTTGCTACTGCAAGTCTAAGTCATTTGACGGAGACGTAGTGAAAGCGAGCCTGAATAGGGCGCCAAGTAGTAGTGAATAGACCCGAAACCGGGTGACCTAACCATGGGCAGGCTGAAGCGCAGGTAAAACTGTGTGGAGGGCCGAACCGTAGCGAATTGCAAAACGCCCGGATGACCTGTGGTTAGCGGTGAAATGCCAATCGAACTCGGAGATAGCTGGTTCTCCTCGAAATAGCTTTAGGGCTAGCGTGACGTGGTAGCAGATTGGGGGTAGAGCTCTGTTTCGGACTGGGGCTGGTAACAGTACCCACCCTTGACAAACTACGAATACCATCTGTGAAATCGTTGCAGTTAGAACGGCGGGGCTAAGCTCGTCGCTCGAAAGGGAAAAAGCCCAGACCATCATCTAAGGTCCCTAAATTTACACTAAGTGGGAAACGAGGTGAGGTTTCTTAAACAACTAGGATGTTGGCTTAGAAGCAGCCATTCATTTAAAGAGTGCGTAATAGCTCACTAGTCAAGAGATCTTGCGCGGAAAATGTAACGGGGCTCAAGTGTAGTACCGAAGATATGGATGTGTGCAGCAATGCATGCGTGGTAGAGGAGCGTTGATATCAGCGCTGAAGCAGAACTGTGAGGTTCTGTGGAGTGTTATCAAGTGAGAATGCTGGAATGAGTAACCATAAGGGCAGTGAGAATCTGCCCCACCGAAAGAGCAAGGTTTCCTGGGCCACGATAATCGTCCCAGGGTTAGTCGGTCCTAAGCCGAGGCGCGTAGCGTAGGCGATGGACAACGGGTTAATATTCCCGTACCGGTGTTATATTGTTTGGCGTGCGCGGCATATTAGTTGGAGCGGATTCATGGTTATATCCGTCTAACCAGGAGAAATGCCTGGAAATGAAACGATCGCAAGGTTGAATTCCAATAAAGGTGCTGACTAGAAAAGCTACCAAACGCGTGTATAACTCCGTCCGTACCGCAAACCGACACAGGTGCTCAGGTCGAGTAGACCAAGGTGTACGAGTGATTCTTCGTCAAGGAACTCGGCAAACAAGCGGCCGTAACTTAGGGATAAGGCCTGCCTCCTTTTAGGAGGCTGCAACTAAGGAACCCATGCAACTGTTTACCAAAAACATAGGTCTCTGCTAACACGAAAGTGGATGTATAGGGGCTGACGCCTGCCCGGTGCTGGAAGGTTAAGGGGAGAACTTCACGGTTTGAACTGAAGCCCCAGTGAACGGCGGCGGTAACTATTGAAGTACAGTAGTTATAAAACTTGGCTATATGCTGGAAACTCTCGCTAGGCTGACACGCCCAAACAGTAATCCGAAAGGATAAACTGCGTGGCTTGAAAAGTGTCAGATAGAGACAATCAGCAGGAAAGACTTCTAAGTCTGCAATAACAGATAAGGAGAATCCTCAGAGACTATACGCCAGGCTCACGAAAGTGAGATGATATAGTCCGCTCTGCATAGAGATATGCAGCTAACATAAAGGAACCGTCCTAAGGTGAAATCGTTGCCTTAGTGGAGTGAAAGACTCCCTTCTAGTTCCCCTCAGCCATTGAGGTTTAAAGAAGAAAATCTGGCTATATGCTGGAAACTCTCTGAAATTCCAACGGGAAACCGGTTGGACTATGGAGACAATCAGCAGGGAAGACTTGAGGTAACTCAAGAACCCTCAGAGACTACACGCCAGACTCTATTAATAGAGAAGATATAGTCCGAACTCTGTGGCGACACAGAGAGCAGTTAAGTCACACTGTATCAACAAGTGCAAGTCATATATATGGCTTTGAGCGAAATTCCTTGTCAGGTAAAAGAATTTGCCTGAAGATCGTGGCGACATGGTCTAAGTAGACCAACTCATAACGGGGGAGCCCTAGTTAAATCATCGATTTAACAAGGTAATCCCGTGGCAATCCCTAATACGGGGAAGCCGTAACGACTGATCCGAAAGGAGAGGTACATGGAAAAGAATGTACAACACGTTGGCTCTCACTTACAAAAAACAATTTCTAAGGAGTTCGCCTGGTATTTAACAGGGTTTGTAGATGGAGAAGGCTGTTTCTCAATCTCTTTTATGAAGAGAGAGAAACTATTAACTGGAATCGAGGTACGACCAAGTTTCTCGATTGGCCAGAATAGCCGCAGCCTTCCCGTGCTCGAAAGAGTGAAAGACTACTTCGGATGTGGTGCGATACGATTTTCACGTCATGATCAAACGTACAAGTACGAGACTAGATCTATTGGCGAAATTCGAAAACGTATTATCCCTCATTTTCAGAAGTATCCATTACAGACCTCTAAGTTAAACGATTTTGCTACATTCGCATGGATTTGTGACGAGATAGCAGCTGCTAGACACCTAAATAGGCATAGTCTTGTAGCTATTATTGATCGTGCATATACCATGAATGAATCAGGTAGACGTAAATATACCAAGGAAGAAATCCTAAAGATAATTGAAGTGAGATGAAGGTATAGTCTGATCAATACGGAAACGTATTGTTAACAATATTGAAGTTCTGACCTGCACGAATGGCGTAATGATATGGGTACTGTCTCGACGAAGAGCTCGGTGAAAGTGCATTGACGGTAAAGATGCCGTCTGTCCGCAGCAGGACGAAAAGACCCCGTGGAGCTTTACTACAGCTTGACATTGAACTGGGGGTATACATGTGTAGCATAGGTGGGAGACTTTGAAGTCTAGGCGCTAGCCTAGGTGGAGTCACCGGTGAAATACCACCCTTGTATACTTCTTGTTCTTACTCAGACCGTTATCCGGTTTGGGGACCGTGTCTGGTGGGTAGTTTAACTGGGGCGGTTGCCTCCTAAAGAGTATCGGAGGCGTTCAAAGGTTGGCTAGGTTCGGATGGAAATCGAATCGATAGTGTATACGCAGAAGCCAGCTTGACTGTGAGGGCGACGACCCAAGCAGGCACGAAAGTGGGAGTAAGTTTTCCGCTGTCCGTACATTTGTACATGAATGTGGTATCGACAGCGCTTTCGGATAAAAGTTACCCCGGGGATAACAGGCTTATAGCGCCCAATAGTTCACATAGACGGCGCTGTTTGGCACCTTAACATTGGGGTGCTACAGAAGTGATTCTGTACCAAAAATGCGGCTTATAACGGTGAACCCCTAAAGTCTCTTGTGAAAACATAAATGAGACAAGGGAAATACCGTGGGAAGTCTCCTATTAATAGGATGACCCCGTAACGACTTGATCTTTTTAGAGATCAGATAGGAGCGATTCGTATAAATTACGAAAATTTATAGCTTCTATAAAACGCCGCCCCCTCAATTAATTGAGGGTGAAGATATAGTCTGCACCATAAGAAACTATGGAATAAGGTACGATGTCGGCTCGATTTAGGGCCTCTTGTTGAGTAATCAACAAGGAAAAGTTAGCTCATAACGGTGAAACCCCTAGTTGCACGTTTGCCATAAATATTAGAAAATACGTGCAATGGGTAATACCGTGGGAAGTCGTTTCAAGAATATTTTATTTCTTGAGATTGACCCCGTAACGACTGATTCGCGATGCGAATCGATAGCGTTTGGTTAACAATATTTGTTAATAATATATACTCGCTATAACACGCTAACCCCCAGAAGCTAAAATTCTGGGTGATGGTATAGTCTACACCGTAAGAAATTACGGATTAATGTGCATCTTATCCTGGGGGGGTAGCCCCTCCCAAGGGTCCGGCTGTTCGCCGGTTAAAAAGGTACGTGAGCTGGGTTCAGAACGTAAATAACATTGCGTTCTATTTCTGAGAAGAAATAAAATACGGATGTACATCGCATCAATCACGAGAGTCTCGTGAAACGTATTAATATCTGACTAATATCGGTGAAACCCTAACTGAATTTATCGAACGATTCAAAGGGTAATACCGAGGGAAGTCTACCTTAATGGTATGACCCCGTAGAGACTGATCCTTTAAGGAGAGATAGTGATTAATATTCTTTAATAGAATAAATCTACAATTACTATAATATGTCAGCCCCTAAACTTTATTCATAAAGAAAGGGTGAAGATATAGTCCGTGCCATTAGTAATAATGGATGAATTTTTGAGGATTGAACACCTCAAAATTGCACGCGTGAGACAGTTCGGTTTATATCCGCTGTGGACGATAGGAAATTTGAGAGGATTTATCCCTAGTAAGAAATTGCTACTTTTCACCGCAAGGTGAATTGAAAATGTGGCTTATAACGGTGAACCCCGACTGGTAACCGAGAGAAGGAATGCTTTCTTTCTCGATTATTACCAAGGGAAATACCGTGGGAAGTCTCCTAAACTAGGATGACCCCGTAACGACTTGATCTTTTTAGAGATCAGATAGGAGCGATTCGTATAAATTACGAAAATTTATAGCTCTTATAACACGCCGCCTCCAACAATCTGTTGGATGAAGATATAGTCTGCGCCATTAGTAATAATGGAATAAAGTGACGAGAGGACCGGGATGAACACACCGCTGGTGTACCAGTTGTTCCACCAGGAGCATGGCTGGGTAGCTATGTGTGGACTAGATAAGCGCTGAAAGCATATTAAGCGCGAAACTAACCTCAAGATTAGATTTCCCCATGAGGGCCCAGAAAGACGATCTGGTTGATAGGCGCAAGGTGGAAGCGTGGCAACACGTGTAGCCGAAGCGTACTAATAGCCCCATTGACTTTTTACGATTCTTGACGGGTGCTGTTTACAGCATGTCGTTAAGAATAGCAATTGACTAGTTATTGGTGTGTTATCACACTCGTTTGTCTAAAAGGCTTTAGTTTACTTTTATATCGTGCGGACACCAAATAGGCTATTTGTCTGATACATATTCCAAAAACGATGGGATCCAATGCTATCACCTAAGGACAAATTTCGTATTTGGTGCCCATGGCACGAGGGCAACACCTGTTCCCATTCCGAACACAGCAGTTAAGCCTCGTAGCGGTTACAATACTTGGGGTTCACCCCTGGGAAAATAGCACGGTGCCAAATTATAGAAAGTCCTTCGTTTGCGCGAGGGACTTTTTACTGCCAGAAGAGTCTAGATACCGCTTAAATATTTCAAAAGATCGTATTTAATAATTTTATTTTTAAAATGGTTATCATAATCTAAGATAACTTGTATTGTTGCTGTGGATAAATCAGGGACTAATTAAGGAATAACAATACCTGTAGTAAGATAAGCTACATTTAGAAAGTACAGATTGGATGATTACACATCCAGGTGCCTGACTAGGCAATACAAATGATCAATCATATGACGCGTTGTAAAAATTATTTTAAGGAGTAACGGCGTCTGATCGAAAGCGAAAGACCAGCCAAAAATTGATTTTTTGATAAAGCTTCCGTTGTGGCATTAAACACAAATTTTGTGAGTAATTTCTAAAAGTATGTTGAAAATATCACATGAGAGGATATTTTAATAAGCCCTTAAATCAGTTGAATCTCTAGCGGACAGTCTTTAAAATTATAAATAACAAACAAAAACATGAACAAACACAGTATTCTTTTTAAATTCAAATCCAAAAAACTTATAACTTTGGCAGCTATTATATTAGTGGCTACTGGGTTTCTGTTTTTCTTTTTTGAGAAAACAAATGCCATTATTTCTAATTCTTGTACGTCCGGGCCAAGCATAACAGCCGGCACAACCCTAAACGTTCCTCTTGGTGATACCGTGACTCTGAGCGGAACGCTTTACTGTGATACGGTCGTTATCAATGGTACGGTTTTGGTAACCCCATATAATGGCATAGATCCAACAACTGGTGATCTGGGTACCGGAAGATTGGTAATTCATGCCAATTCTCAAACAATCGGCAGTAGCGGCAAAATTGATGCCACCGGATCAGGTTATGGTGGCAGCTCGGTTTCACTTAACGGCACCAACCAGTATGTTTCGCTTGGCACTGGATTAAATCCGACTAGTTCGGCTTTATCACTTGAGGCGTGGATACAACCAGCTAACGTATCTGGTAATCAAGTGATTATTGGCAAGACAGGCACCACTTTATCTACAACTAGCTATAGTTTATATATTAATAATGGCCAACTGAATCTAGGCTTAAATTCACAGTTAAGTAATAGCATTGTCAGTGCTACATCTGCTAATTGTCCGCTACTTATAGCCGGCAATACATATTTTGTCGCCGGAACTTATGATGGCTCGACAATAAGGGTTTTCGTCAACGGAACCCTCTGTGGCAGCACTGCTATGACGGGGGGTATAGTCAATACATCTACCCCAGTCGATATAGGCAGAGACGAATCATCATCAGGCAACTATTTTAATGGTCTCATTGACGAAACCCGAATTTCAAATGTAGCCCGCTACACTGCCAGCTTTAGTCCTCCCTCAACAGCATTCACTAGTGATAGTAATACTTTAGGACTATGGCATTTTGATGAAGATTATGGAGTAACTACCAATGATGCCAGTGGCAATAATAACACCGGAATTCTACAAAACGGAGCAGGTTGGACGTTGCAGCTAACAGGCGTTGGCTTAGAGGGTGCTGGCGGGAGTGCTGGCAGTGGGGGCGCAGGAAGCACTACTTCTCCAGGTAATGGTGGTTCAGGTTCGGCTGGCATAGCTGGCAATTCTGGCGCTAATGGTTTAGGATCTGGTGCCGGCTCCGGTGGTAGCGGTTCGCTTAATAGTGGGGCAGGATCTGGAGGCAGTGGAAGCTTAACGTCTGCTAGCGGTGGAGCCGGCGGTAGTTTGCCTAATAATAGCGCAAGTAGCGGTCTATCTGGTAGCTATGGCAGTAGTGCTGATTCAACCACTGATACATCGTTGCTAATGGGGTCCAGTGGAGGAATGGGATCTGGTGGAGCCGGCGGTGGCGGTGGCGGTGGCGGTGGCGGTGGTGCCACATTAACCCAAAATGGCGGTAATGGCGGTAATGGCGGTAATGGCGGTAATGGCGGTCTCGGTGGTCGGGGCGGTGGAATGATTAAACTTTATGCCACAGGGGTTATTAGTATTAGTGGTCAGATATTAACTCGAGGCGAGACAGGCACAGCAGGTACAGCTGGATCGGTTGGTATGACTGGAAGTGCGGCTTCTGGAATTAATAATGGCTCAGGTGGAGCCGGTGGCCTTAGCGGTAACGGTGGTAGTAATGGAACAGCCCCGACGTTGGCAGGTGGAGCCGGCGGGGGCGGCGGTGGAGCTGGCGGTTCAAGCGGTTCAAGCGGTGGTGCTGGTGCTGGCGGAGGGATATTATTGCGCTCTGAGCAAAGTAACGGTGTTGTGGTTAATTCTGGCTCTACCCTTGATACGCGGAGCGGAGCAAACCAAACTGGAGTTAATGCTGGGAGCATCAAGGTCTTTTATGCCTGTTCGACACCAAATGTCGGTAACTTAAACGGCAGAGTTTATTTACAAGTTTTGCCACCGGTCTTCAGCAACATTAGTCCCAACACTGGATCGACTGGTGGTGGGCAGACAGTCAATATTAGCGGTACAGATATGTGTGCTGGGCCTATTGTGTCCTTAGGTGGTGAGCTGAATCCCAATTCCGGGCCGACGGCAGCTGACACTAATCCGGGTACTTATGTTACAAATAAATTATGGAATGCCGGGGGACTGGTCAAGTATCTATACACAGCTCTTGTTGGGAACAATGAAACAAATCCTTCACCGGTATCGTCGGTGACAGCTCAAAACACAGTGCTTGATCCGAGTTCATCTGCAACAGTCACTGATGCTGGTCAAGGTGTTCGTGCGCAAGGAATAGCCTATGGTCCGGGTAGCAACTTAGAGTATAACTATGCTGCGCAGAACAATAATGGATATACGAACACAGCACCGGCGGTTTCACACACCGTGCTACAAACTGTTGCCAATGTGTCGGCTGTTAATGCTCGCCAGGGGGTGCTTGACGCTACTAATAATTGGGCAGCAAGTACCACTTACTATTTTTGGGTGACTTATGATGCTTATCCGACGCAAACCGATTTCTTGAACTTCACCAACGTTAGTCAAACCTACGGCGGAACGGCTACTTCTTTCACTACTGGTGGTGTTGTAAGTAATGATATAGCGATTGATGTGCCGATACCGAATTTTAGTTGCTCTACACCAGGGGCCAATGGTTGTCTTTGGAATCAGGGCGGTTTTAGTTTTTGGTATAGTACCAGTCCAACGTTCTCAAGTGCTAAATTAGCTACCTCAGTTGCTGAAGGCAGCGGTACGCCCGGTTTATATTGTACGGTAGGGGCCAGTGATCAATACCTAATGGGATCGCAGTGTGGAACGGCCGGACCCAATTGGCCCAGTAGTTTCAGTGGTGGCAGCGTGACAGTTCAAATCACCAATAACAGCGAAACACCACTATACGGTCCACACTCTAATTCTACTGGTCCGCAACAAGTCAACATCAGCATACCTGCTCCGCCGGCTGGGCTGAGTTCATCACCTTCTACTAAAAACGGGCTTTTATATCGCGGTGGCGATGGGCGTTCTCTTATGGGAGACGGCTTTGCGAATAGTAGTAATACTAGTGGCGCCAGTTGTGGTGTTAGTGGCTTAGGTGTTTCCGGGTCGTTTAGTATAGAAGCTGAAGCCAGATCTGGCGATTTCATACCGTCTGTTAATGAAGATATAGCTACTAAATGGGGGGGTACAACATCGACAGAAAACTATGAAATTTACGAAGATGCATCGACGGGCAAGATAGCCGGTGCAGTAACCAACAATAGTGGAACAGCGGTGATTCTTAGAGATACCTCGGTGATGACCACGGATACAACCTATGCTGTTGCCATGACTTATGATGGGACAACCTTAAGGCTATATGTTAACGGAGTACTTAAAAGCAGTCAGGCAGTTTCAGGACTGCAGATACCGGACAACAGCACTCCGTTTACGATTGGTAAAGACGGTGAAACTAGTGCCACCCCAGCTCCGTATCCCTGGAACGGTAGTATTGACGAGGTCAGGTTATCGAACATAGCTCGCTATACTGCCGGCAGCTATACACCGGCAGCCGGTGCCTTTGTAACAGATAGTAATACTTTGGGTCTGTGGCACTTTGATGAAGGCAGTGGTCTAACCGCTTATGATTCAAGCGGCAATGGACATAGTTGTACGTTAACACCTGACACGCAATGGGGACCATCACTACTTAGCGCTATCAACTTTAATTTGCTTAATACCAACACTAACTATACCGCTAGCTATAATTTTAACGATCTCGGTAACAATGCCTCTGGAGCAGTTCCGCTAAGTAATACCACCGGGATTCAAACAATAAGCTTAAACTGGACTGCAATAGCTGGGGCAAGCAGCTACAACATCTACCGCTGCATAGTTGGTCTAAATAGCTGTGCAAGTGTCAATACTCAATTTAACCTGATCGCTAATCAACCGTCCGCTGTTACCTCAATGATCGATAACGGCATTATCGGTTCTAGCCATAATCCGCCACTTACGAACGAAACTATATGTCAGGCGCCAAGCGTTAACTCTACTGGCACTTTAACTAGTTGTACTACAGTTTCACATCCTGCTGAAACGGTCGATCTGACATACATAAATAATCAACCCAGTCCAGCCGTTAATAACTTTGTGGCGCCAGCGTCATATACCTACCAGGCGCCAGTTGGTAGTCTGCCGACACAACCCGGTACGCCGTCATCAAGCGATGTAGCCAGCGATACAAACCCAGCTTGGACTTGGACGGCCTCGACCTCGCCCGCTGGTATCAGCTATTATCAGTTCCAGTGGTGTGATAACAGTAGTTTCAGCAGTTGTGGCTCGGGATCAGGAACATCAAATACTGGTAGCAATATATTTATTAATCCCAACCCGTTAAGCAATGGAACCTGGTATGCTCGTGTTCTGGCAGTTGATTATGGCGGCAACAGTTCAATTTATAGTCTGACAGGAGCCCATGTTATTAATACAAGTAGCGCCGATACTACTCCACCGACTACTCCTGGGGCTCCGACTACCACGTCTAGCTCCGGCAATCTAACACCAACCTGGACCTGGACTGCCAGTACTGATGATACTTCCGTCAGTTACTATGTCTTATGTTGGGATACAACTAGCGGTGGTTGTACCTACAGTGCTGATCCGACCACTAACAGCTATACCCTGACTCAAGCACTAGCGGCAGGAAATTGGTATTTTAAGGTCCAAGCGGTTGATAGTGCCGGTAATATCGGTTCATTCAGCCCGATTAGTTCATTTAGTACGTCACCAGCCGATACTACTCCACCGACTACTCCTGGGGCTCCGACTACCACGTCTAGCTCCGGCAATCTAACACCAACCTGGACCTGGACTGCCAGTACTGATGATACTTCCGTCAGTTACTATGTCTTATGTT
>Ga0307374_10007945_pt1 | contig 16006 bp, 8 predicted proteins | sample OX3MG_FD_202532 | JGI IMG/M metagenome (GOLD analysis project Ga0307374, IMG submission 202532) | Soil microbial communities from Risofladan, Vaasa, Finland - OX-3 | ecosystem: Environmental > Terrestrial > Soil > Coastal area > Acid sulfate soil | place: Finland: Risofladan, Vaasa | collected... | reverse complement strand
GCTTCGGTATTGAATCGCTGTCCTTTGCTTTTTTGATGCCGCGATTGCGGGCGACAACCTCCAGCCGCCGTTCATCCAGCATCGGTACAATCCGTTCCACGATGAAAAGCAGGTCGCGTTTCATCAGCCGCACGGGAACGGCGGCGATGATGGCATTCAGGACGCGCAGTCCGGTTGCCTGGGCGAGAGCTTCCGCACGGCGCTGTTTCTCTTGCTCGGCCTTCCAATTGGCATCGGCAGGTGGCTTCTGCTTCTTCGGATGGTGAACCGGGCAGTTCGGGTCGGCACAGATTTTGCGGAGTTCGCCTTTCTCCGTGCCTTCCGTGATGATGGCCTCAGTCGTGGATTTGCAGGTCTTGTACTCCGGCCAATCGCGCTGATGCTTGCCCGTTGGTTTTTCCTGCTTGATCTCGATGTACTTGTTGCGCGGGATTGCAGTGCTACCTGCGGCTGGTTGGCCGTAAGCAGCGGAAATTTGTACGAGCTTGGGCTTGGCTGCGAGAGTTTTCGCAACATGCGCGTCCACCTTGGTCTGGTAGCAAGCGGGATCGGTGCAAGCGTCCTGCCGCACGTCCGCAAACAGCAGCTTGTTGTGGCCTGTCCGTTTCGAGCAATCGTGGCAACTGCCAGCTTGCGGGTTGAGGGTCGCGTCGCTTTTGGAGAATGGCGCTTCACTCAGAATGAGCATGACATTGTGCTCAATCCAGTCTTTGAGGTTGCGGACGGGCAGCAGGATGCGTTTGCTCTTGCTGCCACCTCCCCAATCCTCGCGGAAGCAAGCGGCAAGCGCCCGTTCCTGTTCTGCTGGCTGGAGCTTTGCCAACAGCAGCGCATGGCCTACGCCGATTTCGTCTTTGTAGAATGCTTCGACCACTGCCGGGGCAAGCTCCGTGAGCTTGATGCGTTGGGCCACATACGCTGGCGATTTGCCCGTTTTGGCAGCGATTTGTTCGATGCTGTATTTCGGCTCCTCCAGATTCAGCAAGGCGCGGAACCCTTGCGCTTCCTCCAGTGGGTGAACGTCAGAACGAATCAGATTCTCGACCAACTGCGCTTCCAACGCCTCGGCATCGGTAAGATTGACGATGCGAACGGGAACGGTTTCCGACTCAGCCAGTTGTGCGGCGCGGTAACGCCGCGCTCCGGCCACGATCTCGAAGCTGCGCTCGTTCAGAGGCCGCACAAGCAAGGGCGAGAGAACGCCCTGGCTTCGGATGCTGGCGGCCAGTTCTTTGAGGGCCGCGTCTTTGAAGATGCGGCGCGGGTTGGTCTTCGATTCGGTGAGAATCGAAAGCGGCAGGTTGCGGTATTCGGTAGCTGCGATGTTTTGAGTAGACATGATGCGCTTCTCCTGTGGTTGAACGTGCGTGGATAGGGAGAGCGGACAGCCGGTAGCCATCCGCCCGTAGAGTTGCAGCGGACTAGCTAGCGACGGCCATTGCATCTTGCGGTTCCTGCTCCTCGATTTCCGGCTTCGGCTCCAAAGCGGCCAGAATAACGGCACTGGCTTTCTGGATGACTTCAAGGCTTTCTGCCAACAGCGATGCGTTGCCGTGATAAAGCTGGATGTAGTCGGCGGATGCCGTTCCCGTCTGAAGTCCAACTGTTTTGCCTACGACAAAGGCGATTGCCTCGGCCTCGGTTTCGCGTACAACTTTGGTGGTTGTGGTGCGGCGGTCGGCCTTGTGTAACATCTCGTGCGCCAGTTCATGCACGAGGGTTGAAAATTCCTCGGCCTTCGACTGACCCGGCAGCAAAACGATCTTGCCGCCGTAGCTCACGCCCATTGCCGGCGCGATACGCTCGTTGAACTCAAGCTCGATGCCCTGAGCGTTGATGAACTCAATCAAGCGGTCGCGGTTCTCTCCCACATCGCCGGTAACGCTGGCGTGTTCGGGAAACTCTACGCCTTCGGTCTGCGAAACATCGAACACATAGGCATTACGGAAGCCAACCAAGACAGCGACATTCTGCTTGGTGATGTCTTTTTCGGCTTCTTCCTGCGGCTTGCGCTTGACGCCGATGATCGGCGCAAGAATGCGGATGCCCTTCTCGCCCTTCTTCACGCGGCGGCCAAGCTGATTCCACGCATACAGTCCGGCAACGTGGGTTGCGTCGGGCTTCTGCCGTGCGATCTGGAGAATGTTGCCAAAGCTGTACTTGTGAAAGTGGCTCATGGCTGTCAGATAGGCCGTGAGTGCGTCACTGCGTCCCGCCTCTAGCTGCTCGATGAGGAAGTCCACATTTTCGCGGATGAGTTTCTGCGTCGCGTTTTCATTGCGCGGCGTGCCTGTGCTGTTGCTGCTGTGGTTGTTGTCGGTTGATAACATTGTTTTTCTCCTTGGTGTCCCGTTCGGGAGCGGTTTGTCCTTCACAAAGCGCAGCGGACAAACCCGGACGAACGTGCACCAAGGCGGAACGAGGGCAGCGGAGGTGGGAGGCTGGAGGGTGGGCGCGGCAAGTGCCAAACACGCACTATCATTTGGCGCGCAGACGTGCTGACCCGAACGGACTCAGATAGGCCCGTTCAGCGCGGCTTCATGCGCTGGGCCGCCACCGGAGCGGCACGAAGTGGGAGAAAGTCGCGCGTAGCGCCTACCGCGCGGTTGTTTTATAGGTGATTCGTAACAAGGTCGTGGGAGGATGGGCGATAGGGGCGCTTTCCCCGCACAAAGCGAGATCTTTTTATAGAGGAAGTACCTATCCTTCGGCAAAACCGGAGGCTTTATGGTTGCTGGCACGTCAAATGGACCTGATCGCAACCGATGAAAACAGAAGCAACTGCAACTGCAAAATATGTGCCATGCAAACGGCATTGCCTGTGTGCATAGAAACAGCGAGAGCTATACTCCCAGAGCTGTCAAACTATTACCGCCTCCCCCCGGCAGAGCCGAGGAACTTCTGACTGGATTAGGAAGCCGCACATTCTCTATCGCGATTGTGCGGTACTTAGCAAATGCCCGCAAAAACATTGCAACTGTGGTTATATGGGGCCCTGGGTTTCCAAGAGCGCATTATCGGAAGCGCGGTAGGCTGTTTATAAAGTAGTCAGTCCGGATGTTACCCGCATCTGATCTGGCTCTCGCAGCTAATTATTTACTTGACTTTCAGATTGCCCCGTGCAAAAACTCGTTCAGCCCTCCTTTTAGAAACGTGCTTTCACACGTAAGAGCTCGCCACTTTAAGGCGAGACTACGAGTTTCACCGTGGCCCTTCTTTGAAGCACTCAGATGCTGACAGAATGCTCACTGCTGTTATCCGTCGACCAATAACGACAGGGATTGCGCAGTTATATAGCTGTCCGTAACAACTGAACATCGAAACTGCAGACCCCATGAGTTCTTTTGTTCAACCCTATTGTGGGAGGTGAGCGGTGTCGAAGTCCCTGCGTTTGGTTGTTCCCAACGTCCTCGCAGCGGCATTGCCGTTGCTTCTGCTCTTAATCGCTTCAGCCACTACCACCGCGCAAACCCTTCCTTTCAAGCCGCTTGCCGGTACTGGTGGTGGTACCGCCAGCATTGCCATGGCCATGCTGAGCATCGGCCCCAACGGGTCGCCGCAGATAACGACGATATCCGATAGCGATCTCAAGAATCGAAAGAAGACAGACAATGATCGTGAAAATTAGGGTCTCCACTTGCTCATGGCAAATTGCGCTTGCCTGTTTGTTCGTCTCCTTGCTGTTCCCGATCCAAGATCAGGCGCAGCCGCTCCAGAAATTGCACAAACACGTTCCTCCCGCAGTTGCCAGTGGGCAGGCCGCGTTGGTCGGTTCATTGCCAGTCACGCAGGCGATGCAGCTCACCATTGTACTTCCGCTGCGCAACGAAGCGGCACTGACAAGCCTGCTGAGCGAACTCTATGATCCATCCAGTCCGAATTACCGCCATTTTCTAAGCGTTCAGCAGTTCACGGATCAATTCAGCCCCACCGAGCAGGACTATCAGAGCGTGATCCAGTGGGCGAACGACCATGGGTTCATCATCGCTGGCAGGTCGGAAAACCGTCTCACTCTGGACGTAAGCGGCACCACGGGCCAGGTAAATTCTGCCCTACACGTTTCGATGAATGTTTACCAGGATCCCAATGGGAAGCGTACGTTTTACTCGATCGATCGCGAGCCGACGCTGAATCTGAGTGTTCCGGTTAAGCACATTGAAGGACTAAACAATTTCTCCGTTCCTCAACCGCTGGTGAAGCGGAAAAAGAATGCCGGTCCCGTTGCCGATGTCACGGGTTCTGGGCCGGGCGGGTACTATCTGGGTAGCGACATGCGGGCAGCCTACTACGGGGGCAGCCTCCTGACCGGTGCCGGCCAATGCGTTGGACTACTTGAATTCGGCGGTTATCGACTCAGCGATGTGAACCTGACCTTTAATAATGCCGGTCAGTCGTACAGCGTACCGATTAACAATGTATTGATCGACGGCGCGACCGCCGCGGCCGGTAGCGACGATTCCGAAGAGGTGTTGGACATCGTGCAGGCAATCGGCATGGCCCCGGGCTTGACTCAAGTGCGTGTCTATATCGGGACCGGCGGGCACGATGCCGATGTCTTTAATTCGATGGCCGGGGAGGATGTTTGTAAGCAGTTGAGCGTCTCATGGAGCTGGGCGCCGGCCGATCCGGGGTCCGATGATGGGATATTCCAGGAGCTTGCCGCGCAAGGTCAGAGCATCTTTGTCGCTTCGGGAGATTCCGGGGCATACGATTCTGCGGTCAGCCCCTTCTTCTTCCCTGCCGAAGACGCTTACGTCACTACGGTTGGTGGAACGCATCTGACCACCAATTATGGTAGTGGACCGTGGGTTTCCGAGACTGCATGGAACAATTCGCCCTATGGGAGCGGCGGCGGAATCAGTCCAGACGGTATCCCCATACCAAGCTGGCAGCAGGGTGTAGCCAGCTATCCCAATGGCGGCTCCACGGCGTTGCGCAACGTGCCCGATGTAGACATGGAAGCCGATCTGGATAATTTCTCCTGCGATATGGGGACCTGCGCGGGAGGGATTGGAGGTACGAGCTTCGCAGCGCCTCGTTGGGCGGGGTTTATGGCATTGATTAATCAGCAGGCCACTGAGGCGGGTACCGCCCCATCTGGAGGTCTGGGGTTTATCAATCCGTCGATCTATGCAATCGGAGAAGGATCGAATTACGGTACTGATCTGCACGACATCACGAGTGGAAATAACGATACGGCCAACCAGTTAGTCTGGTACAGCGCTGTGACTGGCTACGATCTCGTGACTGGCTGGGGAAGCCCGAATGGGCAAAATTTCATCGATGCCGTAGCTGGACCTCTGATTCCCGGCTTTTGGCTTTCGCCCGCCCCGGCCAGCTTCTCTGTTTCTCAAAGTTCGTCAATTACAGCGACCATTACAGTCATCGACGCCGGAGGCTTCGCAGGAAATGTGGGCCTGACGGCGTCAGGGCTTCCTTCGGGCGTAACGGCGTCGTTTGATCCAAGCCCCACTACCGGAACCAGTGTGCTCACACTTACGGCGAGCAGCACAGCCTCGCTTGGAACAGCTACCGTCACGATCACCGGCACCTCAGGCAGTCTGGTCTCAACGACACCGCTCTTCCTCACGGTGGATTCTCCTTCCACTTCTTCACCTCCGACAGGAGGGTTCGGATCGATGAACGTAGGTACCGCCAGCCAGCCATCTGCGCTTACCGTGACATTCACAACGGCCGGGACTTTGGGCAACATTGCGGTATTGACGCAGGGAGTCCCGAATCTGGAATTCACTAATGCTAGCGGAGGCACGTGCGCAATTGGCACCGCTTATGCAGCCAACGCGACTTGTATAGTCAACGTCACGTTCACACCAAGGTATGCGGGGATGCGATACGGTGCGGTCGTGTTGGTGGACGCAACCGGCAATCAGCTGGCGAAACTATATCTGCAGGGAACTGGTGTTGGGCCTCAAACCACCTTCGCCCCTGGAACGCAAACAACGGTTGGCAGTGGTTTTATCTCTCCCGAGGGCGCAGCGATATTGGGAGACGGCAGTTTCTACGTCACAGACTTCGGCAGCACAAGCAGCGGCGCGCTTTATCTTGAGAAGCTCTCAAACGGCACCTACACGCAATCGACAATCAATTGCAGTTTTAAGACGCCTGTGGGCGTGGCTGTGGATGGTAGCGGAACCATCTACGTTGCTGATCCGGGCGTTCCGGCCGTATACAAAGTGATCATTTCAAACGGAAATTGCAGCGAGATGGCGATTGGAAGCGGATTTGGCAAGCCGTGGGGTGTTGCAGTGGACGGGATCGGTGATGTCTTCATCACCGATCTTGGAACGTCCAGTATTCCTGCTGCCGTTTACAAAGAGCAGTTGCAGGCGAACGGCGCCTATGTACAGTCAACGGTTGGCAACGGATGGCTCACGCCCACCGCGGTGGCGGTTGACGGCAGCGGAAACATCGATGTTGCGGACTATGCCATCCCTGGCGTTTTCGTGGAGACGCCATCAGGCGGCAGCTACACGCAGAGCGCTATTGGCGCGGGGTGGACAGCTCCGTCCGGCATCGCTGTCGATGGGAATGGGAATATTTACATCTCCGATACAGGGAACGGCCTCCAATACGGTGGGGGATCGGTACCTGCGGCTGTTTTCAAGGAGGTGGTTTCCAGTGGGACTTATGTTCAGACCAAAATCGGGAGCGGCTGGATCCTTCCCTATGGAGTCGCAGTGGATGCGAGTGGGAATGTTTATGTCGCCGACCAAACGAGAGGCGCTTCCAAGAATGATCTCGCAGATCCGCCGCCAATTGGATTTGCCAACGCAGTTTCGGCAACGACGAGCAGCGATAGCCCAAAGACTGTGACTGTGTCCAACATCGGCACTGCAGCCCTGCAATTCTCTTCCGTTGCATATCCCGCGGACTTTCCTGAAGCCGCCGGAGTCCCGACCGACTGCACCTCCAATACATCATTGGCGGCTGGAGGAAGCTGCACGTTGAGCATGGAGTTTCTGCCGACGACCGCACTTGGCACGAATACCTCGCTTGCTCTCAACGAGAGCGTTACGATAACGACGAATACGCTCAATATCAACCCGACCCAGCAGGGGGTGCCGGTCAGCGGCACCGAAGTCCTGCCTGGTGGATCAGTAGCCCTTAGCGTGTCCTCCGATCCCGCTGCGGCAGGAACTCCGGTCACGTTCACCGCGACTGTAGCGGGATCGACCGGTGGACCAACACCCACCGGAACGGTCACTTTCTACAATGGCACAACATCCTTGACCGGTCCTCTGACCCTGAGCAACGGCGTAGCAACATATAGCACAGCCTCGCTAGCCGTTGGGACGTACCCCATTTCCGCGTCCTATTCGGGAGGCGCGAGTTACCTCGCTTCGAACTCCAACAGCGTCACGGAGAACATCATTGCGGCTCCGGGCACATCGGGATTTGGAGACACCACCATTGGAACGCAAAATGTTGGCACCACGAGCGCTGTTATTCCGCTCGCTATTACGTTTAATACCGCCGAGACGCTGGGTAACATCGCTGTGCTCACAGGGGGCGTTCCGAACCTCGACTATGTGAATGCGGGAAGAGGAACCTGCTCAATCGGAACTGCGTACGTGGCTAACGCCAGCTGCACCGTGAACCTGACGTTCACGCCGAAAGAATCAGGAACACGTTATGGCGCGGTCGTGCTGTCCGACAACAACGGAAATGTGATTGGAACCGGGTATCTCGAAGGGACAGGGATTGGACCGCAGACCGTCTTCTTGTCTGGCACTTTGAGCCTATTGGTGAGCGGTTATGGCTTTCCCCAAGGCGTAGCGGTGGACGGAGACGCAAACCTGTATGTTGCCGATGCCGCCGATCAATTTGGCAATACCGCCGCCGTATATAAGGGAACGACAGCTTTGGGAAGCGGATTCAGTCAGCCACACGGGGTTGCCATCGATGCAGCCGGCAATATCTATGTGACCGATGTGGGAAATCACGCTGTATACAAGGAGGCACCGTCGAACGGCAGCTATATCCAGACAGTGATCGGTTATGGGTTCATTTGGCCATCGGGTGTGGCGATGGACGCACTGGGGAACGTTTACGTTGCAGATTTCGGAAATGGTGTCACCCCGGGAGCGGTGTACCTCGAAACCCTCTCTAACGGCAGCTATACGCAATCGACGATCGGAAGTAGCTTCGTTACCCCTCAAAGTATTGCCGTCGACGGCAGCGGAAATATTTATGTTGCCGACTCGGCTAACGGAAACGGAGTTGGCATGTTATACAAGCTGGCCCTGTCGAACGGCACCTATAACCAGACCACAATAGGAACAGGTTGGGTCACTCCAACGGGCGTAGCGGTTGATGGCAATGGCAATATTTATGTGACGGATGATGTCTATGACCTGGGTAAGGGCTTCGTCGCCAAGGAAACTCTCCAACCCGACGGAAGCTACGTCCAAAGTACAGTGCTCACCAGCGCAAGCATGCCCTATCCCGGCGGAGTTGCTGTAGACGGGCGGGGAAACTTGTACATCACCCCCACCAACGAAATATACTCTGAGAACGGCAACTACTACGACAGCGGCCTACTCTACAACGTCGACCTTGCCGACCCACCGGCTGTGACCTTTGCCGCCACCATGTTCGGTTCAACCAGCAGTGACAGCCCGCATACAGTAACGGTACAGAACTCCGGCAATGCTAACTTGACCTTTTCAGGAGTCAGTTACCCAGCCGATTTCCCGGAGGCCACCGGATCTACAACCGATTGCACATCTCAGTTGTCCCTTGCACCCGGGAACACCTGCACGTTGACCGCTAACTTTAAGCCGAGTGCGCCTCTGGAAGGTGGTCAACCCGCACCCTTATCTGAAAATGTAACGATTACGACGAATGCCCTTGGATCGAGCACTCAAAATATTACGGTCTCTGGGACAGAGGCTTCTCCAACCGATACAGTGGCGCTATCTACGCAAGCGAATATATACACCGTGGGCACGACTGTGACATTCACTGCCACCGTTACGGGTCAGAGCGGATTCGCGGGACCAACTGGTACCGTGACATTCAACTCGACAACCGCTGGAAACACCACACCCTTGAGCACGTTGCCTTTGGGCGCTAATGGAACAGCCACCTACTCCACAAGTTCACTGACAGCAGGAAGCTATAGCATCACAGCAAGTTACTCTGGAGATCAAGTTTACGCAGGTGCGACCTCACCCGTGGTCATGGAAAATATTATTTCGGCATCTGGTTTCGGAATTGAAAGCATTGGCAGCAGCACCAGCTCCACTTCAGAGACCATTACATTTCCTTCGCGCGTCACACTCGGGAGCATCGCGGTTCTAACGGAAGGGATTTCGAATCTTGATTTTACAAATACAGGCAGTGGAACATGCAAAGTCGGAACGGCTTATAAGGCAAAATCTTCGTGCACCGTCAATATCTCCTTTCAACCAAGACTTTCTGGAGCACGCCACGGTGCATTAGTCATCGGAGACAACAGCGGTCATCTACTTCAGACGATATATTTGCATGGCACAGGTGTGGGTCCGCAGCTTACCTTTCAGCCTGCATCCGCGACTACAGTCGTCACCGAGCAATCTGCCCCATGCGCCCAGGCAGTTGACAGCTATGGCGATATTTATATTGTTTCCTCGAACGGGGTCACGTGTGGCCCCATTACAAAGTTTGTGCCAAGCAACGGGAGTTATACGCAGTCACTCGTACCAAGCAGCACTCTGTCGAATCAAGTCACGATTGCCGTGGACGGAGCGGGTGACGTATACATCGCGGACACCGGGAATGGGCGTGTATTGAAAGAAACGTTATTTGGCGGGGCCTATTCAGAGAGCAGCCTCGCGACAGGTCTTAATATGCCGCGCGAGGTCGTAGTGGACGGGAACGGAGTTGTCTATTTTATCGTGGGAGTATACAACGGAACCAACTACCTCAATTTATATAGTGAGGCACCTTCGTCCTCGGGAACCTATGTTCAAACCATAGGTTATCTACCTTATGGGCAGAACGTAACGGATCCCACAGAGATGGCGATAGATGGCCAAGGAAACATCTTTGTAAAGGACCATCATTCATATTGTTGTTATTACACTCAAGACGCCATTTGGTACCCGAATGGTAGCGGCCTCGTTATGAGTGGGCAACAAAATCAGATTGTCACGATGGACTTTATGGATGCAAATGGCAATCTATATATCACCGTAGGTCAGAGCTTAATGGAGCTGACGCAAAACGGTAGCAACGGTTTTTGGACCCAAACGAAAGTGGCGGTGCCTACCAACGTATGGGGAATGGATGGCAGCGGGAACTTCTACGGATTGGTTGGCAGCGCTGTTACCATAGTGAAGTCTGCTGCACCGACGAGCCTCAGGTTTGCGGAGACTAATGTTGGTTCAACAAGCAGCGACAGTCCAGAAAAGGTTACCGTGCAAAATATTGGGAACGCTCCGCTCACGTTCTCTGTTCCGAGCACAGGAACGAATCCTTCGATTTCTTCCAACTTCTCACTCGATCCCTCGACTAGTTGTCCTCAGATCAGTGTGTCGGGGACGGCATCATCATTGCCCATAAATAACTCCTGCACCTACGCAGTCAATTTCACTCCGACGGAGAGTGGCGCGCTCAACGGATCTCTGGTCTTGGCCGATAATGCGCTCAACGCCGTAGGAGGGACTCAGACGATTCCGTTAATCGGGGCAGGGGTAATTGGGGCAGGGGGCACTCAGGCTCAAATTGCCATTCTAGCCGTTGGGCCGGGCGGTTCGGAGCATGTAAGCTGGGTGCCACTCGGTTCGAAAGCGGTAAACGCAGCCGCAAATGGAATCTGGGTTGACAAGTACAATCCCACGTTCATCGTGGGCGTTGGTTTGTTTGGCGAGGACCAGTACGGTAACGTCATATGCACAGATGGCGATGATCCAGGGAGCTTATCAGAACTAAACGACCTCCTGGGTGGAAAGTTCTCGTTCGGTTACGCAGAGTTTACACTTCCGAATAATCAATGCCCTGGCCAACTCTACAAGTTTTCCGTCGCTTACGACGAGTGGGGATCGGATCAAGCAGACCTGCAGGATCCGTTCACACTGAAATTCACTTTTTCAAATAGCCAATACAACGGAACGGTCTCTTCCAACGCTGAGTTCGCTCACATCGCCCTGACGTCGGCTACTCAGAGTAGTTCAACGTCACCAATTACCGCGACAGCCAGCCTGATCAATTCCCCAGCCGGCGCCACGGGTTACACATGGACGATTAGCGGAGGAGGGGGCGCAATTGTATTCCTGAACGGCCAGGAGACCATGTCTTCGACAACAAACTCGATCACCGTCGAGGAACCACATCCAAACGGTAGCAGTGTCCCGTTCAGTCTTAGCGTGGTCGTCGCGACTACCGGCTCACCTGCGCTCGAATATGGCCCCACCCAAGTAACAATCCCCGGACAAATTCCAACCGCAGATCCTGTCCAGTGGGATACTTTAAATCAGGCTAAAACCGATTGCCCCCCTGGTCAGGCAGGCTGGACTCGAAACGTCGTAAAACAAGTTGTGGATATAAATGGGTCTGGGATTCAGGTGGCGGGACAGCAGATGACTGAGTCATATACGATTCAAAATAATGGCTTGACCATAACACAGACAAACACAGGCCAAGGATCAACAAATAACGTCGGTATGATCGCGGACTCATATTCTGTATGTAGCACGCAGTGCCCTGGGACTGCTACTACCTCGGCCACGCAGCATGTAACAGACACATGGAATGGCACACAATACACGCTAAAGACCGATGCAATTGTCTATGCATGCTCGTACATTTCGGTAAATGGCAGCACGTCCAAAGCGCAATGAGTAATCGAAGGAGAGAACTATATGACGGTCGCACGGACAACAGCACAGGTATTATGGCTTCTGTCGGCGGTGCTTGTGGCGGGAGCTCAATCAACTGTCGTCACAGCCCCGCAAGTCACTCTTTCAGTTAGCGGATCTCAGATGACTGCGATTAGCGCTATTGGGCATCAGGCGCATCTCCCGATCGGCATTATCGTAGGAAAGGATTACGGGAGACTGTGCAGATTGTCGGGATCGTTCGATTTCAAGGGCTCCGATCCGCGTGATGCACTGCGTAAAGTCGCCGAACACGCGGGTTATACATTGACAGAGGATGGTGGTGCTCAAGTTCTAACTGCGCCCGATCTCGCACCGTGGCAGCAGGAAGTGTTGAATTATAGAGTGACAGCCTTTCCAGGGTTGAAGAACGAAACCATGGCATACATGGGCATGATGTTGACCGGATGGATTCAAACGACAATCGGTCAGGGGCACGGCTTTGCAGGTTCTGTCCTTGGTTCATTAACGGATCGGCAACTGTCACTACCTCCCATGCGCTCTGTCTCCATACAGGAAATAGCTGATCGCATTGTGTCGCTTGATGACGGGGGTATCTGGATAATGAAGCCGACGGTAAACAACCCAGAGGGCCCCAAGGACGTCGAGATTGAAGTTATCTCGTATCGTGATCGCCCAGACGCTTCGGCCCAGATTACATGCGGTCCCACTCGCATAACACACCCAGCATCGCATTAGTGGCTGATCCAACGCGCTTTTTGGGACGACAGCCTGCCTGCGCAATCCTCCGGCCAGCGCCACGGGTTACACGTGGACGATTAGCGGAGGAGGGGGCGCAATCGTATTTCCCAACGGCCAGGAAACCATGTCTTCAACAACTCCGTCGATCACTCTCGAGGAACCAAACCCGATCGCCGGAATGAAGGTCCCTTTCAAGCTCAGCGTGGATGCCTTAGTTGCCAGCGGTAAGCTCGAATACGGTATCCCTCCGAGCAAAGCCACTCTTTTCGCGGGCCTGATTGCATGATGAAGTTGAGGCATGCGAGAAGCGAGAGCAGTTGTTGAGAGGCGTCGTCGGAGCCAGGCAGAGGCCGAAAGCTTGGTACGGGATTTTGAGCAGAGCGGTTTGAGCCGCAAGGCATTCTGCAATGCGCACGGTATTGCGCTGCACACGCTGGATTATTACCGTGCTCGGCATCGGAGCCGCCGAGCCACGCCTGCAGCCCAAGAGCTGTTGCCTGTCGATCTGATCAGCGCGTCGCCGGTGAGTGGCTGTCTGCGCGTGGAACTTGCCAACGGGCGGCGCATTGTTGTGGAAGCCGGATTCGATGTCTCTGTTCTGAAGCAGCTAGTCGCGGTTCTGGAAGGTTGAGGCAATGTTCGCCTTGGGCGCGGCGACGCGGGTTTACGTTGCCACCGGAGCTACGGACATGCGCATCGGGTTCGATGGCCTGTGGGGCAAGATCCGCGACGTGCTGGAGTGCGATCCGGCGAGCGGTCACATTTTCCTTTTCGCAAACGCGCGACGGAATCGTTTGAAGCTGGTGTTTTTCGATGGTTCAGGTCTATGGGTATGCTCGAAACGTATGGAGGGCGGGCGTCTTTACTGGCCAGCGCCGGCCGGTAGCGAGAAGCGAGTGCAGCTGAGCCGGGAGCATTTCGCGCTGCTGATCGGAGGCATCGATCTGGTTCAGACGCGGCCGCGGAAGTGGTATCGCCGAGCCGTGGGTGAGGAATCAGAAGAGTCACGGAAGACCGCATGAACACTGGGGATTTGCTCACTAATCCACAGCGATGTCTGTTATTCATAAGACATCTTGAATCTCTCCTCCCAAGCTATGCCGCAACCTGATCCGGTGCTCGCCGAGATCGTCGCGCAGCTTCAGGCGCAGCTTGCGGAAAAGGACCAGCAGATCACGGACAGAGACCAGCAGTTGACGCGCAAGGATCATGCGCTGGCCCTGGCCGAGGTAAAGATCAAGGTATTGGAAGAGCGCCTTCGCCTGGACCGCATCGCCCGGTACGGCAAGCGCAGCGAGGCGCTGAGCGATTTGCAGCTCCAGCTGCTGGATCTGGAGCCGGGCGTATCGAGTGAGGAAGTCGAGGCTGAGAGTGAGCGCGAACCGCTCCAGCCACAGACGCCGCAGGATAAGTCTCTGAGCAAGCCTCGCCGCAAACATCCCGGCCGGCAGGAATTGCCCGCTCATCTGGAACGTGTCGAAGAGATCGTCGCCTGCACGCCCGAGCAATGCAACTGCGGCCAGTGCGGCAAGCAAACCACCGTGATCGGCTACGAAGAAACGGAAGTGCTCGATGTCCGTCCCGCGGAATATTTCGTTAAGGTGATCCGGCGGGAGAAGCGCGCCTGCCGCGATTGCGAAGAGCAGGGCGTCGCGACGGCACCGCTGCCGGAGCGCATCGTGGCCAAGTCGGTTCTCTCCGACCCGATGATCATCGAAGCGGTGGTTGCCAAGTATTGCGCGTCGCTTCCGCTCTATCGTCAGCAGGCCATCATCAAGCGCGACGCCGGTGTCCAGATCGCGCTATCGACGCTCAACGATGGGGTTCTTCGGGTTGGAGAGTTACTGATACCGATCGTGGCGGCGATGAAGCGTGAGGTGCTGGCCGGAACTTACATCCAGGCCGATGAGACTCCCATCGGCGTTCAGACGCATGATAAGCGTGGCCGCAATCACCAGGCTTACATGTGGCAGTATGGCTCGCCGGGCAAAGGCGTGGTGTTCGACTTCCGCATGGGCCGTGAAGGCGAGGGGCCGAAGCAGTTCCTGGGCAACTTCAATGGCCTTTTGCAAACCGACGGCTATCAAGGCTACAACCACGTGGGCGGCCCGAAGATGGTTCACGCCTGCTGCCTTGCGCATGCGCGTCGCAAGTACGTTGACGCGATCAAGGTCAACGCTAACGATCAGGAGTCGGCACGCATCGTCGCCCTGATGGACGAACTGTTCGCCATCGACCGCGAGGCCCGCGAACAGAACCTGGATCACGCACAACGCAATGCGCTCCGGCAAGAGCGTGTGCCCAAACTGCTGGAACAGTTGCGCACCGCGGCGCTGGCCTTGAAGAAAACCGCACTGCCCAAGAGCGCAGCCGGACAGGCGGCCAATTACACGCTGTCGTTCTGGAACAAGCTGACGGTGTTCCTGCAGCATCCGGAACTCGAGCTGAGCACCAACCTTGCGGAGAACGCGATGCGCTCGATCGCGATCGGCAGGAAAAACTGGCTGCACCTGGGGAGCAAGGAAGCCGGGCCGAAGATCGCTGCCATCTTCTCGGTGGTCGAAAGCTGCCGCCGGCTCAACATCCCCATCCGGAAATATCTCGCTGATGTGCTTCCCGGCCTGACCAACCGCTCCATCCAGTCCCTCGCCAAACTGACCCCCACCGCCTACGCCGCAAGACTCGCAAACTAACCTCTCAGCTCAACGCCAGCCCAGTCAACCGTGTGGTTGCTCGGATGGATACAATGAACGAACTCTCGGCTTGGCTCCCCGATCAGTGGAAACTACTTCAGCACGCAAGCCTGCCCAGCCTGCAAAACCACACCACACCAACTTGGTAGAACCTGTGGTTCACGTAGCGCTCACGATTTTGGGGAGCATATATGGACCCGCCTCGTATGCAAGAGCTTCTTCGATGGAGCGACGGGTGTTCAACGTCGCGAAACAGCGGGCAAGGTCAGGCCGCTACCTGAGATCGGCAAGGATTGTAGTGCGGTCGCCAGGAGCCGGGAAGAAAAGTCTCTGTGAGAAGCGGCCACTTTGGTGACCACTGACTCCGGTGTGTTCTCACGCGTGATAGAGGCCCGCTAATTTATCTGGCTACCTAGCTCAAGCGCGCCAATTTGTTTTTGGCCCTTTGCGGCCAGCAGCACAGTAAGAGCTTCTTTATTCGGAATGTCCATCACACCTGGCTGCTGATACTCGGGTACGATCTCTTTCACCTTCTGCCGGATCGAAACGGCACTCCCATCCAGAAGTTTCGTCAGTTGCTGAAGTTGAATTTTCAATTTGGGCCAGTTCACGCTTCTACCCTTGGCCATGCGAAGCCCATCGATCGATGTGGGCGCCATTTCTTCATCGCCGTAGAACAACTCCTCGTACAGCTTCTCTCCTGGGCGCAATCCGGTGTAGTGGATGGGGATC
>Ga0307374_10007939_pt1 | contig 16012 bp, 11 predicted proteins | sample OX3MG_FD_202532 | JGI IMG/M metagenome (GOLD analysis project Ga0307374, IMG submission 202532) | Soil microbial communities from Risofladan, Vaasa, Finland - OX-3 | ecosystem: Environmental > Terrestrial > Soil > Coastal area > Acid sulfate soil | place: Finland: Risofladan, Vaasa | collected... | reverse complement strand
TCGTCCTCACCCGGGTGCGCGAGCCCGGCGCCATCGTCGCTGCCGGCGAGACCGTCTATACCGTCGCCCTCCTCACCCCCGTCTGGGTGCGCGCCTATGTCGGCGAGCCCGATCTCGGCCGCGTTCATCCCGGCATGGCGGCGACGGTGCACACCGATTCCGCGCCGAACCGCGTCTATCACGGCCATGTCGGCTTCATCTCGCCGGTCGCCGAGTTCACGCCCAAGAACGTCGAGACGCGCCAGTTGCGCACCGATCTCGTCTATCGCCTGCGCGTCATCGTCGACGATCCCGACCAGGGGTTGCGCCAGGGCATGCCGGTGACGGTAACGCTCGACACCGCACCGGGCGGACGATGACAGCGGCGCCGGTCATCATCCTCGAAGGCGTGACCAAGCGCTTCGACGCGGCCGCAGCGATCGACGATCTGAGCGCCGCCATCCGTCCCGGCTGCATCACCGGGCTGGTCGGGCCGGACGGGGCCGGGAAATCGACGCTCCTGCGCCTCATCGACGGGCTCATGGTCGCCGATGCCGGCCGGATCACGGTGTGCGGCCTCGATGCCGCGCGCGCGGCGCCGATGGTCCATGGCATCGCCGGCTACATGCCGCAGCGCTTCGGCCTCTACGAGGATCTCACCGTGCGCGAGAACCTGGTGCTTTATGCCGATCTGCGCGGCGTGACCGGCGCGGCGCGGCGCGAGACCTTCGCGCGGCTCCTCGCCTTCACCGATCTCGAGCGGTTCCAGGAGCGACTCGCCGGCCGCCTCTCCGGCGGCATGAAGCAGAAACTGGGCCTCGCCTGCGCACTGGTGCAGAAGCCGCGCGTGCTGCTGCTCGACGAGCCGAGCGTCGGCGTTGATCCGATCTCGCGGCGCGAGTTGTGGCGCATGATAGGCGATCTGGTCGATGACGGTATCGCCGTGATCTGGAGCACCTCCTATCTCGACGAGGCCGAGCGCTGCGCCGAGGTTCTGCTGCTGCACCAGGGAAAGCTGCTGCATGCGGGACCGCCGGCGCAACTCACGCGGCGGATGGATGGCCGCAGCTTCCTGGTCGAGAGCGAAGGACACAGCCGCGCCTTGCTCGCCCGCGCGCTGGCCCGGCCGGAGGTCGCCGACGGCGTCGTCCAGGGCCGCGCGGTCCGCCTGGTCATGGCAGCGGGCGCGCCGGCGCCCGATGCGGCGATGCTGGGCATCGCCGGCGCCCTCACCGTCCGTGCCGTGCCGCCCCGGTTCGAGGACGCCTATGTCGCGCTCTTGGGCCAGGCCGCCATCAGGACCGCGGTACCCGATCCGGCAGTCGCGTCCCCCACCGAAAGCGGCGTCGTCATCGAGGCGCACGGCCTCACCAAGCGCTTCGGCAACTTCCTCGCCGCCGCCGATGTCGGGTTTGCGATCCGCCGCGGCGAGATTTTCGGGCTGCTCGGCCCCAACGGCGCCGGCAAGTCCACCACCTTCAAGATGATGTGCGGGCTGATGCGGCCGAGCGCCGGATCGGCCGCGGTCGAGGGGATCGATCTCTATCGCGCGGGTTCGGCGGCGCGGCGGCGGATCGGCTACATGGCGCAGAAATTCTCGCTCTACGGCGACCTTTCGGTGCAGCAGAATCTGGCGTTCTTCTCGGGCGTCTACGGGCTCCGCGGCGCGGCGCGGCAGACCGCGATCCGGCGCATGGTCGAGCGTTTCGGCCTCGAACCCTATCGCAGCGCTTCGGCGGGCGACCTGCCGCTCGGGTTCAAGCAGCGCCTGGCGCTCGCTTGCGCCGTCATGCACGAGCCTGCGGTTTTGTTCCTCGACGAGCCGACCTCAGGCGTCGATCCGTTGACGCGGCGCGAGTTCTGGCGCGACATCAACGTCATGGTCGAGCGCGGCGTCACCGTGATGGTGACGACGCATTTCCTCGACGAGGCGGAATACTGCGACCGCATCGCCCTCCTCTATCACGGCCGCGTCATCGCCGAAGGCTCGCCCGACGCCCTCAAGGCGCGCGCGCGCAGCGCGGCGCTGCCCGAGCCGACGCTCGAGGACGCGTTCGTCGCGTTGGTCGAACAAGATGCCAAAGCCGCCGCCTGATCCGGCGCCGCCAGCGCCGCCGCGGGCGCACCCGGCGCGACGGATCGCGGCGCTGGTGCGCAAGGAAATGCTGCAGGTGGTGCGCGACCCGAGCAGCATCCTCATCGGCGGCATCCTGCCGCTGCTGCTGCTGTTCCTGTTCGGCTTCGGGGTCTCGCTCGACCTCAGGAACGTTGCGATGTGCGTCGTCGTCGAGGTGCCGACGCCCGAGGCATCGAGCTTTGCCGCGTCGTTCGGGCATTCGCGCTTCTTCGCGGCGCGCGAAGTGCGCGACCGGCGACGCTGCGAGCAGGATCTCGTCGCCGGCAGCATCAAGGGGATCGTGGTGGTGCCGGCGACATTTGCGGCGGACAGCGTGCGCGGCGGCCCCGCGCCGCTCCAGGTGCTGGTCGACGGCAGCGAGCCCAACACCGCCGGCCTGGTCCAGGACTATGTCCAGAACCTGTGGCGCAATTGGCTCGCTCAGCAACAAGCGGCCAATGCGAGCGCGCCCGCGCCCGGGGTGACGCTCGTCCCGCGCATCTGGTTCAACCCGGCGCATGTGAGTACCGATTTCCTGCTGCCGGGGCTCGTCGCGGTGAACATGACACTGATCGGCACGCTGCTCACGGCGCTGGTCGTGGCGCGCGAATGGGAGCGCGGCACCATGGAAGCGCTGATGTCGACGCCGATCGGCATTGTCGAGCTGATGATCGGGAAGCTCGCCCCCTATTTCGTGCTGGGCATGATGGCGATGGCGCTGTCGGTGGGCACCGCGATCGTCGTCTTCGGCGTGCCGTTCCGCGGTTCTTTCGCCGTGCTCGCGGCGGTATCGGCGGCGTTCTTGTTGTGTATGCTGGCCTTCGGACTCCTCATTTCCACGATCGCGCGCAACCAGTTCGTTGCGAGCCAGGCGGCGCTCATCGTCGGGTTCCTGCCGGCGGTGATGCTGTCGGGATTTCTGTTCGAGATCGCGAGCATGCCGCTGCCCATTCGCCTTCTCACCTATATCATGCCGGCACGCTATTTCGTGCCGAGCCTGCAAACGCTGTTCCTGGCCGGCGATGTTGCCGCGGTGCTGGTGCCCAACGGCCTCGCCCTCGCGGCGATCGCGACCATACTGCTGGCGGCAGCAGCGCGCGTCACCCGTCTCAGGCTCGATTGAGACATGGCACGCCGCATTCTCTTTCTCATCGTCAAGGAGCTGCTCGCGGTGTGGCGCGACCCGCGCAGCCGCATGATCCTGATCGTGCCGCCGGTCGTGCAGCTCATCGTCTTCGCGTTTGCGATGACGCAGGAGGTGACATCCGTGCGCATGGCCGTGCTGAACCAGGATCTCGGCACCGAGTCGCGCGACCTCGTCGCGCGCTTCGCGGGCTCGCCCTATGTCGCCTCGGTACGGGCGCTCCGCGGCACCCAGGAGATCCGCCCGGCGCTCGATTCCGCCGACGACATCATGGTCCTCGTCATTCCGCAGGATTTTTCCCGCGACCTCGCGGCCGGGCGCCCCGCCACCGTGCAGGCGCTGCTCGACGGTCGGCGGTCGAACGCGGCCCAGATCGTCGAAGGCTATGCCGAGCGGATCGTCGCGCAGTTCAATGCCGACCGGGCCGCGGAGCACGACCTGCCGCACCCGGCCAGCGTCCTCGTCGGCCGCGCCTGGTTCAATCCCAATCTCACCGCGCGCTGGGCGACCGTGCCCGGTCTCCTCGGTACGCTCACGATGTTGCTGGGCATGGTGGTGACGGCGCTCTCGGTCGCGCGCGAGCGCGAATTGGGCACGTTCGAGCAACTCCTGGTGTCGCCCCTCGCGCCGGTCGAGATCCTGATCGGCAAGGCGGTGCCTGCGTTCCTGATCGGCATCGGCGAGGCGAGCCTCATCCTGGCGATCGCGGTCTTCGTCCTCGAGGTGCCGTTCGTCGGCGCGCTGGGCCTGCTCTATGCCGGCATGGCAGTCTATCTCGCCGCCGTGATCGGCGTCGGGCTCTTCATCTCGTCGCTGGTCGCGACGCAGCAGCAGGCGATTCTCGGGGCGTTCACCTTTTTCGCGCCGGCGATCCTCCTGTCCGGATTCATCACGCCGGTGGAGAACATGCCGGATTGGCTGCAGCCGATCACCCTCGTGGACCCGATGCGCTTTTTCACGGTGATCGCGCGCGGCGTGTTCCTCAAGGCCATGCCGGCGTCCGAGGTGGCGCAGAACCTGTGGCCCATGGCCGTCATCGCCGTTGTCACCCTGTCGGCGGCGGCATGGCTGTTCGGACGCCGCTTGCGCTAGGCCCCCGCGCCGGCGCGATGCTACCATGCGATCGATGCGAGGCTGCGGCGTGCGCAGCCGCAAAGGGTGTTGTGCATGTCGGTGTTCGGTTTCTTCGAAAGCCTGCTCGAGCCGACGGCGCTGGTGCCGACGCCGCCGCCGACCTCGGGCCTGGGCGCTTTCTACTGGCACTATGCGCGGCAGGTGAAACGGCTCATCGTCGTGCTGTTCGTGGCCGGATCGATGGTGGCGCTGCTCGATGCCACGATCCCGGTCATCATCGGCCGGGTCGTGGCGATGATCTCGCATTCCGACCCGATGGCAACGGTGCGGGCGGCGTGGCCGCAGCTTGCCGTGATGGCGCTGGTCGTGCTGGTACTGCGGCCGGCGGCCATCGCGTTCCAGAGCCTCGTCACCAACCAGGCGATCAACCCCGGCTTCACCAACCTGGTGCGCTGGCAGAGCCACTGGCATGTCGTGCGCCAGAGCTGGACCTTCTTCCAGAACGATTTCGCCGGCCGCATCGCCAACCGGGTGATGCAGACCGGCCCGTCGCTCCGGGAGAGCGTGGTCTCCGCCACCAACGCCGTCTGGTACATCCTCGTCTATGGCAGCAGCGCGCTCGTGCTGCTGGGCTCGAACGATTTCCGGCTGACGATTCCGGTGCTGCTGTGGTTCGCGGCCTATGCCTGCGTGCTGCGCATCCTGGTGCCGCGCGTGCGCGTGCGCTCGCGGCGCATGTCGGAGGCGCGCTCGACGCTGACGGGCCGCGTCGTCGACAGCTATACCAACATCCTGACGGTGAAGCTTTTCGCCGATCCCCGCGACGAAGACGCCTTCGTGCGCGCGGCGGTGGACGATCACACCGACGCGTTCCGCGGCCAGTTGCGTCTCATCACGCTGTTCGGGATTTCGCTCACGGTGCTGAACGCGGCGCTGATGGTGGGGACGGGCGCCGTGGCGATCTGGCTGTGGGCGGGCGGCCGCATCACCGTCGGCGCCGTCGCCATGGCGCTGCCGCTCACCTGGCAGATCGCCAACATTGCGGGCTGGGTGGCACAGAACGTGACCTCGATCTTCGAGAATGTCGGCACGGTGCAGGACGGGATGCGGTCCATCGCCGTGCCGCGCCTGATGCCGGACCGGCCCGGCGCCGGCACGCTGCGCGTCAGCAGCGGCGGCGTCCGCTGCGAGGGCGTGCGGTTCGGCTATGGCACGGTGCGCGGCGTGCTCCACGGCATCGATCTGGCGATCGCGCCGGGCGAGCGGGTCGGCCTGGTCGGGCCGTCGGGCGCGGGGAAGTCGACGCTCGTCAATCTGCTGCTGCGCTTTTACGAGCTCGAAGGCGGCCGCATCCTGATCGACGGCCAGGACATCGCCGAGGTGACACAGGAGAGCCTGCGCGCCACCATCGCCATGGTGACGCAGGACACCTCGCTACTGCACCGCTCGATCCGCGACAACATCCGCTATGGCCGGCCGGCGGCGAGCGAGGAGGAGGTGCGCGAGGCGGCTTCGCGCGCCCATGCGCTCGAATTCATCGCGGGACTGGAAGACTGGCAGGGGCGGCGCGGCTTCGACGCCCATGTCGGCGAGCGCGGCGTCAAGCTGTCCGGCGGTCAGCGCCAGCGCATCGCGATCGCCCGCGTGCTCTTGAAGAACGCCCCGATCCTGATCCTCGACGAAGCGACCTCGGCGCTCGATTCCGAGGTCGAGGCGGCGATCCAGGAACAGCTCGGCGAGCTGATGAAGGGCCGGACCGTCATCGCCATCGCCCATCGCCTCTCGACCATTTCGCGCATGGACCGACTGGTGGTGCTGAACCAGGGCCGCATCGTCGAGACCGGCACGCATGCCGAGCTGCTGCAAACGGGCGGCACCTATGCGCGGCTGTGGCGGCGCCAGTCGGGCGGCTTTCGCATCGACGATGCCGTGCGCGAACGCGATCCCGCCGCCGCGGCGGCGCTCGATGCGGCCGGGTGATTTTCAGCAACGGTTCGGATAATCTCGCGAAGGACGCGGGGAGCGCGAAGGGGGTTCGCCGGAACAAGATGAGCATCCCGGAAAGCGCGACTTTCGATTACATCATCGCCGGCGCCGGCGCGGCGGGTTGCGTGCTGGCGAACCGGCTATCCGCCGATCCGCGGGTCCGGGTCTGTCTCGTCGAAGCGGGGTCCTCGGACCGGCGGCCGCTGACCCGCGCCAAGGTCAACCTGCCGGTCGGCAACACCATTCTCCTGTCGTCGCCGAAATTCAACTGGGGCTATTTCTACAAGGGCGAGCCCGGGCTCCATCATGACGGCGTCGCCGCCCATCGCGGCCGGGTCTCGGGCGGCTCCAGCGCCGTCAACGGCATGGTCTATATGCGCGGCCATCGCCGCGACTACGACCGCTGGGCGGCGCTCGGCAATCCCGGCTGGAGCTTCGACGAGGTGCTGCCGTTCTTCAAGAAGCAGGAGAACCACGAGTGCGGCGCCGACGACTTCCACGGCACCGGCGGCGAGCTCAACGTTGCGCCGCTGCGCTGGGTCAATCCGCTGACGCGGGCCTTCATTGATGCCGCGGTCGAGACGCAATTCGCGCGCAATCCGGACTTCAACGGCGCGATGCAGGACGGCTTCGGCACCCAGGAAGTGACGCAGCGCAACGGCCAGCGCTGGAGCAGCGCCCGCGCCTTCCTCGATCCGGTGCGCCATCGCCGCAACCTCACCGTTCTGCATGACACGCTGTCGCTGCGCGTGCGCTTCGAGGGCAGGCGGGCGGTCGGGCTGAGCGTGCGCAACGGCGGCGCCGAGCGCGACCTGGCGGCGCGGCGCGAGGTGATCCTGGCGGCCGGCGCATTCAATTCACCGCAATTGCTGCTGCTGTCGGGCGTTGGCCCGGAAGCGGCGCTGCGCCCGCATGGCATCGCCGTCGTCCACGACCTGCCCGGCGTCGGCCAGAATCTGCACGACCATCCGAGCGTCTGGGTGCGGATGGAGGACCGTTCGGCGCGGAGCTATGCGCTCACCGCCCGCGCCGCGCCGTGGCTTGCCGCTGCGGTCGTGTCCTATGCGCTGCTACGGCAGGGGCCGCTCACCTCGAACGTGGTCGAGGGCGGCGGCTTCATCCGGACGCGGCCCGAGTTGCCGGCGCCCGACCTGCAATTCGTGTTCATGCCGGCGATCAAGGATTTCCGGCGCTGGATCGGCCGCGAGCACGGGTTCGGGGTGGGCGCGACCCTGCTGCAGCCGAAGAGCCGCGGCTTCGTCGCGCTCGAATCCGCCGATCCGGCGCGGCCGCCGATCCTGCAGCCGCATTTCCTCGACAACCCGGACGATCTCGCGACGCTGGTTCAGGGCATCCGCATCGCCCGGCAGATCCTGTCGGCACCGGCGCTCGCGTCGGCGCGGGGCAAGGAACTGACGCCGGGGGAGGACGTCACCACCACCGCCGCGCTCGAAACCTATGCGCGCAACACGCTCCAGACCTCGTTCCATCCCGCGGGGACGTGCAAGATGGGTCCCGATTCCGACGCCATGGCGGTCGTCGATGCCGAGCTTCGGGTGCGCGGGCTCGAGGGGTTGCGCGTCATCGACGCGTCGATCATGCCGGCGGTCGTCAGCGGCAATACCAACGCGCCGACGATGATGATCGCCGAGCGCGGCGCCGCCTTCATCGCCGCCGCCGCGCATTGAGCTTTAGCGGCGGCAGCGCGCGGTTCCCCGATTAACGACCCGCATATCGCGCTATCTGCCGCGCCTTGTCTCGCGGCGGTTCTTTCGGTAAAGGGCAGGCGGGCAAGGAGGCCTGCGGCGATGAGCGACGGATCGGGCGCAGCCAAGGACGCCATTCGCTTCTACCTCGACGGGGTCGAGGTCGAGGCGCGGCCGGGCGAGACCATCTGGCAGGCAGCGGACCGTGCCGGGGTCGAAATCCCGCATCTGTGCTGGCACCCGAAGCCCGGCTATCGCGCCGACGGCAACTGCCGCGCCTGCATGGTCGAGATCGAGGGCGAGCGCGTGCTCGCCGCCTCCTGCATCCGCAAGCCGGCGCCGGGAATGAAGGTTGCGGTCGCGAGCGAGCGCGCCCGCTTCTCGCGCAAGATGGTGTTCGAGCTGCTGCTCGCCGACCAGCCCGAGCGCAAGACGGCGCATGATCCCGGCGCGCGCTTCTGGCGCTGGGCCGACCGGGTCGGGATCGGCACGAGCCGCCTGCCGCCTTCCCACCATGCGCCCGCCCCCGACGTCACCCATCCGGCCATGGCGGTTCATCTCGATGCATGCATCGAATGCACGCTCTGCGTCCGCGCCTGCCGCGAGGTTCAGGTCAACGACGTCATCGGCATGGCGCGGCGCGGCCCCAACGAGAAGATCGTGTTCGATTTCGACGACCCGATGGGCGGCTCGACCTGCGTCGCCTGCGGCGAATGCGTCCAGGCCTGTCCCACCGGCGCCCTCATGCCCAAGGCGGTGCTCGACGACGCCGGCGTCTATGCCCACGCGCCGGACCGCGACGTCGAGAGCGTCTGCCCCTATTGCGGCGTCGGCTGCCAGATCGTCTATCACGTCAAGGACGACAAGCTCCTCTTTGTCGACGGCAAGGAAGGCCCGGCCAATCTCAACCGGCTCTGCGTCAAGGGCCGGTTCGGCTTCGACTATGTGCATCACCCGGACCGCCTGACCCGGCCGCTCATCCGCAAGGATGGCGTGCCCAAGCGCGCCGACGACCAGGTCGATCCCCGCAATCCCTGGACCCATTTCCGCGTGGCGTCGTGGGACGAGGCGCTCGACCGCGCCGCCGCCGGCCTGAAGCGCATCCGCGACGCGCATGGCGGCAAGGGCCTCGCCGGCTTCGGCTCGGCCAAGGGCTCGAACGAGGAGGCCTATCTCTTCCAGAAGCTGGTCCGCGCCGGGTTCGGCACCAACAATGTCGATCACTGTACCAGGCTGTGCCACGCCTCGTCGGTGGCGGCGCTGATGGAGGGGATCGGCTCGGGCGCGGTGACGGCGCCCTTCAACGCCGCCGAAGACGCCGAGGTCATCATCGTCATCGGCGCCAATCCGACCGAGAACCACCCGGTCGCCGCGACGTTCTTCAAGAACGCGGCCAAGCGCGGCAAGACGCTCATCGTCATGGACCCGCGCGGCCAGGCGCTGGCGCGGCACGCGACCCACATGCTGCAGTTCACGCCGGGCAGCGACGTGGCGCTCCTGTCGGCGCTGCTCAACGTCATCGTCGCCGAGGATCTGACCGACAAGCAATACGTCCAGGCCCATACCGAGGATTTCGCCGCGCTTGCCGCCAGCGTCAAGGACCGCACGCCCGAGCGCATGGCCGCGATCTGCGGCATCGACGCCGAAACGCTGCGCACCGTCGCCCGGAAATATGCCCGCGCCGAGGCGTCGATCATCTTCTGGGGCATGGGCATCTCGCAGCACATTCACGGCACCGACAACGCGCGCTGCCTCATCGCGCTCGCTCTCGTCACCGGCCAGGTCGGCCGGCCGGGCACCGGGCTTCACCCGCTGCGCGGCCAGAACAACGTCCAGGGCGCCTCGGATGCCGGCCTCGTCCCGATGTTCTATCCCGACTACCAGTCGGTCGAGACAACGGAGCGGCGGCAGTTCTATGAAAAACTGTGGAACGCGAGCCTCGATGCCAAGCGCGGCCTGACCGTGGTCGAGATCATGACCGCGATCCACGACGATGTGGTCCGCGGCATGTACATCATGGGCGAGAACCCGGCCATGTCCGACCCCGACGTGGAGCATGCGCGCGAGGCGCTGGCGAAGCTCGAGCACCTGGTGGTGCAGGACATCTTCCTCACCGAGACAGCGCGCTATGCCGACGTGGTGCTGCCGGCTTCGGCCTGGCCCGAGAAGACCGGCACGGTGACCAACACCAACCGCCAGGTGCAGCTCGGCCGCACGGCGCTGCCGCTGCCCGGCGAGGCGCGCCTCGACTTCGAGATCATTCAGGAGATCGCGCGCCGTCTCGGTCTCGACTGGCGCTATGCCCACCCGCGCGACGTCTTCGCCGAGATGAAGCTGGCGATGCCATCGCTCGACAACATCACCTGGGACCGGCTCGAGCGCGAAGGCGCCGTGACCTATCCCTGCGACGCCCCGGACCGGCCCGGCAACGACATCGTCTTCGGCGACGGCTTCCCGACCGCGACCGGCCGCGGCCGGCTCGTCCCGGTCGAGGTACTGCCGCCGGGCGAGTTGCCGGACGCCACCTATCCGATGGTGCTCACGACCGGCCGCCAGCTCGAGCACTGGCACACCGGCGCCATGACGCGAAGGGCGAGCGTGCTCGATACCCTCGAGCCCGAGGCCGTGGCGAGCCTCGCGCCGGCCGATCTGCGCCGCATGGGGCTCGCGCCGGGCGCCAGGGTCCGCGTCGCGACGCGGCGGGGCGCGATCGAGTTGATGGCCCGCGCCGATGCCGCGGTGCCGCAGGGGATGGTGTTCATCCCGTTCTGCTATGCCGAGGCCGCGGCCAACATCCTCACCAATCCCCAGCTCGACCCGTTCGGCAAAATCCCCGAATTCAAGTTCTGCGCCGCCCGGGTCGAAGCGGCCGAGCATCCCGCGCCTGCGACTGGTTGATCTAGCGTAATCGTAACGGTTTTCTATCGTTGAAGAACTGCAACGGTAGACGAGCGTCAATGGTCTTGCAGGCACTTGGCGACTAGCTCAAAATTCAGGCGGCTCCTCTTTAGGGTTACGAGGAGCCGGGGCGAGCAGGCATGCTCGGACGCCAAGCGACGGCACGCCCCAAGGCGTGCCAGCAACAAACATGGGGTGAGGAAATGTCTCAATCGACTTCTGCCAACGCGGGCGCCGCGCCATCGAAGCGGTGGGTCCATCTGATCCTCGGCATCATCTGCATGGTGATGATCGCCAATCTGCAATACGGCTGGACGCTGTTCGTGCATCCGATGAACCAGGCTCATGGCTGGAGCATCACCGACATCCAGATCGCGTTCAGCATCTTCGTCGCGCTCGAGACCTGGCTGACGCCGATCGAGGGGGCGATCGTCGATGCCCTCGGGCCACGGCGCGGCCCGACCATCGTCGTCGCCATCGGCGGCATCCTGATCGCCATCGCCTGGGCCATCAATGCCCATGCCAACAGCCTCGGCATGCTCTATTTCGGCTCGGCGATGTCGGGCATCGGCGCGGGCGCCATTTACGCCACCGCGGTCGGCAATGCGGTGAAATGGTTCCCGGACCGGCGTGGTCTCGCCGTCGGCCTCACCGCCGCCGGCTTCGGCGCGGGCGCCGCGCTCACCGTCATCCCGATCCGCCACGTGATCGCGGCCGATGGCTACGGCTCGGCGTTCCTGTGGTTCGGGCTGGTCCAGGGCGCCATCGTCTTCGTCGTCGCGTGGTTCCTGCGCGCGCCGGAACCAGGCGAGACGCCCGCCGTCAAGTCGTCGGCGGTGATCCAGACGACGCACAGCCACACCCCGGCGGAGATGCTGAGGACGCCGGTGTTCTGGGTGCTCTACATCATGTTCATCATGGTGTCGGCCAGCGGCCTGATGGCGACGGCGCAGATCGCACTCATCGCCAGGGATTACAACGTCGCCAACACCGTGCTGTTCCTCGGCGGCAGCACTTTGACCGTGGCACTGCTCGTCGACAATGTCGCCAATGGCGCGGCCCGGCCGCTGTTCGGCTGGATCTCCGACTTCATCGGCCGCGAATACACCATGGCGATCGCCTTCGGCCTCGGCGGGATCAGCTATTGGCTGCTGGGATCGGCGGGAACGGCGCCGTGGGCGTTCGTGATCTTCGCCGGCCTGATCTTCCTCACCTGGGGCGAGATATTCAGCCTCTTCCCCTCGACCTGCACCGACAGCTTCGGGCCGAAATACGCCACCGCGAATCTGAGCTTTCTCTATACCGCCAAGGGCGCATCGGCCTTCCTCGTCCCGGTCGCCAACCTGATCAAGGCATCGACCGGAAGCTGGCACATGGTGTTCGTGGTGACGGCCATCATGAACTTCATCGTCGTGGCGCTGGCGCTGTTCGTGCTGCGGCCGCTGCGGCTCAGGCAGCACAGCGAAGCCGCATCGCAGCGCCTCGCGCACGCGAACTGATCGAGCCGACCGCCCCCGCCCGCGCGCCCCGCTTCGGCGGCCTGCGGGCGGGATAACGGCGAGCACGCCGCCGCCCCTTGCGGTAAGATGCGTGCCGCCATGAAGACACGAGCCATCCCGCCGCGAGCGGGCCTGGTGGTCGCGCTCGGTCTCGCCGTGCTGATGCCGGCAATGCCGGTCAGCGCCGCCGTCGGTTCCGAAGCCTCCACCGGCACGCTCGTGACATTCACAGAAAACGCCGAGCAGCGCCTCGTCCGTGACCGGTTTGTTGCGGATCTGGCGGTCGAGACGACGAATCCGGATCCGGCCGGGCTCCAGGGCGAGATCAATCGGCGCATGATGGCGGCGCTGGCCCGCGCCAAGGCGGTGGCGGGCGTCACGGCCACGACCGGCGGCTACACGGTCTATCAGGAGCGGCCGCGGACCGGGCCGGCACGCTGGGACGGGCGCCAGGGCCTGCGTCTCGAGGCCAAGGACCAGGCGGCGCTGCTGCCGCTCGTCGGCACGCTGCAAGGGAGCGGGCTGGTCCTGACGGCGCTCGACGCGACGGTGTCGCGCGAGGCGACCCGGGCGGTCGAGGATCGGCTCACCGACGAGGCGCTTCGCCGCGTCAAGGAACGGGCGGCCAAGGTGGCGACGGCGCTTGGCCTCCGCGTCGTCCGCATCCGCTCGCTGCGCATCGGCAATGTCGCGCCGCCGCCGCTGCCGATGCGCGCCATGGCCATGTCGATGGCGGCCCAGGCCGTGCCGCCGCCGGCATTTGCGCCGGGCGAGGCGACGGTCAACGTCACGGTCGAGGCCGAGGTCGAGCTCGGCGCGCCGCCGTGACCGCCGGGATCAGAACGCGATGCAGATCTTGCCGAAGTGGCGGCCCTGTTCGATCGCGGCGACCGCCGCGGCGGCTTCGGTGAAGCCATAGCGCCGGTCGTCGATGGCCGGGCGCAGGCGGTGCAGCTCGATCGCCCGCACCATGTCCTCGAAGGCATCGCGGCCGCCGAGCGTGACGCCGAGCAGGCGCACGCTCTGCGTCACCACGCGGCCGAGATCGAGCTCGGCGAGCGCGCCCGAAAGCACCCCGATCAGGGCGATCGTGCCGCCGGTGCGGACCGACCGCAGCGCCTGGCCCAGCGTCGCCGTGCCGCCGACGTCGATGACGAGATCGGCGCCCGACGGAGTGATGCGACGCACCTCGCGGCTCCATTCCGGCTGGGCGCGGTAGTCGATGCCGTAATGGGCGCCCATCGAGCGTGCGCGCGCGAGCTTCTCGGCGCTGCCCGAGGCGATGATGGTGACGGCGCCGAGCAGGCGCGCGAACTGGAGCGCGAACAGCGCGACGCCGCCGGTGCCCTCCAGCACCACCACGTCGCCCGGCTTGACGCCCGCGCCGACGATCGCGCTCCACGCCGTGACGGCGGCGCAGGGTAGCGTCGCCGCCTCCTCGGGCGTGTAGAACGACGGCGCCTTGACGACATCCTCTTCGTTTACCGCCATCAGCTCGCGCATGACGCCGTCGCGCGGGCCGCCCAGGAGCGCCTCGCGATGTTCGGGCCGCAGCGGGCCACCGTGCCAGCCCGGCATGATGATCGGACAGACGAGATCGCCCATGGCGACGCGCCGGACGCCCGGTCCGACCGCTTCCACGCGGCCGGCGCCGTCGGACAGCACAATGAGCGGCAAGGTACCGCTCAACCGCCCATAGCCGCGGCGCAGCACCACCCCATCGCGGTAATTGACCGAGGCCGCCGCCATCGCCACGACCACCTCGCCCGGCCCCGGCACCGGGTCGGGCCGCGTGCCCGGCCTGATGTGCTCGAGCCCCCAATCGCCGCTCAGCTCCATCACCCGCATCGCGCTCACCTCCGCCGGCCGAGGTCTACACCGTGCCGCCGGCCGCGCAAAGCCGGGTGTCTTGTCGCGCGGCGCGCGCTCCCGCACACTGCCGCGCGGATCGGGAGGCCGCCATGCCCTTTGTCACCGCCGATGACGGCGTCAGGCTCTATTACGAAGCGACGGGAACGGGCGAGCCCATCGTCTTCGTCCACGAGTTCGCCGGCGATTGCCGGAGCTGGGAGGCGCAGATCCGCTATTTCGGGCGCTTCCATCGCGCCATCGCGTTCAACGCGCGGGGCTATCCGCCTTCGGATGTGCCGGCCGATCTCGCCCGCTATTCGCAGGCGCGCGCGGCCGCCGACATCGCCGCCGTGGTCGCCGGACCGGGGCTCGGCAAGGCGCATGTCGTCGGCCTGTCGATGGGCGGGTTCGCGACGCTGCATTTCGGCCTCGGCCACGCGGCCATGGCGCATTCGCTGGTGATCGCGGGCTGCGGCTATGGTGCAGCCGAGAGCGAGCGCCAGGGCTTTCGGGTCGAGTCCGAAGCGGTGGCGCGACAGCTCGAGCGCGAGGGCTGGGCCGAAGTGGCGAAGACCTACGCGCAGGGTCCGGCGCGGGTCCAGCTTCAGAACAAGGACCCGCGCGGCTGGGCCGAATTCGCCGAGCGGCTGGCCGGCCATTCGGCGCAGGGCTCGGCCTTGACGCTGCGCGGCGTGCAGATGGAGCGCCCGTCGCTGTGGAGCCTGGTCGAGGCGATGCAGCGCCTCGCCGTGCCGACGCTCATCGTCACCGGCGACGAGGACGAAGCCTGCCTCGCGCCCGGACTCCTGATGAAGCGCAGCATCCCGACGGCGGGGCTCGTGGTGATGCCGCAGGCGGGACATCTCGTCAATCTCGAGGACCCCGACTTCTTCAACCGCACCCTGCTCGATTTCTTCCACGCCGCTGGCCAGGGGCGCTGGCGCCCGCGCGATCCGCGCTCGCGCGCGGGCGGCGTACTGCTACCGGGAGGTGCTTGAGTAGGGCGCCGTCGAGCCTGTAGCTTCTGCGCTGCGGCGATCTCAGCGCCGCGGCGCCGGAAAGGGGCGGATACCACCGATGAATTTCACCTCGCGACAGTTCCGCGACGCACTTGGCCTGTTCCCAACGGGCATCGCTGTCGTCACCGCCGCCACCGAGGATGGCAGCGTCGGCGGTCTCACCGTCAATTCCTTCACCTCCGTCTCTCTCGATCCGCCGCTTATCCTGGTATCGCTGGCGCGCTCGATCGCGAGCTTCGCCATCTTCGAGCGTGCGACGCATTTCGCGGTCAGCATCCTGCGCGACGATCAGCGCCACGTTTCCGCCACCTTCTCCCAGAGCGACCTCGCCAAATGGCAGGGCGGCCACCATCGCGCCGGCACCGAGACCGAGGCTCCGGTCATCCATCCGAATCTCGTCGCCTTCGAATGCGAGACCTATTCCCGCCATGACGGCGGCGACCACCGCCTCCTGCTGGGCCGCGTGATCCGCATCGAAAGCGCGCCCGACGGACAGAATCCGCTGCTCTACTATCGCGGCCAATACCGCGAGCTGTCGGAAGAGCGCGGCGAGCCGGCCGCGTTCCGACTCGAAGGGTGGTAGCGACGATCAGCGTTGGCGCCAGGTGAAGATCGAGGACACCGCGTAGTTCCACACCACGCCCACGGCGGCTCCGGCAAGCCCGGCGAGCCACCAGGAGTAATGGTGCTCGAAAGCGGCCGACGCGATCCCGACATTGGCGATCGCGCCGATGGCGCAA
>Ga0307374_10007936_pt1 | contig 16016 bp, 14 predicted proteins | sample OX3MG_FD_202532 | JGI IMG/M metagenome (GOLD analysis project Ga0307374, IMG submission 202532) | Soil microbial communities from Risofladan, Vaasa, Finland - OX-3 | ecosystem: Environmental > Terrestrial > Soil > Coastal area > Acid sulfate soil | place: Finland: Risofladan, Vaasa | collected... | reverse complement strand
ATGGAGAACAACGAGGGCGACGCCACCGCGATGACCACGCCGGCGACGAAGGCGAGCAGCCCGAAGCCGGCGAGCACCGCCACGTTGGTGTTGAGGGTCCGCAGGATGCGTTCGGGGCGGCGGCCGATGTCCTCGGCCAGCAGCTTCGTGGTGGCACGCCCGAAGCCGAGCTCGAGGAGCTCGAGGTACCCGATGACGCCACCCGCCAGGGACCACACGCCGTAGGCGGACTGGCCGAGCGAGTGCAGCAGGACCGGGGTGATCAGCAGGCTCGACAGCGCCGTCGCCGCCAGGGCGGCGTAGTTCATGGTGACGTTGATGCCGAACCGGCGAGGGAGCCCGCCCTCCTGCGCCACGGCCTCGTCGCCACTCCACGTGGACTCCCAGAGGACCGAGCCCTCCCCGTCGTCGCCGGCGGGCATGGCGTCGTCACCCGTCGGCGACGTTCCCCCGCTCACGTGCCTCCTTCCGGCCCCGACCACGAACGTCCTGGAACGGCCGTGCGCCGCACCGCCCATCGTAGGTGCCCGGACCAGGGGCGGCGGGTGTTCCGTGCCGCTGCGGCCGGTGCTCCACGGCCGGCGCGACACGACGAGGCCGTGCCGCGGGGTGCTATGCGGCGGCGACCGCCGGCCCCGGCGCGCTGACGACGCGGGCCTTGCCGTCCATCTTCGCCCGGTACATCGCCCGGTCGGCCTCGCGGATCAGGGCGTCGGAGGAGGAGCGCCGGGCCCCGCCACAGGTGGCGACGCCGATGCTCGCCGACAGCTGCCGATCGCCGAGCGGCGTGGCGAAGGGGGGCGTCAGCCCGTCGATGATCCGGGTGGCGATGGCCAGGGCGTGAGCGTCGTCGGTGATGTCCTCGCACACCACCACGAACTCGTCGCCCCCGAAGCGCCCGACGGTGTCGGTCGGCCGCACGCACGCGGAGAGCCGGTCGACGAAGGACGACAGGATGTCGTCGCCGACGTCGTGGCCGAGCTCGTCGTTCACGAGCTTGAAGTCGTCGATGTCGATGAAGAGGACGGCCGCCAGCGTCCGGGTCCGCCGGGTCCGGGCGATGGCGTGCACCAGCCGGTCGCTGATGAGGACCCGATTGGCGGCGCCGGTGAGGGGGTCGTGCACGGCGTGGTGCGACAGCGTGGCGGCGAGGGCCCGCTCGGCCTCGTAGAGCCGGGCGTTCGCCACGGCGATGGCGGCATGCTCGGCGAAGAGCGACACGGCCCGCAGGTCGTACTCGGAGTACGGGTGGTCGACCGAGCCGTTCAGGCTGAGCACCCCGAGCAGCTCGTTCTTGTGGAGCAGCGGAACACCCACGGCGCTCTCGCGCTTGACCTGGCCGCGCTCGGAGACCGTGCCCTGCACCAGGAGCGGCTCCCGGTCCCTCGCCACCCGGCCGGCGATGCCGCCACCGAGCTCGCCGGCCGCAGCGGCGCCGGCCTCGCCGGCGTGGCACACCTCGACCAGCCCGCCCGAGCCGTCGAGCAGGAGGATGGTCCCGCTCGTCGCCCGCAGCAGCTCGAAGGCGCTCGACAGGATCAGGCGCAGGACGTCGCCGATCACCAGGACGGAGTTCATGGCCTTGCCCGCCTCGTACAGCATGGCGAGCTCCTTCAGGCGGTTCGACAACGCCGCGCTGAGGACGCGCTCGTCCACGAGCAGGCGCGACAACCGGCGCAGGTGACGCTCTTTCTCCGTGACGTAGCCCCCCAGCCCGAGCACGAGGGCGACCGTCCCGACCCGGAACCCGAAGCGGTTGGCGAAGCCGAGGCTGTGGCTGGTCCCCGCCGTGAGGAGGGCCACCGCGGCGGCCAGGCACACCAGGCCGGCGAAGGCGATCGTCCACAGCTGGGACCGGCGACGGTCGACCGCCTCGAGCGACGGGGACGAGAACTCCTTGATCCCGACGATGCGGGCTTCGCGCTCGAGCCGCCGCGACGAACGCCCGGCGGCCGGCGGGGCCGTGGTGGTGGTCACCCCCTTCATGTCGGCGGGCGCGGCGCCCGGCGATAGGGCCCAAAGTCCATCGTCGGGCGCGTTACTCGACGCCCAGGCTCCCCTTGGCCGCCGCCTCGAAGAGCCGGTACGGCAGCACCCGCTTGGCCAGGATCCCGATGCGCTCCCCGGACCTGCCGACCGACACCCGGCGCGGCGGGCGGCGGGCCTCGAGCACGGCGCGCACCGACCGGGCCACCGCCTCGGGAGCGACGCCGTTGGCCTCGTCGCGCGCCATCACCCCGACCGCCCGGTCCAGGGCGTCGCGGTAGACATCGTCGGCGCCCGACGCCACCGCCATCCGGCGGCTGGCCGTGAAGTCGGTCCGCACGTTGCCCGGCTCCACCAGCGTGACGGCGATGCCGAACGGGGCCACCTCGTAGGCCAGGGCCTCCCCCATCCCCTCGAGCGCGAACTTGCTGGCGCTGTAGAAGCCCTGGAAGGGGATGGCCAGCACCCCCCCGATCGAGCTCACGAGGACGATGCGCCCTCCCCCCTGGGCCCGCATGGCCGGCAGGACGCCCTGGACGACGCGGGTGGCGCCCCAGAAGTTCGTCTCCAGCTGGGCCTTGGCCTCCTCGACGGTGGTGTGCTCGACGGCCCCGGCGATCCCCCACCCCGCCGAGGCCACCAGGGCGTCGATGCGGCCGTGGGCGGCCAGCACCTCGGCCACGCCGGCGCGCACCGACTCGTCGGAGTCGACGTCCATGACCAGGCCGCCCCAGCCCCCCGGCGACGTCCCGCGCCGGCTGGCGCCCACCACCGACCACCCGCCGTCGTGCAGGCGCTGCGCGCACGCCCGGCCGATGCCCGCCGACGCCCCCGTGATCAGCACAACCCGCGCCATTGGCCCTCCCCCTGGGGTGCCGAGCACTCTACGCGCCGGCCCACCGCCCCGGTCGGCTCGGGCCGGCCACAGCGGCCCGCCGGGGTGCCCGTGGCATCATGGCGGCGGTGGTCAGGCTCTCGCCGCAGCGCTTCGAGGAGCTGGTGGGCGACGCCCTCGACGGCCTCCCCGCCGACCTGGGCGCGGCCATGGAGAACGTGGCGGTGACGGTGGACGACGAGTCGCCGGTGGGCGAGCTGCTGGGCCTCTACGAAGGGGTGCCCCTGACGGACCGGGGCATCGACTACTCCTTCGTGATGCCGGACCGCATCACCATCTTCATGCGCACCGTCTGCCACGCCTGCGACAGCGAGCGCGACGTCGTCACCATGGTCCGCGAGACGGTGGTCCACGAGGTGGCCCACCACTTCGGCATCGACGACCGCCGCCTCGACGAGCTCGGCTGGTCCTGAGCCGAGGGCGATGCGGCCCGGGCCCGGCTCGCCCGGGGCCGCGGCCGCGCCGCCACGCCGTCGCCGTACGCTGCGCCCATGGGCGCGACCGCCAGGGTGGTCACCTGGGTCACGGTGGCCATCGTGGGCGCCATCGGCGCCGAGGTCGCCCTGGCGTCGACGGGCCCGGCGCCCCCGCCCCCCCTGCGCCCGGACCAGGTGGCGGCCCGGCTGACACGGGCCGCCCTCGGTGCCGCCAGTGCGGCCGGCACGTTCCACTACCGGGCGGTGTGGCGGGCCGGCGGGTCGACCCAGACCATCGTCGGCGACGCCGCGCCGTCGGCCGGCACCCAGGCGGTGGAGGTCGGCGGGTCGCGGTTCGCGGTGGTCGTCGCCGACCAGGTCGTCTACGTGACGGGCAACGTCGACGCGCTGCACGACCAGCTGGGCCTGGCGCCGGCGACGGCATCGGCCGATGCGGGCCGGTGGATCGCGCTCGCCCAGGCCGACGGGCCCTACCAGTCGATGGAGGAGGGAGTGACCACGGCGGCGGCGCTGTCCCAGGTGCTGATCGCGCCCCGGAGGACCTCGACCGACCGGCGAGCGCACGGCATGGTGCTGTCCCGGGTCACGGGCCGCATCCCCCCGGGGACGCCGGGCCAGGTCATCGCCGGATCGGCGACCCTCGACGTGGCGGCCCGCACCACGCTCCCGGCCGCCTACACCGCAGGCGGCTCCGACGGCGGGCAGCCGTGGTCGAGCAGCATCACCTTCTCGCGCTGGGGCGAGCGGATGGCAGTGACGCCACCGGCCGACGCGCTGCCGTACAGCGCGCTCCAAGGTGTGGCCGCAAGCGGGCCCGGCACCCCGACGGGCTGAACCCCCGTGGTCAGCGGGGGCGGGCGTCGCCGCGGGGCGTGCGGACGTTCATCCACCGGGCGGGGCGGGTCGGACGGGACCCGGCGCTCTGGCGGAGGGCCTTCAGGTCGGCCACGCACGCCCGGGCCTCGTCGGCCAGCTCCTGGTCGCCCGCCTCGGAGGCGATGTTGAAGGCGTCGATGCACCTGCCGATGGCCATGTCGATGGCGGTGAGCAGGCTCGTGTGCGCGGTCTCGTCGAGCACGGGCACTCCCCAGGTCTCCGGAACCCTGTCTAGCGCGGATCGGCCCCTACCGCTGGTCGCCGGGCGACCACGGCCCGAGGCCGCCGACCGACGCAGGACCCGGTGCGGGGTACAACTGAGGGCGAGTCGCCGTGGGGACGGGGAGGGCTGATGGCGGAATCGGGGTCGCCGGTCGCCGTCGGTGACGCGCCCGACCGGGACCGGTACGAGGCCCTCGTGGGGGACACGGTGGCCGGCTTCGTGACGTACTCGACACGCCGAGGGACGCGGGTCCTCATCCACGCCGAGGTGGACCCGGCCTTCGAGGGACAGGGGGTCGGGAGCCGGCTGGCTGCCGGCGCCCTCGACGACATCCGGGCCCGGGGGCTGCGGGTCGCGCCGCTGTGTCCCTTCATGGCGGGCTACATCCGGCGCCACCCCGAGTACGCCGACCTGGTGGCCACGGCGTAGCCGGAGACAGCCGGAGGACGCGCCACCCGGGGACAGGGCGCCAGGCTCAGGTGGGGCGGAGGGACTGCCGATACCTGCAGGATGAGAAACGGTCCCCGCCGGCGCGCCGCGGCATCCGGCGGCAGCGGCTCCAGCTGGCTCCGGCTCGGCTTCCTGCTGGCCCTCGGGGAAGTGGCCATCCTCGCCGTGCTGGCCGTCCGGCCGGCCACCGGCGCCGCCGCCGACCACCTGGCCGCCTCGAACGGTCCCGTGGGTCGGGCCCTGTCCGAGGTCGCGACGGTGGCGGTCCCCACCACGACCCTGCCGGCGATCCCGACGACCACGGCTCCCCCGGTTCCCACGACGACCGTTCCGGCACCGACGACCACCACCACGGCGCCACCCGCCGTGCCGCCCACGCCGCCCGCCGCTCCGGCCCATGTGAGCGCGCCGTCCGCCGGCCCGTCCGCCAACATCAGCCCGCAGCCCGACTTCCTGCAGAGCTGTTCGGGGGCGCACTACGACGGATCACCGGGATGCGTGTCGGCCACCGTCGAGGCCATCGCCAATGCCCGCGGCCAGGAGGGGCTGCCCCCGCTCGTCCTCCCCTCCAACTGGGCGCAGCTGGGCCCCGATACCCAGCTCTTCGTGGCCACCAACCTGGAGCGCACCGCCCGCGGGCTGCCCCCCATGGCGACGAAGGTGGCCGCACTCGACCAGGCGGCCCTGCAGGGGGCGGCCAACGACACCGACCCCGGACCGCCGGCCGGCTTCCCCTACTCGCAGTGGGGGTCGAACTGGGCGGGGGCCCTCGGGAACCCGCTCGAGGCCGTCTACTTCTGGATGTACGACGACGGAGTGGGCTCGGCCAACATCGACTGCACGCCCTCGAACACCACGGGCTGCTGGGGCCACCGGCAGAACATCCTGCTGCCCCTGCCGTGCCAGGACTGCGTGATGGGGACGGGGTGGCTCGAGGGCGGCTACAGCGGCGACCCCAGCCTCACCGAGATCCTGGTGGAGACCTCGGGGTCCCCGGCGACATCGTTCACCTGGCAGCAGGAGCTGCCCTACCTCTCCTGACCGATCTCTCCTGACCGATCTCTCCTGACCGCGCGGATCGGGCACATCACGGTCACGATTCCGGCTGTTACGACCACTCTGACGGGTGATCGATCGCTGCATCGAACCGGCGTCCCGACGCGCTCCACGGCAGTTGGCCGAATGTTGACGCTCCATAGGGACCGGCGTGTGACACACCCGGCACCATCGTGGGTGTGGGCTGCCAGCAGGCTCCGTCGCGGAGTCTGAGGTCGGCCCAGGAGTGCGTGACCATGTCGCGCAAATCCCAGCTCAGAGGGCACGCGAGCCGTCGGGTACTGTTCGACGGGAGACGCCGGAATCGTTGTGTCACCGACGTGACCTGCACCTTCGGCATCTGACCTGAACGGGGAACCTCCGATGGGAGTAGGGATGAAGCTGCGCAAGGACCCCAACGATCTGGCCAGTTCGACGGGAGCTGACGGTGTCACTCCGGTCGCGCCCGCCCGGATCGGCGCGACCGGAAGTCCCCGTGGCCAGCTCGGAGAGCTCCTCGTCGGCGCACAGCTGATCAGCCACGACCAGCTGGCCGACGCCCTGATCCAGCAGTCGGCGTCGGGCAAGCGGATCGGCGCCACCCTGGTGGAGCTGGGTGCGATCTCGGAACGGGATCTGGCCCAAGCGCTGTCCACCCAGCTCCTGGTCCCGCTCGTCGACCTCTCCCAGCAGGCGCCGTCTCCCGAAGCGGTCGAGGTTCTCGCCGAGAGCGTGGCCCGGGCGCATCTGGCCGTGCCGATCTCACTGGACGAAAACGGGGTGACCATCGCCGTCTCGGACCCGAACCCCGAACTGGCGAAGACGCTCGCCAACGCCTGCGGTCGGGTCGTCCGGCTGGTCATCGCCCCGCAGTCGGACGTCCAGCGCGCCATCGACACCGCGTACCGGGCACTCGGGAACATCAGGGAACACGTCCGCGCCTTCGAGGAGACGACGGACACGACCCGCCGACTGGCCGACACCACCGTGCAGACGGTCCATGCCGGCGACGCACCGGTCGTCCAGGTCGTGAACCTCCTCATCACGCAGGCCATGCGCGACCGGGCGTCCGACATCCACATCGAGCCGCAGGACGAGCATCTTCGGGTCCGGTTCCGCATCGATGGCGCACTGCACGAGGCGGTCGAGCTCCCCATGGCGATGGCCGCGGCACTCGTCAGCAGGCTCAAGATCATGGCGGACATGAACATCGTCGAGCGCCGTCGCCCGCAGGACGGGCAGATCACGATGGTCGTCGACGGGCGCGAGATCGACATCCGCGTGTCCACGGTGGCCACCATCTGGGGAGAGAGCTGCGTGCTGCGGGTGCTCGACAAGAGCAGGTCCGTCTTCCGGATGGCCGACCTGGGCATGCCCCCTGACACCCACGAGGTCTTCACCCGACAGATCCGTGCCCCGTTCGGCATGGTGCTGTGCGCAGGACCGACCGGGAGCGGCAAGACGACCACCCTGTACGCGGCCCTGACCGAGATCGACGACCCCAGCCGGAACATCATGACCATCGAGGACCCGGTCGAGTACGTCTTCCCCTCGATCAACCAGATCCAGACCAATGAGCAGGCGGGGATCACCTTTGCCAACGGCCTGCGGTCGATCCTGCGCCAGGACCCCGACGTCATCCTGGTCGGCGAGATCCGTGACGTGGAGACGGCGCGCATCGCCGTGCAGTCGGCCCTTACCGGTCACCTCGTGTTGTCGTCGCTGCACGCCACCGACTCCGCCGCCGCTCTTCACCGTTTCCTCGACATGGGCATCGAGTCGTTCCTGGTGGCATCGTCGGTGTTGGCGGTAGTCAGCCAGCGCCTGGTCCGCAGGATCTGTCAGACCTGCAAGGCGCCCTACGAGCCGAAGGACGAGGAGCTGGCCTTCTACAGCGAGAGCGGCGGCCTCCCCAAGGCGCAGTTCTTCCAGGGGGAGGGGTGCAACTTCTGTGCCGGCACCGGGTACCGGGACCGGATCGGCGTGTTCGAGCTCATGCGCATCACGCCCGAGATCAAGCGGCTCATCGTGGGTTGGGCGACCCAGGAAGAGCTGCAGCGAATGGCGGCGTCGCAAGGAATGCGTACGTTGCGGGACGAGGCGATCCGCCTGATCACCGATGACATCACGACCATCTCCGAGGTCGTCCGATCCATCTACGCGGCCTGAGGCGGGGCACCATGGCCAAGTTCAAATTCAAGGCGATCGCTCCGGACGGATCCACCGTCGAGGGCATCGAGACGGCGGTCACCGGCAGCTTGGCGCGTCGGGCCCTGATCGACCGCAACCTCGCTCCGGTGGACGTGACCGAGAAGAAGAGCCTCCTCCAATTCGAGATCACCAGGGAGAAGGTCCCACGCCGGGAGTTGATGCACTTCTCCCGACAGCTCGCCGTCTTCATGCAGGCCGGGATCCCCGTCCTCGAGGCTCTGGAGGTGCTTTCCCAGGAGGTCGGGAGCAAGACCTTCCAGCGGATCCTGGCGGAGATGGCCGAGGCACTCCGGTCGGGCGAGACGTTCGCCAGCGCCGCCGACGCCCACCCCGAGGCGTTCCCGCCCTACTACCTCGGAATCCTCCGCTCGGCTGAGCTCACCGGGAACCTCGACACCGTCCTCGACCAGCTGGCCGAGTACATCGACCGCGACACCGAAGCCCGCCGCAAGATCACCTCGGCCCTCATCTACCCGGGGATCGTCCTGGTGATGTCCATCGTGGCCGTGGTCGTCATAACCGGCGTGGTGCTGCCCCGGTTCAAGACCTTCTTCAATTCACTGCACGCCAAGCTGCCTCTCCCCACCCGCGCGCTCATCGCCATTGCCGACTTCTTCGTCACCGACTGGTTCTTGTTCGCCGGCCTCGCCGCCCTGATCATCGTCGCGTTCGTCCTCGGCGCCTCCACCCGTCGGGGCCGCGAGGTCCGGGACGTCATCGTCCTGCGCGTTCCCATTCTGGGAGACCTCATCCGCACGGCGATCCTGGAGCGGTTCTGCCGGATCCTGTGTTCGATGGTCGGGGCGGGGGTGCCCCTGCCCGAGGCGCTGCTCGTCACCGGGAACGCCACGACGAACGCAGTGTTCCGGCGGGGCCTGGTGTCAGCGCGCGAGGGCATGCTCAGGGGCGAAGGGCTCGCCGCACCCCTGGCGCAGACCAACCTCTTCCCCATCGCAGCCCGACGCATGTTCCTGGTGGGCGAGAGCACAGGGACCCTCGACCACCAGCTCGACACCGCGGCGCACTACTTCGACCGGGAGCTCGACTACAAGTTGAAGCACTTCACCAGCCTGTTCGAGCCGGCCGTCATCCTGTTCGTCGGGATCATCGTCGGCTTCGTGGCCATTGCCCTCGTCTCGGCCATGTACGGCATCTACCGCCAGGTGCACGTCACATGACGCCCCGACGTCTGTCCGTCGAGCGAACACCTCCTAGGAGGTCTTGAGTATTCGAACACTTCTCCCAACACAAGAGCAGGCCATCGACACAGCACCCGGGGACCGCCGCATCGAGGGGATGCGACAAGCGAGCACTCACGGGACGCGAACTCAGGAAGGGAACAGCATGAGGGAAGATACAGCACAGAACGTCCTGCAGAGGATGGTGGCGAAGAGAGACGAGGGCGGGTTCACCCTGATCGAGCTCCTCATCGTCATCATCATCCTGGCCATCCTGGCTGCGATCGTCGTCTTCGCCGTGGGCAGCACGAACAAGAACGCTATTGCGTCATCGTGCAACGCAGACGCCAAGAGCGTGGAGACGGCCCTGGAGGCGTACAAGGCGCAGACCGGCTCGTATCCGACGAACTGGAGCAGCCTCACCAGTGGGCCGGTGACGACGACCATCAACGGTGTCGCCGAGACGATCGGTCCGTGGCTGAAGGAACTGCCGGCCTCGAACAACTACACCATCTCGGCCGACACCAGCGGGAACGTCTCCGTCAACACCAAGGTGTACAACGGGACGAGCAACCCCTGCAATTCCCTGCCGTGAGGCCGATGCATTCGGGGATGTGAGCCCGGTGCCGGGAGACCGTTGGTGCGGTCTCCCGGCACCGGCCGCGTCCCGGCCTGTCGATACCAGAGACAACCATGCACGATCCTCAACCACGAGCCAGGACCGACACACGATGGCTTCTGGCCGTCAGCGCGTTCGCCGTGCTGACCGGCATGGCCTACACCGTGTGGTGGGCGACCCTGGTCCGGCACCGCTCGTTCTACTGGGTCGTCCCCGGGGACATCTGGGGGACGGTCCGAGCGGCGCACTGGATCGGCTGGGGAGGTCTGTCGTTCATCTACAGCTCGAAGACCGGTCTCGTGACCCTGCCCGGCTTCCACGTCCTGCTCGCACCGATCGTCGCCCTGGCTTCGCACCTCGGTCTCTCCGAAAGCGCGCCGGGCATCCTCCCGCCCGTCCCCAAGCCCACGGCTTGGCTGCTCATCGGACCGTTCCTCTTGGCGTGCGGTGCACTGCCGCTGTTCGCCGCAGATGCGCTGGCGCGCCGGCTCGGTGCGTCGCGCTGGGCACGTCGGGCCCTGGCCTTCGGGACCGCCGCCGCCGTGTGGCCGACAATCGCCATGTGGGGCCACGCAGAGGACGTGCTCGCTCTGGGGCTCGCCCTGTACGCCGTGGTGGCCCTGTCGAACCGCCGGCTGGGGGCAGCGGGGTGGCTCCTCGGCGGCGCCGTGGCCATGCAGCTGTATGCCGTGGCACTGATTCCGTTGTTCGTCGCGGTCGTCGGTCGACGCAAGGTCGCTCCCCTGCTGGCGCGTATCGCCATCCTGCCGGGTTTCCTGCTCGTCGCCGTTATCGTGCCCAACTTCGATGCCACCGTGCACGCGTTGTTCGACCAACCCAACTTCCCCACGGTCGACCACGCCACCCCGTGGCTCCTGCTGGCCCCGAAGCTCGGTCACGGCGCGGTGGCAGCCGGGCCCGGGCGTGTCATCGGGCTCCTGATCGCGGTGGTGGTGGGGGCGCTCGGCATGCGGCACCGGTCGGATGCCCGGTACATCGTGTGGCTGGGAGCCGTCGTGCTCGGCCTCCGATGCGTGTTCGAGTCCGTCATGGACCCGTACTACGTCATGCCCGTCATCGTGCTGGCGCTCGTGGTGGCATCGCAACGTTCCGTCATCCGCTTCGCCGGCACGGTCGCCGGAGGTGCCGGCCTGACGGTGTTGACCTACTTCCGGCCGGACATGTGGGCCTACTGGTCGGAGATGACGGGTGTCATGGTGGTGATGCTCGCGCTCGCATGGCCGGGGACACTCCGGCGCTCTGCACGGGAGGGCCCCGACGTCGACGCCTTCGATCAACCCCCGTACGAGGCTCCGTCAACCGTGGCCGTCTCCGCCTGAACCCGGCCTCACCAGAAGGCGCTGCCCCGTACCTACTGCACGAACTCCATGCGGAGGCCTTCACTGTCCCATTCCGGGTCTTCCGGCAAGTGCACCACGCCGCGGGCGATGATCCTGCGGGCCGTCCACAGGCAGGCGGCGGCATCGAGGAGGTGTGCGGTCGAGACGCCTCTGATCTTCTCGCCGATGATCCGTTCCACGCCGGGCATGCGCCCGTCGAGCAATGCCCGGCGCTCGTCGCGGCCCGCCTTCGTGTGCTTGGAGAATCGGACGGGCTTGTCCTCGTTGAGCTGGAAGAAGCTGAGCTCGGGGTGCACCTCGAAGATGGTTCGCTGCCAGTACGGGGCCATCTGTTCGTGTACCTCCACCGTGCGCTTGAGCATGCGCCACCCGATGGCGCCCAGGTGGCCCCCGTTCGCCTCCTTGGCCTCGCTGTAGGAGTTGCACTTCAGGGTGCCCCGCACCGGTGCGGAGAGCACCGCACCGGAGCGAGGCCGACCCAGCAGGGCGCGCGCCTGGCGATCGCACGCACGCCCCCGGGAGTCCGGCTCGTCGAGGAGCCCCACCGGTGAGAACAGCGCCACGACCTGGAACGCCGGCTTGTAGTCGAGTACCTCCAGGAACGTCGGGACGACCCGGGGCTGCTCCGGGGCCATGGTGATCCCCTGGAGCTTGGCCGACGCGATCAACCACCCCTTGGGGCAGGGGACGACGCCGGCCAGGGTCCGATAGGGCAAATGCGACCCCCGCCGCGACCCCGGTCCTGACATCGACATGGACACCACGCTACCCAGCGCGAACACGCCGGCGGCAACCGGGGGCCCGAAGCCGGACGGTCAGTTGTTGGCGTTGTGGACGAGCCAGCTCTTGATGCTCTCGCTCGTACCGCAGGCACCGATCGAACCCGAGGCACAGGTGGGGCCGTCGACGAAGTCCACGGTCGCCCAGACGGTGTAGTTCGTCGAAGAGCAGCTCGTCGACGAGGTCCCGCAGGCATAGAAGTCCACCTCACGCGACACGCCCGTGTCGGCGGGAAGCAGGTTGTGCGGGACCGTCGAACAGTCCACGTAGACGGGCGGCGCATTCTGCCCGATCTGGATCGGCGTGTTGGACGACAGGCACGAGCCGCCGTTGAAGACGGTGTTGGTATAGCGCACGGTCTGGATTGCGACCTGCGTCGCACCGCTGCTCCGGTACTCGAGCGACTGCTGATCGAGGAGATGCGAGGTGTTGAGCAGGTCGTTCCCGGCCAAGGTCACCACGCCCAGCAGTACCAGCGCGATCACGATCATGAAGACAAGCGCCAAGACGAGGACGGCTCCGTCCTGGCACGAGGTCGTCGGGCGGCGGGCCATGTCAGAAGTTCGCTATCGGAGCGGTCGCCTCGGTCACCGGCGTCGTGGCGCAGGCGACTCCGGGAACAGCGGTGTTGGTCGCGTTCGCGCTCGGCGTCCACGTCAGCGTGGTCTTGCCGTTCACGGTCGACAGGGCGAAGCTCGATTGGGTGAGGGTGATGGTGATGACCGTCTGCCCTGCGCCGTTGGTGGAGGCCGCCATCGTGGCGTTCAGACCCACCGTGCCGTTGGTATAGCGATTCCCCGGGGTGTCTCCGAGCGTCACGGTACCGAGGTTGATGTTGTTGCACCGGCGCCCGGTACACAGGATGGCGAGCTGGGTCTGGTTGCCCTGCCGGGTGAACTCGGCGGCGACGTTCTGCTGGTTGCCGTTCCAACCGTTCTGGATGGAGTTGACCGACATGGCCTGGTTGTAGGTGTAGGTGATCTGGTCGTTGTTGTCGGGCCTGCCGTTCTGGTTCCCCGACGTCTCGATGTCGAAGCCGGCGGGGGCAAGACCGACGCCGACCGTGGTGGAGCCGTTTGCCACCGTGTACGAGCCGTCACCGTTGTAGACGACGGACACCGAGTATGTCCCCTTCACGGCGTTCGACACCGAACACGAGGCGCTTCCCGTGCCGTCGAGCGTCGAAACCCCGTTGGTCCCGCAGCTCGGGGCGGTTCCCGACGGTGGCGTGATCGTCCAGGTGACCGTGTTGGTGGGGTTGGGGGCGCCGTTGGGCCCGTTCACGGTCACCGTGACCGTGAACGTCGATCCCGGCTGGGGGCTCGGCGGAGTCGTCGTGAAGCTGAGCGTCGGGGTCGCCTTTGCCACGCTGGTGCTCGCGACCCCCTGGCTGTCGGTGTAGTTGCCGTCGCCGCCGTACGACGCCGTCACCGAGTACGTCCCGACCACCGCATTCGAGACCGAGCACGTGGCGGTGTTGGTGCCCGTCAGGCCGTTCGGGTTGGTCATCTGGGAGGGGGTGCAGGTGGGATTGGGCCCGGACGGTGCGGTGATCGACCACGCCACCGTGCTCGTCGGCTTCAGGTCCCCGGCCACGGGAGGATTGGCGCCGACGGTGGCGGTGAACGTCAGCGTCGAACCAGGCTGGGCGGGTGAGGGCGACGAGACCTCCGTCACGGTGGTCGACGACGCAGCCTTACCGACGGTGATCGCCCCCGAGCCACTGCCGGATCCGTAGTTGCCCGGAATACCCTGCGCAGGGTAGCCGGCTGTCACCGAGTACGTCCCCACCTGGGCACTGCTCACCGTGCACGTGGCCCGAGACGTGTTGGTCCCGGCGATCGTGCTCAGGGCGGAGTCCGCACACGACGGCGAGCCGGGACTCGGTGCGAAGGTCCACTGGATGCTCCCTGTCGGCGCAGGCGTGGTGCTGTTGGGCGGGACCACCGTCGCGGTGAACGTCACGGTGTCACCGTAGGTGGGCGTCGTCGAGGACGATGTTGCCGAAACGAGCACGGTGGTATTCGCCGTCCCGGTGACGACGAAGCTCAGCGATCCTGCGAACCCGTCCGGGGCTCGCGCAACGACGCGAATGAGCTGCGCTCCGCTTTGCGGGCAGTTGGGAGAGGTCGTCGCGACCCATCGGGCGGATTGGGCGTCCCATTGCTGCACCGGGTTGTCGACGGAGACCGCGTACCCCGCCGGCGTGGTGCCCTTGGCGGTGCCGCCGACCGAGAAGGCGGTCGGCGAGGGTGTGGCGGTGCCGTCGCTCACGGAAACGATCTGTGACCCGGTCAGGCCGCTCGGGACGGTGAAGGTCACGGCGGCGTCGCCGTTGGCGTCCGTCGTCGAGCCGCTCGTAACGGTGGCTTGCGCCGCACCGACCGTCACGGTCACGGTGTGGTTGGCGGCGAAGCCCGTCACGAACACGGTCGCCGACGACCCTGCGGGACCGGACGCCGGCGACGGCGTGCCCACGAGGCGGTACGGCGTCGTTCGGCAGTTCCAGTTCGGAAGCGCAGAAAGCTGCTGGATCTCGTACTGGGCGGCCTGGGCGAAGCCGTTCAGGACGGAATCCACCGTGGAGAGGCTCTGCGCTGTCGTCGAGCTGGTGATGGCGGTGACGAGCCCACCGAGCAGGGCGGTCACCGTCAGGGCGATGACGAGGATGGCGATCAAGATCTCGATCAGGGTGTCGCCGGCCTCGGAGGGTGCTGCTCGACGGCGGAGCTCTTCACCCGGGCCCGACCGGCCCCGTCGGGCCGTCGCGCCCGTCTTCCTTCCGGCACGAGCCTGACCACTGTTGAAACGGACCATCCCGGAAGCCGACCTATTGGATCGTGACGCGGAGGTTGAAGCAGAAGTTGAACAGCATGCTTTGCGCCACGATGGGGCCCGTGCTGATGGTGTCGCCGAACCCGTACAGGCTGATCGTGGCGTCGGGGACGTAGATCACGCCGCCGTAGGTGTTGACCGAGGAAGCGGCGCTGGCGAGGAACACCGGCGCGTTGTCGGTCGCGTCCTGCCACAGCAGGACCCCGTTATACGGATCCGACGTCATCGTCGTCGGGATGGGCGCCAGCTCGATGTTGTTGGCGAAGTTGACGTTCCCCAGGTTCGTCGTGCCGTCCTGGACGTAGAAGAAGACGCCTCCGGATGGAGGGCTCGGGCACGCGCTGGTGGCGGTGCCGCCCCCGCACAGAGCGCTCCCGGATCCCGACACGTTCAGCCCGTCGGTGAAGGTGTAGTGCCCCGATCCGAAATTCACGGTGTCGCTACTACCGATGCACAGCGAGCTCCCGCACCCGTTCGCCCCGAATTGATAATGGCCGGGTTGGAAAGTCACGTTCCGGTGGCTGGTGATGTTGAGCCCGTTCGCGTACAGGCCGGGGGTGCATGACATCGTCGAGCCGCCCGTGCACGACCCGCTCGGTGAGGTGATGGGTGCCGGCTTGTTCTGCGAAGCCCATACGGCCCGCGGGTCGGTGACCGGCTGGCTCGTCGACACAGGATACGGCTTGACGTCGACGCCATTCCCCGAGACTGCATCGTGGCCGCCGCTCGTGGGACACATGCTCCCCGTCGTGTTGTCGTTGAGGCAGTTGTAGACGTAGTCCCAGGGGCCGGTGCTCTGCGACGCCGGAGTGCACGATGCGGTGTTCGTCGTCGTGACGCTGTTGCCGAGGCTCAGAAAGCCACTGCTGATGGCGGGAACACCGTGGCTGTAGTCGTAGCCCTGAAGTGCGGAACCCACGACACAGACGTCGTCCTGGGAGCTGAAGTTGGTGAAGGAGATGTCCGTACCGATCCCGAGGAGCGTGAGCGCGGCGTTGGGTCGAACGATGGGGGGCACCGGGATCCCCGACACCGGCTCACCCGTGAGGGCGTACTGGTACGGGGCGCAGGCGACGCCAGGGGTGGAGCATCCCTGAGTCACGTTGAGCGTGACGGTCGACACCATGTAG
>Ga0307374_10007935_pt1 | contig 16017 bp, 14 predicted proteins | sample OX3MG_FD_202532 | JGI IMG/M metagenome (GOLD analysis project Ga0307374, IMG submission 202532) | Soil microbial communities from Risofladan, Vaasa, Finland - OX-3 | ecosystem: Environmental > Terrestrial > Soil > Coastal area > Acid sulfate soil | place: Finland: Risofladan, Vaasa | collected... | reverse complement strand
GATCTGAGCTCGAACCCACGCCTGTGTCTCGGGGGAGTCGGGGTCCTCCAGCCAGCGGTACGGATCCGGCACGTAGGCGCCGTGGTGGCGGTCGCCGTCGGCGCCGCGTCGGGTGGGTGGATAGGGCGGCCGCCGCACCGAGCCTCCTCGAAGTCGTGGACCGATCGGCGACGGACGTCCCTGCCAGGGTACGGAACGTCGCCACCACCGCGTCGTGCCCCGAGGCGCGGCCCACGGGACCGCGGGCGGAGCGGACCCTCGCCCGATCGGGAACCGCAGACGACTCCATCGCGTCTCAGAGCCGAGGTCGCCCCGCGGGGGCGCGAAGGAGGCATGCGCGTGATCGAAGCTGGACGGCGAGAGCGGAAGGCGGTCCTTTCGGTGGCGGCGATCGTCGCGGTGGGTGCGGCGCTGGCCGGCTGCGGGGCGGTCCGCGGACCAGCCCGCACCATCGCTGCGGTGGCCCGGACCTCGGCCGGTGCCGGCGCCGCCTGCGGCCACGACGCGCCCCACCTCACCGTGCATGGCACCGGGCAGGCGACCGGAACGCCAGACCTCCTCACCGTCCAATTCCAGATCAGCGTGACCCGCCCGAGCGCGTCCACGGCCCTGGCTTCGGACAATGCCAAGGCGGCCGCGGTGCTGGCCGCCCTGGTGCGCGGCGGGGTCGACCGAGCCGACATCCAGACCACCGGGCTCACCATCCAGCCCAACTACGTCTCCTCCGCCAACGGCATCCAGCGGCTGACCGGGTACCAGGTCGTCAACTCCGTCACCGCCAAGGTCCACCACCTCGGCCGGGCGGGAGCCACTGTCGACGCGATCTCCAGGGCGGGCGGCGATGCCACCGTGATCAACGGGCTGGCGTTCTCGGTCAACGACGCTCGCAGCCTCGACTCCGCCGCCCGGGTGGACGCGGTCCACCAGGCCCGGGCCCGGGCCCGGGCCATGGCCCGGGCGGCGGGCGAGCGGCTGGGCCCGGTGTGCTCGCTCACGGACCAGAGCCCGAACCCCCCGCCCATCTTCCCCACCCCGATCGCCGGCACCTTCCGCTCCGCTGCTCCAGCGCAGAGCGTCCCCCTGGAGGCGGGGAGCCAGCAGGTCAGCGCCCAGGTGACCCTGGTCTACGCCCTCCAGACCGGCTGATCAGCGCGGCGGCGCGGGCGGCGCGGCGACACCGGCACCGCCGAACGCCGCCCCGGCGCCGCCGTCGACGGTCACCACCGCGCCGTTGACGTAGCTCGAGCGTCCGTCGGCGAGGAAGCCGATCACCTCGGCGACCTCGGGCCCCTCCGCGTATCGGCCCATCGGGGTCGGCGTCCAGCGGGCGGGGTCGGCCGAGCTGGCCTCGGGGTCGCCGAGCGGACCCATGTGGGTCATCCCCGGCAGGGTGTCGCCCGGACACACGACGTTGACCCGGATCCCCTCGGCGGCGAGGTCGAGTGCGAGCAGGCGCCCCATCATGTTGACGGCCGCCTTGGTCACCGAGTAGGCACCGAGGGGGACGTCGCCGCGCACCCCGGAGTCCGACGAGACCAGCACGATGGCCGCCGGACGGCTGCGGGCGAGGAGGGCCCGGGCGGCCTGGACCGCGACCAAGGGCCCGAGCACGTTGACGCCGAGGAGGCGCTCGACGAGGTCCGGGGGGGTGTCGGCCAGCGGCGCCACCACCCCCGCCCCGGCGCAGGCGACCAGCACGTCCAGCCGTCCGAACTCGCGCTCGGCCCACGCCACCGCCTGACCGGCAGCGGCGGCGTCGCGCGCCTCCGCGACGAGGAAATGGGCCACCGCACCCTCGGCGCGAAGCTGGGCCTCGGCCCTCTGCCCCCGCCCGGGGTCGCGGCCGGTCACCACCAGCCCGTGACCCCGCTGCCCGAGCCAGCGCGCGGTTGCCAGGCCGATCCCCGAGGTGCCCCCGGTGATCAGCGCCGACCGCGGCGGCGTCGACGGCGCACGCGGGCCGGAGGGCATGGCCGGATCGTACAGGCGCCGGGGGCCCGTAGACTGACCCCGGCCGGCGGTAACGCGTGGGAGGACGCGGATGGATGAGGTCGGGGGGGCTCGCGCGCCCAGGGCGCGGCCGAGGTGACTCGACCCGGGTGAAACGTCGCCTGGCCTCGGCCCTGCTGGTGGGCGCCGGTCTGCCGCTGTCCCTCTCCCCCGCGGTCCCGCCGGGCACCCACCCGGTGGCGTCGCGGGCGGCCGGGGGTGCGACCTGCGGCCAGCTGGGCCTCCAGCTGGCCCCGACCGGGGCGGTGACGGTGGGCGGGTCGGTGCTGATCCGGGCCACGGCGCGCTGCCGGCCGCGAGGCCTCCGCTTCGCCTTCTTCCTCCGCGCCGGGTCGATCGGCCCCTACGCGCTCCTGCGCGGGTGGGGGCCGCCGACCGTGCGATGGGCGACGGACACGGCCTGGCCCGGGAGCTGGAGCATCGCCGTCTGGGCGCGGGCGCCGGGCGACCCGGGGACACCCGTCGCCGCGACCACGTCCCTGGCCGTGACCGACGGGATGACGCCGGCGCGCCTGCCGGTCGCGGCCCTCCTCCCCCCCCGCAATCCAGCCTCCGACGTCCGGCTGGGGCCCGACTTCCGGGGGATCTGCGCGCAGGCGGGGCCGCACGCAGCGCCCTGCCGCACCGACCTGGTCGTCGCGCTCGACCGCGCCCGGGCCGCCGAGGGCCTTCCGCCGCTGCAGCTCCCGCTGGCGGTGGAGCGCCTGACCCCGGCGGAACTGCTTCTCGTCCTCACCGACGAGGAGCGGGTGTCGCGCGGGCTCCCTCCCGCGCTCGGCCTCAGCCCGACCCTCGACGGGGTGGCGATGGGCGCCGCGCGGGGCGGGGTGGACGTCCTGGTCCCGCGGACGGCTGGGTCCGACCGGATCGTGGTGGGGGGGACCAACTGGGCCCACGACCTCGGCGCGCTCGCGGCCGCCTACGACTGGATGTACCAGGACGGGTGGGGTGCGCTCAACCTGGACTGCCCCCTGCTCCAGAGCCCCGGGTGCTGGGGGCACCGCGACACCCTCCTGCGCCGGGAGCCGCCCGGGCGGGCGGTCTGGCTGGTGATGGGAGCCGCCCAGGCGCCCTGGCCGGGGGTCGGCGGCGCCAGCGACGTCGAGATCCTGGCGGCGGTGCACGGCCCTCGGCCCCGCCTCCTGTACACGTGGGCGCGGGCGGTCCAGCTGGGTTTCTGACCCGCGGGCGGCGGCGGGCTGCACCGACCTGGCGCCGCAGCGCCGACGTCGCCAGGTCGGCGTCGCCGCCCCCTTGACGGACGCTTGTATCCATGTATATTTGCTCGGCCGATGGAGAGGGGAGGGCGATCGGGCGGTGACCGACGATCGGAGGCCCCACGACTGCCGCGGGATCGGCCGGCGCCGCTCGCTCCCGGAAGGGCGACCCGCGATCGCCGGGTGCCTGGTGGCTGACCGCCCGGCGGACGGCACGTCCTGGCTCGGGGACGGTTGGCCCGGCAGGGTCGAGCGCACCTCTGCCGCCGATGCCGTCTACCAGTCGCTGCGCGCAGCGGTGGTCGACGGCCGGCTGGCCGCCTCCACCCGGCTCGGCGAGAAGGAACTCGCCGCTCAGTTCCGGGTCAGCCGCACCCCGGTGCGCGAGGCGCTCCGCCGGCTGGAGCAGCGCCGGCTGGTGACGGCGCTGCCGACCGGCGGGTACCAGGTGGCGGCCTGGAACCCAACCGACGTCCGGGCCCTCTACCGGGTTCGCGGCGTGCTCGAGCGGCTGGTGGCTGGCGAGGCCGCCGGCCGGGCCACCGCCGATGACCTGGCTGCGCTCGGGCGGATGATCGACCGGCCGCCGCCCGCACCCCGCGGGGAGCTGGTCGCCGTTGGGGCGCGGCGCTTCCACCGGGCGGTCGCGCGCATCGCCGGGATCCGGCTCGCCGCCGACCTCCTCGACGACATCGCCGACCACGAGGACCGCTACCGGCGCCACACGGCGGCCGACGAGGACCGCCGGGTGCGTGCGCGCCTCGAGCATCACCGCGTCCTGGAACAGATCCGCGCCGGCGACCGCGCCGGCGCCGAGCGGGCGATGGCCGAACACCTGGACAGCGCCGCCGGCTTCCTGCTCCAGGGCCTGGGTGCTGACCAGGAGCCGAGCCCGGCCGTCTCGGGAGCGGCCGGTGCCTAGCCCCGCGGTCCGACCGCTCCCGCTCAGCGGGGTGCGGGTGCTGGACCTCGCCACGATGATGGCCGCGCCGGCATCAGCCTGCTACCTCGGGGAGTTCGGTGCTGACGTGATCAAGGTCGAAAAACCCGGCGAGGGCGACCCCCAGCGCGCCTGGGGGACCCGCAAGAGCGGCGAGTCGCTCTTCTGGAAGGCGATCAGCCGCAACAAGCGGTCGCTGACGCTCGACCTCCGGACGGCCGAGGGGGCCACGATCCTGCGCCGCCTGATCCCCTCCACCGACGTGGTGATCGCCAACTTCCGCCCCGGCACGCTGGAGCGCTGGGGCGTCGGCTACGACGACCTGGCCGTGCTCAATCCCGGACTGGTGATGCTGGAGGTGTCGGGCTTCGGCCGCCACGGGGCCCTGGCCCATCGGCCGGGGTTCGGCACGCTGGCGGAGGCCCGGTCGGGGTTCGCTCACCTCAACGGGGATCCCGAGGGGCCGCCCACGCTGCCCAACATGGGTCTCGCCGACGGGGTGGCCGGGATCATGGGGGCCTTCGCGGTGATGGTGGCGCTCTACCACCGCGATCGCACCGACGGGCGCGGCCAGCGCATCGACCTCAGCCTCTGCGACCCGATCCTCCGCCTGCTGGAGCCGTCGCTGCTGGATTGGGACCAACTCGGGGTCCGCGGCCAGCGCACCGGCAGCCGCAGCGTCCACGTCGCGCCCCGCAACGTCTACCGGTGCAGCGACGGGCGCTGGGTGGCCCTCTCCGCCAGCGCGCCCTCGATCGTCCGCCGGGTGTTCAGTGCGATCGACCGGCCGGAGCTGTCCGACGACCCGCGCTTCGTCACCAACGAGGCGAGGCTGCGTCACGTCGACGAGCTCGACGCCATCCTCGCGACCTGGATCGGCGCCCGTCCCGCGGCCGAGGTGATCGGGGTGATGGAGCGTGCCCAGGCCGCGGTGGGCCCGGTGCACGATGTCGAGGAGGTGATGAGCGATCCCAACGCCGCCGACCGGGAGGCCTTCGTCACGGTGGACGACCCCGACCTCGGGCCGATGCGGCTCGTCGACGTGCCGGCCCGGATGAGCCGCACCCCCGGGAGGGTGCGCCACACCGGCCCCCGACTCGGGGCCCACACGGAAGAGATCCTGGCCGAGCTGGGCCTGATCGACCGACTCAGCGAGCTGCGCGCCGCGGGGGTGGTGTGATGGGTGCGACCAACGGGTCGGCACCGATGGGCCGCACGCCGGAGCCGGGCCTGCTCCGGAGCCTGCTCTTCGCCCCCGCCAGCCACGAGCGCCACAGCCGCAAGGCGCTGGAGTCGGCCGCCGACGCCGCCATCCTCGACCTCGAGGACGCGGTCCCCGAGGCCGATAAGGGCATGGCCCGCCATCGGGCAGCGGCCCTGCTCAGCGAGCGGGCACTGCCCGCCCCCCTGGCCCTGGTCAGGATCAACGCCCTGGCGACGGCGCATGCCTATCCCGACCTGCTCCAGGTGGTGGGGCCGGGACTGGATGGGATCGTGCTGCCCAAGACCGAGTCGGCGGAGGACGTTCACACCCTGGCATGGGCGCTCACCCAGCTGGAGCGTGGACGCGGTCTCGCGGCGGGTGCCATCCGCATCATCCCGATCGTCGAGAGCGCCCGCGGGCTCTACGCCGCGGTGGCGATCGCCGGGGCCTCGCCCAGGGTCCGTACCCTCAACTTCGGGGTCGGCGACTTCACCCTCGACACCGGCATGCTCCCCGAGCCCGGCAATCCGGGCGTCAGCTGGGCCCGAGCCCAGGTGGCGCTGGCCTGCCGGCTGGCTGGGGCGGAGCCGCCGATCGATACCGCCCACCTCACCCTCGACGACCACGAGGGACTGGAGCGGGAGGCGCTGGACGCCCGCCGACTGGGCTTCCAGGGCAAGGCCTGCATCCATCCCGACCAGCTCCCGGTCGTGCACCGCGTGTTCACGCCGACCCCCGCCGAGGTCGCCCGCGCCCAGACCATCGTGGACCGGTTCGAGGCGGCCCTGACGGCTGGGGTGGGCGCGCTCCGGGTGGGGCCGGACTTCGTCGACCAGCCGATCGCCGCGCGCGCCGTGCAGGTGCTGGAGCGGGCCCGCCGCGCCGGCGTCAGGGAGGAGGCCCCGTGAGCATCCTGTGGCTCTCGATCGGCTTCGGCTTCGTCACCGCGTCGGTCCTGGCGCTGGCGTCGGTGGGGTTGAGCCTGCAGTTCGGGGTGACCAACTACGTCAATTTCGCCTACGGATCGTTCCTCACCCTGGGCGCCTACTTCGCCTGGACCACCCTCACCGGCGGCCATCTGCCGCTCTGGCTGGCGATCGTGATCGGCGCGCTCGGCGTCGGGGTGGTGGGGGTGCTCTCCGACCGGATCGTCTTCCGATCCTTCACCCGCAGCGGCTTCCCGCTGTTCTACCTGCTCATCGTCAGCTTCGGGCTCAGCCTGATCCTCGGCAACGTCGTCCAGGGGGTGTGGGGCCCGAGCCCCCAGTTCTTCGCGGTGGTGTCGCAGTTCCCGCTCCACATCGGGCCCTTCCTGCTCACCCCCGCCCAGCTGGTGATCATCGGTGTCGCCGGGGTCAGCATGGTGGGCGTCCATTTGCTGCTCACCCGGACCCGGCTGGGCAAGGCGATGCGGGCGATGTCCGACAACCCGGCGCTGGCCCAGGTCAGCGGCATCGACATCAACCGCGTCACCACCTGGGCCTGGTTCATCAGCGGGACCCTGGCCGGGCTCGCCGGGATCGCCCTCGCCATCAGCACCGCCAGCTTCGAGCCGGCCTTCGGCGAGAACTTCCTCTTCATCATCTTCGCGGCGGTGATCGTGGGCGGGATCGGCCAACCCTACGGCGCCATGCTGGGGGCGGTCCTGATCGGGATGGTGACCGAGGTCTCGGCCGCCTTCATCGACCCCGCCTACAGCACCGACCTCGCCTTCGTGGTCCTCATCATCATGCTGCTGCTCCGGCCCCAGGGCCTGATCCCGGCACAGGGGAAGGCATAGATGTCCGCCGTCGTCTTCTACCTCGCCACCATCGTCAACTACTTCTTCATCTACAACATCCTCGCCTGGGGGCTGAACATCCAGTTCGGCTATGCGGGGATCCTCGACTTCACCTACATCACCTTCATGGCCGTCGGGGCCTACGTCGCAGGGGTGACGTCGCTGGGGCCGCCGCAGCCGGGGACCGGCGTCGTCTACATCCTGGGCTGGCACCTCCCCTTCCCCATCCCCATCCTGCTGGGGGGGCTGGCGGCGGCGGCGCTGGGCCTGGTGGTCGGCCTGCTGGCGATCAACCGCCTGCGCAGCGACTACCTCGCCATCGTCACCCTCTCGGTGGGGATCATCCTCTACAGCCTGGTGGGGAACCTCACCAACCTCTTCGACGGGTTCGACGGCCTGGTGGGGGTGCCCGAGCCCCTCAATGGCCAGGTCCACCTCGGGGTCAACACCTACACCATCTTCTACATGGCGGTGACCGGGGCGGTCATGGTCCTGCTGTGGTTCGTCGCCCAGCGGCTGCTGCGCTCGCCCCTGGGCCGGACCATGCGGGCGATCCGGGAGGACGTCGACGTGGCCGAGGCGTTCGGCAAGAACACCTTCCGCATCCGCCTCTGGGCGATGGTGATCGGGTGCTTCTACGCCGGCGTGGGCGGGGCCCTCCTGGTCGGGTTCGTGGGCGCCTTCAGTCCCGACGGCTGGTCGACCCTGGAGACGTTCATCATCTGGGCGATCCTCCTCATCGGCGGCCGGGGCAACAACTGGGGGTCGGTGCTGGGCTCGTTCCTGGTGGTGGCGGTGCTCTCGGAGGCGACCCGCTACCTGCCGGCGATCCCCAACAACGCCTTCCTGGAACCGGCGCTGCGCAACATGGTGATCGGCGCCGGACTGATCGTGGTCCTGCGCTTCCGCCCCCAGGGGCTCCTGCCGGAGCGCAAGGCCAACTTCTCCGAGGTGCGCACCGCCGCGCCCGGCCTGGAGGCGAGCCATGCCGACTGACACCCCGATCCTGGAGGTCGACGCCATCGTCCGCCACTTCGGCGGGCTGCAGGCGGTCGATGGCTGCAGCTTCGCCATCCAAAAGGGGATGCTGGCGGCGCTGATCGGTCCCAACGGGGCGGGCAAGACCACCCTCGTCAACCTGGTGGCGGGGGCGCTGCCCCTGCATGGGGGTCGGGTCCTGTTCGAGGGCACCGACATCAGCGGCTGGCCGCCCCACCGGATCGCGGCCCGCGGGCTGGTGCGCACCTTCCAGATCTCCCGCGAGTGGGCGCAGCTGACGGTGCTGGAGAACCTCCTGGTGGCGGCCCCCGGGCAGCAGGGGGAGCAGCTCTGGAATGCCCTCCTGCGCCCCTCGGTGGGACGGCAGCAGGACCGCAAGCTGGTGGCACGCGCGCTCGACACCCTCGACACCTTCGGGCTCTACGCCATGCGCAACGAGTACGCCGTCACCCTCAGCGGCGGCCAGAAGCGACTCCTGGAGCTGGCCCGGGCGGTGATGAGCCAACCCAAGATGCTGCTCCTCGACGAGCCGATGGCGGGGGTCAACCCGGCCCTCACCGAGCAGCTCGCCGCCCACATCGAGAGCCTGCGCCAGGGCGGCATCACCTTCCTGCTGGTGGAGCACAACCTGGAGTTCGTGGAGCAGAGCTGCGACCACGTGGTGGTGATGGCGCTGGGCCGCACCCTGGCGACCGGGGTGATGGCCGAGCTGCGCACCAACCCCGAGGTGGTGGGCGCCTACCTGGGAGGCGATGTCGTTGAGCGCGCTGCAGGCTGAGGGGGTCACCACCGGCTACGGATCGGTCCCGGTGGTCTCCAACGTGTCGATGGCGGCCAGCTCTGGCGAGGTGGTGGTGCTGGTGGGCCCCAACGGGGCCGGCAAGTCCACCTTTCTCAAGGGGGTCTTCGGTCTCCTGCGCCACACCACCGGGCGGGTCGTCGTCGACGGCCTCGACGTCAGCGGCTGGCCGCCGCACCGGGTCGCCCGCAGCGGGATGGCCTACGTTCCCCAGGTGAGCAACACCTTTCCCAGCATGTCGGTGACCGAGAATCTCGAGATCGGCGGCTTCGCCGCCGCCGTCGACCTGCGCCAGCGGATCGACGAGGTGCTGGCGATCTTCCCGGACCTGGCGCGCAGCCCGAGGGCCAAGGCGGGAAGCCTCAGCGGCGGCCAGCAGAACATCCTCGGGATGGCGCGCTCGCTGATGCTCTCGCCCAAGGTGGTGCTGCTCGACGAGCCCACCGCCGGGCTCGCCCCCAAGTACGTGGGCACCGTCTGGGAGCAGGTGGGCCGGATGGCCAAGGCCGGCACCGCGGTGATGGTGGTGGAGCAGAACGTGGAGTTGGCGATGCGGCACAGCGACCGGGTCTACGTGCTGGTGGCGGGACGGGTGCGCCTCCAGGGCACCCCCGAGGAGGTGCGGCGGCACGACCTCACCGCCCTCTTCCTGGGCGGTGCCGGGCGCGGTGTCCTGGAGCCGGCGGACGAACAACCGACGCGACCGATCTAGTCACGGACGGGCCGGAGCGGGCCGGGGTTCGCCCGGCCGCCGGACCCAGACGACAAGGAGGACAGAGCGTGAGAGGAAAGCGGGCAGCGGCCGTCCTGGGGGCGGTCGCCGCGACAGTTGCACTCACCTCGCTGGGCGGGGTGGCGGCGGCGCGGGCGCCGCGGGCGCACGCGGCCAAGACCCTGACGGTCGGGGAGCTGATGCCGATGTCCGGGGCGGAGGCATTCGTCGGCGAGTGGTTCACCCACGGGGCGGCGGCCGGGGTCAAGGCGGTCAACAACGCCGGTGGCGTGCTGGGCATGAAGATCGCCACGGTGCTGGAGGACACCTCCGGAGACCCGGTCGACGCGGTCCCGGCCTACCACGCCCTGCTCACCCACAGCCCCGACTTCGTGGTGGGGCCGTCGTCGCTGGAGATCCTGGGGGTGATCAAGTTCTTCCGGGCCTCCAACCTCCCCGACTTCATGGAGGGGGGGACCACATCGCTGGACCACATGAACTACCCGTACGTCTTCCGGATGTTCCCGTCGGACAGCAGCCTGCTGGCCAGCGAGGCCTTCTACGCCCTCAACGTGCTCCACTGCCGCCGGGCGGGGCTGATGTACGAGGACTCCACCAACGCGCAGGACGAGGTTCCCCCGCTGGTGTCGGCCTACACCCACAACGGCGGCAAGATCGTGGCCAGCCTCAAGCTGGAGCCCAACGCCACCTCCTACCTCACCGAGGTCGCCAAGGTCTTCGGCGCTCACCCCAGCTGCGTCTTCTTCCACGCCACCCCGGCGGAGATGAGCACCCTGTCGGGCAACCTCCAGGAGGAGGGCCACCTCAACGTCCACTTCATCACCGGCGACACCGGGACCGCGATCCAGCTGGCCCAGGCGATGGGTCTCAAGTTCGCCTCCAGGTGGCTCACCGGGATGACCGGCGCCTCCGTCGACGCCCCCGCCTACAAGGTCTTCCTCAAGGCCTACGAGCAGGTGTGGCACACCAGCAAGCCGCTGCCGGCCACCGAGGCGATGTACGACGCGGTGGTGATCCCGGCGCTGGCGATCACCCTGGCCAACACCACCAACGCCAAGGTGTGGGTCAAGGACGTGACCAAGGTCAGCAACCCGCCGGGAACCCAGTGCTTCACCTACGCGACCTGCGTCCGCCTGATCAAGGCCCACCGCAAGATCAACTACCAGGGGGCCAGCGGCAACGAGGACTTCAACCGCTACCACAACGTCTTCACCCCCCTCACGGTGGAGGGATGGACGAGGGGCGGCAAGCTGCGCAAGATCTACACCGTGACCACCAATCAGCAGGCGGCGATGTACCGGCACTGAGAGCCGGGCCGAGCTGGCAGCGCGAGGGAGGGCGGCCCGGGGCCGTCCTCCCCATCCGCGGCCGCTCGGGCCGCCCGGAGAAGGGCGGTGGCCGGGGCCGCGGGCGGATCGGCGGCGGCGGTGTGGTATACCAGCCTGCAGGTGGCGAGCGTGAGACGGATGACGGGGCGATGACGTCGGTCACGGTCGCCGACGTCTTCGCCCGCGACGGGCTGCAGGCGCTCCGTCACGAGGGCGGCTGGCGGATGCCCACCACCGACGACAAGGTCGCCGTCATCGCCGCCCTCGACGCCGCCGGCGTGCCGGAGATCGAGATCACCGGCTTCGCCCATCCCCGGGTGATCCCCAGCCTGGCCGACGCCGAGCTGGTGGCGCAGACGGTTCTGGGCCGTCCCCACCGGGCGGTGCTGCGGGCGCTGGTGCCGAACCTGCGCGGCGCCGAGCGCGCGCTCGACTGCGGGGTGGCCAAGCTGGTGGGCCTGGTGGTGCTGAGCGAGACCTACGAGCGGCTCAACGCCAACCGGTCGGTCGCCGACGGCCTCGCCGAGCTCGCCCGCGTCGCCGAGCGGGCGAGTCGGGCCGGGGCGGAGCTGGCGGTGGGCGTCGCCACCGCGTTCCACTGCCCCTACGAGGGCCTCATCGGCGAGTCGAGGCTCTTCGACCTGCTCGACCGGGTGGCCGCCTGCGGCGTCACCGAGGTGGTGCTGGCCGACAGCGTGGGGCTGGCCGGGCCGGGCCTGGTCCGCGAGCGGTGCCTGGCGGTGCGGTCCCGCTTCCCCCAGCTGAGCCTCGGCCTCCACCTGCACAACCTCGGCGGCTTCGCCCTGGCCTCCGCCTTCGCCGCGCTGGAGGCTGGCGTCGACCGCTTCGACGGATCGGTGGGAGGGATCGGCAGCGGCATCACCATGCCGCTGGCCGCGGCCCGGCTCGGCAACGTCGCCACCGAGGACCTGGTGGCGCTCTTCGAGTCGGTCGGCGCGACCACCGGGATCGACCCCGCGGCGATCGCCGACCTCGGTGGCGTGGTCCAGCGCCTGCTGGGCGCGCCGGGGGCCAGTTACGCGGCCGGGTACGGGACCGCCGCGCGGGTGCTGGAGGCGGGACGCGCCGCCCTGCCCGCGCTGCAGACGACCCCGCCGGGGGTGTCCCGGCTACAGGAGGTGCCACGATGAGCCACTTGGGGTCCGCGCTCGGCGAGCCCATCCAGATCCGCCGCGAGTCGGCGGGCCAGGCGATCTACCGCCTGCTCCGCGACGCCGTCATCCAGCGCCGGCTGGCCCCCTCGACCCGCCTGCTGGAGCCGGAGCTGGCGGTCAGCCTGTCGGTCAGCCGCACCCCGGTACGGGAGGCACTGCGGGTGCTGGAGGCGGAGGGGTTCGTGGAGCGCCTGCCCAGCGGCGGGCTGGTGGTGGCCGGCATCGACCCCCAAGACGTCCGCGAGCTCTACGACGTCCGGCTGGCCCTGGAGACGATGGCGGCCCGCCAGGCCGCCCAGCGGGCCACCGTCCACGACGTCCACGCCCTCATCGACCTGCTCGACCGGCTCAGCCGGCTCAGCCTGGAGCCCGACGAGGCGCTCCGGCACGGCGACGTCTTCCACGACCACCTCGCCCAGCTGGCTGGCAACCGGCGCTGCCAGGAGGTGATCCACCACATGCGCAACCACATCGACCGCTATCGGGCCGCGGGCACTTTGGCCGCGCCGGAGCGGGTGGCCCGCGCCTGGGCCGAGCATCGGCGGGTGGCGGACGCCATCGCCCAGGGCAATCCGCTGCGCGCCGCCCGCGCCATGCACGCCCACATCCGTGCCGAGGCGCAGGCCTGCATCGCCGCGGTCGACCGCGAGCACCGCGCCGCCGCCCATGGGGGCCGGCTGGGATCGCGCCTGGAGGTGCTGGGAGCGGGCGCCGGCTGAGCCGGGCCCCGGCGGGGACGGGGCGATCTCGATCTAGAATGCGCTGCACCCGATGGACGCCGGCCCGCTCGCGACCCGCCTCACCTATCTGGCTCCCGCGGAGCGGGAGCGGGTCGGGCGCGCCCACGCCCTCGCCGCCCGGGCCCACCAGGGCCAGCTGCGCCTGTCCGGCGATCCCTACCTGGTCCATCCCGAGGCGGTGGCGGCAACTCTCGCCGACCTCCACCTGGACGCGGACGCCCTGGCGGCGGCGCTCCTCCACGACGTGCTGGAGGACACCGAGGTCACCGCCGAGACGCTGCGCGAGCAGTTCGGGCCGACGGTCGAGAAGCTGGTGCAGGGCGTCACCAAGCTCGGCCGCATCCACGCCCGGCCCGAGGGCCAGGCCCAGGCCGAGAACATCCGCAAGATGCTGATCGCCATGGCCGAGGACCTCCGGGTGGTCCTGATCAAGCTCGGCGACCGGCTCCACAACATGCGCACCATCAGCCCGCTGGCCCCCGACCGGCGGCAGCGGATCGCCCAGGAGACCCTCGACATCTACGCGCCGCTGGCGCACCGGCTGGGGATGTGGCAGATGAAGGCGGAGCTCGAGGACCTGGCCCTGGCGGTGCTGGACCCGGCTGGCTTCGAGGCGGTCACCGGCGCGATCGCCTCCCGCCGCAAGGAGCTGGAGCAGGTGCTCGGGCAGGCCGGCACGGAACTGGAGCGGGAGCTGACGGTGGCCGGCATCCGCGCCGACATCAACGGTCGCCCCAAGCACGCCGCCAGCGTGCTTCGCAAGATGCAGCAGCACGGCAAGTCGCTGGAGGAGATCTACGACCTGGTGGCGATCCGGATCGTCTGCGAGGACGTGCGGAGCTGCTACGGGGTCCTCGGGGTGGTGCACACCCTCTGGAAGCCGATCCCGGGTCGGTTCAAGGATTACGTCGCGATGCCCAAGGGCAACGGCTACCAGTCGCTCCACACCACCGTGGTGGGGGCCGGTGGCGAGCCGATGGAGATCCAGATCCGCACCGCCGCCATGCATCGCACCGCCGAGGAGGGGATCGCCGCCCACTGGCATTACAAGGAGTCGTCGGCCGGCGACCCCCGCCTGGACGAGCGCTTCTCCTGGCTGCGGGCCCTGCTGGAGTGGCAGAAGGAGATGCTCGACGCCGAGCGCTTCGTCGAGAACGTCAAGCTGGACATCTTTCCCGACGAGGTCTTCGTCTTCACCCCCAAGGGGGAGGTGCGCTCGCTGCCGGCGGGGTCCACCCCGGTCGACTTCGCCTATCGCATCCACACCGACGTCGGCCACCGCTGCCTGGGGGCCAAGGTCAACTCCCGGATGGTGCCGCTCGACCACCGGCTGGAGAACGGCGACATCGTGGAGGTGCTCACCACCCGCTCCGAGCGCCACGGACCCAGCCGGGACTGGCTCAACTTCGTCAAGACCAGCAGCGCCCGGGACAAGATCCGGCAATGGTTCAAGCGGCAGCGGCGAGAGGAGAACGTCGCCCGTGGGCGGGAGCTGCTGGAGCGCGAGTTGCGCCGGCTGCGGGGGCAGAGCCTGAGCCAGGTTCCGGTCGAGCGCCTCGCCGACACCGCCCGCGAGCTGCGCTACCAGGAGCTTCCCGACTTCCTCGCCGCCATCGGCTACGGGGAGCTCAGCCCCCGCACGGTGGTGCTGCGCTGGGCCGCCCGCGACGACGGGGACGGCGAGACCGGGCCCGTCCCCCGTCTCACCATCCCGATCGTCTCCCGTCCCGCCGGCCAGGACGCGGTGCGGGTGCGGGGGGTCGACAACGTGCTCGCCACCCTCGCCCAGTGCTGCAAGCCGGTGCCGGGGGAGGCGATCCGCGGCTACGTCACGCGGGGCCGGGGGGTGAGTGTGCACCGCGCCTCCTGCAGCAACCTGCGCCACGGGCACGAGCCGGAGCGGCTGGTCGAGGTGGAGTGGATCGAGGCCGCCCGCCAGGTCTTCCCGGTCGCGCTCAAGATCGAGGGCTGGGACCGGACCGGGCTGCTCCGCGACGTCGCCACCGTCATCGCCGAGAGCCGGGTGAACCTCAGCGGGGCGGCGGTGGAGGTGACCGACGATCACACCGCCGTCATCTCCACGGTGGTGGAGATCGCGAGCCTCACCCAGCTGAGCCGGCTGCTGGAGAAGCTGGAGGCGATCCGCGACGTCCACACGGTGGCCCGCGAGACCGGCTGAGATCGCCGCGCCCGTAGACTGGCGGGACCGATGACCGCCGTCCAGCGCCTGCGCGGCACCGCCGACTGGCTCCCCCAGGATCTCCCCCGACTGCGCCGGGCGGAGCAGGCGGGGCTGGCGGTCGCGCGCGCCTTCGGCTATGGGGAGATCGCGACCCCGGTGATCGAGCCGACCGAGCTCTTCACCCGTGGGGTGGGGGACACCACCGACATCGTCACCCACCAGATGTACACCTTCACCGACCTGGGCGGGCGCTCGGTGAGCCTGCGCCCGGAGGGGACCGCGGCGGTGCTGCGGGCCTTCGCCGAGAGCTCCTTGCGGCAGGCGCCCCGGCCGGTGCGGCTCGCCTACGCGGGACCGATGTTCCGACACGATCGCCCCGGCCGGGGCCGCTTCCGCCAGTTCCACCAGCTCGGGGTGGAGGCGATCGGCGAGGCGGACCCCGAGCTCGACGCCGAGGTGATCGCCGTGGCCTGGGACTGGCTCCGGCGGCTGGGGATCGAGGGCACCACCCTGGCGCTCAACAGCATCGGGGACGCGACCTGCCGGCCGCTCTTCCGGGCCGCCCTGCTGGCCCACCTCGCTCCGCACCGGGACAGGCTGGCGCCCCTCGACCGGGAGCGGCTGGGGCGCAACCCGCTCCGCCTCCTCGATAGCAAGGACGCCTCCCTCCGCGCCATCCTCGCCTCCGGGCCCCAGATCGCCGCGTTCCTCTGCCCCGCCTGCCGGGACGCCCTCGCCCGGGTGGAGGCCGGGCTGCGCGCGTACGGCATCCCCTACCAGGTTGAGCCGCAGCTGGTGCGGGGGCTCGACTACTACGTCCGCACCACCTTCGAGGTCTGGCACCAGAGCCTGGAGGGCGCCCAGAACGCTCTGCTCGGCGGCGGCCGCTACGACGGCCTGCTCGCCACCC
>Ga0307374_10007934_pt1 | contig 16018 bp, 14 predicted proteins | sample OX3MG_FD_202532 | JGI IMG/M metagenome (GOLD analysis project Ga0307374, IMG submission 202532) | Soil microbial communities from Risofladan, Vaasa, Finland - OX-3 | ecosystem: Environmental > Terrestrial > Soil > Coastal area > Acid sulfate soil | place: Finland: Risofladan, Vaasa | collected... | reverse complement strand
TCACAACACGCATGACGTTCACCACGAACACGAGCTGATATAGCACGAGCCCTGACACAATACCGATTCCGAGGGGGGCGTCCAGGAAGACGGCCGCCAGCACGACGACCGTCATGATGGCCAGGCGGGCCGTCGTCCTCCCGCCCAGTTGACGGCGAACGGCCCTGGTGCTCTGCTCGCCGCGCATCTCAACCTTGGCGGTTTGGCCGTCGAGGAAGCGCAAGTTCGTGATCGCCATTCCCACGCCGATGACGACGCCCAAGGCGGCCAAGGGTGGGGCCACGACCAGGGCCACGATGAATCCCACGGCTCCCACGATGATGGTCGAAAGTGTGGTGCGACGCAGGAGGCGCGGCAGCGTGTCGGTTGGGAGGTTTTCTAGCACGAGCAATGGGTTTCTAAAGGAAACGCCGGACTTGCTTCACAACGCTCACCACGGCGGCGACCGTTCCTAATGTTATCCCGATTAAGAGACCCCACGGAGCGGTGGACCATGCGCGGTCGGCCCATATTCCAAGTACCACGAAAGCCGCGATGATGATCGCGACCGTCGTACCCATGGTCAAGAGCGCGAACACCCCCGGTAACTCCTTGACGCGGCCATTGTCCTGTTCAGAGGGGGCAGATGGCTCATGGTCGCCGGACGAATCGCTCACCGGTGCGAGCTCTCACGGATCCGCCGTGCCTCGTCGCCGCGGTAGTACAGGCGATTGACCAAGGGGCTGAACCACGTCATCAAACCGATCAACAAGAGCGCGACGCCGAGTGGGATGAAGACGTTCGCCTGAGTGTCGAACAGCGGCAGCAACACGAAGCCACACAGCACCGCGGTCCAGAGCCACAAGATCACGACCGTGCGCCGATGACCGTGGCCCAGGCGCATCAATCGGTGGTGAATGTGGTTCTTGTCCGGGGTGTGAAATCCCTGTCCCGACACCGTTCGGCGAACGAACGCCCAGACCGCGTCGATCAAGGGGACGCCGAGGATGAACACCGGGATCAGCAACGGCGCGAAGAAGAAGAACGTCACGCCACTCGCCGGCGGCGTTCGGCCCCCGATCACCATCGTCGAGGCGCTCATCAAGAGACCCAGCATCAACGCGCCGGCGTCGCCCATGAAGAGCTTGGCCGGATGAAAGTTGTCGCGCAAGAAGCCCAAACAGATGCCACACGTCAGCGCCGCGATCAGCGGTCCCACGTTGTTGCTCGGCAACAGCCCGAGGGCCTCGAGGCGCAGGCCGTAGAGACAGAGCGTGCCCGAGGCGATCGCCACGATGCCGCCGGCCAAACCATCGAGCCCGTCGATCAGATTGACGGCATTGGAGAGCGCGAAGACCCACACCGCGGTGATGATCGGCAGGATGGACGGACCGAGCACGACGAATCCCGCGAAGGGCAGTTTCAGTTGGTACATCGTCGCGCCGCTGAAATAGAGGATCGACGCCGCGAGGAACTGTCCGGCGACCTTGGCCGGTGCGCTCATCTCACGAAAGTCGTCCAGGACCCCCACGACGAAGATCACGCCGGCCGCGAGCAGCACGCCGATCATCTCGTGCGAGGAGAGGATGACGTCACGCAGCGTGGGAATGGCCATGGCGAACATCAGTGCGACGCAGAACCCGACGAGCATCGCCGCTCCCCCGCCGTAGGGCGTGGTGACCTCGTGGACCTTTCGTTCGTCCGGCGTCGCGGTGTAGCCGATGCGCAGCGAGATCTTCCTCGCCGGAACGTTCGCCACCAAGGTCACGACCGTTCCCACGGCGATGACGGCGACGTACGCGAGGATGTTGTGCATCTAGAGATTCGTGAAGTTGGCGTAGGGGTTGAACGTCGCGCACATCGACGCGACGTCGGCGCGAACCTCGGCCACGATCGCGTCGTCGTCACGGTGGCGAAGCGCGCGCGACATCAACGTCGCGATCGTCTCGAACTCCCCCTCCTTCATGCCGGCCGTCGTTTGGGCGGCGCTGCCCACGCGAAGTCCCGACGTGATGAAGGGGCTGCGTGGGTCATCGGGGACCGTGTTGCGGTTCGTCGTGATCCCGGCGCGGTCGAGCACCTCTTGAGCGAGCTTCCCGGTCAACTCCTCGTCGAACTCGCGCAAGTCCAACAGCACCATGTGGTTCTCGGTCCCGCCCGAGACGTTGCGGAAGCCCTCCTTCGCGAGCGCCGCACCGAAGGCACGGGCGTTGACGACAATCTGGTCGGTGTAGGTCGAGAAACTCGCGAGGGCCGCCTCTTTGAACGCGACGGCCTTGGCGGCGATCGCGTGCTCGAGCGGTCCACCCTGTTGACCGGGGAAGACCGCCGAATCGATCTTCTTGGCGTACTCCTCGCGACAGACGATCGCGCCCCCGCGCGGACCGCGCAACGTCTTGTGCGTGGTGAAGGCGACCACGTCGGCGTACGGCACTGGATTCGGATGTGAACCTCCGGCGATCAAACCGGCGACGTGCGCCGAGTCGAAGACCAACAGCGCGCCGATCTCGTCGGCGATCTCGCGGAAGGGAACGGGATCGATCAGTCGCGAATACGCGGTCGCGCCGGCGATGATCATCTTCGGTCGGTGTTGCAACGCCAACTCGCGAACGTTCTCGAAGTCGATCACCTCCCCGGGACTCGCCGGGTCGTCACTGCGCGGCGTCACACCGTAGGAGACGAAGTTCCACCACTTGGACGTGATGGACGCGGGCGACCCGTGCGTCAAGTGGCCGCCCTGATCGAGTCGCATGGCGAGGATCGTGTCGCCCGGCGCCAGCAGCGCTTGGTAGACCGCCACGTTCGCGTTCGCGCCGCTGTGGGGTTGCACGTTCGCGTGATCGGCGCCGAAGAGCGCAGTGAGGCGACGTCGGGCCAGGTCCTCCACTTCGTCGACCACCTGATTGCCGCCGTAGTAGCGCCGTCCCGGGTAGCCCTCGGAGTACTTATTGGTGAGGATCGAGCCCGTCGCCGCGAGCACGGCCGGTGAGGCGAAGTTTTCACTGGCGATCAACTGCAACGTCGTGGTCTGACGATGCCACTCTTGGGCGAGCAGCGACGTGACCTCGTCGTCGTTGGTGATCCACGCGTCAAAGGGTGAAGAGGTCATGGATTACCTTTCATCGTCGACGAGGTGCTCGTCGAGTTCGTCGAGTTTCACGATTCGTGCGAGGTGGCGTCCCTCGCCGGGCGTCGCGCGCAGCCACGCCTCCAGCGCTTCTCGCGCCACCACCGAACCGGTGAGACGCGCCCCCAGACACAGTACGTTGGCGTGATTGTGCTCGCGCGCGAGCCGGGCCGACGTCACGTCGTGCGCGACCGCGGCGCGAACGCCGGGCACCTTGTTGGCGGCGATGGAGATCCCGATGCCCGTTCCGCAGACGCCAACCCCGAGGTCGCACTCGCCCGAGGCCACGCGTCGTCCGACGGCGACGCCGAAGTCCGGGTAATCGACGGAGTCGGTGGCGTTGTCGGTGCCAAGGTCGAGGGTCTCGTGACCCCAACCGGTGAGCGCTTTGGCGAGTTCGCTCTTCAGGTCATAGCCAGCGTGATCTGAGCCGAGGGCGATACGCATCACTGCCACCTTACCTTTGGGAATGGAATCGACGAGGGTGCGGCAATACTTCAAGGGTGACCGTTCCGCCTCGAACGCCCGTGCTCATCGGTGTCGGCCAAATCACGGAACGTCCGGTTCCGGACGACTCCTCATCGTCTCGCAAGCAACCGCTCGATCTCATGGTCGCCGCGCTCGAACGGGCCGCGGCCGACTCGGGCGCGGCGTTGATGCTCGAGAACGTCGACGAGATCGCGGCGGTCTCGTCGTTCACGTGGCACACCAACGATCCGGCACTCCTGGTCGCCGAGCGACTCGGGATGGACGTCACGACGCGCCTCTTGGGGGTGGGGGGCAACACGCCACAGAAGTTCGTGCACGACGCGGCGCGACGGATCCTCGCGGGCGAACTGCGATCCGTCGCCGTCGTGGGCGCTGAGGCGATGTACGCGCGACTTCTCGCCACGCGTGAGGGCCACGAGCTCAACTGGGTCACGCAGTCCGACGCCGTGCCCAGTCCGGTGATCGTGACGAACGACCCGCCACCGTTGACGGCGGCCGAATACGGCCAGGGTTTGAATCTTCCGACCAACGTCTACCCGCTCTTCGAGAACGCCCGACGGGCTCGACTCGGTTGGACGCTGCCCGAGCAGCGCGAGAATCTCGGTCGACTCTGGTCGAACTTCGCGCACGTCGCGGCGCGCAATCCCTACGCCTGGATCAGGGACGCGCCGTCGCCCGAGACGATCTCGACGCCCGGCGCTCAGAATCGGATGGTCGCCTTTCCGTACACCAAGTTGCTGATGGCCAATATGCCCGTCGACATGGCGGCGAGTTTCATCATGACCAGCTTCGAGCACGCCAGCGCGCTCGGCGTCGCGCGCGACCGGATGGTCTTTCCCCACTGTGGCGCGGACGCCAACGATCACTGGTTGATTTCCGAGCGACCGCAACTCGACGACTCCCCCGCGATGCGCGCCGCCTGGGCGACGATGCACGACTTCGGCGTCACGATCGATGACGTCGCGCACCTGGATCTCTATAGCTGTTTCCCGACCGTGGTCCAAAGTGCCTGTGACGTCCTCGGTATTGACGCCTTCGATCCCACTCGGGTGCCGACGATCACCGGTGGGCTGACCTTTGGCGGTGGACCCGGCAACAATTACGTCACGCACTCCATTGCGTCCATGGTCGACGCGCTTCGCGCCGACCCGTCGAGTCGGGGACTCGTGACCGCACTCGGCTGGTTCTGCACCAAGCATTCCTGGGGTCTCTACGGTGCCTCCCCTGCGCGCGAAGGATTTCGATGGTCCAGCCCGCAAGGCACGATCGACCGACAGCCGCGCTGTGTCAGTGACCAACGTGACGGTCGCGCGACCGTCGAGAGTTACACCGTCACCCACGCGACCGACGGAGAGCCGGAACGTCTCATCATCGCTGCTCGCACGCCCGAGCACGTTCGAACCTGGAGTCACAGCACCGACCGGGCGCTGATGAATGAGGTCGAAGCGACCGAACTGATTGGGCGCACCGGTGAGATTCGAAGTGACGTCTTCGCGCTGTAGCCCCCGCGGAGGACTTCGTGCGCCTACGGCAGGGCCGTCGTGTCCGTGACTGGCGCGAGTGCGATCACGCGCGTGCTCAGCGTGCGCGACAGTAGGAACAGTCCGAGGGCGGAGACGAACGCTCCCACCAGTTCGAACCACAACACGCTCGTCATCCAGAATCCACCGAACGTTCGAAACGGAGTGATGAGGAACACGACCAGCGCGCTCGTGAGCAGGTACTGCACGGCGAAGGCCACGTAGGCTCGCTGGAGATTGATTCGCTGAGCATCGTCACCGGCTTCGACCCTGGTCAACCACCACCACGCGAACACCGCGGCGATCTTCGTCAGCGGACTCAGCATCGGGATCACGATTTGGCGGAATGATTCGAAGTAGTAACCGCGGCTCGAGACGGTCTGTTCGTACGAGATGACTGCGGCCAGCGCACTGACGACAAAGCCCAGCATCACCGTCGCCTGCGCGCGAACTCGAGCGACGGGTCTCATGACTCCACGCTAGTGACGAACGAGTCACCGCTCACCTCGTACTGTCCCCCGATCCACCCTCGGAGCTCAGTCGAGTACGCGAGCCAGCTCTGCGGTAGAGACCGCACCCTCTCGGAGCATTCGCCACGGTGATTCCGCGAGGTCGACGACGCTCGACACGTCACCCGATCGCTCTCCCCCGTCGATCGCGCCACTCAACTCGTGGCGCGAGGAGAACCTTTCGAGCACCTCGTAGGCGCTGTGGCACGGCATCTCACCGTGCTCATTGGCACTCGTGACCGCCAGCGGCCCCAGAACCGCCATCATGCGGCGAAGCGCGTCGTCATCGGGGATCCGGAATCCGGCGGTGTCGCCCTCGCCGCCTAACATCACGGACAGCTCGTGCGGCACCTTGACGACGATCGTGAGCGCCCCCGGCCAAAAGGGCCAATCGACACCGAGGAATTCGATCTGTTCGACCGAATCGACCAACACCGGGACAGGAACGATCGCCGGACGGTGTTTCAACGTGAACAGCTTCGCGACGGCCGAGGGCTGACTCACTTCGGCGGCCAGTCCGTAGACGGTGTCGGTCGGCACCGCAACGACTCCCCCGGCGTCCAACGCGGCGATGGCCGCCTCGACTTTCATCAACTTCGGCATCAGCGCTTCGCGATCAAGAACCGCGGGTTGCCGAACATATCGTCAAGGTCTCGCACGTCAGTGAACCTCGCCTCGCGTGCCGCTTGGAGCGCTGCCGGACGATGCATATTTCCATGTTCACATATCAGCAACCCGCTTGCCACGAGCCACGCGCCGGACTGTTCGATTATCACCTCGAGATCGAGAAACCCTTGGGCGAGTGGCGTGTCCTCAGAGACCAGCGCCCCGAACGGTTCGTAGTCGAGCACCGGGTCGAGCGTCGCGAACTCCGTCGCGCCGACGTACGGCGGATTGGCGACGATCAGGTCGACGCGCCCGAGCAGTGACGCGTCCAGACCCTCGAACCAGGAGGAATGCACGGTGGTGACGCCTTCCAGGCCGTGCTTGGCGGCGTTGGATCGGGTGACGTCGAGCGCGTCACGCGATGAGTCGACCGCCACCAGCGTGGCGTTGACGCCCATCTGGCGAAGCTCGAACAGCAAGGAGAGTCCGATGGCGCCGGAGCCGCACCCGAGGTCGACGATGAGCGGATCCTGGGGCCGTCGCTGCATCAGCTCGTCGAAGGCGTGGCCGACGAGCTCTTCGGTCTCGGGACGCGGTATGAGGACGCGCGAATCGAGGTCCAGGTCCAGTGAGCGAAACGGCCAATGCCCGAGCACGTACTGTATCGGCTCGCCGTCCAGACGCCGTTGGGCGGCGGCGCGCATGGCGGCGATCGTCTCGTGATCCGAGGGCGAGAACTCCTCGACCAACCACCGCGCTTCGCGTCGGTTGAGTCCGGCGTCGATCAGTTCGGTCACCAGGTACGAATTAGCGTCCATCACTCTCGGCCAGTTGTCGCGCACGCTTTTCGGCGAGTAGCGCGTCGACGTAAGGATCGAGGTAACCGGCCAGCACGTTGTCGAGCGTATAGGTGGTCAGGTTGATCCGGTGATCCGTCACCCGGTTCTCCTTGAAGTTATAGGTGCGGATCTTCTCGCTGCGTCCGCCGCTGCCCAACTGGGAACGCTTGAGGTCGCCCTGCTCACTGGTCTGGGCGTCCTGGGCCGCCTTGAGGAGTCGCGCGCGCAACACGATCAACGCCTTGGCGCGGTTCTGGATCTGACTCTTCTCGTCCTGCATCGACACGACGATGCCCGTCGGCAGGTGCGTGACGCGAACGGCCGAGTCGGTCGTGTTGACGCTCTGGCCCCCGGGACCCGACGATCGGTAGACATCGATCTTGAGATCGCTCTGGTTGATGTCGACGTCGACCTCTTCGGCCTCGGGCAGAACCGAGACCGTCGCTGAGGACGTATGGACGCGGCCCTTGGCCTCGGTCACCGGCACGCGCTGGACACGGTGCACGCCGGCCTCGTGCTGGAGCCGGAACCACGCGTCCTCGCCCTTGATGAGATAGATGGCCTCGTCCAAACCGCCCTGTTCGGACTCGCGCTCTTCGATGACGTCGAGCTTCCAGCCCCGCAGCGCGGCGTAGCGCCGGTACATCTGGGCCAGGTCGCCGGCGAAGAGGTTGGCCTCTTCGCCACCTTCGGCGCCGCGGATCTCGAGGATGACGTTGCGGCCCTCGTTGGGGTCGTGCGGCAACAACATCGTCTCGAGACTCAATTCGAGCGCCGGGATCCTCTCTTCGGCGTTGTTCATCTCTTCACGCCAGAGTTCTCGATCGTCGCCGCTGGTCTCGTTGAACATCTCCTTGGCGGTCGCGAAGTCCGACTGGGCGGCCTTCAACTCGATCCAGGCGTGGTTGATCTCGGACAGCTCCTTGTGGCGCCGCGAGAGATCGCGCAGCCGCGTGAGATCGTTGGCGACGTCCGGTTGCGAGAGCTGTGATTCGACCGTTCGCAGCTCGTCCTGGAGGACGTTCAGGGTCTCGTCGACCGAGCGCACGGCGGGTGAGCGCTCGAGGGCCTAAGCCTTGGGAGCGCGCGCCTTGGTCTTTTGCGCGTAGCGACGCTGGAAGCGCTCGACGCGACCTCCGGTGTCGACGAGCTTCTGCTTGCCGGTGAAGAAAGGGTGGCATTCGTTGCACAGTTCGACGGTCATCGCGGACTTCGTCGACTGGGTCGTGAAGGTGTTGCCGCACGAGCATTTGACGGTCGCTTCGCCGTAGTTGGGGTGAATATCAGGCTTCATGGGTGCTCCTCGTTGCGAATGACAAGTTTATCGGGAAATCAGCTCGTTGAAGCGGGGCCGCGCGCGATCTCGGCGAGAAACTCGTCGTTGGACTTGGTGGACTTCAGTTTGTCGATCAAGAGCTCCAGCCCGGCCGCTTCACGGCCCTCGGAGGCGAGCCCGTTCAAGACCCGGCGCAACTTCCAGACCTGGGGCAGGGCTTCGCGACTGAAGAGCAGCTCTTCGTGGCGCGTCGAGGAGGCGTTGACGTCGATCGCCGGGTAGATCCGACGCTCGGCCAGACGGCGGTCGAGTCGCAGCTCCATGTTGCCGGTGCCCTTGAACTCCTCGAAGATCACTTCGTCCATCTTCGATCCCGTCTCGACCAGGGCCGAGGCGATGATCGTCAAGGAGCCGCCCTCTTCGATGTTGCGCGCCGCGCCGAAGAACTTCTTCGGCGGATAGAGCGCGCCGGAGTCGACACCACCGGACATGATCCGACCGGTCGCCGGGGCGGCCAGGTTGTAGGCGCGGGCGAGTCGCGTGATGCCGTCGAGGATGATCACGACGTCGCGGCCCTGCTCCACGAGACGCTTGGCGCGCTCGATGCACAGCTCGGCCACGTGGGTGTGCTCTTCGGCCGGACGGTCGAAGGTCGAGGCGATGACCTCACCCTTCACGGTGCGCCGGATATCGGTGACCTCTTCGGGACGTTCGTCGACCAGGAGGACCATCAGGTGCACTTCGGGGTTGTTCGACTCGATCGACTGGGCGATCTGCTTCATGATCGTGGTCTTGCCGGCCTTGGGCGGCGAGACGATGAGCCCGCGCTGGCCCTTACCGATCGGCGAGAGCAGGTCGACGATACGCGGCGTGAGGTCGGTCTTGCCCTCGTTCAGCTCGAGGTTCAGCTTCTCGTCCGGAAAGAGCGGCGTGAGGTCCTCGAAGCGGGGACGCAGTCGCGCGACCTCGGGGTCCATGCCGGCGACGCTGTCGACGCGCAAGAGCGCGGGGTACTTCTCGTTCGAGGCGGCCGGACGGAATCCGCCGACGACAGTGTCACCCTTTCGCAGGTGATAGCGACGTACCTGGTTGATCGAGACGTACACGTCATTGGGCGACGGGTGATAGCTCTTCGTGCGCAAGAAGCCGTAGCCGTCGTCGCGAAGGTCGAGCAACCCCTCGATTTCGATGAGTTCGCCGGCGTAGGGCTGATCGGCGTTCGGCATGGAGTCGCCACCGAAGCGCTCGCGGCCGTTGCGATTGCGGCGGTTGCGGCGGTTGCGCCCGGCCGCGTCGTTGCCGAAGTCACGGGGCTGTCGGTCCTGGCGCGGTTGCGAGTTCTGACGAGGGCTCGGTGGCGTGCGCTCGACACCGTTCGTGCTCGGCGCCGACGGCGCCGACTCACTCGTCGAGCCCTCGACGTCGTTGGAGCTCACGACGTGATCGGTCTTGGCGTCGGCGACGAACTCGCCGAGCAGGTCATCGAAATCGTCGGCGGGCGTCGCCACCGTACGCCGCGAGCGTACGGCGCGTGACACGGACGCTGAGGAGTCGCCGGAGGGAGCGGGATCGCCCATGATCGCTTCGATGAGCGAGGCCTTGGAAGCGCGCGCCGACACGTCGACGCCTTTTACCTTGGCGATGGTTTGGAGGTCCTCACGAGTCTTGGACTCAAGATCGGACCGGTCTGGGGAGGGCCTTACAGCCATTTATATTCCTTTCGTTCCGCTCGACAAAATTGCATGAGCGAAGAAGAAAAATCGGGAAACGTCATCTCGGATGAGTTCCTCACCCCGGGGAAGGGCCGGGTGTGGATGACGTGTTCAGTGTAGCGGAGTCCGCGAGGAATGCCAACATTCCATCGAATTTCTTATTTACGTGACGTCAGAAGGACATTGAAGGCGCCACTCTCACCGACGCGGCGCGGGTTGCTCTCGTGCTGGCACCACCGGATTTCGTAGGCTGACCACCTGCTTCGAGAACCGAGAACGCGACAGTGTGTCGAAGGTCAAGGTAAGAACGTCGTGGGCAGGGGGCTTCCAACCGATGGTTGAGACGATGCGCGAATCGACACGACGATGAACACCAACGCGCCGCGCGTCGGGTGGTTTTGGTATCGCGTCAACTTCGCGCGCCGTTGGGCGAACTATCTGACGATCATCCTCCTGGTCGGGGCGATTGGCGGTCTCTCGCTCGGATCGGTGGCCGCGGCGCGAAGAACCCAGTCCTCGTACAACACGTTGTTGGCCAGTACCAACCCCTCGGACCTCACGCTCACCGTATTCGCCCCCAATCTCTCCTCGACACTGGCCCGTTTGCCCCTCGTGCGCCACGTGGGCGAATCGTCCTACGGCATCAACGCGTTTCCCGCTGGCAAACACGGTCTGCCGGGGTTCCCGAAGGCCCTGAGCGACGGAACCGTGACGACCTCTGGCAGCTTGGTTGACGAGTACTTCACGGAGGATCGGGTGGCCCTCGTGGCCGGGCGCCGGGCCGATCCCAAGAGGGCACAAGAGTTCATGGCCGACAAGTTCGCCGCCGCGGCGATGGGTTGGCACGTGGGCCAGTACGTACGTATGTACTTCTACACCAACGCCCAGACCGCATTACCAACCTTCGCTTCGAAACCGATCACACCGATGTTGCGTCTGACGATGCACCTCGTGGGCACGATCGTGCCCAACGATGACGTCCTGCTCGACGAGGTCGACCAAACGCCCTCCCTGATACTTTTCACCCCCGCGTTGACGAGACGGATCGTGAACAACGGACCGAACTACAACGACTACGCCCTTCAACTCGATCACGGTGTGCGCGATATCTCAGCGGTCGAACGTGAGATTGTCACGGCGCTCCCGCCGGGCACGACGTACGACTTCCACATCAACTCGGCCGTCGCGGCCGAGCTGAATCGATCGCTCGAACCGGAGTCGATCTCCTTAGGGGTCTTCGGTCTCATCGCGGGACTCGCGGCGTTGATCATCGCGAGCGGCCTGATCGCGAGGGGATTACAGCGAGAGAACGACGACATCGAAGTGCTTCGCGCCCTGGGGGGTGGTCCTTCGACGTCGGCGCTCGCCAGCGCGCTCGGTCCCCTTTCGGCGATCGTCGTCGGTTCGGGCCTCGCGTTGGTGGTGGCCGTCGCGCTCTCACCGCTCGCGCCGATTGGACCGGTGCGCAGCCTGTACCCCGACCGCGGTATTGCCTTCGATGCGCCGGCCCTCGGTTACGGCTTCCTCGTGCTCCTACTTCTGCTCAGCGCGATCACGTTCGCACTCATTCGTCGACGCTCGCGCCGCGTCGCCAATCGCGCCCGGCGAGTGTCGCCACCTCTCGGCTCTCGCGCCGGTCGAATGGCGTCAGAGATCGGTCTGCCGGTCACCGCGGTCGTGGGCATTCGCTTCGCCCTCGAGCCAGCGGGAGACCGTGACGCCGCGCCGGTGCGTTCGGCCCTGGTGGGCGCGATGCTCGCGGTCATGATCGTGGTCGCGACACTGACCTTCGGCAGTAGTCTCAACACGCTCGTGTCGCATCCCGCGCTCTACGGATGGAACTGGAACTACGCGTTGACGTCCAACGGCAACGGCGTGCCGCCGCAGGCCGCTCGGCTCTTAGGGAGCGATCCCTACGTGGCGTCGTACTCCGGGGACAACTTCGCGAACGCGCAGATAGACGGCGTCACGGTGCCAATCATTTTGACGACCTATCGCGCCACGGTGACCGCGCCCATCATCACTGGTCACGAGGTGACGGGCGCCCACCAAATCGTGCTCGGCGCCGAGACGATGCAGGGCCTGCACAAGCACCTCGGTCAGACGGTGATCGTGACCTACGGCACGAAGAAGGACTACCCGGTCTACGTACCACCGACTCGCATGACAATCGTGGGCACCGCGACCCTGCCCGCGATCGGAGGCACCTTGACGCTGCACACCTCGATGGGCGTCGGCGCAGAGATCCCGCTCAGTGTCGAGCCACCGGCCTTCACGACCTTCCTTCACAGTCCTTTCAAAACCCTCGACGGCCACTCCATCGAGTTCGTGCGATTGCGCAGCGGCGCGCGCACGGCCCCCGCACTCGCGTCCTTGCGCCGGATCGCTCGAATCGGCCAACAGGAATTGAACAAGATTCCTCAAGCGGGCGGGAGCAACGTCTTGGTGCAGTCGGTGCAGTACCCCGCCGAGATCGAGAACTACCGCACCATCGGCGTCATTCCCGACCTGTTGGCCCTCGCCTTGGCGCTCGGCGCGGTGGTGGCCCTCGGTCTGACGTTGATCGCCTCGGTCCATCGGCGCCGACGCGACCTCGCGCTGCTGCGAACCCTTGGCTTCACCGGTCGTCAGTTGTTGTCGGCCGTCGCCTGGCAGGCCTCGGTGGCCGGCGCCTTCGGCGCGCTCTTTGGCATCCCGCTCGGCATCGTGGCCGGTCGTTGGCTCTGGACACTTTTCGCGAACAACATCTACGCCGTGCCGCGACCGACGGTGCCGTTTCTCCCTCTGGTCATCGTGGCCCTGAGCGCCATGGCGCTCGCGAACGTCGTCGCCGCGCTGCCGGGGCGCAGTGCCGCTCGGACGTCGGCCGCCCAGGTGATGCGGGGCGAATAGCTGCGCGTCGCTTACGCGAGCGTCGTGAGCAGCGCCTGCAGTGTCGCGTCGACGACGTCGGGCGTGACGCTGGTCTCGACCGCCGTGTCGGGGTCCTTCAGACCGTTCCCCGTGAGCACGCACACGACCGTCGATCCCTCCGGCACGCCGTATTTGATGATCCCGGCGATCGAGGCCGCCGACGCCGGCTCACAGAAGATCGATTCGTGGCGAGCGACGTAGCGGTACGCCTCGATGATCTCGTCGTCGGTGACCGCACGGATGTCCCCGAGGGACTCGTGGATCACCTCGAGCGCGGGCACCCAACTCGCGGGATTGCCGATGCGAATCGCCGTGGCGATCGTCTCGGGGTTCGTCACCGGATGCCCGAGGACGATGGGCGCCGCGCCGGCGGCCTGGAAGCCCCACATCTTGGGCAGGATCTTGCAACGCTCGGCGAAGTGGTACTGCGTGAAGCCGCGCCAGTAGGCGGTGATGTTGCCCGCGTTGCCGACGGGGATCGACAAGACGTCGGGGGCCCTGCCGAGGACGTCGACGATCTCGAAGGCGCCGGTCTTTTGCCCTTCGATTCGGTCCGGGTTGATCGAGTTCACGATCGTGATCGGCAGATGTTGGGTCAGCTCGCGCGCCAGGTTGAGAGCCTGATCGAAGTTGCCACGAATCTGCAGCACCCGGGCGCCGTAGACAATGGCTTGGGCGAGCTTGCCCTGGGCGATCTTGCCCTCGGGCACGAGGACCACGCACTCCATCCCGGCCTTACCGGCGTAGGCCGCGGCGGACGCGGACGTGTTTCCGGTCGAGCCACAGATCACGGCCGTGGCCCCGTTGGCCTTGGCCTTCGTGATGGCCATCGTCATGCCGCGATCCTTGAACGAACCGGTGGGATTGAGCCCTTCGTACTTCAGCCAGACGTCGGCGCCCACGCGCTCGGAGAGTCGTTCGGCGTGGATGAGCGGCGTGTGACCCTCCTGCAACGTCACGATCTCCTCGACGCCCTCGAGGTCGAACCACTGCGCGTACTCGAGCAACAGGCCCTTCCATCCGATCACCCGCGACCTCCGTCGATCACTCGCAAGCAGGCGCCGATCGAGTCCACGGACTTGTGTTTCGCGAGGTCCTTGACGGTGGCGGTGACGCGATCGGTGAGCGCCATGTGCGTCAAGAACGCGAGGCGGGCCTCGTCGCCGAATCCCGACTGATCCATCGATTGTATGGAGACACCGTTGTCGCCGAAGATCCCCGCGACCGCGGCGAGCACGCCGGGGCGGTCCAACACGTCGATACTGATGTAAAAGACGCTCTCGAGTTCTCCGGCGGGCACGCTGTGCAGCGTTCGGTCCACGCTGAACGGGACGTCGTGGCGGCCGCTGAAGCGATTGCGCGCCGCGTCGAGCAGGTCGCCCAGCACCGCGGTCGCCGTCGCCTCTCCCCCGGCGCCCTGGCCGAGCCACATCAGCGGACCGCTGCGCACGCCTTCGACGAAGACCGCGTTCATGGCGCCGTGGACCGACGCCAGTGGGTGTGCAATCGGGATCAGGGCCGGGTGCGCCCGGCGCGAGATCCCCGCGTCGCCCACGCGCTCAGCGACACCGAGGAGCTTGATCACGTAGCCCGTCCGTCGCGCGAATTCGATGTCCACCGATCGGATGCCGACGATGCCCTGGCGCGCGATCGCGTCACCGACCAGTTCGGTTCCGAAGGCCAGTGACGAGAGGATCTGCACTTTGGCGGCGGCGTCGTAGCCTTCGACGTCGGCGCTCGGATCGGACTCGGCGTAGCCCAGGGACTGCGCCTCTTTCAACGCCGCGGCGTAGTCGCTGCCTTCACTCGTCATCTTGGAGAGTATGAAGTTCGTCGTCCCGTTCACGATTCCCATGACGCGCTCGATGCGCTCGCCGGCCAGTGACGTGCGCAGCGCACGAAGGATCGGGATGCCCCCACCGACGGCAGCTTCGTAGAAGAGGTCGGCACCGTTCTGGTGCGCCAACTGTGCGAGTTCGGTGCCACACTCGGCCATCAGGGCCTTGTTCGCGGTGACGACCGACACGCCGCGACGAAGGGCCGTCTCGATGTACACCCGAGCGGGCTTGATGCCGCCGGCCAGTTCCACGAGGATGTCGAGGTCGTCGTTGGCGACCAGCCCGGCGACGTCGGTGGTCAGCAGTTGCTTGGGAATCCCCTTTCGGCGCTTGGCCGCGTCGCGCACGGCGACACCCACGAGCTCGATCGGTCCAGTCGCGGCGTCGAGCAGCGCCTCTTGGCGATCCCGGTCGTTTAGGAGTTCAACGAGCGCGCCGCCGACGTTGCCCGCACCAATGATTCCGACTCGAACGACCGGCCTGTTCACCATTAAAGGCTAACCGACCGTCTCCTCGGCGCTCAGCTCACACTTCCAGGCGCGCCATGTCGTCGAAGGTCTCTCGTCGGAGTACTTCTCGTGCGACACCGTCGCGCACGAACAGCACCGCGGGGCGCGGCACGCGGTTGTAGTTCGACGCCATCGAGTACCCGTAGGCCCCGGTGACCGGCGTCGCGATGACGCTGCGCACGCCGGTCGACTCAGGCAGCCACGCCTCGTCGATCAAGACGTCCCCGCTCTCGCAGTGCTTGCCGACCAGTCGTACGTTCTGGGGACGACCGCTGAGCGGATCGCCGACGTCGAAGGCCTCGTAGCCCGACCCGTACAGCACCGGACGCGGGTTGTCGCTCATCCCCCCGTCGACCGCCATATACGTACGTTGCTCCACCGGCTTCAGCGCCCCGACTTGATACAGGGTGAGCGCCGCTTGGGCGACGATCGCGCGGCCCGGCTCCGCGAGCAGGCGCACGTTGGAATCGAGTCCGACTTCGTGCGCCGCCACTCGTATCGCGTCACCCCACTCGTGAATCGAGGGCGCGGTCTCCCCGGCGACGTAGGCGACGCCAAGCCCGCCGCCGATACACAGTTCGTCGAAGTCGTCCTCGGCGATGAACTTCGCCAGGATCGTGAGCGACTCCTCGAAGCCGATGAGCTCAAAGACCTGCGAGCCGATGTGCGCGTGTACGCCGTGCAGTGTCAGACCCGAAATG
>Ga0307374_10007932_pt1 | contig 16020 bp, 13 predicted proteins | sample OX3MG_FD_202532 | JGI IMG/M metagenome (GOLD analysis project Ga0307374, IMG submission 202532) | Soil microbial communities from Risofladan, Vaasa, Finland - OX-3 | ecosystem: Environmental > Terrestrial > Soil > Coastal area > Acid sulfate soil | place: Finland: Risofladan, Vaasa | collected... | reverse complement strand
CGTCGGGGACATCATCGATCGCCAGATACTGCCGGCGGACTTTTCGATGTATGTCCACGCCCCCGCCCGAACGGATCCATCCATGGCGCCAGCCGGCGGCGACAGCATCTACCTGCTCGTCCCGGTCCCGAACCTGGCGGCCGGCGTGGACTGGCAAGCCGAAGCGCCCCGCTTCCGTGACCGACTGCTGGAGTTCCTCGAGCGCGACTTCGGCCTGGAGGGCCTGCGCGAGTCGATCGTCGTCGAGCACGCCCTCACCCCGGACGCCTACTTCCGCGACGAGCTGCGGTCCACCCTAGGCAACGCCTTCCAGCTCCAGCCGCTGCTCACGCAGTCGGCGTACTTCCGGCCCCACTGCGTCCACCAGAGCGTCCGCGGCCTGTACCTCGTGGGCGCCGGCGCCCATCCCGGCCCGGGCGTGCCCGGCGTCCTGCTGTCAGCGCGAATGGTGGCAGGCTTGATTGGCCATGGCCCGGCTTAGCGTCCGCGTTCAGCCGGGCGCGTCACGCGACGAGCTGCGCCCCGAAGGCAGCACGCTGCGGGCATGGTTGGCGGCGCCCGCGGTCGAGGGCAAGGCCAACAAGCGGCTCATCGAGCTCGTCGCGAAGCTCCTCCGCGTGCCCCGCTCCCACATTCGCCTCGTCCGCGGCGAAACCGCGCGCGAGAAGCTGCTGGAGATCGACGGCCTGGACGCGCCGGAGCTTGCCGCCCGTCTCGAGGCTCTCGCTACCGGCTGGCCGTCCGCGACCAAGGCAGGCGAGCGTTGGCGCCGCTAAGCTCCTCAGAGCCAATCCAACCGCCAAGCATGCCCCCCAGCAAGCCCATGACCACCACGAACGCCGCCGAGACAGCGATGTCCCGCGCCGCGCCGGCAGCGGCCGCGTCAACCGCTGGGACGTTGCCGGCTGCCGGCGCGATCCATACTGGCGGCGCCAGGAGTCCAATACCGAAATTCCCAAAGAAGTGGCCGGCGCCAATGCCGCCCAGCACGAGCAGGACCGGCAGCGTCACCAGCCAGGTCAGCGCGCCGTGGAGCAGCCCCGACTCAGCATGGGCCACGCCGGAGATCCTGGCGGCCATGAATCCTCCCACGAAGAAGGCCACCAATGCGGTCACGATGCTGTAAATGAGCGCCGCGCGCGTGAAGGCAGCCCAGCTGGTCGGGTGGGCGGCCGCGTCCGCGTCGCCAATGGCGCTGGCTACCAACGTCAGCACCAGCGCGGCGGTCAGGCTGAGCAGTGCCCCAATCCACACCGAGCTCCAGCGCACCGGCCATTCTCCCCGATCCTCAGCGCGGACGTGCTTCCTCTCGCGTGGTTCGACATATGAGCGTTCCTGGTGGCCCGGCTCGCCCACCGGATGGCGCACCACAACGGTTTCGCCATAATCTGTTCGTTCCATAGCGCTGCTTACTCCTGTTGCCGGAGCCAGCAAGCACGAGCCATGCCACCACTGCCATTCCCGGACTCGCTATGCCACCGCTGCGACGCGCCGCCGCGCTACGTGCGCACCGGCCGCGGCGTATTCATCCTGTGCCCGCGCATGCCGGACAAATATCCGCCGCAGCCCGTGCTGAGCTGTCCGGGCTTCCGGCTCAAGCCAGCGCCAAGGCCCGAGGAGCCCGGCGCCGAACCGGTATAACCCTGCGACTATGAGAGAAGGGCCAAGGAGTGCTTGGTGTCATGGTCAACTACCGGCTGCCGGAAGTGCCTACCCGTCTGCCGGCTGCTGCCGTCTCGCCCCCACCCCAAGCACCCGCTCGTCGCCGATACGGCGCGTGATCTTGCGCTCGTCGAGATACTCCAGGAATGCCTGAGCATACTTGCGGCTGGTGTCGAACAGATCCCGGAACTCGGCGAGCGTGATCTTGCCCTGCTGGCTCACATGCTCGACCGTCCGATCCAGCATCTGCCGGTAGGCCGTCGAGTCGAACACCACGCTGTCGGACACGCGCGTAAGCTGGCCCTGGCCGAGCAACACCGCCAGCTCCTCGGACGTGAGGCCCAGCTCGCCCTCCGACGGCGGCGAGAAGGGCTTCTGGCGCATCGCTGCCATAGCTGCTTCCAGCTTGCGCTGCACTTCGGGCCCAAGCTTGATCTCGAACCGCGCATCCGCCACAAACGCGCCCCGGTCGGCCAGCTGGCCGCCGCGGGTCCACTCCGTCAGCGCGGCATTGAACAGCTTGAGCGCGAGCCCCAGCCGGCTCTTCAACTCCTCCTTGGGGATGCCGGCTCGCAGCGGGAAGCGGCGATGGTAGTCGTTCACGTCGCGCTGGACTCGCGCCGTCAGAGCCAGCCACGCTCCGGCGGAGACCAGGTGCGTGTCCAGCGCCACAGCCTGGCCCGATTCCAACAGCCGGGCCAAGCTCTCCTGGGCTTGCTGCGGCGCCAGAGCCGACTTCTTGAGCGCGCCCCCGCGCTCCACCGGCTGGTCGCCGGCCAGGGCTTGCAGCAGTATCTGGTCGGGCGAGCCGGCTTCCAGCGAGTGCAGCCAATCCAGCGATTGGGCTCGGAAGCGGTGGTGCAGGCGTGGCGCCGTGTCCGCCACTTCGCCGCCCCCAATCGTGGCGCTGGGCGATGGCAGCCGCAGGATGAACTTGTCGCCCTTGGCCAGCGCCAGCGGCTCGCGCAGTCGCAGCCGCACCCAGCCCTCTTCGCCCGGCCGCAGCTCTTTGCCCTCCAACAGGGTCACACGCGCCAGCGCCTCGGCCGCGCCGGCGAACAGATCGACCTCGTCGTTGTTCTCGAGGCCGCGCAGCGCGTCTGGAATGAGCCGCAGCTTCACGTCCAACGCCCGCGTCGGCTTGAGCTGCCCAGGGTGGGTCACCACGTCCCCGCGCCGGACATCCTCCAACGTCAGGCCGGCCAGGTTCACCGCTGTCCGGCCGCCTGGCGGCGCCAAGTCGACCTTGCGGTTGTGGGTCTGCAGCCCGCGGATGCGCGAGCGTTTGCGCCGCGGCAGGATCTCCACGTCTTCGCCCAGCCGCAAGCTGCCGTCGAGCAGCGTGCCCGTGACCACGGTGCCGAAGCCCGTGAGCGTGAACACACGGTCGATCGGCAGCCGCGGCTGCCCGCGGTCGATGCGCTCGGGCACCTCCTTGAGCCGCTCGGCCATGGCCTGCAGCAGCTCCGGCAGACCGTCGCCGGAAACCGACGATACCGGTAGGATGGGCACGCCTTCCAGCGCTGTGCCCCGCAGCGTCTCACCCACCTCGTCCGCGACAAGCTCCAGCCAGTCGGGCTCGACCAGGTCGCGCTTGGTGAGGACCACGATGCCATGCTCCACCCGCAGCAAGTCGAGGATGGCCAGGTGCTCGCGCGTCTGCGGCATGACCCCCTCGTCCGCGGCAATGACCAACAGCGCCAGGTCGATGCCGCCCACGCCGGCCAGCATATTCTTGATGAACCGCTCGTGCCCCGGCACGTCCACGATGCTCACCTGCTGCCCGTCCGGCAGCTTGAGATGCGCGAACCCGAGGTCGATCGTCATCTCCCGCTCCTTCTCCTCAGGCAGCCGATCCGGATCGATCCCCGTCAGCGCCTTGACCAGCGTCGACTTCCCATGGTCGACGTGGCCGGCCGTCCCTACGGTGTACATCGGGCCGGGCGGGTGGTTATGCCGTTAGGCATGCAAAGCGCTCCGCAGGACAGCCTCTTCCTCCGGCTGCACCGTCCGCGGGTCCAACACCACAGCGTCTTCCTGTATCCGCGCAATCACCCCTCGCGAGCGGAGCGCCCCAAGCTGCCGCTGGGCCGAGCCCTTCCGGGCAAGCCGCAACAGCGCCGTAGGCAACGTCTCCTCCGGCAGCGAGCCGCCGCCAATGGCCGATCGGCCCTCCACGACCGTGGACCCGGGTAACGAAGACGCCCACGCCGAGGCCCGGCGGCGCAGCTCCTCCACCGGTGTCGCGATCATCCGCCACACCGGGATGGTCTCCAGCGCCCGACCCTTCAGGTACTCCAGCAGCGTCGCCTGGAGGGCCGCCAGCGTCATCTTGTCCGTGCGCATGGCGCGCATGAGCGGGTCGCGCTTGCAGCGCTCCACCGCCTCGCGCCGGCCAGCGATGATGCCGGCTTGTGGTCCCCCCAGCAGCTTGTCACCCGAGAAGCACACCAGGTCCACCCCCGCGGCTACGCTGGTTTGAACCATCGGCTCGCGCATCAGCCCGAATTGCGCGGTGTCGATCAGCGAACCGCTGCCCAGGTCGTCCAGCAGCAGCAGGCCGCGGCCGTGCGCCAGCTCGGCCATGTCCTCGATCCCGACCTCATTGGTGAAGCCGATCACACGGAAGTTGCTGGAGTGGATGCGCATCAGCGCCGCCGTCTTCTCGGTGATCGCCTCCTCGTAGTCGCGTCCATAGGTGCGGTTGGTGCTGCCCACCTCCACCAGACGGGCGCCGCTGCGGCGCATCACGTCGGGGATGCGGAAGCCGCCGCCGATCTCGACCGCCTGCCCGCGCGAGACGATGACCTCCTTGCCGCGCGCCAGCGCCGTCAGCACCAGCAGCACCGCGCTGGCGTTGTTGTTGACAACCACCGCGGCCTCCACGCCCAGCACTTCGCGCAGGATGCCCTGGATGTGATCCTGCCGGTCGCCGCGCTTGCCGCTGGCCAGGTCGAGCTCCAGGTTCGAATAGCCCCCCCCCAGTCCCTGCATCGCGGCGATCGCCTCGGCGCACAACGGAGCCCGCCCAAGGTTGGTGTGGATCACCACGCCCGTCGCGTTGATGACAGGCCGCAAGCTCGGCGCAGCCGTCTGCCAGGCCATCTCGGCCGCCTGCGCGGCGAGCTGCTCTTTTGTCATTCCGAGCGCGAACGGTGAATTCCCGTCCTGGACAGTGGCAACGGCTGCCTCGCTGCGCTCAGCCTGCCTAAGCAGTCGCTCCCGTTCTTCTTGAAGCACGCGCCGCGCCGCGCGAAGGGCAATCTCGTGGCCGAGCGCCGCCGCGGCTTCGGCCAGCGGCTGCCGCTTCAGCAGCTCGTCGACGCTTGGCAGCAGGCGGGTGGCGCTGGAAGCGGGCATGCTTCCCGATGATATACTCGGGCGTTCATGGAGCAGGTCAGCGTCTTCATCGTGGACGCGCATCCGCTGTTTCGCCAGGGCATTCGCGCCACCCTGGAAGGTCAATCGGATATGGTCGTGATCGGCGAGGCGTCGGACGGCCAGGCGGCCGTCGACCAAGCCAGCTCGGCGGCCCCGGATTTGATGCTCATCGACGTGGCGCTGCCCGTCATGAACGGCCTTGAGGTGCTGCGCTCCATCAAGCACATCCAACCGCGCACTGGTGTCATCATCATCACCGACCAGGAGGACGAGGAGGATCTGTTCCGCGCCATCAAGCTCGGCGCGGCGGCCTACTTCCTCAAGGACGTCGACCCCGTGGTCCTGATCGACGCCGTGCGCCGCGTGAGCCAGGGTGAGTACCTGATCAACGACAATGTGCTCGCCCGGCCGCTGCTGGCCTCCCGTGTCCTCAAGTCCTTCCGCGAGCTGGCCGTCGGCGAGCCCGGCACCGAGCCCCTGTTCGTACCCCTCTCAGCTCGCGAGGTCGAGGTGCTGGACTACATCGCCAAGGGCAACTCCAACAAGGAAATCGCCCGCGTCCTCAAGATCAGCGACCAGACAGTGAAGAATCACATCACCTCCATCCTTCGCAAGCTGGCCGTCAACGACCGCACCCAGGCCGTGGTCTACGCCCTGCGCAAGGGCTGGATCAAGATGGACCCGGATTAGGCAGCTCTGGCGTGCCGCCTCCTCGGCGGTGCTTGATGTCGTGTTCCCACGCAAGTGCGTGCAGTGCGCCCGCCACGGCGAATGGATCTGCCCCGGCTGTGTTACGGCCGTGCATTGGATGACGCCGCCGTTGTGCGAGTGCTGCGGCCGTGAGATCGGCGCCGGCGCTCGCTGCCAGGACTGCGCCAAAGATCCGCCGCGGATCGGCGGCATCCGTGCGTGCAGCCGCTTCGAAGGCGCCGTCCGCCAGGCTGTCCACCGTCTGAAGTACAACGGCCAGCGTCCTGTGGCCGAGCAGTTGGCCGAGTTCCTGGAGAAAACGGCTCGTGGCCTGCCACCCGCTCAGGCGATCGTTCCCGTGCCACTCCACCCCTCGCGGGAACGCCGCCGCGGCTACAACCAGTCCGGGCTGCTGTCGCGCGCGCTGGCCCAGCGTCTGGGCTTGCCTGTCGTGGAGGCGGTGCGCCGCGTCCGCGAGACCAAGGCTCAGGTTGGCCTGGACCGGCGGCAGCGGCAGGAAAACGTCAAGGGCGCCTTCGCCTGCCCGCAGCCAGAGCTGGCCGCCGGCCGCTGCCTTCTGCTGGTCGACGACGTGTGCACCACCGGCAGCACCCTGATGGCTTGCGCCGATCCGCTGCTCCGAGCCGGCGCGGCGGCCGTGTGGGGCCTGGTCGTGGCCCGTCAGGATGACGAACGGACGTGAAAGGCCTGTCCGCACTCGCCTATCACCCGCCCGCGGCGTTGGCCCGCCGCATATCGCTGCGCGAGCTCGCCTGGCTGCTGCCGGTCGCGCTGTTCGTCGCGACACTGGCACTGTACGTGATCACGCGGTCGATCTCGCTGGACGATTTCGACTCCTTCAACTTCGCGCGCGCCATCGACCACTTCGACCTACGGCTGAACCAGCCGCAGCCGCCGGGCTACCCGGTGTACGTCTTGCTTGCCCGAGTCTTCGACCTGGCCGTCCACGACCACCAGGCGGCGCTGACGCTCCTGAGCGCCGCCTCCGGCGCCGTTGCCATCCTCGCCTTCTGGGGCGTGGCCGCCCAAGTTGGCGCTCCCTGGGCCGCCCTGCCGCTGGCCCCGATGCCGTTGTTCTGGCTCAGCTCGGGTATGGCCCTAAGCGACGTACCCGGTCTAGCCATGGCTACCCTCGCCACGCTGCTCGTCATCCGCGGCGTCCGCGATCGAGTGGCCGCCGATGGGTTTCCGGCCGCGCTCCTAGCCGGCTGCGCCGCCACCGGCCTTGCCGCCGGCGTCAGGCCCCAAGACGCCATCCTGCCCCTAGGGGTGTTGGCCTTCCTTGCATCCCCTCTCGCACCGCTTTCGCCGTCCGCGCAGGACCGGGAGCAGGTTAGGGCGAGGCAGCTCCCCCTCGCCGCCGGCGTCTTGATTGCCGCCTCCCTCGCCTGGGCTATCCCCCTCGCCATCAGCTTGGGAGGCCCCGCCGCGGCCTGGCGCACCCTCGCCGGCCAGTCCCAATACGTCGGCGCCACGGACAGCCTCTTCGCCCGCCCGTTCACGTTGCCCAACCTCGAAGCTCGCATGGCCGAGTTCGGCAACGTCTTCAGCGCCTATTTTGGCGGTCCCGCCGATGGCGGCCTGCCGGCGTTCCTGGCGCTGATGGCCGCCCTCATCCTGCTGGCGCTTCTGGCCACACGAGCTCGTTGGCTCGCCTTGAGCTGGCTGCTGCCCTACGCCGCCTTCATGCTGCTGGCCATGCGTCCCGACGATCCTCGTAAGGTCCTGCCCGCCATCCCGCCCATGCTCCTCCTGCTCGGCGGCATCAGGCCAAAGCCTCTCGCAGCGGCCGCATGCACCGCCCTTGCCGCCTGGTTCGCCTTCAGCGCGGCGCCCCTCATCACTATCATGGACACCGTAAAAGCCCCGCCAGAGCAGGCAAGTGCCTACGTCGCAAGCAACTTTCGGAGCAGCGACACGCTCGTCCTGGCCGGTTCCTCCTACAATGCCATCCGCTATCACGATCCCGCCTTCAAGGCATTCCTGCTGGATGGCCTGGACCCGAGCACCGTTCAATCCGAGCTGGCATCCGGCGCGTACCGCAACTTGATAGTGCTGGACAAAGAAGGCTTCACCGTCCCGGACACCTTCGTGGGCGTGGACACTCGCACCTTCCAGCGCGACCCGCTGGTGCTGCCCAAGGCAGCCACCGTCTGGATGGCCGTCTTCCGTCCTCTGAGCGAGTTGCGCGACCGCGACCTGGCACTCCCCCAGGGGCCCATCCACATCGGTACGCCCGAGGACGTCCGCTACCTGACCGATGGCTGGTACCGGCCCGAAACGGTCGTCGGCGTCGCCGCGCGTTGGGCCGGCCAGCAGTCGCAGATTCGCTTTTGGGTGGAGCGGCCGGCGGATGCCACGCTCCGGCTCACCGGTGTTGCCTACCCCAAGGGACAGCAGCTTACGGTGCTGGTGAACGGCCAGCCGGCCGCCCACGTGCCCCTGCCTACCGACTGGGCGCCCTTGGCCATCTCCGTCCCGGCAACCCTGTTCCATCCCCGGGCGCTCAACGTCGTTACCCTGGATCACAGCATGGTCGCATCCGCGAACAGCGCTACCCAGGGCCAGAGTCTCGACCGCCGCCCCCTGGCAGCCGCCTACTCCAGCTTCGAGCTGACCTGGCGATGAACGCGCGCCGGCTCCGCGCTTGCCTCGTGCCTCTTGCCTGCTGCTTAGCTGTCCTGCTGACGAGTTGCGGCGAGCGCCCCAAGCCGCTCCCACTGCGCCAGATCGCCTTGACCGACGTCAACCCCTACGGCGTCAACATCTTCCTCGACCGCGAAGTCGAAGAGTGGAAGATGCGCCGCGAGTTGCAGATGATCAAGGACGCCGGCGTCGGCTTCGTGAAGCAGCAGATTCCGTGGTTCGAGATCGAGCCGGAACGCAAGGGCGAGTACGTCGACACCAAGTTCAACAAATCCTCCTGGGAGAAGTACGACAAGCGCATCGCCCTGATCGAGGAGTTCGGCCTGCAGCCCATCCTGAGGCTGGACGCCCCGCCCAACTGGACGCGCAAGGACAACAGCGCGCCCCAGGCGCCACCCGACAATTTCGCCGACTATGGCGATTTCGTGTACACCGTCGTCAACCACCTGAAGGGCAAGGGCATCCGCTATTACCAGCTCTGGAACGAGCCCAATATTTTCCTCGGTTGGGGCAAGCAGCCCGATCCCGCGGCCTACGTGCGCCTCCTCAAGATCGGCTACCAGCGAGCCAAAGAGGCCGACCCCAACGCCATCATCCTGAGCGCCCCCCTGGCCATCACCCTCGAGCATTCCGACCGCAACATGTCCGACCTCGATTTCCTCCAGGCCATGTATGCGGCCGGCGCCAAGAACTATTTCGACATCCTCTCCGCCAATGCCTATGGCCTGCTGCTGCCGCCCACAGATCCCCCCAGTCCCGACAAGCTGAACTTCCAGCGCGTGACCTTGCAGCGCAAGATCATGGAGGACAACGGCGACGCGGCCAAGCCGGTGTGGTTCGACGAGTTCGGCTGGAACGCATCGCCCGCCGACATGCCGCCCGACAAGCTCATCTGGGGTCGCGTCACCGAGCAGCAGCAGGCCGACTACACGCGCGAGGCCATCCAACTGGCTCGCACCCAGTGGCCCTGGGTCGGCGTCATCAATATCTGGTACTTCCGCCAGGACGGCACCACCTATTCACCGTCCGACTCGGCCTACTACTTCCGCATGGTCAATCCCGATTTCTCGCCCACGCCGCTCTACGCCGAGATCCTCAAAGAAGCCCCCTCACTGCGGATCGCTCAGCCGGGCGAGTACGAGGAAACCGATCCTGCGCTCTGGCCCAGCGACGATGGCAAGATCAACGGCAATTGGGAGCTCCGGCAAGATCCGCGGGCGAGCGGCAAGACCTACCTGGCCAGCAAGAAGGTCAACGCCACCCTGCTGATCACCTTCCGCGGCACAAGCATCCACCTCAAGACCATCACCGGGCCGGATGCCGGCATCGTCTACGTTTCCCTCGATGGCTCATCCACCAGCTTGAGCAAACTCAAGCGCAACTCCGACGGCCGCGCCGTCCTGGACCTGTACTCGCCGCAAAAGCTCTACGGCCAGGACCAGTTGATCGCGGACGGCCTGAGTTTCGACAAGCACGTGCTCCAGGTCACCGTCAGCGGCTTGAGGAATCCAGCCTCCCAGGACGCCTTCGCCTTCATCGACGGCTTTACGGTGGGAGACTAGTCGTTAGTCGCAAGTTGCCGGTAGCTGGTAGATGGCAGCTGGCATTTCCGTGGTTGGCCGGAGCCGGCTGCGCGCTGCTCGGCGCCGCCATCCTAGCGCTGACCATCATCTTCACCCGAGGCGTCGCCTACGGCACAAACTCCGGACCTCGGACCCCGGACCCCGGACCCGCCAACCGCTACGGCGTCAACGTCGAGCTCGACAAGATCGTCCGCGATCGAGACCTCCAGCGCAGCGTCGACATGATCCAGGCCGCCGGCTTTGGCTTCGCGCGCCAGGTGTTTGCCTGGAACGAAATCGAAATCTCCGCCAAGGGCGACTTCTACGACCACAAGAACGCCAAAAGCGCCTGGGACAAGTACGATCGCCTGGTCGATGCCGGCAACGCCGCCGGCCTGCAGTTCATCGCCCGCCTGGAGCGCCCACCCCAATGGGCTCGTGCCGCGGGCACCGCCGTAACCGCGCCGCCTCAGAACTTCGATGACTACGGCGACTTCGTAGCCGCCTTCGTCCAGCACTTCAAGGGCCGCATCCACTACATCCAGATATGGAACGAGCCCAATCGTTTCGAAGACTGGGGCAACCAGCCGGTCGATCCCGCGGCCTACACCAAGCTGCTGCGGATCGCCTACGCCCGCGCCAAGGATATCGACCCCTCCATCGTCGTCCTCTCCGCCGCGCTCACGCCAACCACCGACTGCTGCACCAAGAACCGCCCCGATCCGGTCTACCTGCAGGAGATGTACGATGCCGGCGCGCGCGGCTCGTTCGACGTGCTCGGCGCCCAGGCCTATGGCCTCCGCGCCGGCCCGGAGGATCCCTGGCAGGATCTGCCCTGGCGTCCCAATGATGCCCGTAAGGCGATTATCGACAGCCACAACACCAACTTCGGCCGTGTGGTCCTCGATCGCCAGGTGATGGTCCGCAACGGCGATGCCGGCAAATCCGTGTGGGTCTGCGAGTTTGGCTGGAACGCGCTGCCCACCGGCTGGACCGGCGACGCCTCGCCCTGGGGCAGCGTCAGCCTCGACCGGCAGGCTAGCTACACCGTTCAGGCCTACCAGCGCGCCCAACGCGAGTGGCCCTGGCTGGGCGTCATGAACCTGTGGCTGTTCCAGGATCCCACGCCCGCGGCCACCGATCCCACCCAATTCTTCGGCCTGGTCGACCAGCAGTTCCAGCCGAGGCCGGTGTACGACGCCATCCGCACGCTGACCCACGCGCCGCCCGCCGCTGCCAGCGGCCAGCACAGCGCCGCCAACGCCGCGGCCAGCTACGCCGGCGCCTGGGCCGTGACGGCCTCAGGCCGCACCAGCCCGGTCTCGGGCGCAACCGCCACGTTGCGCTTCAGCGGCAGCGCCGTGAGCCTGCGCACCGCCCGCGGTCCGGGCATGGGCATCGCTTATCTGGCGGTCGACGGCTCGCCCACCTACGCCACCGAGCTCCCCAAAGACAGCGCCGGCCGGGCCGCTCTCGACCTCTACGCCCCCAGCGCGTCGCCGGCCGTGGTTTCCGTCGCCAGCGGCCTACCTGCCGGCCCTCACGAGCTCACCCTCACCGTCAGTGGCCTGCACGACCCATCCTCCACCGGCCCCGCCGTCGAAGTCGACGGCTTCGCCACCGGCCTCACCCGTGACCAGCGCCCCTACTACGCCGGCGCCCTGCTGTTCGTCCTAGGAATCTTCCTGTTGGCCAAGCGCCTCACCCCCTCGCGCCCCACTCCCTCGCCCGCCGCAGCGGGAGAGGGCCGGGGTGAGGGAGCCCTTGGCGCCCCGGTTCCCACTCCCTCGCCCACCGCTTCCGCCACTCGCGTAGGACCGAAGAACCTTGCCCCTCCCAGGCTCGGCAGCGTCCCGAGCGAAGGCGTCACCTTCGCCTTCCAAGCCCTGGCCCTCGCCATCCTCTACTTCGGCCGCCCCCTGCCGGTCACCGCCCTCGGCGCAGCCGCCTTCCTGGTGCTGGCCCTCGTGCGCCTGGAGACCGCGCTCGTGTTCATCCCCCTCGCCATCCCCTTCTACCTCCTGCCCATTCACATCCGGAACGCCGAGGTCCCCCTCTCGGAGGCGCTGATAGCCCTCACACTCGCCGCCTACCTGATCCGCGGCTGGAGCCGCCGAATCAGATGGCCCCGCACGGCCTTCACCTGGCCGGCGGCGCTGTTCTTCCTGGCCGCGACTGGCTCCGTCCTGGCCGCCGCCTACCCCCGCTATGCCCTGCGCGAGTGGCGCACCGACGTCGTTGAGCCCTTGCTGTTCTTCGCCCTCATCGTCCTGGTCAGGCCGCGAGTCAAGCCCATGTTGAACGCTTTGCTGGCCGGCGGCCTGCTGGTCGCGCTGGCCGGATTCTCCGCCACGGTATCCAGGCTGAGGGCGTGCTGCGCATGGTGGGCGTCTATCGCTCGCCCGACAACTTCGCCCTGTACCTCGCCAGGCTGGTCCCCGTGGCTGCCGCGCTCGGCCTCCTCGCACCCATGAACAAACGCTGGCGCGCCATCTATCTGACCGGCGCGGCGCTCGGCTTGGGCGGCGTGCTGCTGTCCTTCACCCGCGGCGCCTGGATCGGCGTGTTTGTCGCCCTGCTGGTCGTGGCCGCCTTTGCCGGCCGCCGCTGGCTGGCGGCCGGCCTGCTCGGCGGGGCGGTTGCCGCCGCCGCCATCAGCACCCTCCAGGCGCGGCGCATCCAATCCCTGTTCGAGTTTGCTCCAGGCACCACGGGCTTCACCCGCATCGAGCTGTGGCGCGCCACAGTGCGCATGATCGCGGATCACCCGCTGTTCGGCGTCGGGCTGGACAACTTCCTGTATCAGTACCCCCGCTACATCCTGCCCGATGCCCGCAACGAGCCGGACCTGTCGCATCCCCACAACCTGCTGCTCGATTTCTGGAGCCGCATCGGCATCTTTGGGCTGGCCGCCCTGGTCTGGCTGGAGATCGTGTTCTTCCGCATCGCCACCCGTGTGATCCGCTCCGGTAAGGGCTTCCAACGCGCGGCGGCCATCGGTTTGCTGGCCAGTATGGTGGATTGTCTCGTCCACGGGCTGGTGGACAACTCATACTTCCTCATCGACTTGTCGCTCCTGTTCTGGCTGACTGCCGGCCTGCTGCAATTGTTAGAATGGGGCAGCCCCGACCACGAGGAGAACGCCGCCTGAACGTCCTTGTTTCGGGTGGCGCCGGCTTCGTCGGCTCCCACCTGTGCAAAGCCCTGCTCGACGCTGGCCATAACGTCGTGTGCGTCGACAACCTGCTCACCGGCCGGCGCACCAATATCGAAGCTCTCCTGCCACGCGGCAACTTCGAGTTCGTCGAGCACGACATCATCGAGCCGCTGCCCGATCGATGGCCGTTGGACGCCATTTTCAACCTGGCCTGCCCGGCCAGCCCCGTCGGCTACTTTACCCACCGCCTCGCCACGCTCCGCGTCAATTCCGAAGGCACGTGGCGTTTGCTGGAGCTGGCTCTTCGGCGCGGCGCGACATTCCTCCAGGCGTCCACCTCAGAGGTGTATGGCGATCCGGAAGTGCACCCCCAAACCGAGGAGTACTGGGGCCACGTCAACCCCAACGGCCCGCGCGCCTGCTACGACGAAGGCAAGCGCTACGCCGAGGCGCTCACCATGGACTTCCATCGCGTCCACCAGCTCGACGTGCGCATCATCCGCATCTTCAACACCTACGGCCCCCACAGCCAGTTCGACGACGGTCGCGTGGTGCCCAACTTCATCTGGAAGGCGCTGCACAACGAGCCGCTGCCGATTTTCGGCCAGGGCTCCAAGACCCGCAGCTACTGCTACGTGGCCGACCTGGTCAGCGGCATCTGCAAGGCCATGTTCACCCCCGGCACCACGGCCGAAGTGTTGAACCTGGGCAATCCCGGCGAGTTCACCCTCGACGAGCTGGCGGCCTTAGTCCTGCGCCTCACCGGATCCAGCTCGAAGATCGAGTGCCTGCCCCCACGCGAGGATGATCCCAGCCGCCGCCGCCCCGACATCACCCGCGCCCAGACCAAGCTCGGTTGGGAGCCCAAGGTCCCGCTGGAAGATGGCCTCCGCCGCACGATCGACTGGTTCCGGAAGCAGCTTGGCTAGCGCTCCAACATGATTGCCCCCATCGCCTGGCCCCGCCGTTGGCCGGCGGCCGGCTGGGCGCCCACCTCGCCCGCCGGCATCGCCGCCGCCATCGCCCTGGCCGCGCTGGGCGTAGCTGTCGCCGCGGCTCCGCCACCCTGGGGTGGCCTGGCCGTGGTCGGCGTCGTCGTGCTGGTGCTCGTTTTCGTGCGGCCCGAGGTCGGGTTGTACCTGCTCGCCTTGAGTGTTCCCTTCCAGAGCCTGCGCGACGCCGACCCCACCGCCGTCAAGATCACCGTCACCGAAATTGTGGTAGCGCTGGCAGTCGCCGCATTCTTTGCGCAGCAGTTGGCCGGCAAGCAAGCCGTCTGGCGCGCCGGCCCGCTCATGAAGCCCATGGCCGTGCTGTTCCTGGCCATGCTGCTCTCCGTCTTCAAGGCCGAGACCGCGCTGCAAAGCGTGAAAGAGCTCGCCAAGTGGCTGGAATTCATCACCGTCTACTGGATCGCGATCAACCTCTTCCAGGGCCAGCCGCGCAAGCTGGCGTTGTTCCTGGCGGCGCTGGTGGCCGGCGTGCTCGCGGAAACGGCCATCGGCGCCGCTCAAGTCGCCCTCCGTCTTGGACCACCCGAATTCCTGATTGGCGGCATCATCTTGCGTGCCTACGGCACATTCGGCCAGCCCAACCCGTTTGCTGGCTATCTGAACCTCACCCTGCCGGTCCTGCTCGGTATCGGCCTGTTTGCGACCAATCGCCTGCTCAAGACGTTCGTCTGGCTGGCGGCGCTCGCAGTGGGCGTGATTATGATCACCACGCTGTCGCGCGGGGCATGGCTCGGCTTTGCCTCTGCCCTGGTGGTGATGGGCATTGCCGGCAGCCGCCGCCTGGCCGTCTGGATTTGGGTGGCGCTCCTGGGTGGGGCTGCCGTCATTCTGGCGACCCTGTTCGGGATCATTCCCTTCGGCGCCACTACTCGCGTCCTGGCTGCCTTCGGGCTCTCCGGCGTGAGCTTGGACAGCGTCACGGCCGAGAACTTCTCCGCCGTGCAGCGCCTTGCCTTCTGGCAAGCCGGACTGAACATGTTCGGCAACAACCCCGTCCTGGGCGTAGGCATCGGCAACTACATCGAGGCCTATCCCAAGTACGCCGCGCAGGGCTGGGAAACAGTGCTCGGCCACGCCCACGACTACTATTTGAATGCCGCCGCCGAAACCGGGATGCTGGGTTTGGCCGCCTACCTGGTTCTCCTGGCCAGCGCCTTTCGGCAAGTGGTATCCAGTGTGCGGGCCGCGCCCGCGGGAGTGTGGTTTGGCGTCGCCTTGGGCGTGTTCGGCAGCCTCACCGCTCTGTCAATTCATAATCTGGTGGACAACATGTACGTGCATGGCATCCCAGTGCTGGTCGGCCTGCTGCTTGGCTCGTCGGCCGTGATCCCTTCGTTTCGCCGGCTTGATGGCTGACACCCTGCCGACCATCGTCGATCGCGATCTGGAGACGGCCGCGGAACCCGATCGGGAAGTCGGCGTTTCGCTCGGGAAGCGGCTGCGCGACCCCAAGACCATCGTGTCGTTCATCGTCGCCATCCTGCTGCTGGTGACGGTTTTCCGCAAGCTTGGCGACATCTCGTCGGCCGTCCGCTACATGGCCGGCATCAACCTCTGGCTCTACCTCCTGGCATTCGTCGCTTACGGGCTCACGTTTCCCGCCCGCGGCTTGCGCTGGCAACGGCTGCTGCGCAACGTGGGCGAGGACCATCCCGCCGGCAAGCTGACTGAGTACCTGTTCCTGTCCTGGTTCGTGAACTGTCTGGTCCCGGCCAAGATCGGCGACGTCTACCGCGGCTACCTGCTCAAGAAGAATGATGCCGTTTCACTGTCCAAGTCGATGGGCACCATCTTCGCCGAGCGCATCATCGACACCCTCACAATCTTCCTGACTTTTGGCCTGGCCGGCCTGGCCGTCTTCCACAATCGCATCCCTTCGAAGATCCGC
>Ga0307374_10007931_pt1 | contig 16023 bp, 12 predicted proteins | sample OX3MG_FD_202532 | JGI IMG/M metagenome (GOLD analysis project Ga0307374, IMG submission 202532) | Soil microbial communities from Risofladan, Vaasa, Finland - OX-3 | ecosystem: Environmental > Terrestrial > Soil > Coastal area > Acid sulfate soil | place: Finland: Risofladan, Vaasa | collected... | reverse complement strand
CGCATCGGCCGCTTGCCCGGAGACATTTCGTATCACGGGCGGCACACCACATTTTATTTTCCGATTGTGACGTGCATCGTCATCAGCGTCATTCTAACTTTGCTGTTCTGGATCTTCGGTTCGTTCCGCAAATGAGCGCGTGATGAAACGCAAATGACTCAATTTTCCCTGAATCTGATTCCCGACAAACACGTTTGGCGCGTCAGCGAACTGAATCTGCGCATCCGCGATTTGCTCGAAAAAGAATTGCCAGACCTGTGGGTGGAGGGCGAAGTCTCGAATTTCCGAGCGGCGCAATCGGGCCATTTGTACTTCACGCTGAAAGATGAAAAATCGCAAATCCGTTGCGTCTGCTTTCGCGATCAGGTGCGCGGCCTCAAGTTTCGCCCCGAGGATGGGCTGCACGTCACCGTGCGCGGCTCCGTCAGCGTGTACGAACCACGCGGCGAATATCAGATTTACGTTTCGCACATCGAGCCGGTGGGACTCGGCGCGCTGCAACTCGCGTTCGAGCAATTGAAAAAGCGGCTCGAAGCCGAGGGGCTTTTTGACGCGGCGCGCAAAAAGCCTTTGCCCGTGCTGCCGCGGCGCATTGGTATTGTATCTTCGCAGCAAGGCGCGGCGATCCGCGACATTCTGCGCGTGCTGCGGCGGCGATTTCCGAATCTGCACGTGATTTTGTATCCCGTGAAAGTGCAGGGCGAAGGCGCTCCAGAGGAAATCGTTCGCGCGATTCGCCACTTCAATCGCGCCGTGCTGGTGGACGTGATGATCGTCGCGCGCGGCGGCGGCTCGCTCGAGGACTTGTTGGCCTTCAACGAGGAAATTGTCGCGCGCGCGATTGCCGCGTCGGAAATTCCGATCATCACGGGCATTGGACACGAGACAGACACGACCATAGCGGATTTCGCGGCGGACGTGCGCGCCCCTACTCCTTCGGCCGCAGCGGAAATTGTGGTGCGCACGCGCGCGGAATTCGAAACACACATCACCGAGTGCACGCGACAGCTCGCGCAGCACATGCGTTATTTGTTCCTCGAAAAACGCCACCGCCTGCGCGATCTCGCATTGCACCGCGCGTTTCGCCGGCCCGAGGATTTGGTTCGCCGCAGCCGCCAGCGTCTCGACGAAATGAATACGGCGCTCGCGGCGGGATTGCGCGGGCGGCTCGAACTTGCGCGGCAACGCATAAGAATATCGGGAACGCGCATCGGTTCGTTTGATTTGCGCGCGCGCGTCGCAATGTTGCGAATCCGCGTGGAGCGCCGTAGCGGCGAATTGCGCGCGGCGCTCGAACGCGCGGTGTCGCGAAAACGCCGGCCATACGCTGTTGTGCAGGTGCGGATCGCATCGCTCGATTTGCGCGCACGCGTGGGGCAATTGCGGCGGCGGCTCGAACGCGATGCCAGCGAATTTTCCGCGCATGCGCGGCGATACTTGGTTGCGCCGCGCAGAAAACTCGAAGCCGCGACCTTGCGGTTGGAAGAGCGCAGCCCATTTCAGTTGCTCGAGCGCGGATATGCGATTGCCTATGACGCGAACGGCCGCGTGTTGCGCTCCGCGGAACAGGTGAATGCAGGCGACGAAATCGCCGTGCGGCTGGCGCGCGGCGAAATCGCCGCAACCGTGCACGCGAAGAAAAATATCCGCGAATGAGTCGATGAAGGAATTGCGGAAAGAGAGTAACGCCTGAGTTTTCTCGACGCCGTCAAGCGGGCCATCGGCCATTCGGTCGAAAAACCGGCGAGCGGATTTCGTCCCGGCAGCGATGAAGCGGTAGCACGGCTGGTGCGCGAATTGGCGGCGTGTCCCGTGTGCGGAAAAGAATCTGACGGGCACGCGATTGCGCTGTTTGCGCATACCACGCTCGGAGCGAAAAATCGCAAACGCGCGCCCGAGCTGTTTGACGTTGTGGATGAGCGCCGCTGGAGCGACTTGCGGAAATTTCAGGAATGGGATGCGCACGGAGCCAACGCGGAAATTTACGTTGTCCGCTGTCTCGCGGGCGATGCGGCGGTCGCGATTCTGCATTCGTCGCCCACTCCCGCGGAATTCAAAAACGTGGAACGCTGCGCATGCGTCGGAGGAAATTCCGCGCGCGAACTCCTTGCGCTGATCGCGCCGCACGCCTGGAAACCAATTATTTTCGCGTCCCCCTTGGCTGATAGCATGTTGCCGACATAAGTACACGCTATCCATGCCCATATTGAAATGGAGCGGGGCGTTCACCGCTGGACATGGCCGCGTCAAAGGCTCGAATTGATTCGAGTTCTTCAAGGTCGGCGAGCATCTTGCGATAGTCTTCAAGTGGAATCGTGATGGTGCCCGATCCCTTCTTGCGGGTTACGGGTTTTTTCGTTTGCGCCGCGGTCGCACCTCATTTTAGTTTACCGAAGGCCTCGCGCTCATGGATGGAAGTCCTCAATGTAGCGAGCTGCGCCAAGGAGCTCCAAATAAATGTGAGTACCCCGAGCGACGAGTCTATCGCCGCTCCACTTGGGCACTAAGCCCAGAACGATTTGGCCATAGCGGTCTAACGGGATCGGAATCTCATTTTCCATAAACTCCCCGTTAATTTGCAGGGTTCCATCCATTAGATCGCATGGGAAGCTTTGTGTATTTCCTTCAAAAGATCCATCTTCGATTGTCAGAATGACATTCTGAACCCATCCCGTGCCGGGATCGACTCCGGGAACGCCTGTGCTCATGTGAATGTATGCTTCGATCGAAAGCTTGACCTGCTTTGCCTGTGTTTCGATCAAAGTCAGCACGGAGTCGTGTATCTCGATTAAGCTGTTTAGAGGTTCGGGCATTGTCAATCCTCCGAGTCCGAGCCGGCCGCGACTTTGAGGACGGCGAGGAAGGCTTCCTGCGGAATGTCGACTTTGCCGACGCGCTTCATGCGTTTTTTGCCTTCTTTCTGGCGTTCGAGCAATTTGCGTTTGCGCGAGATGTCCCCGCCGTAGCATTTCGCAAGAACATTTTTGCGAAGGGCGCTGATGGTTTCGCGAGCGATAACGCGGCTGCCGAGGGCGGCTTGAATGGCGACTTCGAATTGCTGGCGCGGAATCAGTTTCCGCAGGCGCGAGACGAGTTCGCGGCCGCGTTCGTAGGATTGCTCGCGATGGCAGATCAGTGTGAGCGCATCCACCGGCTCGCCGCCTACGAGCACGTCGAGCTTGACCAAATCGGATTCGCGATAGCCCGCGAGATGATAATCGAGCGAAGCGTAGCCGCGGGAAACGCTTTTCAGGCGGTCGTAGAAATCGAGAACGATTTCGTTGAGTGGCATCTCGTAGGTGAGCATGACGCGCGTGGGCGAGAGATATTCAAAGTTCTTTTGGGTGCCGCGCTTTTCCTCACAAAGAGCCAAAATCGCGCCGACGGAATCATCCGAAGTGATGATCATCGCGGTAAGAATCGGCTCTTCGATTTGCCCGATTTGCGCGGGCGGAGGAAATTTCGTCGGATTTTCGACTTCGATGACTTCGTTCGCAGTTGTCGTGATGCGATAGCGGACGCTCGGTGCGGTGGTGATCAGGTCAATGCCGAATTCGCGCTCAAGGCGCTCCTGCACAATTTCCATATGCAGCAAACCGAGAAAACCGCAGCGAAAGCCGAAACCGAGCGCGGCGGAATTTTCCGGCTCGTAGAAAAATGCGGCGTCGTTGAGCTGAAGTTTGCCTAGCGCGTCGCGCAGGAGTTCATAGTCGCTCGCGTTCACGGGATACAGGCCGGCGAAAACCATCGGTTTGATCGCTTCGAAACCCGGAAGCGCCGCAGCGGGGCGGTCGGCTTCTACGATGGTGTCGCCGACACGCGCATCGGCCACGCGCTTGATATTGGCGACGACGAAGCCGACGTCGCCCGCTGAAAGTTCAGAAAGAACGACGGGCTTGGGCGTGAGCACGCCGAGGTCTTCGACTTCGTAGACTTGATCCATGGCGCAGAGGCGGATTTTCATTCGCGGAGCGATGTGGCCTTCCATGACCCGCACGAGAATCACGGCGCCGCGAAACAAATCGAACCACGAGTCAAAAATCAGCGCGCGGAGAGGCGCGTCGGAAGAGCCGGTCGGCGCGGGAATGCGCGCCACCACCGCTTCCAGAACTTCGGCGACGCCGATGCCACTTTTCGCGCTGATGAGCAACGCGTCAGCGGCCGGAATCGCCAACACGTTTTCAATTTGTTCCTTGACGCGCTCCGGCTCCGCGGCGGGCAAGTCAATTTTGTTGATGACCGGAATGACGAACAGATTGTGGCGCGAGGCGAGAAAAGCATTGGCGACGGTTTGCGCTTCCACACCCTGGCTGGCATCGACGACGAGGAGCGCTCCTTCGCAAGCGGAAAGGGCGCGGGAGACTTCATACGAAAAATCCACGTGGCCCGGCGTGTCGATGAGGTTGAGGCGATATTCCTTTCCGTCATGCGCGGTGTAATGCAGGCGGATGCTTTTCGCCTTGATGGTGATGCCGCGCTCGCGTTCGAGGTCCATTGAGTCCAGGACCTGTTCGGTCATTTCGCGATGGGATAGCGCCCCCGTGAGCTCGAGGAGACGATCGGCCAGCGTGGATTTGCCGTGATCGATATGGGCGATAATGCAAAAATTACGGATGAGACGGGGATCCATTTTATCTTTCGTCAGGCAATCTCACTTTAGATTCATTCCAGGTATTGGCATTGCGACGCGCGCACCATGCAAATCTCTCCGCGCTCTCTAAACATTCGAGTGTGCCATAGATTTACGCGCGCGGCCATACGCGGTAGCGCGAACGAGAAAGGCGAAAGACGGATCGTGGAGAAAGAACGCAAATACTACTCGCACTCAGCCTCCGAATGTAGCTGTCCTTCTTTACTCGTTTCACGGCGCTTCGTTTCGCGCCTAAAGTCAGCCGGTCGTGTTAAATTCAGCAGGGACGCAGTCGCATGTTTGAATCAAACAGCGCCGCACAGCGCGAATCACGAAATGCCCGCCTCGAAAAAGCCGGTGGCGAAGCGCGACGAAACGCCTTGCGAGAAGCTCGCGTGGACACCGGGCGGCATTTAAAATTCGGCTGGATCGAGGTCCTGTGGCTCTTCCTGCTGGTCGCCCTAGCTCTATTGCCGCCCATCCGCGAAATTCACAAGCAGCTAACGCTTCTTGCCATCGGCATTTTCCAGATTTTCGAGGGACGATTGATTGCGTGGCGGCCGCGTGATGGACGTGTCTATAGCGTGGCCATCAAAATTATTCTGTCCACGCTGCTGCTCGGCCATACGGGAGCCGTGGGAATCAACAGCGACTACTATCCCATTTTCTTCGTGCCCGTGGTAACCGCGGCGATTTACTTTGGAGCGCCGGCCATGCTTGCTTGGACCGCTCTTGCTTCACTGGCCTATTGCTCGTACTTGATCCAAGCGATCGTAATCGAAGACTATGAGATTTCTCCCACCGGATTCGGCATACTCGCGATTCGTATCCTGTTCTTCTTTCTGGCGGCGATTTTGGTTAATCGGTTCGTGACGGAAAACCGCCAGCAGGTCAAACGCTACCAGGCGCTTTCCGAAACTCTGGCGGAATCCAACCAGAAGTTGCAACAGGCCCAGCAGGAAGTCCGCCGCGCGGAACGCCTGGCAGCCCTCGGCCAACTCTCGGCGGGGCTAGCGCACGAAATTCGCAATCCACTGGGCATCATTAAAGGCTCGGCGGAAATGTTGAGTCAGAAGCTGCAATCCGCCCAGCCCGTTGCAAGCGAGCTTGCAGGGTTCATTTCGACCGAGGTCAACCGGCTAAACGCCCTTGTCTCGCGCTTCCTCGATTTTGCGCGCCCGTCGCAACTCGTGTTGCACTCCTTCCAGCTGACTGCCGCCGTGGATCGCGCCCTGGAATCGGCTCACAATCGATACCCGCACGCGAACATTGTTGTCGAGCGGCACTTCGCCGAAAACCTGCCATCGGTTTTGGGCGATGAGCAACTCTGCGAACAAGTTTTCATCAATTTGATTTTGAACGCGTACGAAGCTATGGGCGCTCAGTCCGAGACGCCAGATCCAGAACAACAGGGAGGCAAACTTTTTGTGAACATTGCGCCTGACTCGAGCAATGGGCGTTCCGGGGTGGTGACGCAGATCGAAGACTCCGGCCCGGGAATCGCGGAGGAAGTTCGCGAGCAGATTTTCAATCCATTTGTAACTTCCAAGAAAACAGGAGTGGGTCTGGGGCTTTCGATTGTCGCCAAGATCGTGGATGATCATGGCGGTACGATTCAATTGAAGTCCGAGCCCGGGCACGGCGCATGTTTTCAGGTTTTTCTGCCGGGCGTGCCAAACGTATAAAGAGAGAATTCATGCCGTCGATTCTGATCGTCGAAGACGAAGCCAAAATGCGCCGCCTGCTCGAGCTCAATCTCGGCGAAGAAGGATTCACTACGCACGCCGCCGCCGACGCCGAAGAAGGCTTGCGGCTTCTGAATCGCGAAAAAATCGACCTCGTTGTAACGGACTTCAAGCTTCCGGGAATGAACGGCCTCGAGTTCCTGCAAGCAATCAAGCGCATCGACGCTTCCCTTCCCGTCGTCATCATGACAGCGTATGGCTCGGTCGAATCCGCCGTCGAAGCAATGAAAGTGGGCGCAAGCGATTACGTGCTGAAGCCATTTTCGCTGGCGGAGATGTCGCTCGTCATTCGTAAGGAGCTGGATTCCCACAAGCTGCGCGAAGAAAATCGCTCTCTCCGCGAAGCCCTCGGCGAGCGCTATGAATATGCCAATGTCGTCGCGAAAAGCGAAAAAATGCAGGCTGTACTGGCTCTGGTCGAGCGCGTCGCACCGACGAACTCCACCGTCTTGCTCGGCGGCGAAAGCGGCGTCGGAAAAGATCTAATCGCGCGCGCCATTCACGAGCATTCCCGCCGTGCTTCCGGTCCGTTTATCAAAATCAACAGCACGGCCATTCCGGAAAACCTTCTCGAAAGCGAACTTTTCGGATACGAAAAGGGAGCGTTCTCCGGCGCGACCACGAGCAAGCCCGGAAAATTCGAACTCGCCGACAAGGGCACACTGTTCCTGGACGAAATCGGCGACGTGCCGCCTGCAATTCAGGTGAAGCTGCTGCGCGTGCTGCAAGAACGCCAGTTCGAGCGTTTGGGCGGAACAAAAACCCTGAAGGTAGATGTGCGGTTGATTGCCGCGACGAATCGCGACTTGCGTGCCGCCCTGGAAGAAGGCACGTTTCGCGAGGACCTATACTACCGGCTCAACGTCGTCGCGATCGATATTCCGCCGCTGCGCGATCACAAGGAAGACATTCCCGCTCTCGCCGATTTTTTTCTGGAACGATTCGCGCGCGAATCCGGCAAGGCCGTCCCTGGCGTCACGCCGGCCGCGATGCAGCTCCTTATGGATTTTCACTGGCCGGGCAACGTTCGTGAGCTCGAAAACATCCTCGAGCGGGGCGTCACCCTCTCCTCCGGCGCGATGCTCGATGCCGCTGACATTCATCTAGACTCCCGCGTTCAGCATCCGTCACCAGGTTCCCAGCCCATTCTACCCGAGGGCATGACGCTCGAAAAATGGGAGCAGGAAATCATTCGCGAAGCCCTGCGGCGCGCCAATGGCAACAAGAGCCAGGCCGCCCGCGCCTTGGGACTCTCCCGTAACGCCCTCCGTTATCGGCTGTCGCAAATGGGCGTAGCAGACTCGACGGAGAAAGACTCGTAGTCAAGCCGCCCGTCTTTGACGAGCCATTTTGGCGCGCGTCGCCCGAGCGCTGGGCGATTCCGGTGGCTGAATACCACCACCCGTGATTGAGAACCACCGCTCCGAATCGCCGCCCGCAGATTTAAGGATTCGACACCGAAAGGTAAATTATTGTAATCATTGCATTTAGATTAAAGGCGCCGTGCGTCAAGTCTGGTACGGCCCGTGCATTACTCTGGTCGAGAACACTAGGTCTCGACCGGGCGATTCCGGCGGGAGGGTGAACGTCATGAAAAAGCATCTGGGAGTTGTCGCAGCGGTTCTCTTCGCGATCGCCGGCGTGGCCGGGACGGCCCGCGCGCAATACGGCGATCAGGGTAACGGTCAGGTCCAGAGTGCTCCCGATCAGGGGCAGGATCAAAATAACAATCAAGACACTTCGCAAGTGAAGCCCGCAGTCGGGCGCCTGGGCCTGATTCACGGAGACGTGTCCGTGCAGCGAGGCGACTCGAGCGAATGGATTGCTGCTACACTCAACACCCCTCTCGAAGCCGGCGACCGCATCTCGACTGGTAATGGCGGGCGCGCGGAGGTTCAGCTCGACTACGCCAACGTAATCCGTCTCGACGAAAATTCTACCGTCAAGATCACTGACCTTACTGCCTCGCACATTCAATTGCAGGTCGGCCAAGGTCTGGTGAATTACAGCGTCTTCAAGAACAGCCAGGCAGATGCCGAAATCGACACTCCGAATTCCGCCGTGCACCCATTGCGCGACGGCGACTATCGCATTCAAGTCGACGGCGATTCCGAATCGCAGGTCATCGTCCGCCAGGGTCAAGCGGAAGTCTCCGAACCCCAAGGCAGCACGCGCGTTGACACTGGGCAGCTCATCACGATTCAGGGCACGGACAGTCCGCAATATCAAACCATTGACGCCCCGCGCAGAGACGCCTTCGACAAATGGAATGAGAGCCGTGATCGCACGATTCTCGACGCGCAGAGCTGGCAGCATACGGATCACTACTACACTGGCGCGCAGGACCTTGACGGCTACGGCCAGTGGCAAGAGGTTCCTGATTACGGCCAAGTCTGGGTGCCCGCGCAGGATTCGGGTTGGGCGCCGTATCGCGATGGCCAGTGGGTCTGGGAACCGTATTACGGCTGGACGTGGGAATCCAATGAGCCCTGGGGCTGGGCTCCGTATCACTACGGCCGTTGGTTCATGGACGGTGCGGACTGGGCATGGTGGCCAGGGCCAGTGGGCGTGTATGGCGGCTGGGGGGGCTACGACCCCGAATGGTCGCCCGCATATGTCTCGTTCTTCGGCTGGGGCGATGGAGATGAGGGATTTTCCCTCGGATTCGGATTCGGCAACGTGGGCTGGCTCCCGATCGGTCCCGCCGATTACTTCTGCCCTTGGTGGGGTTATGGCGTGAACCAGGTCAATTACATTGGCTTCGCGGATCGCGGCGACTTCGGTCGCGGCATCGGCGATGGAAATTACGGCCGGCGCGTTGATCCGCTGTATCGTGGCCGGAATGGATTCTCGAATATCGGTCGCGTCGAAAATGACGCCCGTATAAGAAACGGTATCTCATCGGTTCGTGGCAATCAGTTCGGCCGCGGCGATGCCAGATTCCAACGCGGCGTCCCCGCAGGGCAACTGCGTCAGGCTAGTTTCATGACAGGCCGAGTTCCCGTGGCACCCACGCGGCAAAGCCTGGGGCATTTGCAACGCAACGTGCCTCCGGCAATCGCCCGTACTGCCAGCCTCAACAACCGGCGATTCTTTTCGCAGAGCAAGCCAACATTCACTCCGCGCCCGTTTACCCAACAGCAGCAGCGAGCGCAGCAGATCATCGCGAATTCACGAGCCACGGCAGGCGCGATGAACAGCCGCGGCAATACCGCAGCGAACGGCTCAAGGCTGCCGTCCGCGCCAGCGTTGCAGCGACGCACCGGAAATGCACCACCAGCCCGGTCGCTTCCGTCGAACAATTCCCGTTCGGTGAACGGCGCACTGGCGACACAAAATGGGCGGTTCAATGCCCCTCCCCAGCGGAGCGGCGTCCGTCCCAGCTGGCACAGTTTCGGCGGAAATGGCCGGCCATCCGCACCGCAACGCTCCATGCCGAATCGCGGCTCGGCGCAAGGGCCGCCGCAAAATCGTGGCTCGATGCAGAGGCCGGGAACGCCCGCGCAGCAGCGGCCGTCCGCGCCCGCGCAACGCCCCGGCTTTCACACCTTCGGCCCTACGGGCGGCGCGCACAACACGTACCGCCAGCCGCAAGCGCCAGCGCGCATGAATCAGCCAGCCACGTCACACCCTGCCGGGCGATTCACGCAGCAAAATTCAGCCCCTCAGCAGCGGCAGGGCGGATGGCGTCCGTTCTCGGCTTCAACACCTATACCAGCACAGCGGCCTAACGCCCCTCCGGCGCGACCCGGCTTCCATAATTTTTCAAACGCGAGCCGCCCGTCACTGAACATGCGTCAGCCAGTCGTTTCACGCCGGCCTTCGTACGGTGGCGCGCCGCAACAACGCCGCTTTGGCGGCAGCCCGTATGGCAGGCCCAACAGTGGATATTCGCCGCGATCCTTCGGCGGTGGTCCTCGGTCTTATGGACGGCCCAGCGGAGGCGGATTTCCGGGCGGCAGGCCGAACGGCGGATACTCTCCGCGATCCTTCGGCGGTGGTCCTCGGTCTTATGGACGGCCCAGCGGAGGCGGATTTCCGGGCGGTGGCAGGCCCACTGGTGGTGGCCGACCCATGGGAGGTGGCGGGTTTCACGGCGGCGGCAGGCCCAGCGGCGGCGGTGGATTTCACGGCGGAGGTGGTGGTGGACGTCCATCCGCGCCACATGCTTCTGGCGGTCGCCCGCACCGGTAAAACCAAGGGTGTCCCAGCCCGGCCCTTCGGTTCACTAGCTGGCGGCAATTTTAGCAGGCGGTCGAAAGAGGAGCAGCGCCCAGTCCTCCACTTCTCCGGATATAACTCCAAATCCGTCGGCGCGAGACGCCGACCGCTTCCCCGCACAAATCACGACCCGCCGCGGACAGAAGCCAAGGCCTAAAATCTGGCGCGGAGCCGAGCTACATACGAATCAAGCTCGGGGATGCGGAGAAGCTTCAGCAGCCCCACGATGATCACCAATCCCGCCGCCGACGCCATCAGCAGGATTTCGAGCGACCCCAGCGTCTTCTGCCAGGCAATCGAGCGCGACAGCCACTTCGCGAACTCATAGACCGCGGTCGCGGAAAGTATCGACGCCACGAAAACCTTTACGAAGAATTTCATCAGATCGCCAATCTCGCGGTCCTCGGTCCGCCGGATCAGAAGGGCGAACAGCACGATCGTAAACAAAATAATGCCGGTCGAACTTGCCAGCGCCAGCCCCAAATGCTGCGCTTGTTTTGACAGCCACCAGTAGAGCGGGATGTCGAGAAATGTGAAAACGGTTCCCACGATGGCCGGCGTCCACGTGTCCCGCGTGCTGTAGAAGCCACGCGCGATCAGGCTTTGCGCGCCCCACGCGAACATGCCTATCGAAAAAAGCGCAAGTGTCGCGGAAACAGCGTGCAGGTCCACGGCGTTCAAACGCGTGTTTGAGAAAGCCAGGTGCACGACATACGGGCTTTCCGCAATCGTGAACGCGGAAATGGGCACCAGAAGAATGATCAGTCCTTTGAACGTATCGTTGAGCAGGCGATTCAACTCCGCAAATTTCCCCTCCGAATACAATCTCGAAAGAACAGGAAAAGACGCAACGCCAATCGCCTGCCCCACCACTCCGAGCGGAACACGCATCAGCGACTTCGCGTACGTCAGCCAGGTGATCGACGCGGGTATCAGGAACGAGCCGAACCAGCGAATGATCCAGTCGTCCGTGAACGACAGGGAAAGCGCGAGCATGATCGGCACGGCCAGCTTCACGAAAAGGCGAAAGCCAGGATGCTGCAAATCGAGCGACAGCGAGAATTTCGCGCCCACGCGGTGCGCGCCGTAAACCTGCAGCAGAAAGTTCCCCAGTAAGGATCCTGCCAGGACGCCCACAGCGAAGCCCGTGATTCCCATGCGCGATGCCAGCAACACTCCGCCGAGAATGATGAACAGGTTATAAATCAGGGGCGCGAGCGACGGCAGCACGAATTTTCCCTTCGCATACTGCACGGCGCTTAGAATGCCGCCCTGATAGAAAAAAAATTGCGCGGGCAGCATCAGCCGCGTCAGGAAGACGACGTGCTGCTTTTCCGCTGGCCCGAAGCCCGGCGCGATTACGGAGACAAGCTGCGGCGCGAAAATCTCCGCCACGCAAATGAGCGCGATTACGAGCAGCCCCATGAACGTCATCACGGTCGAGAAAACGTGCCATCCTTCGTCCTCCCGATTTTCCGCGGCGAATTTCGCGAACACGGGAATGAACGTGATGCTCAGCGAGCCGGCCGCGACGAGATAATTCAGAAAATCCGGAAGCGTGAAGGCGGCGTAATACGCGTCCGTGATTCCGTTCGAGCCGATCTGGTGCGCCACCGTCCACTGGCGCAGAAATCCCAGCGCGCGGCTGAGCAGGACGCTCGTCATAACGATGCCAGTCGATTGAATGATCGTGCGATTCAGGCCCTTGGCGCTCACGTCAAAGATAGTACACGCGTTGCGCGCGCCGCTTCGGCCCGCTTTCGATTCGATTGCCTCGTTTCTTACTATCCTCGCGGCAAACTTGGATCACTGGGACGCCGCGAGTTAAAATGAATGCGCCGTATTTTTCCGGTGAACGTAAGAGAAACTCGCGCATGATGAAGCCCGCGGCCGCAAGATGAACGCACGGACATGAGACTTTCAAGCAACGCGATGAAGCTCGCGCTATCGCTTGGCGGCGCGTCGTTATTACTTTGCGGCGCTGCCGCGCAGCGCAAACGAACCGCAATCGCTGCGTCTCCGCCGCCGACGTTTTACAAAAATGTCGTGCCGATTTTGCAACAGCACTGCCAGGCGTGCCATCGCACCGGCGAAATCGCGCCCATGCCGCTCGTCACGTACGCCGAAACGCGGCGATACGCGCGAGAAATCAAAAACAGAGTCACCAAGCGAATTATGCCGCCGTGGTTTGCCGATCCCTGCTGCGGCCGTTTCGCGGACGATCCGTCGCTGACGCCACAACAGATCGCGACGCTCGCGGCATGGGTTGATGCCGGCGCGCCTGCGGGCAATCCTCGCGACGCGCCACCACCGCGCCGCTGGCCCGCGGGATGGATCATTCCCCGGCCAGACGATGTGATCCGAATGCCGAAGCCTGTCGCGATTCCCGCGCATGGCGACGTGGAATATACATATGAAATTGTCCCCACGGGATTCACGAAGAATAAATGGGTGCAAATGTCGGAGATTCGCCCGTCCAGCCGCCAGAATGTGCATCACGCTGTCGTGTACGTGCGGCCGCCGGGATCGAAATGGCTGCGCCACGCGCCGATCGGAACGCCGTTCACTGCGTCCACGCTGACCAATCCGCAAGATCGTCGCGACGCGGAATGGACCGACAGCGACATTCTCCTGGTTTACGCGCCGGGAAGTTCACCGGACGAATGGCCGGCGGGAATGGCGAAATTTATTCCCGCAGGCTCCGATCTCGTTTTCCAGATGCACTACGTCACGAAGGGTCATCCGGCGACGGATCAGGCGAGCATCGGGCTTGTGTTCACGAAGCGGCCACCCAAGCAGCGCGTGCTGACGCTGCAATTGACGAACGACAGCTTCATTATTCCGCCGGGCGTGCCGGATTTTCGCGTCGAAGTGCACGGCACGCTGCCGAACGATTGCACGCTGCTCAGCTTTTTTCCGCATATGCACCTGCGCGGAAAGAAATTCGAGTACCGCATCATTCACCGCAACGGCCGCATCGAGACGCTGCTGCGCGTCCATTATAATTTTTTCTGGCAGTTGAGCTACCGCCTGGCGCAGCAGCGTTTTCTGAAAGCCGGAACGGAACTGCAAGCGGTCGCGTGGTACGACAATTCTCGCGACAACCCGCACAATCCCGATCCGACGGTAGCGGTGCGCTGGGGCGATCAAACGTACGACGAAATGATGGTGGGATTTTTCGACGTGGCCGTGCCAGCAAATGTGAACAAGTGGCAATTCTTCATTCGCCGCAACAGCTCGCAAACTAAAAAATAACTTTCACCGTGTGGCTTGCCAAAAGCCGCCGTTGTCATCCCGGTGTCGGGCGTCCGGTCATTCCGAGGCGATGCCGCTTTCAGCGCCGAGGAACCTGCACTTTCTTTCGGCTTTTGCAGGCCTGCGGCTTCCCGCGCCAGCGAGCATGCCATCGAGAGCGTCTTTCAACAAGCTCCTAGGCGCGAAGGTGATCCGGTTTCCACGTCTTGATCATTTGCTTGATCGCCTTTCTGTCTTGCACCTTCTCATCCAACACGCGGCGCGTGAGGTCGGGAAGTTCGGCGTCGCTCGCAAAACGCAACGCAATCAGTTGGCTCACCGTAAATTCCGGAATGCGCGGCTTCAAATCAGCGGGAAGAAGTTTTTCCAAACGCAAACGCATTTCCAGGCGGATCACGCGGTCCTGCACCGCCAGCGCGAACATCCTCGCGTACAACGCGACCAGCAACAAAGCAATCGAGACGAGCAGCGATACGAGCGCTCCAAATAAAAACCATGTGTGCACTAGTTCATAAATCGAATACACGACGTTGAGAAGCAAAATCGGCAACGCCACCATGTGGAAAGCGGGGACTACGCGCGAATGATTGGCAAAAGCTTGCTCTTTCATTAAATCACCTCGAAAAATCAGGATGCAGGCTGCATGACATTTGGCAGCTTGTTCAAAAACTCTACTCGTTGTCATTCCGACGAGCAACCGCGAGGAGGAATCTGCATTTTCCTTGAGTTTTTGTAAATTGCGGTCCTCTCACAGCGGCAGAAATGACAACCAGGTACACTTTTTCAACTAACCTTTAGACGGCGCCGGCTTGTTTCGCTTGTTCTGATTCTAAAGTCCGCCGCAACTGAACTCCGCCGTATTGGATGCACAATCGTATCGCCGGTTGCGAAATCAGGGCGATGAAATCCGTTATAGTTCATGGTGATGGACGCAGACCAAAAGCGCGTGAATGAAATTCGAGCGCGGCGGCCAAATGTGCCGCGAAATAGCGCCAATCGTGGCCGCCGGGGTAGAGATGAAATTCGCGCGGGACGCCGCGCGATGCGAGCACGTCGTGAAGTTCCTGCGCGCCTTTTTCAAAACCATAATCGTCTTGCTCGCCGCAATCAAAGTAAATCTTAAGACCCGCCAGATGGGCCGTGCGCGCCAGCGTGATCGGATCGTTGCGTTGCCAAAACGCAGGATTGGGCGGCGTGCCGAAAACGGCGAGGACGCGCAACAAGCGCGATTGCCGGGGATTCGAAAATTTCACGTCAGGGAGCTTGCCGAGCAATGCCGCGCTGCTCGCGCTTACGGACACAAATAAATCCGGATGGCGAAAAGCAAGATGCAAAGCGCCGTAGCCGCCCATGGAAATTCCGCCGATGCCGCGATAATGGCGGCCGGGCCGCGTGCGGTACGTGCGTTCGATGAACGGCAGAAATTCGCGGATGAAGAAATCCTCGTAACGCTCGCGGCCGTCGCGCGAATTGATGTAGAAGCTGGTGTCGGCGTCGGGCGTGACGATGAGAAATTCGCCGAGTTGATGCTGTTCCCAAAGATCTTCGATCAGATTCCATCCGCCGGAGCTGACGAGCATCTGTTCGTTCTCGCCGAGTCCGTGAAGAAAATAGAGCACAGGATAGCGCCGCGTCTTGCTCCCGTCGTAACTGGGCGGCAAAATTGCGCAGTAGCGAATCGCGTGGCCGAGAATTTTGCTGTGCATCGAACGGCATTCGATGCGGCCTAGCGCAGCATGCGCACGCGGAGCAACCGCGAGACCCAGAAGCGTGAACGCCGCAAGAAACGCGGCGCGCCACCGGCTATTCATATCGCAGCGCCTCAACGGGATTCAAACGAGCGGCGCGCGACGCGGGATACAGGCCCGCGACAAGACTGACGACGATAGCGAAAGCCACCGCGCCAAGCGCGAGCCACAGAGGCACGGAAGAAATATTCACCGAGGGAAGATTCCGGCGGCTCAAATAAATATTCGTCCCCCACGTGACGCCTTTTCCGATCAGCCAGCCAAGCGTCACCCCGGCAATTCCTCCCACGAGGCCCATCACGCCGGCCTCGGCGAAAAAAAGCTGCCTAATGTCCCGATCGTCGGCGCCGAGGGCTTTGAAGACCCCAATCTCGCGGCGGCGCTCGAGAATCGCCATCACCAGCGTGTTGACGATGCCCAGCGT
>Ga0307374_10007930_pt1 | contig 16023 bp, 10 predicted proteins | sample OX3MG_FD_202532 | JGI IMG/M metagenome (GOLD analysis project Ga0307374, IMG submission 202532) | Soil microbial communities from Risofladan, Vaasa, Finland - OX-3 | ecosystem: Environmental > Terrestrial > Soil > Coastal area > Acid sulfate soil | place: Finland: Risofladan, Vaasa | collected... | reverse complement strand
AATGACTTCTCTGGGAGTGAAATGATCACCCGCCTCTTCATTGGAGGCTTCACTTGAAGTTTGGATAAGCATTTCATATATTGTTCCCATTTTATGATTATCTACAGAATCCATATCTAGTGGTGTTTCAGCAAAATATTGTACCACCTGATATAACAGATCCTGATCTTTTAGTTTAGTTAGATAAGTTTCAAAATCAAAATTCTTGAAAATGTCTAAAACATTTTCTGAAAAGCCTCTCATGTATTCTTTAATATTTTTAGGAAGATGATCAGGATCAGCAATTAGTTTATCAAAATCATATTCACTTACATTGTAGAAATCATAGCCAGTAAGGTCTTTAATTCTAGTTTGGAATAATTTTGTATCAGATTTATGAAGACGTTTGTATTCTTTTAACATGATCTCCTTTTTTGGTTTTAGTTCAGCATCTAGTCTTCTTAGAACAACAAATGGTAAAATCACATTACGATATTGGCTTAATCTATAGTCATTTCTGAGAATTTCTTTTGCATTCCATAGTATTCCAGATAATTCTTGAGGAGTGGTTTGTTTAGAACTCATATCATTATGTCCTTTTTGGAGGTTTATTGACCTTGTGTTATTTTTCATCTCTAAATTTTCTTCATTTGTTTTATTCATGAATTACTGTAATACTCACATTCTATTGAATAATATTTTGGAATATACAAATTATATTTGTATAAAACACTAAATACATGTATAATTTACAGAGTACATGATTCAGATCGCTACTTTTGGCAGTACTCCGATAGTAATTACTAGAGGATTAGAATGGAAGGTTCCTGATAAATTATACATTCTGTATACTTCAGGTAAACACAAAGCCGAAGATGGTAAAGTACATGATTATCCAAAGGAAGCAAAAGAGTTTGCTAAAGATGCAGAGACAAGATTCAAGCTAAAAACAGAACTAGTACTTGTAGATGCATTTGATATAAACAGTGTAATGTATTCAATTTTAAAAATAATTAGCAATGAAAGAAAAAACAATAATCAATTAAAGTTAGACGATTTTGTGATAAACTTGACTGGCGGAACAAAACCCATGGTGGCAGCAGCATCTACTGCAGTCTATATTGCAAATGTAAAGGCAATTTATGTTCATGATGAAAGATATGCAAAAAATGAAGAAATTGTCAAGGTCTTACCAATTCCAAAACGTCCGATCAATGATGATAAAGGAAACACATCAAAAACAACATCGATTGTTCTTGAAAAGATAAAACAATTTGGTAAATGTACTCATCAGATGTTACGCGATGAAGTAAGAAAAGATCGAAGAATTAAAAAGAAAAATCAGAGAATTGAGCATAGTTTGAAAGTATTATCTGATAGACAATTAATTTCAATAGAGAAAGGCTGGGTTGCTCCGGGTGCAAAGAGAAGTCCATACACAGGAGAGGCAAAAAAAGATACAAGAAAAGTAACTATACAGCTAACCGAAACTGGGAGATATTTTGCAGATTTTCCAGATTTGGTGGGCAATTTAGAGTAAATAATACAAATTATTTTTGTATAATCCAAATTTAATTATAACAGTAAGTCTACTTAACATTATGTATGCAAGCAATACAAGAACAAAAAGACTGCACAAAAGCAGAAGAAATTGATCTTCCTGTAGGTATCGTTAATTTTTTACAAAGACGACACGGAAAGAAATACGAGGCTTTACAGAGTAGATACTCTGTAACCAATATTGTAGGATGTCAAAGAAAGGCATTCTACAAAGAACTTGGCATATCAGAAGAAGAATTACTCCAAGATACAACTGTAGAAAGCATGTGGGCTTCAGTAAGAGGAGATTTCTTGCATGAGATCACTAGAGCCTACAAGTGGAGAGAGTTGGACATTGAACATTATGTCACTCTAAGAGATGGGAAAATAGCAACAGTAGCAGGACGTCTTGACATGTATGATTGGAAGACAAATACTGTCATAGATTTGAAGACTACCAAGTTCGTCAAGTGGCAAATAAAGAGTGGATTCTTGCCAAAACCTGAACACATTTTGCAAGTCCAATGCTATAGCACGATGTTTCCAAAAATAATGCCAGTCCAAAACTTGACTCTGGTATATGCAGACATGAATGACTTGATTGCATTCAAAGTTCAGCCAAGAGACCTAACGGAATGGATTGCAAATAGAGTCCAAGAATTAGAAGACTCTATCATGAAAAGGCAACCACCAAAAGGAGAGTTATCAGGTTTGTGTCAGTTCTGTAAATACCAAAATAAGTGCTATGAGGATGGAAATGGCATCCAAGTCCTATCGAAACAGAATTCGGAGAGCAAAAGTCTGAATAACAAGGAGGGAATTTATCAATGAAGGGAAAATCAATGAAAAATTTTAACCCGTTAGAAAGTACTGAAAAAATACATGAACAATACGTAGAATTTTTTAAAACTGAATATGCGTTAGATAACGAAGAATTATCACAAAAATTAGACAACCTTCTACGAAAAAATCTATTATGGAAACCTCCATTCATCTCAATTACTCAGAATTTTGAGTCAGGTCAAGGTGTTCAACAATTTTCAGTAGATACAGGAATTAGTAAAGAGATCATCGAGGCTACAAAAATATCAAGATTCTACAAACATCAAGAAAGAGCAATTACAAATGTAGTTGTACATGGACGAAATACAATAATATCATCTGGTACTGGTTCAGGAAAAACTGAATCTTTTCTTATTCCCATACTCAATGAGTGTAATAAGTATTCAGATGTCAAAGGAATAAAAGCATTGATCATTTATCCAATGAATGCATTAGCAAATGATCAGGTAGATAGGATCAGGGATTATCTGTTTACGCTAAATGAAGAACGAAAGAATAATTCAAAAAAACCAATTACATTTGGAATATACACTGGACAAACGCCTTCTTCAATATATGATTCGAAAACTGGTAAACAATCAGAAGATTTTAGAACAGATCTTAAAACAAGATGTCCTTCGTGTGGTAAATATGAACTTCATCTAGGTACAGATGGACAACGATCAGTGTATACATGTAATAGAGAAAAAGGACTGATTATAGATTATCAAATTGCTACAAGATCAGAGTTAAAGGAAAACCCTCCAGATATTCTGATTACTAACTACGTGCAATTGGAATATCTTCTTCTCAGAGAATCAGATGCCTCATTATGGCAAAAAAACATGATAAAATTCATAGCTCTTGATGAAATTCATGCATATGGTGGTGCGAGAGGAGTGGATGTAGCGCTACTCATGCGACGTTTACGAAGCAGAATTGAGAACACAGCATCTAAAAAATCAGAAATAATTTTTATTGGTACTAGTGCAACTATTTCAAAAGCAAAAACGGAGGTAGAAAGAACTAAGAAAATATCTGAGTTTGCTTCAAAATTATTTGGGGTTAATTTCACACCAGATGATATAATTGAAGGAAGGAGAATAGAATGGAACTTTCCAATTACACAAAAACTACATCAGTTACAAATATTAGACATACCCTCTTCATTGGAAGATCTTTCAGATGTTGATTTTGCTAAATTATGTAAACAAATTGATCCTGATCATAAAACTATTCAAATATCAAAAGATGATTGGCCTGAACATTTAGGTGTAAATCTTCGTAAGAATAAATTTTTTCAGACATTAGTTATAGCGTTAAAAGAACCATTATCAACTGATGAATTAAAAGAAAAAATTACAAGTAATTCTGAATTTGTATCATTAATTCCCACTGAGGATAAAGAGAATTATACCGCAAAATTAATTTGGAGTTATTTACGGGTTGCGAGTTTATCTCAAAATTCAGATCAAAGAAAGAATGAACCACTTGTAAGAATAAGCATTCATAATTTTTTTAGAGGCATACCATTATTTTTTACTTGCACCAAACCTAGTTGTAAAAAGATCTTTTTTTCTCCAAAAGAAACATGTGACATGTGCCATAGCAAAGTAGAGGAATTAGCAGTTTGCAGAGACTGTGGTAATGAGTTTTTAGTTGCACATGTATCTAAAACAGATTTGGAAATTGTCCTTAGACAAAAACCAAGAAATTCCATATTGGCAAAAGTTGGCGAATTAGAAGAACCTACTGGGATTGAAAGATATTCACTCCCTGAGATCATGACTAATTCTGAAGAAATGTGGTGTACTATCTTTAATGCTACTGGTAACATCGATCCTAGAACAGGTCAATACTTGGAATATGTCAAATGTTTGAAATGTGGTTCGTTCTCACCCTCAAAAACTACAAATTGTAATTTTACAGTCAATGGTACAATATGTAAATCAATAGAATTTGTTCCTGTAGTTTTATTTCATCATCCAAGTGTTGATGGAACCAGCTGGAGACCTCATGATTGTCCTTATTGTGGTGGAAGTTATGGTGGTAGAGGCAACATTATAACAAAATTTGATATGTCTCCCAAACAGGCTAGTGTCAATTTATTTAATCTCATATATGATTATTTACCAAATAGAAAACTTCTAATTTTTACAGATAACCGACAAAATGCAGCATCACTAGCAGGATACTTGGATTTTGCGCATGAAGACACTGCAATAAAACAATTAATTTATCAAAAACTAAAAGAAACAATAACACAGGAAGGTAAACTATACATTCCATTCAGATTGTTTTTGCATGACATTTTATTGGAGACAATAAGAGGTGAATGGTATAACTTCAATCTAGAAGATTTTGAACGCAGTGATGAAGAAATTGAAAAGAAAATCTTAGTAGAAATAACAGATCCAAGAAAAAAATCTCTTGAAAGATTGGGATTAATTGAAGTTAATTATAAAGGATTAATCGATATTACGGAATTCACAGCACGTTGGAATCAGATAGTAATTCGGTATGATCCAAGTAGCAATCCATCACAGAGAGTTAAGCAAATCATAGGATCTAATGATCCAGAGACAATTGAAAAATTAAACCAGTTCACAATACGTCTTCTGTATATGATGCGACATAAAGGCGCTCTGTCTGGTCTCGAAAAACGGGAATATCTAGAAAGAACTACTGCAACAGGTTTTCGTTTTGATCTTAATCAAACAACTGTAGATAGAAACACTAGAGGAATTGAGGTCATACCTATTAATTCAAAAAATTTCAGAGCCTACAGATATGCACAAAGAGTTTTTGGTTTAGATGAAGACGATGAACCTATTCAATTAATAGAATACGTATGGTATTTTCTAATTAAAGAAGGATTTGTAGTAGAAACAGGACTTTCAAAAGGATTTAGCCAGAGAATTAGAGCATATGTAGTATCACAGGAGAAACTAAGATTATCCATTCCTAAGGAAATTAAAAAGTGTACCAAATGCCGTAAAGTTTACGTTAATGTAACAAATTGTCAATGTCCTACAGAAGTCAGAAGAAGAATTTGTGATGGAAGTCTTAACACATTGAGTTTTGATGAATTTGCTCTTAACAATAAATCGCATTTTTTTAATTTATTTAAAAATGGTCAACCACATCGTATGGTCACCACAGAAAACACTGGTGCACTCACTCATGATCACAGAAAAAGAATTCAAGCGGGTTTTGTTTCCGAGGATCAAAAAGAACGAACAGTTGATGTAACTGTTGGTACTCCAACACTTGAATTAGGAGTAGACATTGGCGATTTATCAGCTATAGGGCAATACAAATCACCACCTTCACCAGTGAATTATTTGCAAAGAGTTGGAAGAGCAGGTAGAAGAGACGGAGTATCTTTCATCAACACATTCTTTTTCAATAGTCCTATAGATGAATTTCACTTTCAACATCCAGAGGATCTGATAAAAGGTTCAGTAGAACCACCATTCATTAATTTCGAAAATGATGATCTCATAAAACGTCACATTAATGCTCTGATATTAGAAGAAATTTTCATAAATGGAAATATTAGTGAAGAAATTCTTCCTAAAAAGATAAATGAATTTGTGAAGAAGAAGGATTATCTAGATAATCTAACAACTGAAATCAAAAAAAGAAAAGAGAACATTTCTCACAACATTCGTCATGTGTTATATGATATCGGTAATTATAAAACAAATTTCGAGGTAACAGATAATCTAGTAAATTACCTTCAAAATGATTTTACTAATTCAATTATTGAATCTATCAAGCATTATGAAAATGATATGGAGGCCTGTGAACGTGGTATCTCAGAATATACAAAATATGCGTCAACTAGTTTGCTAGATACGATAAAACTGAAAGAATTATTTGCCTTGAAAAAGGAATTAGAAAGAGAAACTCTGCTTGGACACTTTTTTGATACAGGAGTCTTACCACGTTATGCGTTTCCAGGATCAATGGTAAGTATTGAGACGTTACGTGGAGAAAAATTTGAGGGTAGACCAAGAAATATTGCTATTTCAGAATATGCCCCAAAATGCGAAATCACACTTAAGAAGAGAATCTATCGATCATGTGGAGTTGATGTCGATAAAAAAGCAGTTGAACATTTCTATGTATGTCAATCATGTTTGAAATTTTATTCAAAAACAAATTGGCATGGTACGCCATGTCCTCTTTGTAAAGATAACACTAATCAACCTAGAATGATAAGATCTATTTCACCAAAAAAAATCTATCTTGAAGAAATAAGCAATTCAGTTAACGAATATCAAAACTATATGGAACCAAATATGGAAGTATTTTTAGGGAAACATGATGTAAAAGATTCTAAAAAAATTACATATCCATCTTTTGAAATAACAGTAAAAGATCATGGGAATTTACCTATGATGGAAACGGTTGGTGAGATTTTTACTGAATATGAAGAATCTGATGAGGAAGGTATTGAACGATCAAGATCTGAAATTTTAATCTGTACTGAATGCGGAAAGGTTAAACAAAATGATAGGATCACATATCATCGACCACTAACCCAAAAATTCCGCGATAAGAAAAATTTCTGTAAAGGCACTTTTGAACCATTGTCATTACATCATGAAATGATGACAAATGTTGTTTCTATAAAAATTGAATCAAGGTCTGAAAATTTAGTAAACACATCAGATCGAAGATTCCTAACAACTTTAAAGAATGCAATAATTTTTGCCTCCCAACCAATAGTTGAAGCGGCAGAAGGAGAGATCGATGGAGAAATCAAATCAAATGAAATTATTCTTTATGATAATGTTGACGGAGGAGCGGGTTATGTAAGAATGATTTATGATAGAATTGATGAAATTTTGAAGAGGGCAAATGCAAATATTCAATCTGAATACAAGGCATATGGTGATGCATGTGAACATGGTTGTCTTCGATGTCTGTGGTCATTTAGGAGAAAACTCGATATCCCATATATCGATAAACAGCTTATACTTCCACTCCTCGGTGAGGTTTCACTTTCAAATATAATTGTGGAATCTACAGATAAACGTAGAATTACAACTCAGAGTCAGAGTCTCATGGAATTTGAGGTAATTAATTCAAAACCATCAACTATGGAGGGTGCTGAGAAAATTAAACAATTTCTTCGAAGTGCGATTAAGGAAGTTATAATTTATTCTCCAAAAGCATCCACTCGAGAAATTGATTTTGATGAAGGTCGTAAGAGTTGGCTCGATGTAATAGGGTCTATTCGTGGTGGAGAAAAAAATGTTAAATTGAAATTTTATACTTTAAAACATGAGACTGAAGATGATGTAAAAGCTGTCCTCAGATTGTTGAATGATGGTGTAGAAGTATTTGAAGTTGATAGTCATTCTACACAGGATGAAGAATTATTAGAAAATGGATTAATTGTAATAGATCCTTACTCTACAGATACAAGAAGATCAATAGAATTCACAGCGAGTTTAACGGAACAACTATTTTACAATTACACAGTAATCAAAATTAGTAAAGATGAATCTGGAATAAAAAGTATCATGAAAAAAATCGATATCATCAATACACATAGTAAAGCTACAAATGAAAAAGAATGTGAAATATTTACAGGTTTTACAGTGCTTGATATTAAAGCAAATGACGAACCAAGTTTATTAAAAGCAGTAGAAGAATTTAAAAAAATTCTAAAAAATGCAAAGGAAATTAAAATTAGCGATCCACACTTACAGGGTAAAAGTCAGACTTACAATGAAAATTTGCATACTTACATGAGTCTAATTCATGATCTTATACCAGTACATTGTGTAATAAAACTAGTCACAGCAAATCATAACACAGTTGAAGTTAATAATGAAAAAACTTGTCTTAATTCATATGGGCATGATACAGAAATTCTCACATTTCAAACTGAACAGGCTAGAAAAAGACTTCCTCTCCTTCACCAGAGATATGTTATAGTTAATGATCAAGTATTAATTTTATTAGATAAAGGATTGAGATTCCTTTTTGAATACAACGTATTTCGCAAATCAAATAGTGATACCCATATTTCTATTTCAGCTAAGAAATCTAATGTAGATCAGAAACTGATGATTTTTGACAAGAACTGGAACTATCAAAATAGTGATAATGACGCCATAAGAGATTGTCCAAAATTCGATACTAGGGAACAAAAACAATGAATCTGGATGATGCCATAGATACAATATATGCAGATTTTGAAGAAGTAGGTTATGATAGACAAAAATTAGAAAATGTAATGAAGGAAATTCATGAAGGTCATGCTTTTATTAAATCACTTTATAGAGATCTAAATTTTCTCGATTCTATGAAAAAGGACAAAAAATTCAATGATTACATAACAGAAGACGGCCGAGGATGGCTGACAAGCCATCGTTTTCCTATAACTTTGGAGATATTGAATAGAGAAAAAGTTCCAGGTGAAGAAGTAGCAATAAAACAAATGGGGGGTAAAAAAAGTCCAGTTGTTGTTTATTATGCCTTATGCCCAGAATTGGAAAATTTTGTTTCCTTGATCAACTGGATAAATAGTAAAAGCTCTCTTAATTCATATAAGCAGATACTTGAATTAATCAAAAGTAATCAAACCGATAAAGTTCTACAATTCTCAGACAAATGTGGAATCAGACTACCAAATGAAATTCATCCAGGTCATGATAGAGATGCTAAAATGATTACAAAAGAAACCTTTGAATCATTATATGATTGGAAATTTGCACATTATTTATTTGACGATGGAATGGCAGCTTTATCTCACAACTCACCTGTTAATTATAGAAAACTATACCTTGATGAATATGAGATGGAAAAATCTATTGTTGATATACGAACTACAATAGGTAGAATTACTTCTATTGTATCTAATAAAATAAAAGTTTCAGTTCCATGTCTTTTTGGTAAACCATATGACGTGGAATTTTTTATACATGGTAAATTACCACGTGAACAAATTTCTCTTGGACAATTATATTTTTTACAGATATTCAATAAAACTACTACCGAAAATATTGTGAAAGAAATCAGGAAAATAGAACCAGCAAGCACTTACGATTTGCTTGGCATGTTTCTAGCCATTTCATGTTATTTGTTATATCTTGGCACTTCAAGACTGAAGATACTTAATGATGTATTCTACGAAAAACTATTCATTCATTATTATAGACAAATCTCTCGTTTTTGCTTTGGTCACGAAGATGAATTGGAATCAATCCAAAATTCAAACTATAAACTCATTCAATTAGGCTATACCTCTGCTTTTACTAAATGGATAGGTCGTGATTTGCATTATTTGCCCCCAATGTTACGTCAATTCCTAGCAAGTTTGACGGATCCTAGATTGCGTGATTATATAATGCTGGAATTTGATAAATCACTCTCAGAAGGAAAATTCAAATGCTTTGATCGAGTACCATATGATGAACGAGGCATGAGAATGTTCAGTTCCATACAATTAGCACAATTTAACAAAGTTTATTCTTATGTTTATTTTCTTTTGGAAGAAAAAAAATTCCTTTTAGGAATGAACAAAGGTGCATTTTACCATAAAAGGGAAGAAGAATTCGTAATGATAAAAAATCTAATAGGTTATGATTTCAAGGCTATAAATTGAATCTAATAATCACAGTCATTATTTTGATTTTTTGAATGTAAATACATAATCTGTTTTTAATGCCCCACTTTTATTGTCTTGTACTACTGAATTAGCTGAATATCCCATTGTGGTAGCTTTGTAAAGTATTAGTTTACTAGATTTAATCATACGGAATAAATCCGCCCAAGTTTTCTCATCATTACTATTAAAAATTAATGTAAAACACCTGTTAGGTTTTAGAACCCGTTGAATTTCAAGTAAAGTTTTTCCTAATAACTTATTGTAGTTCTCAATATTTTTGTTTCTACTTCGTGCTTCACTTATGACTATTTCATCTCCATACTTTACTTTATTTCGTAACCAACTATTCCACATCATGCTAAGTTCTAGATACGGAATTCTATTTGCATGTGGAGGATCTGTTATTATATAATCAATAGAGTTAGATGGAATTTTCTTTAATCTCTGTAATCCCGAATCATTGATTAATAATAAATTACCTTTTTTTAATTCCTTGAAATTTTTTACATATTTATTTTCATAAGTAAAATGGATTTGTTCTTTTTTAGCTCTCAATATTCTTTTAAAGCGTTGACTAAAACAATTCCACACATTAATTTCAAAATTTTCCTTTGGAATCCAATATCCAATTACCCAACTTCCAACTTCCTTACCATGACTTTGTCTTTTGTGACTAAATGCTCCTCTACGATTAAGTACAAAGACCATTTTACTGGCTTGACCCAGAGATGCACTAAAACAAAACTTGAACAACTCTCGTAACTCAATATCCTTCATGGATTCAATTCTTTTCAACAATATTGATAAGGCCATGGTATTTCTAGGAGTAAATAAATCGCAGACACGCATATTTTCTCGAGCATTTATGCGGGCATTTGAAAACAATTTTGTTTTTGGATAATAATATGGAATTTTTTTATAGGCGAATGATTTTGCTAATTTAATATCAGAAGAATGAGGTTCTAAAACAATTCTCTTGTTGTCTTCGCCACTATGCCAAATCTCTTTGAGTTCTCCTTTAGCCCAAATGAAATGTGTGCCTATTGATATTGTATTTTTTCTCTTAATTTTGTATAATTCATTTATTTTAGATTCGCAGTCATTTCTAATCTTCTGAAATTCTTCTACAATTATAGACGGTTCCACTTTTTCTAAAATCTGACGTGTGATAAAAATTGCTGCAGGGTTGATATCTATGCCAATAGCTTTTCTACCACTCTTAATTGACTCAACTATTGAAACTCCTGACCCAGAGAAAGGGTCAAGAACTATTTCATTTTCCTTTGAATATTTCACTATTAAATCTCTAATCAAATTTGCTGGTTTTTTTGACCAATACTTATGCATTGAATATATCCCAGTATATTTCTCAGCCATAGCTTTCTTCGGTTCATTTTTATTTTCCATATTTGCATATGATCTTGCTTGTTGTAACATCATATGTTATTACTGAATTCTCAATTGTTAAAAACATAATGCCTGTATGACCTATATTGTAAACCTGAAGATGTGTGACACAATCGTTGCCCTATGAGACAAAATCACTGTTTTCCGTATCACTCCCATAAAGAGATTGATCAGGAGGGCGCACTATATCAGATTCGATAGCATACGCATGTAATTTCTTATGGAATACTTGTCTTACATCTAAACGTGGATGATCTATGTACATGGCTGGTAAGAATTCGTCTACCGGAATCAAAGAATATTTGAAACCAGTATTTGTTAGTTTATCAACAGCTTCACGGGTTAGCATGTAAGCGTATGCTCCATAACTATATCCAGGTTTTACTATACCCTTAGCTATCTCTTCGTCTCGATCTAGAGGTTCTCGCCCTAGATACAATAGGTCCCATTCTGAGTCGTAGTTTACAAGTTTGTTGAGCGCAGATTCAAGATTACGCATGAATCCCGGTGTGAATGAAACATCATCTTCTAAGAACAGAAACGTGTCTTCTGTAGTTTCCAAAGCATGGTGCCAACATTCCCAGTGAGCGATGGCACAAGCTACTTCACCCTTCTTCAATGACCGGTTCCACCAGGGGTTATCAGATTTGATCTTCCATGGAAACAGACCGAAGCTATGTAGTAATTCTGTGTCAATATTCCTCCAATCAAAATCAACACCCCAGTCACTTGTGAATTCAGATATCAGTCCGTCTGGTAACGATTCCTGCATCATCTTTCTTCTGTCACTTCTTCTCTTGATGTTTAGAATGTAGGTTCGGATACTAAATGAAGTCATTATAAACGGTTGAATAGAACAAGATTCTATAAATAAGTGCTAGTAGGAAAGCAAACTAACATTTGGTTCATCAGAAATTACCTCCACGTGATCATCTTTCTGTTGTAAACGACCTACGTTCAGCTATAAGAAATTGCAAGGATGACTATATGATTTTTGAGTTGTTAGAGAAACTTGCAGATTTTGCGGATTCTGTTGAAGATATCGAAATTCTTGTGAACTTACTTGAAAATTATCCAAATGGTATTATTAGGCATGAAGCTGCAGCTCAACTGGCAGAGATTTGGCAGAAACATCCAGCACTGTTTAAGAATGTTAATCAAAGAGTTGTTGCTTCACTTATGAAGTGCGCCAAAAACGATACAAGTCGTATAGCTCGACATGAAGCGATTGAAGCTCTGGGTTATGTAGGTGATAAATCTGTGTTAAAAACTCTGAGAGAAATACGGAATGATGAAGATGAAGATATTCAGAAGACTGCAGAGATTGCAATAGATATCATAGAATTCCGAGCAAGAGACAAAATGAAATCCATTGATCTCTGGAAATCCATCTTGGCTATTAATAAGAAACATGGTAGTGTATCAGATGCTTGAGCAAGAGACCAAGATCTTTTACAAGACGCCGGATGGACTACTGCTTTCCGCTATTATCGCACTTAGCAAAGAGAAGAAACGCTTAGGAAGTGTAATACTCGCTCATGGGTTAAACAACAACAAAGATGAAGACGGTAATTTTTCAAAGCTAAGTAGAATTCTCTCATCAAAGGGGTATGATGTACTAAGATTTGATTTTAGAGCACATGGTGAATCACAAGGAAAATCGAAGGATATGACTATCAAAGGAGAATTAATAGACTTCGAAACCTCTGCTGGTATTTTCGAGAAACTTGTAAGAGGTAGTGGAAAGTTTGTAATTGTTGCTTCTAGTTTTGGGGCTTCATCATCAATTCTGTACACCTCGAAATATCCTAAAAGGGTACAAAAACTTGTGTTGTGGAACCCAGTGTTAGATTATACTAAGACATTTCTGAAGTCGGAAACACCTTGGGGTAAGACATTCTTCAATGAGAAAGGCTATCGTGAAATCGAATCCATAGGACATGTTACAATTCCTGAAACCGAATTCCAAATAGGTGGAAATTTGGTCAAAGAGTTCAAAAAGATAAAACCGTACAAGTTACTGTCTAAGGTTAAGATTCCAGTATTGACTATTCATGGCACACAAGATACTGCGGTGCCCTATCATGTCTCGAAGGAATATGGGACGCCAAATAGGCTAAGTAGGTTCATCTCCCTTGATACCGAACATACTTTCCCAAGTATGGAAAACAAAGTAATTGCTGAGACAGTAAACTGGATAACGAAAAAGAAATGACCGTCTCACGTCAAATTCAAAAAATACTAGAACGTAAAGATGTGTTCATCGGGGAAGGTGTGATTCTAGAAGGAGATGTTGAAATTGGACATAATGTAGAGATATGGCATCGGTGTATCATTGGATTTTCTGCAGAATGCAAGAGATCTAAGCTTCGAATAGTAGAGGTAAAAAAAGGAGGACCTGACGTAGTTACATTAGGGTCTAGAACTAAAGTCCATCCTTATGTAATTATTCATAAAGGAACCAAAATTGGGAGCGATGTGTGCATATCAGAATATTCTACAATAGGTCAAGGAACTACCATAGGTGATGGAACTGTTATAGAATATGGGGCAAAGATTTACGATCGTGTTAGGATTGGCAGAGAATCCATAGTCGCGGGCTTTTGTTGTAACGATAGCAAGATTGGGAATTGCACTACTATGATGGGTCACCTTGTTCATGAATATCCCAAGCGAATGTGTGCTAAAGAATGGAATGAAACAAATGAACGACCTCGAGCCCCCCAGATCGAAGATAATGTTGTTATTGGATACAACGCTATAATCATAGGCGATGTGACGGTGGGACGTGGTTCGTACATAGGTGCAGGTGCAATAATCACAAAGAACGTACCTCGTGACACTAAGAAAATCATGAAGATTGACTTTAGGTCTTCATCAATTTCACGGGAGAGATAGATCACATATGCAAAGCACTGAAGATCTACTAAGAGAACTGCGACGAAACTGGACTATCCTGAATGAGAGAAAATGTTCTGGGACTGTGGCTTTTGTGGATTTGTCTAGTTCCTCACAATTCAAAATGTTGTTTCCATCTCCAGATATTTGGTTTGAAAGACTCTATAGTTTCATGGAAATAGTCAAGTCTGTAGCGCGAAAGGTCCTTGACAAACCTTTCATAAAATTTCTTGGAGATGGTGTCTTAATTTTTCAAAGAGAGGATGAAGTAAATCCAAAAAAGTATGTCGAATTTACAGAAGAATTAGCCAAGCGAGTAGCATCGGTAAACGAAAAACGCTATTCACCTAAACCATGGACGATTGAATTCAAGTGCTCACTTGATTATGGCTCTGACATATATGTACTCGAAAACGGGGATCCTCAAGGCACTGCAATAGATAGAGCATATAGAATCGCTGGCTATCTTATGCCTAACATGATAGGAGCTTCAAAGGAATTCTACAACCATGTTGGGGGTCGAAACCGAGGAATTTTTACGCTGGCAGGGAAGGCATACCTCAAGGGTGTAAGCGAGCAATGGCAGGAAATCTACGCTTTGAATACAATCAAGGGCTTCGTTCAAGAGCTGAATCAAGAGCAAAAGAAAAGAGAGACGTTGATTGACATATGGGAAATGGGTAAGGCTGATAAGCCGATCTGGGTAGTAAGCGGTGCAATACGTGATGAAACCGGAGAGGATGAAGATACGTATACTTTGCAACATGGAGATAGCAATGCACTAATCGAAATCATTCATACGCTTAGCAAGATATATCCAGATCGAGAAGTCAAGATTGTGAATTCTCAAGAATATCTAAAACAGAATGGTCCAGCATTTGACAATGACATAGTTTGTGTAAGCGGTCCAGCTTACAATCTGGTAACGGAGAGAATCGTGGAGAAGCTAAGATCACACATTCATTTTGAATCTGATAAAACACACCTGCCAAAATATGATGATTCCATCCTTGTATATTCTGAGAAGGGAAGGCGGTTTCCATATAGTACTGAACGAGACAAAAATGGACGAATAACGAGCGATGTAGCGTTCTTTGCCAAAATCAAAGACGCCTTTGCGAATGGTAGATATCTATACTTAATGATGGGCAACGAAACTCAAGGTACCTATGCTGGAACTAACCTTTTCGGCATCTCTTCACCATACCTCTTGAGTAACTATGAGTACATCAAAACTAAGTTACCATCCGGTACTGCTGGCAGGACTGGGTTCGGAATACTTGCTAAATCGGTTGTAATAGAGGATTATGTTGAGCCTATTCATTTAGACAGTTCCAAAGGTTCAAAGTTGTTTGTCATTCCAACTGTAACCAAATGAGAAATGCATTTTTTGTTTTGTCCCAGGGGACAGACCGTTGACTATGGATTTGAATAAGATGTCAATGGAAATAACTACCATTATAAAAAAAAGATTATAACATAACCATACCATCTTTGTCAGATACGAGTGACGATACCAGAACATGACCTCTTGCATAATTTGGCAATTGGTTTCAGTTTTGTCATATCAATTCTAGTATTACTTGTGAAAAAATAGCATGAAAATTTTTAGTCAATAATTTGTGCCTAATTAGTTTAAGCTACATTTCCGATAGACATAATGGTAATTGGGTTTAGAGCCATGTCTTGCAGATTTGCTGCACACTCATCAAAACCTTGTATTCATTTACCAAAGAGGAAAATTATCA
>Ga0307374_10007928_pt1 | contig 16026 bp, 10 predicted proteins | sample OX3MG_FD_202532 | JGI IMG/M metagenome (GOLD analysis project Ga0307374, IMG submission 202532) | Soil microbial communities from Risofladan, Vaasa, Finland - OX-3 | ecosystem: Environmental > Terrestrial > Soil > Coastal area > Acid sulfate soil | place: Finland: Risofladan, Vaasa | collected... | reverse complement strand
CCATGAGAAAGGCGTCAATCTTTCTGTCCTGCGGGAAACATCCCACAAGATCGTCCTTCACGTATGCGAGGAAATGCGTATTGGTCATCGGCGCATTCACCGTTTTGATGACCGGTATCGCTTGCTCAGCTATGGAGAGCGTGCGCTCTCGATTGTGCATGCGGGCATACGTCATGGAAAGAGGGAGAAGGATGCCGGCCTGGCGTACCAGCCAGTGAGAGGGATTGGCTGCCAGTGCAACCTCGAGATGCTCGACGGCTTGCTGGTACTCGCTCGCCATGAGCGCTTTTTTCCCGGCCAGTTGCAGCCAGCAGGTTCGATCGAACTCCTCGATCAGCGTGACGTCGTCGAGGTACCGGGTGGATTCATCCAGTTTCTTTTGCGCGAGTGGGTAGTCTCTCATCGTCATCGCGACGTCGGCCCAACAGCCCAGCAAGTGCGCCCTGGCTCGCCGGTGCATCTCGTCGTTCTCCCCAAGGCCGAGTAAAGCCTCTTCGATGGCGCGGAGCGCTTCGGCATACATACCAAGTCCCAGGTACGTGTCAGCCTGGCAGATGAGGCTCTGCGCCACATACCAGGGGTCGCCCGTCGCCAACGCCGCGAGGTGTCCGTTGTGGTAGGCGTGCAGCGCTTCTTCGTGGCGCTCCCGCTGGTGCAAGGCTAATCCCACCAGCCCATACGCGCCGGCGTAGAGATACGATCGCGTAGTAGGCTCAAGGAGGGTATGTGCTTGATGGATGAGAGAAAGTTGGAGTTGGCTCACTGCCAGGACTTCGGCATTCGGGCGGGTCAGAAACTGCTTCCAGCCATCCGCGACTCCCTTGCTCAGCACCCATCCCAACTCTTCTCGATCAAGCGCGCTAATGCGCTTCCGGTCGAGTTGAGCAAGTTGGCTGATCAGAGCGGCGATTCCCAATTCGAGGAGTTGGCGACGAGAAAAAAGCGACATAGCAGGCCTTCCCTCTTTCTCTGCTTCGAACACAACACGCAACACCTCCCACGGAGCACCAGATGCGCCAGCCCTCTCAAGGAGGAAGGGCAGATCCTCGCCAGTATGCGGCGAACCCCGCTCCGAGCCTTCCAACTCCCTTCGTGAGGAGCCCGAAGATGCGACGGGTGAAACAGGAAAATGAATGTGTTCCCTTTGTTCTACTGCTCGTTCCGGTAAGTGGATGCCCGGTCGAGAGGTGATCGATTTCTGAAGGTGCTCGTAGAGAGTGCTAACATGTTGCGCTGGTTGCTTCCCGGAAGCCTCGAGCGTGCGCTTCGACCGTTGATACACCAGGCGGGCTTCTTCCAGGCAACCCTGTTCTTCGAGCAGCGCGAGCAGGCGGTACAGAGCGTCCTGATCGGTAGGAAAGCGCAGCAAATGCTGTTGCAGGGTCTCTTCCGAGAGGCTAATCTGCCCGCGCTGGAAATAGAGATCAGCCAGGTGGCGCACCATGCGACTCCGGGCCATGCGCAGAGACTGCCGCCGCACTTTGACCCAGCGATGCCCCATCCACTCTCTTCCCTGGTCCTCAGCCAGAAACTCACCGACCAGCAAGTCCATCGCCTGTTGCCAGAGTGCCAGTGCCTCGTCAGGGGTCGTCGCTCGCCCGGCATGGGAGATCAGGTCTTCAAAGGCATCCGCATCGACCCACAGGCGCGACTGCTCGGCCAGCTTGAGGATTGTGCTGTTGTTGCGGTTTTCAAGCAATTCCTCGCCGCTGGCTGCGCGCAGTACCTTGCGCAGCACTTTGCTAGCCGAGCGCAGGGACTCGCGCGCCTTGTCCTCGTCGGTTTCCGGCCAGAGAATGCCCGCGAGTTGACTTCGCGAAGCCTGCCGTCCAGGCGCGCAGAGTAACAGCTTGAACAACGCGCGAGCCGATGTCCGACTCTTCCATATGTCTTCAGTCGTAGAGGGAGAAACCTGCCAGTCGAGATGAAACGTACCGAAGGTATAGACGCACAGGAGCGGAGGCGGAGCATCGATGCTCTGCGATACGCCCACTATGCTGTTTATTTGGCTGATGACCGGCTTGTTCACCATGCTTCTCCGCACTTTGATGTAGCTTCTACGAGGGACTCACTTTCCCGCATTATACCATAGCCTATTCTGCTCCCGGCTGCACGTCCCTCTCCCGTCCCTTTGGCGTCCAGTTTTATACGCATGGTGTCCAACGCTGCCACAGGCCCGTCTCTTTGGGACTGGTATGTTCAACTGGAATGAAAATTTTGGGAGAGGGAGAAACGCCAGTGATACCACATGAAGATCTGACCAGCAATGCGTATGACGACATTCGCTTTCAGCGCGCTATCGTTGAAGAGATGGGTGAATTACTGCCTGATGACCTGCTCGCGGAATGCGATATATCAGATGCCCGCTCAGTTCTGGAAATCGGCTGCGGAGGCGGTGAATGGCTACGTGCGCTGGCGCAGCAGTATCCCGATCTCCAGTGTATCGGCATCGACCAGGACGAACTCCTGGTGAAAGCCGGGAGCGCCCTGGCCTATCGAGATGGTCTGTCGCAAGTCGCCTTTCTGGCACACGAGATCGACGACATTCCTTCCATGCTCTTTTCCCTGGGCAGCTTCGACCTCGTCCATCTCAACTTCCTCGGCCGGTACATTCTGACGGCGGACTACCCCGCGCTTGCGCAGGCGTGCGCTGCCGTGTGTCGTCCCGGCGGCGTAGTGTGTTGGACGGAGACGGAACTGCCCATCACCAACAGCCTCGCCTTCGAGCGCCTGACCGCCCTCGTCTGCGATGCGCTGTACAGGGCCGGGCAGAGTTTCATCCCCGAAAGTATGTGGGAATGGGCCGAGCTTGTAGCTGCGCGTACAGGGAAGATAGGGGTTGAGCGCTCCTCCTATCAGCGCCACTCCCTGGGCATCACACCCATGCTGAGGCGATGGCTGCGCGATGCGGGCTGTGGCGCACCACGTGAAACGCCTCTGTACAGCATCTGGGGGATAGATGAGCGAGTGATCCACAAAACAGCGTATGCGATTGAGGTGTCGGCAGGGCAGCTAGCAAACGCGGGGTTCGTGGCTCATGCGAGGCGCTTTGCCCAACAGGTCAAGCCGTTGCTGCTGCGCACAGAGGTGATCGAGGAGGGGGAGCATGCTGGATTGTGCGCTCAGCTCGAAACAGAACTAACAAATCAGGAGTTCTGCGGGCTGTCCTTTCTCCTGCGAGTGTGGGCACTGCGTCCGTAACCCGTCACTCATCGATGATTGCACCAAAGCACGCGCATGATGATTACGTTCAACTATGTAGCACGAGGAGGGGCATGATGATAGGCATTCGATCACACGCAAGCTCATCGGGAGCATCTGCTGTCTTCCAGGTGGCATCTGGCATACCGATCGCCACGATTGCCAGACAGCTCCCGCGCCGGGAACGCTGGATCCTTCTGCTTGTCGATGGCAAGCGTTCTGTTACCGACCTGGCGCATCTCACACAGCGTAGTGAACTCGATGTCGCCTCGACGCTGGTTACGTTCATTCAATGCGGCTATATCGAGCCGATTCATATGCTCGAGCCACTTGTCTAATGGCATCGAATAGGCTTCAAATTCCGTCTATAGTGCGCGCCATTCTCAAAGGGGGAGGAGTGGCGGAGCCTTGAATGCGTCAATGCTACCATATGGAGCGCCTTCACGCACGACATTCACTGCGCATAAGCCAGTTTTTCTTTGCAAAAAACTTTAGGCCGCGTTACCTGGTCAGCCTGTCCTTCCTCCATTCCAGGAGAGATGTGAAATTACAACTCTTCTTGGCAGCCTGTTTATTCACATATATGATACAATACATGAGATATAGCTTTGCTTTTCATTATGCAATCAATATGATTCTCGCTCCACACGTCATTGTCGTCCGAAGGTCATGATTTTAGGAAAGTGAAGTGGAAATGGCAGACCGCGTTGGGCAGCAGATTGGCAACTATCACATTATCAGGTTGCTAGGTGAAGGCGGCTTTGCCGAGGTCTACCTGGGAGAGCACCTGCACCTGGGTACCGAAGCAGCCATTAAAATCCTGCACGCACAACTTGCGCGTGATGACGTGGATCAGTTCCGCGCCGAGGCGCGTATCATTGCGCGTTTGGAACATCCCAATATTGTGCGCATCCTGGATTTTGGCCTCGACGGAAAAACGCCCTATCTCGTCATGAGCTACGCGCCCAATGGCACCTCACGCCAGCTGTATGCTAAAGGAAAGCCAGTTCCACTCGCTGAGGTTGTCTCCTCTGTCAAGCAAGCTGCCGATGCCCTACACTATGCACACAGCCAGAAACTGATTCATCGTGATGTGAAGCCGGAGAATATGTTAGTGGGACGGCACAATGAGATTTTGCTCAGCGATTTTGGCATCGCGCTGGTCACACAAAGTTCGCGCTACCAGGGGACGCGGGATGTGGTTGGAACGGTCGCATATATGTCCCCCGAACAAATTCAGGGGAAGCCTCGCCCCGCCAGCGATCAATACTCACTGGCGGTTGTTGTCTATGAATGGCTTACTGGAGAGCGTCCCTTCCACGGTTCTTTCACCGAGATAGCAGTCCAGCACGCCGTTATGTCCCCACCACCACTTCGTGTGAAAATCCCAACCATCTCACCCGAAGTTGAGCGGGTTGTGCTGACCGCGCTGGCCAAAGACCCGCTCCAACGTTTCGCCACCATTCAGGCATTTGCGAATGCCTTGGAACAGGCCAGCCAGTTGACCGAGCGGGATTCATTTACCTTGCCGGTTCAACCATCTCAGCCGATTTCTCCAAGCGAGCAATCCAGCCAGCTCACTCTGCCAACGATTCTTGCTACTCCGCCATTCATTGGGACTATCACTCAATCTCAATGGCAGCAGCCCACCACAACCGCTCGTTCGGGTGAGATACCCTCGCATGCCCTGGCTGGGCGATCCTTCTCTCGCCGTTTGTTGCTGGGAGGTGCCATTGGGTTGGCAGCGTTGGTCGGAGGCGGCATTACTTGGCTAGCACTGGCAGAGCAGAAATCGGGGAACAGCGCTGCTTCGAACCCTTCAACGACGCCCACCGGCGCTCCTAGCAGAGGAACGACGGCCACCCCAAGAGGATCAACAGCGACAGCAAACACTTCATCACCTTCGCCTGAGGTGACAAACGTGCCATCTGGCCCTCGTATTCTGGCTGCCTCATTATTGACCTATCGTGGGCACTCAAACTATGTCTATGGTGTAGCCTGGGTCAGCGATCAGCAGCATCTCGCTTCTGCCAGCTTAGATACAACCGTGCAGGTATGTAGTGCGAGTTCTGGTCAGCTATCGAGTAGCTATCGCCATTCCCAATCTGTCAATGATGTAAAAGCATCACACAATAGCACGCGCATCGCTTCAGCTAGTGACGATAACACGGTGCAGGTGAGAGATGCCGTTAACGCCGCCCTTCTCCTGACCTATAGCAGTCATAGTTCAGCTGTATATACTGTCGAATGGTCAAGTGACAGCACGCGTATAGTAACAGCCAGCGCTGATAGGACTGCGCACATATGGGATGCCAACAGCGGCACTACGCTCCAGACATTACGCGGTCACACGGATGTGGTATGGGCAGCTGGCTGGTCGCCGAACGGGCAGAGCGTTGTTTCCGCAAGCGCTGACGGCACAGCGAAAGTATGGAATGCCAGCACAGGCGCTCTGCTTGTCACCTATACCGGACATACCGCTACCGTGCGCACAGTGTCATGGTCGCCTGATAGAGGGCGCATCGCTACAGGAAGTGACGACGGGACAGTACAGATATGGGATGCTTCTACTGGAAACAGGTTACTTATCTATCGAGGGCACACCACGAAACTACGAACGGTATCCTGGTCACATGATGGTACGCGCATTGTTTCGGGAAGCAGGGACGCGACGGCCCAAATATGGAATCCCAATACAGGGCAAACCCTCCTGGTCTATAAAGGACATACCACTACTGTTTTTGATGCACAGTGGTCACTGGATGATACGCTCATTGCTTCATGCAGTACCGATACCACCGTACAAATATGGCAGACGAGTTGAGGTGATGACACTTTTGCCTGAGTAACCCCTCGTTATATCTATGCCTCACACTTCCCCTTTGTATCCTCCAGAAGAGGGCGTGAGATAACTTCATGGTTGTTGCGGCAGTCCACGCGGGCTACGTTGCTATTCCGACTTTCAGGTCCTCTTATGTGCAAACTGTTATTACGAGGATGTGGACTGCACCCTTGAGACCGGTTCTGGCTCACTTTCGATGATGAAGGACCATTCTCATAATCGTTCTACACATAAGTACTTGCCATTGCTGATGATGACAGCGGTGATACTGATTACAATGATGTTGTTGATTACATGTAGTTCTAAACAAAGTGAGTTCAGTGCTGGCTGCTTGAGGTACAATCGCCTTAACCTCATCCCGCAACAAATTCAGGAGCGGCTTTTCATCTCCGAGCGAATGAGGGGGATTTCAAACCCGGCTTTCTGTCATCCTGATACATCAGGTCTGCTTTTCTCACAACACTTCTCTTTGGAATCCTGCAACACCTCTCTCTCCTAATTCCTGCATACTCCGCTATACTACGAATCGCCAAATACGAGGCAAACGTCGTTTCGGGCAGGAAGGAGCGCGACTCAGCCATGTTGTCAGAGCATATTCTGCGGGAGCGTGATGGCACAGAGAAACAACAAGACCGGCCAGGATCTCAGTGGAGACGGCCATCGCTCTCCTTTGGGCTCTCTCGATTCTTTCTCCTACTCCTCCTGGCGATGTTCGGGCTACACCTGTTCGCAGTCGGGCAAGGGGCAACGAGTGGGACAACGCCGCTCGTCCAGTCCGTGGCAGCAGGGCATGTTGCTATCCATACAGGCCCTGTTATCAGCTCAGCCAGCCAATCAGCAGTCGGACTGGGAGCCGGAGCCACTGTCGATGGAAAGACCGGCACGAACGCCCCGGCGATCTGCCTCAACCCACTGGATGTGACCTGCTGGCTGCAGAGCGCCGCGCAGTGGGTCGCGCAACAGGTGGTGGGCGCGCTGCAGCCGGTGATCGACGCCATCCTCAACAGCCCGCTCAACATCCTGACGCAGACGCCGCCCGCCGATACCTACCAGAACTCGCTGGTCATCACCTGGTTCTCGGCCTTCCTCAATGTGGTTGATCTGGCGCTGGCCAGCCTGATCGTCATCGGTGGCTACAACGTCATGGTGGGGCGCGAGTTGGGACTGCCGCACTCGCAACTTGCCGAGTTCCTGCCGCGCCTGCTGCTGGCCTTCGGCGCAGCACATTTCGGGCTGTACTTCTTGGGACTGTTCATCGACCTGGAGAACGCCCTGTGCAGCGTGGCGACGAGCCTGGCAAGTACGGCCAGCCTGACGAGTCTCATCACGACCCTCTTCCGGGGCGATCTGGTCGGCGGAGGGCTGCTGGTGGTGGTGCTGGCCGTGGTGGTAGGAGTGATGGCGATCCTGCTCGGCGCGCAGATGGCGGTGCGGTTGGCGCTGCTGTGGGTGCTGCTGGTGCTCTCCGCGCCGGGGCTGGCCTGCTTCGCGCTGCCGCAGACCACCAGCTTTGGGCGCATGTGGCTCTCGCTCACCGCCAGCACGGTGCTGGTGCAGTTCTTCCAGGTGGTGGCCCTGACGCTGGGTGGCACGCTGCTGGCCTCGCTGGGCGGGAACAATCTCTTTGGAGTGGGCGGCCCGCTGGCGCCGCTGTTGGTGTGCGTTGCCATGCTCTATCTCGTGCTGCGCATCCCCGGCATCGTGCATCGCTACGCCTTCCGTCCCATGATGGATGCCTCTGGCGCGGTGAGTGGCACGGCAGGTGGTATAGCGGCGGTCGCGCCGCGTTTGCTGGCCTTATTGTAACCAGAAGAGCAGCAGGAGGAAAGACGATGCACCAGACAGGTAAAATGTTAACGCTCGCGAGCGGCGGCGTGGTGGTCATGCTGCTCGTGGTCTTTGTGGGGCTGTCGGGCATGTCGGCTTCACTGGCCTGGACGAACGGCGGTGGGAGCGGCGGCGACCCCACGCTCTGTTCAACTGCTGCGCCTGCAACGGGGACGCCTCTGCCAGGCGGCTCTGTCACAGCTGGCACGTTCTCAACAGGCACGCCTGCTTCGACGCCTCTGCCAGGCGGAACACTGCCCGCCTGCGTGCCTGCGAGCGTGATCGGTGCGCAGGTGGTGTCCCTGGCGCGGGCCATGTCTGACGCGCTCTACGTGAACCCGTCTTGTGGGGGACGCATCAGCTATCCCGACTGCTACGATACCTGGTACAAAGCACCGGGCACCACCTACCCGATCGGCGCGCCCAGCTTCCCACAGTCTGTGATCCAGTACGGGCAGGCGGTCTGTTCCGGCTGTTTCGCCTGGGCCAACGGCACCTACCAGTGCGTCAGCTTTGTGCGTGGGGCCTACTCTCAGGTCTATCCCATGCGGCTGACGGCCAACGCCTTTGATCTGTGGGCGACCTACGCGGGTCAACCCGGCTGGCAGGAGATCCCCTCGGCGGCGGCTCCGCCAGGGAAGCGCGGGACCCCCATGCCGGGCGATGTGATGATCTTTAAGGATGCCAGCATCGGGCACGCAGCCATCGTGATGAGCGTGGCGCTGCCGACCGCCACGATGGATGGGGCCATCAGCTTCAGTAACTCCAATAGTGTAAGTTCATATACCACCATGCTGCTGCTGCCCGATCTCAGCGTCGATACCGCCGCCTGGTCCGGCTATAGCGTGTGGGGCTACATGCGGCCAACTGGCTCTGCGCAGCCAACCCCTACTGTATCCAGTCCCATGCCTGTATGAAAAAGGAGAGAGAAACGATGCCCATCAAAACCCTGTGTGCGACGGTGTTGTTGCACCCGGCGCACATCGCAACGGTTGTGACAAGCTTCTGGAACACGCTGCTCGTGCTGGGCAGCATCGCCGGTTTTTTCACCAACCTGTACAACGACCTGACGGCCTTCGCTCTGGCCATGGCGACCTTCTTTTTCGCCTGGGCAGCGCTGCTCTACATGACGGCCAACCAGAACGAGACCCACCGCGTGCAGGCCAGAAGCGCGCTGTACGTGGCGCTCGGTGGCCTGGCGCTGGCCCTTCTGGCCCAGACGCTGTCTGCGCTGGTCAGCGGTGCCGCGCATGGCCAGTAGCTCCCCTTGCGAGAGGGAAACCTCGTGGAGAAAGTGAGGATTCTCGATGTCACCACCAGTGATGCATGGTACGACTCCCATCCATACGCCACGCAAGCACATCGTGCCGACGCACCTGAACCTGCCGGATCAAGTGCTGACGGTGTGGTCATGTAGCCTGTCGGCGCGCCAGCTTTTGCTGCTGCTGGTCGGAGCTGGCCTGGGAGGCTCGCTCTGGCAGCGCCTGGCCATGTTTAGGCATGGCGGCATTCCTGGTGAGGCGCTGCGACTCTGCGTGGCGCTGGTACCTTTTGTGCTGCTGGCTGTGTTGGCCTGGTACCGTGTTGCTGGCCGCTTCCTGGAAGTCTGGCTCATCGTGCTGCTGCGCTACCGGCTGCGCCCCACACGCTACCTCTGGCGCAGCATCCGCGCCTATGAGCAGCACTCCTCCCCTCTCGCAGGTGATACAAACGCGCTCGACAAAGAGGGGGCGGCCAGCCCTCCCGTTTCGTTGCTTTGGGAGAGGAGCAGACAATGAAGCAGGCCCGGACGGAAGCCAGTGTCCAGCATGACCTGCTCGCCTTGCGCGAAACAAGCGGGGACATGCTCTGTCTGTACGCGCCTGGAGCGCCTACCCGGCGCAGTTATTGCGCCGCGCTAGAGGTTTCGCCTATCAACCTCTCGCTCAAGGCGGAAGACGAGCAGGAGGCCATCCTTGAACGTTTCGGGGCGCTGGTGCGCTCGCTCTCCTTTCCCTTGCAGGTGCTGGTGCGTAACCAGCGCCTGGACCTCTCGCCCTACATGCAGCGTATGCTGGCGCGACCGGAGGATCAGAGGCAGTTTTCATCTTCCTGGTATTCACTCGCCCAGAGCGTAGCTGAACTGGTGCAGCGTATTGCCGCACAACGCACGCTCATCGAGCGACATATCTACCTCATCATCCCGGCCTCTCAGCAGACCAGGAGTTCCAGCCGACGGGGAGGGAGAGGGGCGTTCTTCGGCACGCGTCGAGCGCTGCGCATGGCCGAGACACAGGAACAGGCCCGGCAGGAACTGGCGCTGCGCGTGGAGGCGCTTACTCAGCACCTGGCTTCCTGCGGTCTCACCTGTGAGCGTCTCTCCGATGGCGACCTGGCACGCCTGTACTATTCCTGCCTGACACCCGAACGCACCATCGCCCATCCACTCCCTGATACATTGTTGGCTGCGGTGGGACGGCCCACGCGTGTGAAACGCCGTACGCGAAAGGTCTCTCACGATCAAGGAGTGCAACAGGGAGGAAACGAGCACTATCGAGCAGCAGCCTCGCCTTTCGTGGAAATCGTAGAGCCAGGGCTCCCACCACCTGACCTGCTGCACCTGGTCGATCTGCTGGCTCCAGAGTGCATCGAGGTCACGCCTGATGCGCTGCGCGTCGGGCAGGAGTACACCTGTGGCGTAGCGGTCACGGCCTGCCCGCGCGAGGTCTCCTTCGATGGCTGGCTGGCTCCGCTTGTGCTGCACGACGAGGTGTGCGACCTTTCCTTCCACTACCACCCGCAGGATACGGCAAGCGTGAAGCGGCAGCTCGCGCGCAACCGGGCCGGGCACGCCTCTGGCCGCCAATTCAACCGCCGCGAGGGGCGCGCCGACGACCCCGATGCGCTGGTGGCCGAGGAGGACCTCAGCCGTCTGCTCGACGACCTGGCGCGCTCACGAGAACGGGTGCTCGACCTGGGCTTCTACCTGCTGCTGCGCGCACATACAAGAGAGGCGCTGGTCGAACGTCTGGCTCGGCTCTACGCGGTACTTGGCCTGCTCTCGCTGGATGCGGCAGCCCACCCCACCACTTTCGAGCAGCTCGAGGCCTTGCAGTCCTGTCTGCCACAGGCGCGCGACGATCTGCGACGCACGTTTACCCTCGATTCGACCACGCTGGCCACCATGTTCCCGTTTCTGTCCAACTCGCTCATGCAGCCGGGCGGCGCGCTGGTGGGCATCAGCGAGGCGCACGAGCCGGTGCTGCTCAACCCCTGGGACAGCTCGCTTGAGAACCCGCACCTCTTCATCGGCGGCGTGACCGGTTCGGGCAAGAGCTACCTGGGTAAGCTGCTCATCGAACGCGATCTGCTGCTGAACTGGCGGCGCGGCGACCAGTGTTTTGTGATCGACCCCGATCTCGAATACCAGCAACTGGCTGAGGCGTTAGGCGGGACGGTGGTGCGCCTGGCCCCAGGCTCCTGGCAGCGGCTCAACCCCTTCGACCTGCTGCCTCCCCGCTGCAACCTGGACGCCTACCTCCGCGAAGCCCATAGAGGCGACCGATTGGCCGAGAAGATGCAGGACTTGCACGCCATGCTGGACATCCTGCTGGCGGAGGATACGGCAACAGCCCCGTCCGGCAGCGGCATGTTGACCAAACGCGAAAAGGGGCTGCTCGACCGGGTGCTCTACGAGGCGTACCAGAAGGCAGGCATCAGCAGTGACCCGCGCACACACTCCCACCAGCCGCCGCTGCTGCGCGACCTGTACGACCTGCTCAAAAGCGGTCATTGTGGGCCGGATGAGACCGACCTGGCCGGGCGGCTCTCCCGCTATGTGTCGGGTAGTCTGTCCAGCCTGTTCTCAGCGCAGACCTCGGTCGATCTGGCGAGTCGCCTGGTGGTGTGGGACATCCGCGACATGCGCGGTGAGCTGAGACCGCTGGCCATCGCGCTTATCGCTGAGCGGGTGTGGACGCAGGCGCTCTACGACAGCCGCACGCCACGCGCGCTCTACATCGACGAGGCGGCCTCGCTGGTCGAGCATCCGGCAGGCGGGCAGTTCCTGGCCACGCTCTCGCGTCGGGCGCGCAAACGCTACCTGCGCCTGGTGACCATGACGCAGAACCCTGAGCGCTTCGTGCAGGACCCCTGGGGCAGTATCGTGGCCTCCAACGCCGCCATCAAGGTACTCAAAACGCAGGATGCCACCAGCGCGGCGGCGGTGGCCGAGCGCTTCCACCTGACGAAGAGCGAACAGCAGCGGCTGATCACCTTCGGCAGCCACGAGGCGCTGGTGCTGGCCGGGGGCAAGCGCGTGCTCATCTCCATTCCGGCCAGCGCGCGCGAACATGCCCTCATCACCACCAACCCGGTGGAACGCGCCGGGGAGGAGGCCACCGTCCATCATGCAGATGAGATTCTCTTTCCAGAAGATGAGGAGGTTCCTTCCCTTGCTGCCTATCAGGTGGCGCTCAGCCGACAGAAGACCGGGCCACTCATGGCGCCTGGAGAGCAGCAGCGGGAGGAAGCTGTCGGAGCAACCGTTCCGCAGGGTACGCATACCCGGTTGCCCGGAAAAACGCGCAACGAGTAACGCGCAGGACAGATCTTTAGAAAGAGAAGGCGATGGCACACACACGCACAGTCGTGAGAGCTGAAGAGAGCGAGCAACAAACAGGTGGGCAGCAATGCTTCCTGGCCTCGGTCATCGTGCCACGCGTCGCCAGCACCAGAGACATTACGGCGCTGGAGACGGCTATGCAGGGTCTGGCGCAGGATGCTCGACATCCGGTGTCGCTGGAACTGGCGGCAACCGCCTCCTCGCGTGGCTTTTTGTTGCGCGCCACCTCGGCTATGGCACTCCGGCATCTGTGCGATCAGGTACAGGCACGCTATCCCCAGGCCATCATCCAACTGGTGGACGAGACGAGTGATCCTCTTGCGCTACAGGAAGGGGAGACTGTCTCGGTGGTTGAATTGCAGGCGGGCGCAGCGGCGTATTTACCCCTGAGAACATTCCGCGAACGGGAGTGGCAGCAAGAAGGAGCCGATCCACTGCTCGGCCTGCTGGGCGTGTTCAATCACCTGCCAGCCCAGATGCGCATCGTCACGCATCTGGCGCTTCTTCCGGCGTCTCCCACCTGGTCGCAGGCGTACCGGCGCAAGTCGGTCGAGCATCCCCTGGAACAGGAACACCTGCGCCAGAGGCGCGAGATGAGTGGAACACAGGCAAGCGGCCCTGGCACGCTGCAACTGGTCGGTTTGGGTGTGCTGGTTGGGGTGCTGCTCATGTGGTGGCGCTTCCAGCAGCAGATCAACGCGCATCTCCCAGTCTGGATGATGCAAGATGGCCTTGCGCTGCTGCATGGTAAGACGCCGCAGGTGTCACCAAGCCAGATGAACACACTGGTCATCGGGGGCATCATGGCGTTGGTGGGACTCTTCTGCCTGGCGTTCATCGTCTTGCAGGTGCGGAGCCGTCTGGGTGGGGACTCCATGTACAACATGCGCCTGGTGGAGGAGAAGACGGCGCGCCCGGCCTATCGCGCGCGCCTGCGCCTCTTCGTTTTTACAACAAGACCGGATACAGCGCCACTGCTCGACAGGCCATCTCCGTCACTGTTGCTCAGACTCCGGCGCATCTTCCAGCAACCCGTGACTGGAACCAGGGCAGCTCTCCTTGATGCCTACCGGCGCTGGCGCGTGGGAGTAAGACGCAACACACAGGAGAGAGAGGAGCGCGGCGAGGCGCTTGACCAGGTGGCGGCAGCCTACCGGCAGTACCATACCGCCTCTGGTGGCTACTTTGTTCCGCGTCGTCTGTCGCAGCGCAAGATCACACGCTTGCTGGGAAGGCAACGTGGAGGGCAGCACGCGCAGTTCCCCGGCTGGACAGGGAATCTCGCGCGTTCACCTCACCTGCTGAGCGTGGCCGATATTGCGGCGCTTTGGCACCTGCCGCAGGCGCACGACCTGGCCGACCTGCCGTATGTAGAACGCGCCCGCGCTCGCACAGCGCTTGCTCCGCGCGAGCTGACACTGGAACAGGGTTGGAAGATCGGCATGTCGAGACATGCTGGACACGCGGTTCCCGTGTATCTGCCGGGGGAGTGCCTGCGCCACAATCTGCTGGCGGTTGCCAGCACCGGCAAGGGCAAAAGCACGCTCTTCCAGCACCTGGCGCAGGCCCTGTGCGCCATGCGCGCAGCTATGGATGAAGCAACTCGTCCCGGTCTGGCCTTCATCGAACCGCACGGCGATGTGGTGCATGCGCTGTGCGGACTGCTTCCCCCGCGAGAACTGGATAGCGTGGTGCTGGTCGATCTGGCCGACAGCGACTACCCGGTTGGCATCAACCCGCTCGATATGGTGGGCAAGGATCGCGACAAGGTGGTGGACACGCTCATCACCATCGCCGAACACCTGTGGGTGGCCAGCTACGGCTCGCGCACCGAAAACGTGCTGGAATACGCGCTCAAAACCCTGGCCGACGCCAACGAATGGCTCATCCAGACCGACCCGTATCAGGGACCCGACCAGCAGTATACCCTGCTCGATGTCGTGCCGCTCTTGAGCCGGACGAGTTTCCGCCACACGGTGCTGGAGCAGGTGCGCGATAGCCTGCTGCTCGACTGGTGGCAGCACTACTTCGAGCCACTGGACGCCCACCAGCAGCGCGAGATCACCTCCTCGGTCATCACCAAGCTCTCCAAGTTCGCCAGTTCGCGCGTGGCGCGGCGTATCCTGGGCCAGCCGCGTTCGACCATCGACCTGCGAGAAGTTGTGCGCCAGGGAAAGCTGCTATTGGTCAGCACGGCCAGCGGCGTGGTCGGAGCCGATCTCTCCGAATTGATCGGCATTGTCCTCTTAGGTCTCTTTGAGACGGCGCTGGCTGAGCAGGCAGTCCTCCCTGTTGAGCAGCGCAGGCGCTACCTGGTGCTGATCGACGAGTTCCAGGTCTACCGGGGCGCGAACTACCAGGGCATGCTGGCGGAACTGCGCAAGTACGGTGGCAGCTTTGCCCTCGCCACCCAGTCGCTGGCCTACCTCGACCGGCTGGAGAGCACTCTCCGGGCGACGGTGCTGGCTAACATCGATCACCTCTTCGCGTTCCATATGGCCGGCGAGGATGCGCGCCTCCTGCATGAATTGGACGGCATAGAGGAAGACGACATCACCAACCTGGACGATTTCCAGTGCTACGTCAAGCTGTCACTGCACGGTCATCGCCTGCCTATCTTCTCGCTCAACCTGGATGCCCCTCCCTCGCCAGACGAGAAAGAAGGGCAACTGGTACGCCTGCGCAGCCGTGAGCGCCATGCGCGGCCTGCGGGAACGGTGGACGATCTCATCCGGCAGAGTCAGGCGCGCCAGCACAGCGCTGCGCCAGGCAGCCCGCGAGGGGTGATCAAAAGGATGAGAGAAGCGACAGCAGTTGAGATCGAGACGGAACCAGGCAGCCCGGACACGCGACGACACAAAAAGCGAGGGAATGCGAACCGCCCTGTACAAGAGCAGCGAGAGGAGGGAGCAGCGCTCCCGCCGCAGCAACACTTGATGTATGGCGAGGCCGAGGAGGAGGCATCTGCTTACCGTGAAGAAAAAGTGGAGGACAGTCACGCTGATGCCTGAAACTACCATCGCGCCCCGCAAGGCACGCAGGCTCACAACGCAGGCGCTCACAGAAGCCAGTATCTCCCTCTCTGAACTCAATTGGCGGCTCTTGCACTGGCTGCTGCGCTATCCGCTGCAACGGGTCGACGATCTGGTGGTGGGCGTGGCGCGCTGGGCCAGTCGCGCCACGGTCTATCGACATATGCAGAGATTGGAAGAAGAGGGATTGGTAGAAAGTGTCCTGCCCAAGACACCGGGATTGGGCAAGCGCCTCTACCACCTGAGCAACCCTGGCCTGCATGTGCTTGCACAGCATTTGGGCATACCGGCTCGTGATCTGGCTCAACGATTCCAGGCTGACGAAGCGGGGCTGCTGCGCTTGTTGCCGCGCCTCCCGACGCTGCTCCTGCTCCAGGACGCAGTAAACGGATTGATCATGCATGCGGCAGACGCCATAACGAATGAGGGGCGGCGGCCCCGGCTGGTGCGTTGGACCTGGCAGCGCGACATGACCCATCGCTTTCTCTCTCGTGACCAACCAATGCGCTTCTTTGTGGATG